>Ga0302317_10000290_pt1 | contig 45844 bp, 44 predicted proteins | sample III_Palsa_N3_3_FD_200450 | JGI IMG/M metagenome (GOLD analysis project Ga0302317, IMG submission 200450) | Peat permafrost microbial communities from Stordalen Mire near Abisko, Sweden - III_Palsa_N3_3 | ecosystem: Environmental > Terrestrial > Soil > Palsa > Peat permafrost | place: Sweden...
CGTTGAAATTCACCGGCTCCACCACCTCGCCCTGCGCGGCCTGGTCACAGCTTGCCGCGACCTGCTCATCCGTGAGCCCGAGAATGGCTGCCATGGCGCCGGTGCCGGCCGGAACGGCCTGCTGCATCACCTGGCCGCGATACCGGACCAGGTCCACGGCCGCGCCCAGGGACAGCGCCTGCGCGCACACCAGCGCCGTGAACTCACCCAGGCTGTGACCGCTGACTTCGCCCGGATCGGCGCCGCCGCGTGCTTTCCACCGTCGCCATAGGGCCACCCCGGCCGCCAGCATGGCCGGCTGCTGGTATTCGGTGCTGTTGAGCCGTTCCGCCGGTCCTTCCTGGATCAGCGCCCACAGGTCATACCCGAGCGCCGCGGAGGCTTCGCGGAATGCGCTGCGGACGTCCTCGTCCTGCGCAAAGTCGGCCAGCATGCCGACCGACTGGGATCCCTGGCCGGGAAAAACAAATGCAAACGACATGGGCGCTCCCCTCGAACGGCCGCCAAAGGGGCGCGATTATACCGGCTTGGGCCGACCTCGCAGGAGCAGCGCAGCAACTGCCCCGGCCGCGGCCCCGTACAGGTGCGCGTCAACGATGACGGCGCCTCCGGAGGTCAACGGCAGCGGGCCCAGGGTCTGCTCATAGAGGAGCTTGCCGATCAGCAGCAGCGCCAGGACCCAGCCGTCCGCCTCCCGCCGCCGCAGGTGCGCACAGGTGCCCGCCGCCAGCACCCCGTGCAGGACACCCGAGGAACCCACGTACCACTGCGTGGTCGAAGACAGCAGCCACAATCCGGCATCAATGCCGAGTATCGACAGGCCGATGATCATGAACCAGCCGCGTGCGGAGTAATCGCGCGCGAACAGCGCCCACATCAATGCCAGCCCGGCCACGTCCAGCACCGCATGCTCGAATCCCAGGTGAATCAGATGTCCGGTCAGCAGGCGCCACCACTGTCCGGCCGCCAGCGCATCCCGGTCGTAGCGCAGGGCCCGCTGGGCCGTGGCACCGCCACATTGGATCAGGAGCAGCCCCACGCACACGCTCAGCAACAACAGACCCCGCCGGCCGTCGCAATTGAGCGACTTTGCCAAACGGAGCAGTCGTTCGCGCGGACGCGGCGCATTCATTTGTTATCATCCGGCGCCATTCGCTGAACCCCTCACCCACGCGGGTACTACCATGCGCATGTTTTCTGAAAGTCCCAGGTCCTTGTCCCGCGAACGCGGCTTCACGCTCATCGAGATCATGGTCGTCGTGATCATCATCGGTTTGCTGGCCGCTGTCATTGTGCCCAGCGTCGTCGGCAAAGTGGGTGAAGCGCGGGTCGCCAAGACGAAACAGGACATCCAGGCGCTCGGCACGGCGCTCACCATGTACCGACTCGACAACTTCAAGTACCCCAACACCGACCAGGGATTGAAGGCGCTGATCCAACAGCCCGCGGATCCCACCATCCGCAACTGGCGCAAGGGCGGCTACATTCAGGACGGCACGCTCAAGGATCCCTGGGGCAACGACTACCAGTATGTATACCCGGGTACGCACGGCAAGGAGTACGACCTGTACTCCTACGGCGCCGACGGCCAGGAGGGTGGCGAGGGCGAGGACGCCGATGTGGGCAACTGGAACCTGGATGCGCAGCCGGGAACCAGTCAGAGCGCCAACGGCCGCTGAGCGTGGCTCCGCGCACTCAGCGCGCGGCCGGCGCCACCAGCGGCGGATTCACGCTGGTCGAGATCCTCGTAGTCATCGTCATCATCGGCATCGTCACCATCGGTGCACTGCTGTCGATGTCCTTCATCGGCCCGGACCGCGAACTGCACACCGAGGGTGATCGCATCGCCGACCTGATGAACTACGCGCAGGAACAAGGTGAACTGCAGACCCGCGAGATGGGCCTGTATTGCACCGATCACAGCTACCGCTTCCTGGTCTTCGATGCGCGGCGCAATCTGTGGGTGCCGATCGACGATGATGACGCCCTGCGCACCCGGACGCTGCCGGATTCCATCAAGCTGCAGCTGGTGGTCGAGGGTCGCGATGTCGTACTGGCTTCGCTCGCGGATGAACAGAAGAAAAAGAGCAGTGCGCCGAGCACCGTGCAGCCGCACGTCATGATCTTTTCCAATGGCGATCTCACCTCCTTCAAGTTGACCCTGGGACGGGACGGCACCGAGCAGACTGTCACAGTGCTGCCGGATCATCGGGGCAAGATCAAGGTCCAGATTCCCAAGGAACACGTCACGTGAGCAGGCAACGCGGCTTCACGCTCATCGAAGTGCTGGTCGCGCTGGTCATCGTGGCGCTGGGGATGTCGGCGTTGCTTGAGACCCTGGGGTCGGCCGCGGACACCTCGACCTGGCTGCGTGACAAGACCTTCGCGCAGTGGATCGGATTCAATCAGATGGAGCAGACCCGGCTGTCCGGTTCGGCACCGTCAGCCGGCACCTCTGACGGGGAGCTGGATTACGCCGGACGTCACTGGCGCTGGCGACAGGAGGTCTCCGATGCCGGCTTCCCGGGGGTGTACCGCATCGATGTGAAGGTCGAGCACGCCGATACATCGACCGTCGATGACTCCGCCTGGATCGCAACCGTCACCGGTGGCATGGGCACTGCCGTATCGCCCCAGCAGATGCAATCGCTGTATCCTGATCCGGCTCTGCCGGGCAGCTCCGCGCCGAGTTCCGCCCCGTCCAGCGCGCCGGCGGCCTCGAGCACCCCCGGTTCGTTCTTCACGCCTGCCACCCCGCCTGCGACGCCCCCGTCGACGGGGGCGCAATGAAGACACCGCGGCGCACGGCACACGGCGGCGGGTTCACGCTCATCGAACTGATCGTGGCGCTGTTCATCACCGCCATCATCTTCGCCGTCGGTTATGGCTCGATCAACCAGGCGCTGCGCAACCACGAGCAGCTGAAGGAACACCAGGCCCGCCTGAGCGAGCTGCAGGACGCCGTGCGCGTGATGGTCCAGGATTTCTCCGAACTCGCGCCGCGCCCGATCCGCGATCAGCTGGGCCAGAACTGGCTGGCGTGCATCACCACCCAGAGCGCTACCGCGCCGGCGGACACCGGCCTGAACCCCGACTCGGACTCCAGCGCCCCGGACTCGTCTGCGGCACAGCCGGATACCGACGACAGCGACGACAGCGACGAGTCGGATACGGCGCCCGATGATGGGGGTCCGGACCTGGTCGCCTTCACGCGCGCGGGCTGGGCCAACCCGGCAGGGATCCAGCGTCCGACCCTGGAGCGCGTGTCCTACCGGTTCGCGAAGGGCACCCTGCGGCGCATGCACTGGGCGGTGCTGGACAGCACCGAGGGCACTCAGCCCGTGCGCCGCGATCTGCTCACCCACGTGAAATCGGTGACCTTCCGCTTCATGAACGATTCGCGGCAATGGGTCGACGTGTGGCCGGCAACGGGCGCCACCACCCTGCGCAGTCGCCCGTTTGCCGTGCAGGTCACCCTGGAACTGGAAGACTGGGGTGAGATCGTCCGCATTGTCGAGGTGCCGACGTGAGCCCGCGCACGCGCGCAACCCCGCTCCGGCACCAGCGCGGGGTGGCGCTGATGACGGCGATCCTGCTGGTGGCGCTGGCGACCATCCTGGCGGCCACCATCGGCTACGAGAACGCCATGAGCGCCCGGCGCGGCACGGCGACCTTCGCGTTCGACCAGAGCGTGCAGGTCGCCATGGCGGCCGAGGCGATCGGTGCCTATGCGCTGCAGCAGTCGCGCAAGCTGAGCCCCTCGACGACCGCTCTCGGCCAGCCCTGGGCGACGCCTTATGGGCCTGTCGATCTGATCCCGGGCGTGACACTGGAGGCGTGGCTGGAGGACTCGCAGGGTCGCTTCAATCTCAACAATCTGGTGAATGGCGACGGTTCCACAAATCCGGATGCCGTGCAGGTGTTCGAGAATCTGCTGACCGCCCTCGGCCTTGAGACCAAGTGGGCGCCGATGATGGCCGACTGGATCGACGCGGACACCGTGCCCAACAATCCCGACGGCGCGGAGGACAGCGTTTATCTGTCGCAGATGCCGCCGTACCGCGCGGCCAACATGTTCATTACCAGCGCCAGCGAGATCCTGGCGCTCCCGGGTTTCGGCCGCGATCGCTACCTGACCCTGGCTCCCTACATCACCGCCCTGCCGCAGGGGACGGCCATCAACCTCTGCACGGCGCAGATGCCGGTGCTCAATGCGCTGGGACCGCCGGGCTCCGCCAATATCACCGACCCCCAAAGCCTCGCCAAGAGCCGCCAGGACGGCTGCTTTCCGACCCTGCAGTACCTCAACACCTGGTTCAGCGACGCGACGACCAAATCGAAGGCAGATAGCATGGTGACCACCCAATCGAACTTCTTTACGCTCACCAGCATCGTTACCATTGGCAGCACGCAGTTCGCCTTGTACAGTTTGCTGCATCAGGAAGGCGACCTGCGCGTGCGCCCCATTCAGCGCAGCTTTACGGCAGACTGACGCATGGCAGACTGGCTACTCATCAGAATTGGCAATGACCCGGGCAGGGCCGACTACCTGGCGGCCGACGGCGCCGGGCGCATACTGCAGACCGTGCGCACCGGATCCCTGGCCGAAGTCGGGCAACACCAGGCCGGCCGGCGCATCTGCGTGCTCGCCCCGGCCAGCGATGTGCTGCTGACCGAAGCCGAAGTGCCGGTCAAATCCGGAACGCGGTATCAGCAGATCGTGCCCTTTGCGCTCGAGGAACAGCTGGCCGAGGACGTCGAGTCGCTGCACTTCGCCGTCGGCAAGCGCCTCGGCGACTCCCCGCGCATTCCGGTGGCGGTGGTCTCGCGCGCCCTGATCGATGGCTGGCTGAACCATCTGCGTGATGCCGGCATCACGCCGGAGTGCCTGTACGCGGATAGCAGCCTGGTCCCGGAGAATCCCGGGCAGGCCGTGCTGGTGCTCAGCGGCGACAGCGTCATCCTCAGGGCCGCCGACAAGGCGCCCGTGACCTTGCCCCTGACGGCGCTCGCCGAAGCTCTCGAACTGCTGCGCCCCGCGCCGGCACCGACCACCGCTGCTGAACAGTCGGCGGCGGACCTCACACGCTCTGCCGTAGGACAGTTCGGCGGCAACGGCCTGGTGGTCTATGCCGGTGAGACCGAATGGCAGCGCTACGGTGCAACCATCGAAGCGGCGCGCAGTGACTTCGAGGGGCTGTCCGTGCAGCTGCTGCCCGATGGACCCCTGGGCCTGTTCGCGCAGTCGCTGCCCGGGACCTCGGCGATCAACCTGCTGCAGGGCACGTACGCGCCCGCCTCCCCGCTCGGCGGTGGTTTCAAGGCCTGGCGCATCGCCGCGGCGATGCTGGTGGGGCTGCTGGTCCTGCACGGCATTGGCAGTGCCGCGCAGCTCATGATGCTCAAGCGGGCCGAACGGCGCCTGGATGACTCGATCGGCGAGACCTTCGAGCAGGCCATGCCCGGGGAACACAACTCCTCGAATGCCCGGCGCCGCATGGAGGCGCGGATGGCGTCTTTGCAGGGCAGCACCGACAGCGCCGGCCTGCTGGCGATGCTGACGGCGGTCGCCCAGGCGCGCAGCGGCGCCGGCGGTACCGCCGTGCAGGCGCTCAGCTATCGGGAGGGCATGCTTGAACTGCAGGTCACGGCCCCGGGCGCGGCGGCCCTGGACCATATCAGTCAGCAACTGCGCACCGGCGGCTGGCAGGCGGACCTGACTTCGGGAACCTCCAGCAGTGGTGCCTATCAGGGCCGCATCCAGATGAAGCCGGGAAGTTGAACATGGACGCCTTAGTCACCTGGTTCAGAGCCCAGACGCCGCGCGACCAGCGCGTCGCCGTGATCGGCGCGGTGGTCGTACTGCTGGTCCTGATCGGCGCCATTTTCATCCCGCTCGACACCAGTGTGGCGCGCGCCAGCGCACGGGTGCAGCACAAGGCCTCGGATCTGGCCTGGATGCGCGCCGTCGCGCCGCAGCTGGCCGCCGCCGGCTCGGCCATCCCGACCCCGACCTCGCAACGCTCGCTGATCGTGGTGATCGACAGCTCGGCGCGCGAGTCAGGCCTGGGCTCCGCCTTGAACAGCAGCGAGCCCAGCGGGCCGGGGATGATGCGCGTGCGACTGGACCGCGCACCCTTCGACACCCTCGTGAGCTGGCTGGCCCGACTCTCCCGGCAGAACGGGATCCGGGTGGAGTCCGCGACCATCGATGCCGCAGGTCCCCCGGGCCTGGTGAATGCGGGCCTGGTCCTGCGCACCGCCAGCACGGACTGACCGGCTTTGCGACGGGCGCTCACCCTGGCGATCGCCGGCTTCGTGCTGGTCCTGATCGTGCTGCTGCCGGCCCGCTGGATCAGCCCGCTGCTGCCCCATGGCATGCACTGTCAGCAGCTCGATGGCAGTGCCTGGCACGGCAGCTGTTCGGGCCTCACCACCGCGAACGGCGCACTGGGAGATCTTAGTTGGGATGTGCACGCCCTGCAGCTGCTGCGCGGCCGCCTCGAGCTGCAGCTGGACCTGACCAATGAGGGCAACTATCTGCGCGGTGTGCTGGGCATGGGGTTCGGCGGGGCGCTCCATGGGCGCAATGTGACGCTCGATCTGCCGCTCGCCAGCACCCTGGTGTCCTCGCTGCCGGCCGGCGCGCATGCCCGCCTGTCGGGGAAGCTGTCCCGCGTTGAGTGGAACGGAAAATTCCTTAACGCCGTCGAAGGAGAGGTGGACATCCTGGATTTCGTCGGCTCTCAGGGACAGGCCTTCGGCAGTTACCAGGCAGTCTTCGCACCTGACGCCAACGCAGGCGCAGTGGCGACCCCCACGGCGGTCGTCCACGACATGGGCGGCCCGCTGGCCCTGGATGCCACCTTGAACCTCACGCGTGATCCCGGTTATCTGCTGCAGGGTCAGGTCGCCGCGCGCCCCGCGGCCCCTGCCGAGCTTGCCGATGAGCTCAAGTACCTCGGCTCCCCTGATGCCTCCGGCCGCCGGCCGTTCTCCTTGTCGGGGACCTTCTGAAGCTCGGGCATTAACAATGGCTCATGCGTCGGCCATGCATTTTTCAGGGCATCTGGCGCACAATGTCTGCATCGGCCGACAACGCCGGCCCGATGGAGATCGACCATGAACATGGGAACCAGTCGCAGGTGGTTGGTCGGCGGCGCGCTGGTGCTGCTGATGGCATGCGGCGGCACCGCGTATGCGCAGCATGCCGGTGGCGGCGGCCACGGTGGCTTCGGTGGCGGCGGCGGCGGCTTCCACGGCAGCGTCGCAGGCGGCGGCCGTCGCGGCGCGGCCGGCGCCTGGCGCGGCGGCTACGGTTGGCGCGGTGGCTACTCCGGCTGGCGTGGCGGTTACTACGGCTACGGCGGGTGGCCGTACTTCTACGGTGCTCTGGGCTATGGGTTGTACTTCGGCGCGTTGCCTTACGCCTATTCGACTTACTGGTGGGATGGCGTCCCCTACTACTACGCCGACAACAACTACTACCAGTGGGATGCTGCCGCCAGTGCCTACGAAACCGTAGCACCGCCGCCGGCCGTTGCGGCCCAGGGTCCGTCCACCGCAGCACCCGCCGCTGCGACTGAACTGTTCGCTTATCCGCGTTCCCACCAGTCGGCGGAGCAGCAGGCGCGTGATCGCACCGAATGCGGTCAGTGGGCCACGAAGCAGGCCCAGAACCATGCCGATTACCTGCGCGCGGAAGCCGCCTGCCTCAGCGGCCGCGACTACAGCGTGCGCTGATGGACAACCAAACGGACCGCACCGACCCGCACGGCTCACCGCTCCCGTATGGGCACTCCTGGAACGGCCATGGACGGGGCGAGTTCCCCGTCGTCGCCGCCACGCACCTGCGGCTGCGGCCGTTCACGCTTGCCGACATTTCGCACCTGATGAGCATGGTCACCACTTCGCGCATTGCCGACTCGGCGCTGGAGTTGCCCCATCCGATCGGCCCCCGCCAGGTGCGGCGCTGGATCGAATCCCATGGCCATCACTGGCAACACGGTCGCGCGCTGCACTGGGCGGTCTCGCAGCTCGCGGATGACCGGCTTGCCGGCCATCTCGGTCTGCACGAGATCGATGCGGCGAACGGCCAGGCCAGAATGAGTCTGTGGATCGGGGCGCGGCTGGAACGGCGGGATCTGGCAATCGAAGCCGCGCAGGCGGCGCTCGCGTTCGCGTTCACTTCCCTTGACCTGCATCGGGTGTACGCGCAGCAGCTGGCGGCAGACCCGTTGTATGGCCGGGTGCTGTCGCGGATCGGCATGAAGCTCGTGGCAGGCCAGCGCCAGGTGGTGACGCGCTGGGGACACCAGGAGGAAATGCTGCTGTGGGAGCTGCGACAGGCCGAGTGGCTGGCCGCGCTGACGGGCGGCACGGTGCCGGCGCGCGCTTAGCTTCCCGCCCAGAAAAGCCGCCGCGCCGGCAGATAGACGGCGGCGCGCGCCGGCGCCTCATCCAGCGCTGCTGCGAGATGCGCATTGCGGGCCAACCGCAGCGCGAAGACCGACTCCAGCGACGCCTCCGCATCCGGCGGCGATGGCGCGATGTCGATGAGCCAGCGGGTGCCGCCCTGATCGGTGAAACTCAAATCGGCCTGGATACTCGTGAGCCGTCCGGCGAACATCCCGGTGAGCGCCAACGGAACTTCGGCGTGCGCGTGCGTCGTGCCGAGGTTGGCGAAAATCCATTGCAGGCGTGAGTCCTCGCGGCACGCCTGCAGCACTTCAAGCCCCGCGAGCGCCGCTTGCGGCACAGCGGCAGGCTCGCACCCCAGGCGCTGCAGACGCAGCGTCACTGCCGCGAGCAATGTCGCATCATCACCGGGCGGCCGGCGACGCCTGGCGAGGCTGCGCAGCAGCTCGCACACGGCGCGATCCACCAGGTCTGCGCCCTGCTGCGCGTCCGGTGTCTGCGCGGCTTCATAAGCGGCAATCGGCAGCACCTGCGGCCGAGGCCCCGGCGGCAGCACCGGCAACTGCCAATCGGCGCTCAAACGTTCCAGCGTCCCCCGAAGCCGGGCGGCGGCTGTGGCATCCGGCGCTGCCGTAACCGCGATGTTTTCAATGTGGCTCGGGAACTGGCCCCCGATCGCCGGCCACAGTCGCTCGAGCAGCGTGCCGGTCCCGGGTCGCGGTTCCGGACCTCCCGCAAGCTGCTCGTCCACCTGCCCGAACAGGTGCAGCTGCAGCCGGGCCCGCGTCGCCGCCACATACAGCAGGCGGGTCGCCTCGTGCTGTTCACGCTGATGCTGCAGTTGGCTCACATAACGGCCCAGTGGCGTGGGACTGGTGGCCGCGGCGGGCGGTACCGCGACCATCAACAGGTCGCTGCCACGGGTCCCGCGCGGCAGATCCAGCCACTGCAGCAGCTGTCGCTCAGTGCGACGCCGGCGTCGTCCCAGTCCGGGCAGGATCACGTGATCGAATTCCAGACCCTTGGCCCGATGGATGGTCATGACCTGTACCGTGCCGGCGGTTGCGGCCCCGTGGGCGGCGAACAGGCGCTCGAGGCGTTCCGGCAGCTGCTGCGGCCCGGTCCAATCCGGCTCCTGCGACCACTGCGCCAGCGCATCGAAAAACGCCCGTGCATGACGCAGATCGGTAGCCAGCGCGCAGGCCGCGGGCCCACCCAGCAGCAGCCATGCGGTCTCGACGCGCCGGGCAGGTTCGGTGTGGCCGCTGGCTGTGAGCGCCGTACGCAGTCGGTGCAGCCGCTGTTGCGCCTCCGGGGCCAGTTGCGCGAGGACCCCGTCATCGCAGATCCGCTCCCACACCGTGGCGCGACGATCCGTGCCGAGCAACGCGCTGATTTGCTTGAGGGTCAGACCACACCAGGGCGCACGCAGGATCGCGCACCAGGCAGTGCGGTCCGCCTCGTGATCCAGCGCCTGCGTCAGGGCCATCAGGTCGCGCACGATGCTCAACTGTGCGAGCGACACCAGGTCCACGCCGGCGACGGCAACCTGTTGCGCCTCCAGCGCCGCGACGATGGGACCGGCATGAGTACGCGCACTGACCAGGATGGCGATGCTCGAGTCCGGTTGGCCGGCACGCAGCTCGGTCACGGTCCGCGCGATACTGCGCGCCTCCGCGGCGTAGTCGCCGGGCAGCACCCGATGCAGCCGCACGCAACCGCCCTCCGTGCCCGGTCGTGCGGCCAGACTGTGGGCATAGGCAACGCTGCTGGTGCGCGCGTCATCCACTTCCGGGAAGCACCGGCCAAAGACCTCGTTGGTCCAGGCCACGAGCTGCGGCGCACTGCGGAAGTTGCGGCGCAGGCTCAGGGGCTCCAGCGGCACCGAGCCGATGCCCGTGGTCCGCGCATCGAGGAACATGCCCACTTCGGCCTCGCGGAAACCGTAGATGGACTGCATCGGGTCGCCCACCAGGAACAGCGTGCGCCCGTCCTCGGGCGCCCACCCGGCCGTCAGCAGCGTGAGCAGCTGTGTCTGCTCGAGCGAGGTGTCCTGGAACTCATCCACCAGGATGTGACGGATGCGGCTGTCCAGGCGCAACGCGAGGTCGGTCGGTTCATCGACGCCGCCGAGCGCGGTGCGCGCCGCTGCCGCGATCGCCGGATAGTCCACCCTGCCCCATTCGGCGAACACCAGCTCAAGTTCCGCGACCGCCAGTGCCAGCAGGCGCGCGAGCACCGCCAGCATTTGGGATTCATCGGCGCTAAGTTCGGGGTCGGGCAGCAGCCGGATCTCGTTGAACAGTTCCAGCACGCCACGCTGCGACCCAAGCGCGGTCACCCATTCGGTGCCGCGGCGCTTCAGCATTGGATCTTCCGGTCCGAATCCGGCCCGCACATCCAGCCGCTTGCGCCAGGACCCGCCCGCGGTGATTGCCATCGCCGCCAGTGCCTGCCATTGCCGCAGCGTCGGCGTGGTCATGTCTGCGGCGGTGAGAAATTCGCACCACAGGCCTGCGGGGGTGGAGCGCTCCTGCAGCTGTCGGGCGGTGGCACGGCCCAGGGCCACGCCTTCCGCGAGCAACTCCGCGGAAAGCAGCTGCCTGGTCCGCGCCAGGCGCGCCTCGACCACCGCCTCGAGACTTGCGCGCACGCGGGTGGCCAGATGTGCGGCGGCATCCCCGACCAGGTGGGGCAGCCAGTGCGGGCGTTTCGCCAGCATGCCGGCGATCAGGCGCTCACAGCGCCCGAAGTCATTCTCCATGCGTTCAAACAGGCGCTGCGCATCCGGACGCAGCACCGGGTCGGACTGCGCATCCAGCAGCGCACGCCTGGCGGCCATCCGGTAGGCACTTTGCGGCTGCTGCAGCACCCCGAGCGCGCCGCTGCCGCGCGCCGCGAGCGGCATCTGCAGCGCCAGGGCGCGGTTGAGCGCATCCAGTGTCTGGATCCGCAGGCGGTTCGGATTCTCCAGGAGCCGCCAGCCGCGCGCCTGCGACCGCGCCCGCACGGCCTGCGCAAGCGCACTGGGCTGCTGCAGGACCTGCGCCACCCGCAGGGCCATTTCCGCGGCTGCCTTGCGCGTGAAGGTGATGGCCAGAATCTCCTCCGGCGTGTCCGCCTGCGCCAGCAGCACCAGCAGTCGCTCAATCAGCACGGTCGTTTTTCCGGATCCCGCAGGCGCCTGCAGGATCACCGAACGGCGCGGATCCACCGCGCGCGCGCGTGCCTCCTCGTCCGAAATCACGGTTGCTCCTCGGGGTCCGCGTCCACGTCCGCGATGCGGCAGAAGGCATGCAGGTGGCAGTGGTCGCAGGCCTTGTCCATCGGATCAACCCGGGCATCGCCGCGGACGAAGTCGCGGGCGAGCTGTGTCACCTGCGCATCCCAGGCCTGCAGCTGCTGCGACCAGCTGCCGGCGCTGCCCTTGACGCCCGGCAGGCGGAAGTCCTCATCGCCGATGCCCTTGAATACCACCGACTTCGGATCCAGGTGCGCCACCGCCAGCGCGCTGACCGGTACCCCGGCCGCCAACAGATAAACCAGCAGCTGCGGATGGGTGGTCCGCTCCACCTCCCAATCCGGGGTCACGGCGCGGCCTGACTTGTAGTCCAGGATCACGTGGCTGCCGTCGCTCAACCGATCGATGCGATCGATGCGCACATTGAGCAGTGCCCCACCGATGTTTACCCGATGCGCGCGCTCCACTTCGTGCACGACGAACGGCGTCCGCGCGGCCTCGATGTCGCACAGGGCGTTGATCAGGCGCGCGGCGCGCCCGAGCTCCCGGCCGATGGCCGCGCGGCGCAACTGCGTGAGACCCGTTGCATCCGCCGCTGCATCGGGGTCCGCCGCGTCCAGGATCTCGCTGCCGGCCTGGGCGATGCACTCACCGATCAAGCGCGCCTGAATTTGGTTGGCGCGCGCGAGCGCAAGTCCGGCAGAGCCTCCCAGGCCCTGCCACAAAAGCTCCAGCGCCCGATGCAATAGCCGGCCGCGCTCGCGCGGGGTGATGCCCGGAACCGGAGATTCCAGCGGCTCCGCCCCCAGCCGCAACTGCGCGTAGGCGCGGAACGGACAGCGGCTCTGCAATTCAAGGGCGCGTGTTCCGGCCGGCAATGGCACCGCATCGGGCCACGCCGCGCCCACCTCATCGATGAAGGTCTCCAGCCGCCGACTGGCCCGTATGAGCTGCGGCAGCTCAGCGCCGGGCGACGGCGCGGGGCAGGTCTCAAGCGCGTACGGCGCCAGCAGCGGCGAGGCGGCAAGCTCCAGGTCCGCGACGTGCTCAGGTGCGCTGACCACGAACTCCCGGCTGCTGCGGCACAGAATGTCGAGCGCCCGCTCGGCCTCACCGACCAGGCCTGCGGCATCGGCCGCGATGACTCCGGCCTGACGCTGCAGTGATGCCGGAATGAAGGGATCAAAACGCGCTCGCTGCGGCAGGACTCCGGCGTGCAGTCCACTCACCCAGATGCCGTCATAGCGCAGCACCGGATCGGCAAACGAGGCGGTGATCGTGACCGCGGCATCGCCCGTCGCGGGTTCGAAACGGGTGCGCGCGAGCAATCGAGCGAACACCGCGACGGCTTCGACGCCGTTGAATGCTCCCAGGCAGGCCGGCAAGGCCGCGCACTCCTGCAGCAGTTCCTCCAGGCGCTGCAGCACCTGCTGCGTGCGACTGTCGCGCTGGCGCGCCGCGCCGGTATGCAGACCGCAAAGTCCCAGCACCTGCGCAAATCGCCCGCTCCACGCCCCCAGGGTTGCGCGCGAACTGCCGGCAAAGGCTGCCATAAGGCGCATGAGCAGCGCCGCGACCTCATCGGCATGTGCCAGCAACGCGGGCGGCGCCGCGCGCAATGCCCGCAGCAGCTGCGCGGCGTTCAACCGCGGCGGTACCACGGTGCGCAGCCAGGCATCCAGCATCGCGCGGCGCGAGGCCGGCGGCTGCAACCAGAAGCTCGCGCGCAGCCATTGTGAAATCTCGGCCAGTTCCACCTCCGCTGCCAGCACCCGCAGCGTGTGCAGGCCCTCGGCAATGGGTGCGTAGCCCGTCAGCGGCTGTCCGCCCTCCACCGCGTAGGACGCAGCCGTGAGCGCCGCATCGAAGACCCGACGCACTTCGCCCTGCCGACTCGTGAGGTCTGGGACGATGACCAGCAGCCGCGCCGTGGGGTCTGCTGTCAGGCGTTCACGACACCAGTGCGCCACCTGCGCCAGTTCCGCAGCCGGATCCGCGACCCTCGCGAGGCGGCCCGGGGTAGCCTCGAATGCGCACGTGAGCTCCTGCACGGCGACCCCCCGCTGCGACCAGGCGCTGAGCAGGGCGCGACGCGCCGGGGTCAGGTGAGCAAAGCCTGCAAACACGGGCGCGCGGCGTGGCGGATCGCGGGCGAGATCCTGCAATGCCCGCCACGGGGCGCTTGCGCCGAGGTCCGCGAGGCGCGCATCGATGGCGTCCAGCGAGTACATCAGGAGCAAGGATTCAGGCGTGCCCGCCTGGCGCACGGCAGCCGGCGAGATCTGCCATTCGTACAGCAGCGCCGCGGACTGACGCACGGCATCGATGAGGCCAGTGCCAGGCAGCGCCAGCGTGTCGGCTGCCTCGCCGACCGCCGCGCGCCACAGCAGCCACTCCTCGCTCGCCCCCGGCCGACGCAGGCCCTGGCCGTCAGCACCTTGGGGGGCAGGCTGGCCGCGCAGCCAGCCGCTCAGGCTTTGGACATCAGGAGTTCGGAAGGCGCGGCGACCGCCTCGCAGCTGCTGGGCGGCAAACCCCAGACGCAGCGCCGCCGCCCGCTGCGCGGTGGGAACGACGACCGTGTGACCGGAGAGGAGTGCCGCTTCGAGATCGGGCGCAAGTTCGAGCAACGCGATCCTGAGTGCCAGGCGGCCGACTTTCAGCCGAAGCGCTTGTCGACGTGGACTACCTTCTGTTCGGTACTGCTGCGGGGCGCCGCGGCGTAGCCGCCGAGCACTTCCTCGATGCGCGAGAACACGGTGCGCAATATGGCCGAGTCGGGAAGATTGGTGATCCGGAAATGCGTGCGGTAGGGCACGTTGAAACTTACGCCCGGGGCGACCAGCACGTGCTTCTGCTCAAGCAGGTCGAGCGCAAAGCGCTGGTCATCGAACCCCGGCAGCTCGGCCGTGTCGACTTCGATGAAGGCATACATCGCACCCGGCGGTGGGGCCAGGCGCAGGAACCGGCTCTGCTCCACGGCGGCCAAGATGGCGCGGCGCGATTCGTACAGCCGACCGCCCGGCATGATGAGCTCGCGAACGCTCTGATAACCGCCCAGCGCACTTTGGACGGCCCACTGAGCCGGCACGTTGCTGCACAGGCGCAGCGAACTGAGCAGCTCCAGCGCGGACAGATACTCCGCCGCGCCTTTGAGGCGCCCGGAGAACACGGCCCAGCCCACGCGGTAGCCGCAGGCGCGGTAGACCTTCGACAGACCGGACATGGTCACGCACAGGGTGTCGCGCACCAGGGTCGCCATGGGCACGAACTCCGCGCCGTCGTACAGCATCTGGTCGTAGATCTCATCGGCGTAGACCACCAGGCCGTGACGCTCGGCGATCTGCGCAATCTGTTCGAGCACGGCACGCGGGTACACCGCACCGGTCGGATTGTTCGGGTTGATCACCACGATCGCGCGGGTACGCGGGGTGATCATGGCTTCGATCGCCTGCGGATCCGGTATGAAGCCGTTCTCCGGGCGACACGGGTAATGCACCGCGCGGCCGCGGTTGAGCGTGACCGCGGCGGTCCACAGCGGATAGTCGGGACTCGGCACCAGCACTTCGTCGCCGTCGTTGAGCAGCGCGCGCAACACCAGGTCAATGAGTTCACTGACGCCGTTGCCGATGAACACGTCATCGACCGTCACACCCTGGACGCCACGGGCCTGCTGATGCATGACGATGGCTTCGCGCGCCGGAAAGATGCCCTTCTGGTGCGAATAGCCTTCGGAATTGGCCAGGTTCTCGATCATCGCCAGGCGCAGAATCTCCGGAGTCCGGAACCCGAACGCGCCCGGATTGCCGATGTTCAGCGAGACGATCTCATAGCCCTGGCGCTCCATCTCGTGCGCCCGACGGGCGAGCTTGCCACGGATCTCGTACCGGACATGGCGCAGGCCCTCGCTGGGGCGGATGGTCGTCACCGGGGTGGCTGTGGAGTTCTGGCTCATGGGCGGCAGAATAGCGTTTCCGGCCAGGCGATGCACGACGGGCGTCTCCAAACGGCAACCGATGGGGTTGGACAAGCGGCCCCTGTGCTTCCTACACTTCGCGCCCCTAATCCAGTTTTGGCCGAGATTTAACTTTTTCAGGTATTGCAGGCACATGGAATCGACACGACCCATTCGCGCCCTGATTCGCGGCCTCGAGGCATTGGCGGTACTCAACCGCCGAAATGGTGCCACGGTTTCCGAAGTTACCAGCGAGATCAAGCTTCCCCGGACCACCACCTACCGCATCCTGGAGACCCTCGCCGAGGCCGGCTACGTCTACCGGGACCCGGCCGATGACCGCTACCGGCTGACGCTGCTGGTGCGTAGCCTCGCCGACGGTTTCGATGATGAGGCCTGGGTCACCCAGATCGCCCGCCCCTGCATCATCGACCTGTGCAAGGACATCGTCTGGCCGGTCACCCTGCTGTCGCCTTCCGGCACCTCGATGCTGATCCGCGATACCACCGATCACGCCAGCCCCCTGGCCGTGGAACGCTTCACCGCCGGGTTTCGCCTGCCGCTGCTCATGAGCGCCTCGGGACGCGTGTATCTGGCCTTCTGCCAGCCCGAGCAGCGCGACGCGCTGCTGGAGATCCTCAGCCGCTCGACCCGCGAAGAGGACAAGCTCGCCCGCAGCCCCGGGGAGGTGGAGAAAATTCTCGATGAGGCGCGTGAGCAGGGCTATGCCACCTCCGTGCGCACCCGCCGCGTTTCGGAGGAAGTGGCGATGTCGGTGCCGGTGATGATCGAGGACCGGGTGCTGGCCGCCATCGCCGTGCGCTTCTCCGCCAGCGCCGTGCCGCTGCGGCTCGCCGTCGAGCGCTTTATCCCGAAGCTGCATGAAACGGCAAAGATCATTCGCCAGCGCTTCAGCGAGGCGCAACGGACCGCAACATGAAACGCATTCTGGTCGGTATCAAACGCGTCGTGGACTACAACGTGCGCATCCGCCTGAAGCCGGATGGCACCGGGATCGTCACCGACGGGGTGAAGATGAGCATCAATCCGTTTGATGAAATCGCCCTCGAGGAAGCGCTGCGCATCCGCGAGCGCGGCGCCGCCGAGGAGGTGGTCGCGGTCAGCATCGGCACCGGCGATGCGCAGCAGCAGCTGCGCACGGCACTGGCCATGGGCGCGGATCGCGCCATCCTGGTCGAGACGCCCGCGGCCGGCGCGGACACCCAGATCGAACCGCTGGCCGCTGCCGCTGTCTTGCTGAAGCTGGTCGAGCGCGAGCAGCCGATGCTGGTGATCCTCGGCAAGCAGGCCATCGATGATGACAACAGCCAGACCGGCCAGATCCTGGCCGCACTGTGGGACCGCCCGCAGGCCACTTTCGCATCAAAAGTGGAACTCACGGGTGAGACGGCGCGGGTGACGCGCGAAGTGGACGCGGGGTTGGAAACGCTGGAAGTGGATCTGCCCGCAGTGCTGACCACCGACCTGCGCCTGAATGAGCCGCGCTACGTCAAACTGCCGGATATCATGAAGGCCAAGAAAAAGCCGCTCGAGGTAGTGCCGCTGGCCAACCTTGGTGTCGCAACCGCACGCAAGACCACGGTGGTGCGGTTTGAGCCTCCGCCACAGCGCCGGAAAGGGGTCATGGTCAAGGATGCCGCCGAACTGGTCGCGGCCCTGCATGCCAAGGGACTCGTATGAGCCGCATTCTCATCATCGCCGAACACGACGGCACGCATCTGAATCCCGGTACGGCCAAGTGCGTGACCTGTGCGGCGGGGCTGGCCGATGCGCAGATCACCGTCGCCGTGCTGGCCAAGGATCCGGCCGCGGTGGCAGCCCAGGCAGCCGCGCTTGCCGGGGTGACCAAAGTCCTGACCCTGGCCAATCCTGCCAACGAGCATCCGATCGCCGCGGTCCTCGCCCCGCAGATTGCGGCCATCGCGCGCGACTTCACCCATGTCCTGGGCCCGGCCACTACTTTCGGCAAGGACCTGATGCCACGGGTCGCAGCGCTCCTGGGCGCACCGCAGATCAGCGAGATCATGGCCATCGAATCCGCCACGCGCTTCCGCCGGCCCATCTATGCCGGCAACGCCATCGTCACGGTGGACGTGGTCGCGGGCACCCAGATCGCAGGCACCGTGCGCACGGCGTCCTTCAGCGCCGCCGGCACCGGCGGCAATGCCACCATCGAGGACGTCGCGCCGGCGGTCACCTTGCCCACTCACACCCGCTTTGTTTCAGTTTCGGCCGCCAGCTCTGACCGGCCGGATCTGCAGACCGCGCGGCGCGTGGTCTCGGGCGGCCGCGCCCTGGGCAGCGCCGAGGGGTTCAAGCTGATGTTCGCGCTGGCGGACAAGCTCGGCGCCGCCGTCGGCGCCTCGCGCGCCGCGGTAGACGCCGGCTACGCGCCCAATGAACTGCAGGTCGGACAGACCGGCAAGATCATTGCCCCTGAGTTGTACATTGCCATCGGGATTTCCGGCGCCATCCAGCATCTCACCGGGATCAAGGATGCCCGCACCATCGTCGCCATCAACAAGGATGCGGAAGCGCCGATCTTTGAAGTGGCGGACTATGGATTGGTGGGCGACCTGTTCGAGATCGTCCCCGCGCTCGGCACGCTGCTGGAATAGCAGTTGCCGAGGGGGGTCGAGCCCGGCCGGAAGGCCCGTCAGGTTGCGGCGGCAGCGGGTGCCTTGACATGCAGCACCCAAAGCGCCGCGAGGCGCTGCAGGGTGGCATCACCCTTGACCGCATTGAAGGTCGTGATGGCCTCATCCTTGGAGCCGGCCTTGAACTGGGCAATTCCCAGCAGCAGCCGCGCGTTTTCCGGGTCCTTCGTGGCGCCCTTTGCCAGGCCCGCTGAGATGTCCTTGACGGCTTTGTCGTACTCGCCATAGCCGAAGTAACCAATACCCACGCCCACCAGCTTATCGCCGCCAGCGGCCGCCGTAGCGTCCGCTTCCGCCTTGGCGAGGGTCGGCTGATCCGTCGCCGCCTGCTTCTTGGCCGAGTCCAGCAGATGCTGGTTACGGTTCTTCTCCGCCTGGTCGGCGAAGGCATTTTCGGCAAAGGCCTTGGTGAGGGCCGCGACGGCCTCGCCGGGCGAGCCGGCATCCAGGGCGGCCTGCGCCATCTCCGCATAATCGGAACCGTGCTTCATGGTGCCCACGTCTGCCGACAGCCGGTACAGCTGCAACAGTTCGCGGTCGGGCATCTTGGTGCGGAACAGGCCATCGAGCAGGTTCTGCCAGTACTCCTGCTTCGGATGGTAGGTCACCAGCAGTTCCAGCCAATGGGACTCGCCGGCATCATCGTTCTGCTTCACGGCCGCACTCAGGCCCAGCTGCAGCAGATCGTTCGTGGGGGTCATACCGGCCTTGATCTGGTCATTCACCAGGCCCGTGACAAAGGTTCCGGTGTCCTTGAAATCATTCTTCAGGTAATAGCTCTGCGCCACGACCAGCTGCACCTGGTCGGTCGCGTAGCCGTCTTTGACGGCGCGGTTGCCGTATTCCGCGGCCTTGTCGTAATTCTGCAGCTGGTAATACAGGAAGGCGGCCTGTGTCACGCGCTTCTTCATCTCATCAGGCGGTGTGAACTTCGAGGTGATGAGGTATTCCAGCGGCACCGTCGCCTCCTGAAGCTGCTTCTTGTTGGCATAGGCGGTGACGTAGAACTCGTTCATGACGTGCTCGTCATAGTCGTTCTTCTTCGGGTTGTTCTTGACCTTGTCCAACACCACGAGCATGTCGTCCCACTTCTGCGCCTGCATGTCCTTCTGCGCTTCCTGCAAGTCCTTGCCGGCCGCCGCGCTCACCTGCGGCTTGGGGCCGGAGGCGTCTGCCGGCTTCGCATCATCCGCAGCCGCGCTCGCCACGTAGCCCGGCAGCAAACTTCCCGACATCGTGCCTGCCAATACCATTGCCACGGCACCCGCCACGGCCACTTTTACAACTTTGTTCATGTTGGCTCTAACTCAATGGTTTGATGAAAGACTGGTTTGAAATACGCAAGATCGCTACAGGGCGGCCAGCACGTGCTCGGCGGATGAAACCTTGAACTCCCCGCCGGCTTCCACGAACACCTGCTTAGCGACACCATCCTCGACGACGAGGGCGAAACGCTGGCTGCGCTCGCCCATCCCGAACCCGCGACCGTCCAGGGTGAGGCCCAGCGCGCGGGCGTAGTCGCCATTGCCGTCCGCCAGCAGCAGGACCTTGTCACCCACATTGGAATGCTTGCCCCAGGCAGCCATGACGAACACATCGTTCACTGCAAAGCACGCGATGGTGTCCACGCCTTTGGCCCGGAATTGGTCCGCCAGCTGTACGAATCCCGGCAGGTGCTTGGCATCGCAGGTCGGCGTGAACGCGCCGGGCACCGCAAACAGAACCACCTTCTTGCCCTTGAACAGCTCATCCGTGGTCACATCACGACGGCCATCCGCCGTGGTGGTCTTGAACGTTCCGGAAGGCATCTGATCGCCAGCCTTGATGCTCATTGCTAGGACTCCTTAGAAAACCTGGTCTGACCCGGCAGAGCCGGAAAACGAAAAGGCCGGGAGATCGCTCTCCCGGCCCTTGATCTTATGACACGCCGCAACCCGGCGATGTCAGCCGGCGGCTCTGACGCGCAGTGACCATAGTGCCGCCAGGCGCTCCAGCGTGGGATCGCCCTTCACCGATCTGAAGGTCTTTACCGCCTCATCCTTGGAGCCGGCCTTGTACTGGGCAATTCCGAGTGTCAGGCGGGCATCGGTTTCGTCCTTGGTGGGACCCTTCGCCAGGCCCGCTGCGAGGTCCTTGGTGGCCTTGGCGTAGTCGCCATAACCGAAGTATCCGACACCCACGCCCAGCAGCTTGTCGCCGTTCGGCGCATTGGCGGCATCGGCCTCCGTCTTGGGCAGGGTCGGCTGATCGGCAGCCACTTCTTTCTTGGCGGAATCCAGCAGATGCTGATTGCGGTTCTTATCCGCCTGTTCCGTGAAGACGTTGTTGGCAAAGCCCTTGCTGAGGACGGCGACAGCTTCGCCCGGCGAGCCCGCATCCAGCGACAGCTGAGCCATTTCCGCGTAGTCCGAGCCGCGCTTGATGGCCCCGACATCGGCGGCCAGCCGATAGACCTGCAGCAGCTGCCGGTCATTCAGCTTGGCGCGAAACATGCCATCCAGCAGGTTCTGCCAGTACTCAGGCTTCGGGTGATACGCCACCAGCAATTCCAACCAATGGGACTGGCCGGCGCTGTCATCCAGCTTGACCGCAGAGCTGAGGCCCAGCTGCAGCAGTTCGTCGCTGGGCATCTGGCCGGCCTTGACCTGATCATCGACCACGCCGCGAATGAAGCGGTTGGCATCCCTGAAGTCATTCTTCAGGTAGTAGCTCTGTGCCACGAGCAGCTGCATCGCCGGCGTGCCGTAACCGTCCTTGATCGCCCGGTTGCCGTACTCCAACGCCTTGTCGTAGTTCTTCAGCTCCTCGAACATGGAAGCCGCCATCACCACGCGCTGCTTCACCTCGCCCGGCGGCGAGTACTTCGAGGCAATGAGGCGCTCCAGAGGGCCGGTCGCCTCCTGGTACTGCTTCCTGCTCGCGTAGACATACAGATAGAGCTCGTTCATGACGTGCTCGTCATATTCGTTCTTCTTCGGATTGGCCTTGACCTTGTCCAGCTCCGCGAGCATGTCGTCCCACTTGTGGGCCTGCATGTCCTTCTGAGCGGCAATCAGGTCCTTGCCGGCGGCGGCACTGACTTGAGGCTTGGCATCATCGGCGACCGCCACGCTGGTTCCCAGCACCATCGCCACAGCTACGGCACAGCTTGCCAGAGCGACTTTCGAGACTTTCTTCATGCGTACTCTAAGTTAATGATTTTATTGGCTGAACTCGGCCACATTGACGAACCCGATGCGCTTCATGTGATTGCGCTGTGCCGCGGCCAGCACCTGGGCGGTTACGTTATAAGGCGAACGCCGATCCGGGCGCAGATGGATTTCAGGCTGCGGATCCTTGCCGGCCTCATTCTGGAAGTACCCTTCCAGCGTTTTCAGGTTCGGTACGACGTTGCCGTTCCACACGATGGTGCCGTCCGAATAGATCTCCAGATCGATGACCTCGGGCTGTACCTGCTGCGGTGGCGGCGGTGGCGCGTTGGGATTCGGCATGTCCAGCTTCACGGCGTGGTTCATGACGGGCAGCGTGAGGATCAGCATGACGACGAGCACCAGCATCACGTCGATCAACGGCGTGGTGTTGATATCGCACATCTCTTCGCCGTCGCTTTCGCCTACTGACATTGACATGGACTATCTCCTGCGGCGTTAGCGAACTTGGGCGGAATTGGCAATGCTTTCAGCCAGTGCGACCCCGTCCGGCTGGGTGATGAAGCCCACCTTGACGATGCCACCGCGCTGAATGGCATAGAGCACCCGGCCCACGGATTGGAACTGTGCATCCTTGTCTGCCCGGATGTGGATCTCAGGCTGCGGCTTCACCGGGGCCTTTGCCTCGACCATCTTGAGCAATTCCGTGGAATTACTCACCGGAGCATTGTTCCAGTAAATGTCCCCTTTGGCGTTCACCGCGATAACAATGTTCTCCGGCTTGGTCTGCGTCGCGATATTGACCGCATCGGGCAGATGCACGTTGATCTGCTTGTTGATGACCGGCACGGTGATGAGGAAGATGATCAGCAGCACCAGCATGACATCGACCAGCGGGGTCGTATTGATGGTTGCGTTGAGGGCGTTGTCCTCACCATCGAGCTGTACGTTCATTGACATTACGGTTTACCTGCCGCGATTGGCCGGGGTTTGCACCCCGGCATGCTTAAGACAATTGGCGCTTCGCGGCGCGCAATTACTTGCGGACAACAGCGGCGGCGGGAGCCGCCGGAGCAGCCGGGCGACCGGTCTCGGGACCGCCGACGCGGGCACCGCCGACCAGGTAGGCGTGCACGTCAGAGGCGAAGTTACGCAGGTTTTCCTGCAGGCCCTTGTTGCGGCTGACGAGCCAGTTGTACCCGATCACCGCGGGCACTGCGACGAACAGACCGAACGCGGTCATCATCAGCGCTTCACCGACGGGGCCGGCGACGCGGTCGATGCTGGGCTGGCCCGACACACCGATGGCGATCAGCGCCTTGATGATGCCGACCACGGTGCCGAACAGACCGACGAACGGTGCCGTCGAACCGACTGTAGCCAGCCAGCCCAGGCCGCCCTGCAGGCTGCCGTTCACGTTGGAGACCGAGCGCTGCAGCGACAGGGTGATCCACTCGTGCAGTTCGATGCGATCGGTCAGGCGACCGTCGTGATGGGCGGCGGCGCGCAGGCCCTCTTCCACGATGGAGCGGTACGCGTCACCTTTCTTCAGGCGCTCGACGCCGTCCTTCAGCGAGGGGGAAGTCCAGAAGTTCTTCTCCACCGCCTTGAAAGAGGAGGCCAGCTTATGCTGATCCCACAATTTCGTGAGGATGATGTACCAGGTAAAGAATGACATCACGCCCAGAACGGCCAACACCGCATGTGACAGCGGATCGTGGTTGTTGATCAGGGCACTGACGCCGTATGCGGATTGGGCGGATGTGGTAGCGTTTTCCATAGTTTCCTCGTCTGAGATCGGCAGCGACGCTCCTAAGGAGCGCCGCTGGTTGAACCGGTTGTTGTATTAATCCACTAGCTTGAATGTCACCAGGAACGCCGTGCAGCCCGCGACCGGCTTGCCGTTCAGCGTTCCTTGTATGAACCGTGCATGCGTGCCCCAGCGCACTGCAGCTTCGTCCAGGCGCGTCGAACCCGAAGTCTTCGCGACCTTCGGATCCCCCTGCATCTTGCCCCCGTCGTCCAGGCACACGTCGATCGTCGTGCTGCCGGTTTCATTCATGCGCCGCGAGGTCGGCGGATAGTAATCGTCCGTTGGCGGCGAGTGCTTCACGTCGAGCTGCGCGCGCGTGCGAACATCGGGCGCCCGGGGCGGCGGCGGTGCTTCGACGTGCTTGGTGGTCGTATTCGTGATGGCAGTCGAGGTGGGCTCGGCCGGCAGATTGATCACCACGTCCGGCGGCGGCACTTCCACCGGCGGACGCTCCATCTTGGGAGGCGGCGGCGGCGGCGGCGCATCGCGCTGCTTCACGTCCTGCACGATGGTGGTCTCGATGGGCGGCTCGGCGGCATGGATGATTCGCGTTGCCAGCCCCGACTCAAACAGGTAGATCAGGCCAATATGGATGAGAACAACCGCGATGAGAAACATCGTGCGGCCAGAAAAGAACGCTGTGTCGTGTCTTGCGTAGTAGGCAGCCATACTTGTGTCGTTGTCTTTACCGATCCGGCTGACGGGGACATTGTCGCGCTTCGAAACGTAACCACGTTTTGTGCCGCACGCAAGCCCGTCCCGGACCAAATTTTCGAGCCGACAGTCTTACACCGTCGGCCGGTTCTGTTCTAGTGCCCGGTTGGCCTGGTTGATCAGGCATCGGGCACAGGTCCGAAACGCATTCCCCTAAGGTTTTATGGAGCCGTCTGGCTGCATGCACCATTGCAGCGGCCATGTCATCGTCGAACTTCACTCTTATCAACGACCGGTCGCTGATAACTCAACTGTAACTGTCGCCACGCGCACTGACAACTACAGAAACGCTCCGTCGGACCGAACGCGGATTAACAATTGTGAAGTTCTGTGGTTCGCTCAGCGTGGCGGCGGCTCCGTCCAGGTCACGGCACCGCCCGAGGCACTGCCCACCAGGTGTGCGTATTTTGCGAGCACCCCGGTCACGGCATACGGCTTGCGCGCACGCCAGGCGGCCTTTCGGCGCCGCATTTCCGCGCCTGACACCTGCGCATTGATGGTCCGCTTCACCGCATCGATGCTCACGCGGTCGCCGCTGCGCAGCAGCCCGATGGGGCCACCCACCGCAGCTTCCGGCGCGATATGTCCAACCACGAAACCATGACTGCCACCCGAGAAACGGCCATCGGTGATCAGGGCAACCTTGCCTCCGAGCCCGCGCCCCATGAGCGCGCCGGTGGGACTGAGCATCTCGCGCATGCCCGGGCCACCCTTGGGGCCCTCGTAGCGGATCACGACGACATCGCCCTCGCGCACGGTGCCGTTGAGGATCGCCGCGGTGGCCCGCTCCTCACCCTCGAACACGCGCGCCCGCCCCTCGAAGGCCAGGCCCTCCTTGCCGGTGATCTTGGCCACGGCGCCGTCGGGGGCCACGTTTCCCTTCAAAACAATCAGATGGCTATCCTTCTTGATGGGTTGCGATAACGGCCGGACGATGTCCTGTCCCGGCGGATAGGGGCCAATGGCGGCCAGATTCTGCGCCAGCGTGTGCCCAGTGACGGTCAGACACTCCCCGTGCAGCAGGCCCGCCTCGAGCAGCATCTTCATCAGCGGCTGGATGCCGCCGATGGCGATCAGTTCCGACATCAGGTAGCGGCCGCTCGGCCGTACATCCGCCAGCACCGGGACCCGGCGACCGATGCGCGTGAAATCCTCCAGCCGCAGCTTGACGCGAGCCTCGTGGGCAATCGCGAGCAGATGCAGCACGGCATTGGTCGAACCGCCCAGGGCAATGCTCACGGTGATCGCGTTTTCGAACGCCCGGCGCGTCAGGATGTCGCGGGGCCGGATGCCCGAGCGCACCAGCTGCATCACCGCGGCGCCGGCACGCTCACAATCCAGGCGCTTGGCCGCGCTCACCGCCTCCTGGGCGGAACTGTCGGGCAGCGACAGGCCGAGGGCTTCGATGGCCGAGGCCATGGTATTGGCCGTGTACATGCCGCCGCAGCTTCCCGGACCCGGAATGGCCGTCCGCTCCACCTCCAGCAGTTCCCCATCGGTCATCCTGCCGGCCGCGTGCGCGCCGACCGCCTCGAACACGGAAACGATGTCGCGCCGCTGCACGCCAGGCCGGATGGTGCCGCCGTAGACGAACACCGCCGGCCGATTCAGGCGCGCCATCGCCATGGCGCAGGCGGGCATGTTCTTGTCACAGCCGCCGACCGCGACGAAGCCGTCGAAACCCTCCGCGCCGACCACCGTCTCGATGGAATCGGCGATGACCTCGCGTGACACCAGCGAGTAGCGCATGCCCGGGGAGCCCATCGAAATGCCATCCGACACCGTAATGGTGTTGAACAGCACGCTCTTGCCGCCGGCCGCGTCGACGCCGGCCCCCGCCGCGCGGGCCAGTTCGGCGATATGCATGTTGCAGGGCGTGAGGTTGGCCCAGGTCGAGGCGATCCCGATCTGCGGCTTTTTGAAGTCCGCGTCGCCGAAACCTACGGCGCGCAGCATCGCCCGCGAGGGGGCCTGTTTGGCGCCATCGACCACCAGGCTCGAGTACTGACGCGGATCGGGTTTTTTTGTCATGGGTTCAACCGAATTTGTGGCGAATCAGACTGTAGAGCGCCCGCACGCACTGTGCTTCGGCCCCGACCGGCCGACCGGGGCGCTCCTTGGGGTTCCAGGCATACAGATCCAGGTGCAGCCAGGCCCGCGAGGTTGTGACGAACCGCTTCAGGAACAGCGCCGCAATGATGGAGCCGGCGAACGGTCCGGCCGAGACATTGCCGATGTCGGCGATGCGGCTGCTGAACTCATCGTCATACCCGGCCCACAGCGGCATTGGCCACAGCGGATCGCAGGTCGCCTCCCCGGCCGCGCGGGCACTGGCGAGCAATGATTCATCAGGACTATAGGCCGCCGGCAGCTCCGGACCCAGCGCCGTGCGTGCAGCCCCGGTCAAGGTTGCAAGATCGATGAGCAGATCCGGCGACTCGGCGTCGGCCTCCGCGAGCGCATCGGCGAGCACCAGGCGACCCTCGGCGTCGGTATTGCCGATCTCAACGGTCAGCCCCTTGCGCGAGCGCAGGATGTCGCCGGGCCGGTAGGACAGCGCGTCCACGCTGTTCTCCACGCATGGCAGCAGAACCCGCAGCTGGATGGGCGCGTTCAGCTTCATCAGCAGGCTCGCCAGCGCCAGCGCGCAGGCAGCGCCACCCATGTCCTTCTTCATCAGCAGCATCGCGGCCCCGGGTTTGAGGTCCAGTCCGCCACTGTCAAAGCACACACCCTTGCCCACCAGCGTGACCCGCGGTGCATCGGCCTGGCCCCACCGCAGGTCCACCAGGCACGGTTCGCGGGCGCTGCCGGCGCCCACGGCGCGGATCAGCGGATAGTTCTGCGCATCGAGCTCGGCGCCGCTGAGCACCCGGCAGCGGGCGCCAAACCGTGCCGCCAGATCAAACCCGGCCTGCGCCAGCTCCCCGGGCCCGAGGTCATTCGCCGGCGTATTGATCAGATCACGCGCCAGCGTCGTCGCCTCCGCCGCGGCGCGCACATATTCAAGGTCGGCGCCGGGCGGCGCGAGCAGCGCGGCGCGGGGCGCCTGGCCGGCACTGCGGTAGCGCGTGATGCGGTAGCTGCCCACCAGCCATCCCAGCGCGAACTGGGTGGCCGCATGGGGCCGCAGGACACTCGCGAGCCGGTACTGTTCACCGGGCAGGCGCTCACTGAGTCCGGCCGCATGCCACAGATTCAGCTCGTCGATCTCGCGCAGCGGCCCCAATCCCAGCACCGCTGCGCCGACCTGCCCGTCCTCCCCCGGCAGCACCAGCACGCGCTGGCGTTCGGCCTGGAAGTTGTTGGCGCGCACCCAATTCACCACGGCGGCCGGTTGCTGCTCCAGCCACGGGGCAAGCCCCGCCTCGTTCACCAGCCACAAGGGGCGCGCCGGTGCGCCCGCCTCGGTCAACAGCAGTTCTGAACTCATCGGCAACTCCCAACGGGCCATATCGATTGACAATTTTGCACGAATTTGCTGACATTCGAGGTCAACGTTGCAGTAGTAAGAAATCGCCGATGACCACGACCGCCGATCAACGCAGCCACAACCGCATCCCGGTATCGGTTCGCCTCGTGCTGCTTACGATCGGCCTGCTTCCTGTAGGAAGCGGCCGGTGCGGGTCACTCGCGAGCGCCTGAACTGGGCAACAGCCACAGGAACAGCGATCACGAACACCAGGACCCCGCACCGGCCCCTACCAGGGCGGGTGCGGGGTTTTTTATGCGCCCGGCATTTTGGCCGATAGGCGCGTTTCCAGCAGCTTAAGGGGAGCGATCAGATGAAGTTGTATTCGCAAAAGGACGTGAACAAAAAGGCGCTGCGCGGCGCGCGCATCGCCGTGCTCGGCTATGGCAGCCAGGGCCGTGCCCACGCCTTGAATCTCAAGGACAGTGGCTTCGATGTCGTGGCCGGTGTCCGCAAGGGCGGCGCCAGCTGGAAGAAGGCGAAGAAGGACGGGCTGGAAGTCGCCGAGCCGATCAAGGCCGTCGCTGACGCCGACCTGATCGCGATGCTGGTGCCGGACCTGGCCCAGGAAGCCTTGTATGAAAGTGTGATCGGCGCCGTCAAGAAAGGCGCGACGCTGCTCTTCGCCCACGGTTTCAACGTGCACTTCAAGCTGATCAAGCCGCGCCGTGACCTGGATGTGGTGCTGATCGCGCCGAAGGGGCCCGGGGATCTGGTGCGTCGCCAGTACCAGCAGGGCCGCGGTGTGCCCTGCCTGATCGCCGTCGCGCAGGATGCGACCGGCAATGCCCATGCGCGCGCGTTGGCCTATGCTCACGGCATCGGCGGCACCCGCGGCGGCGTGCTCGACACGACGTTCGCCGAAGAGACCGAGACCGACCTGTTCGGTGAACAGGCCGTGTTGTGCGGTGGTGCCACGGAGCTGGTCGTCAAGGGCTTCGAGGTGCTGGTGGAAGCCGGCTATCAGCCCGAGGTCGCCTACTACGAATGTCTGCACGAACTGAAGCTCATCGTCGACCTGCTGCACGAGGGCGGCATCACCAAGATGCACCAGTTCATCTCCGACACCGCCAAGTACGGGGACCTGACGCGCGGTCCGCGCGTGGTCAATGAGAAGACCAAGAACGAGATGCGCAAGATCCTCAAGGAAATCCAGACGGGCAAGTTTGCCCGCCAGTGGATCGAGGAGAACAAGTCCGGTCAGAAGGAGTATCGCAAGCTCCTCAAGCAGGACATGGACCGCCAGATCGAGAAGGTCGGCGCCAACCTGCGCGCCAGGATGCCCTGGCTGAACGACCGGCGCGCCTAGACGGACAGGCACATGCCCACAGATCCCGAACGCGTCATCATCTTCGACACCACGCTGCGGGACGGCGAGCTCGCTCCCGGGTGCAGCATGACCCAGCCGGAGAAACTGCGGGTGGCGCGGGCGCTCGCGGAACTTGGCGTGGACGTGATCGAGGCGGGCTTTCCCGCCGCCTCGCGCAGCGATTGGGAAAGCGTGCACGCTGTGGCCGAGGAGATCCACGGGCCCATCATCTGTGCCCTCGCCCGCTGCCAGCGCGGGGACATCGAACTGGCTGCCGCGGCGCTGCGTGCCGCGCCACGGCACCGCCTGCACGTGTTCGTGGGCACCAGTCCCACGCACCGCGAACACAAACTGCGCATGACCCCCGCGCAGGTCCTCACCGTCGCCGTCGACGGCGTGGCCAGTGCGCGCGCACTGTGTGGCGATATCGAGTTCTCGCCCGAGGATGCCTCACGCACGGAACTGGAGTTCCTGGCCGAAGTGATCGAGCGGGTGATCGAGGCGGGTGCGACCACCATCAATATTCCGGACACCGTCGGTTACACCGTTCCGGATGAATTCTCCGAACTGTTCCGCTATCTGCGCAAGAACGTGCGCGGCATCGACAAGGTCACTCTCTCGGTACACTGCCACGATGATCTGGGTATGGCCGTGGCCAACAGCCTCACGGCCGTGGTCGCCGGCGCCCGCCAGATCGAATGCACCGTGAACGGCATCGGTGAGCGCGCCGGCAACTGCTCACTTGAAGAGGTGGTCATGGCATTGCGGACCCGCGCTGCCTTCTTCAACCTCGCGACCGGCATTCAGGCCACCCGCCTGTATCCGGTATCGCGCCTGGTCTCCAACATCACCGGCGTGCTGATTCCGCGCAACAAGGCGGTGGTCGGTGAGAACGCGCTGGTGATGCAGCCGCTGGATGTGGGCCAGCCACGCAGCACCCTCATCCTTGGGCGCCACAGCGACCCGCACGCCCTGCGTGAACGCATCACGGCGCTCGGTTTCGAGCTCGACGATGCGCAATTTGCGCGGGTCCTGGGTGAATTCAAGGCGCTCGCCGAGCGCAAGAAGGAGCTCTTCGATGGCGACATCGAGGCGCTGGTGCTGCGTGCCGAAGGCGCCGCCAGTGGCCCATGGGAGCTCACGCAGCTGCGGATCAGTTCCAGCAGCGGGCCGGAAGGCGCGACGGCCACCTTGTCCCTGAAGCATCGCGACGGACGGGTGCTCGAGCACAGCGCCCGCGGCGATGGTCCGGTCGATGCGGCCTTCATGGCGCTCGAAGTTGCCACCGGCGTCAAGGTCGCGCTGCGCAAGTTCGAAGTGCGCGCCGTCACGGAAGGCCAGGACGCCCAGGGCGAGGCCGTGGTGCACGTCGAATACCAGGATCGGACCTACCGCGGCGCCAGCGCCAGCACCGACATTGTCGAAGCGGGCACACGCGCCTTCCTCGAAGTCATCAACCGCATCGAGCTGACGCGCGCCGCGTCGGTACCACAGTCCGCCAAGCAAACAGATGCCGCCTAGCGCTGCGTCAGGATCAAACATGCCGAAGACCATGTTCCAGAAGGTTTGGGAGCAGCACGAGGTCGCTCCCGAAACCGCCGCCACACCGGCGGTACTGTTCATCGACCTGCACCTCATTCACGAGGTCACCACGCCGCAGGCATTCGAGGTGCTGCGCCAGAAGGGGCTCCCGGTGCGCCGCACGGACCTGACGCTCGCGACCATGGACCACTCGACACCGACCCGCACCGAGCAGGTGTTCGGTGGCGTGCCCGTGACAGCAACCGCGGCTGCGAAGCAGGTTCAGCAGCTGGAGCGCAACTGCGCCGAGGCGGGCATCGAGCTTTTGAACATGCGCAGCAACCTGCGCGGCATCGTCCACATCATCGGACCGGAGCTCGGACTCACGCGCCCGGGCCGCACGATCGTCTGCGGCGACAGTCACACCAGCACGCACGGCGCCTTCGGCGCCCTCGCCTTCGGCATCGGCACGACCGAAGTGGGTCACGTCTTCGCGACCCAGTGCCTCCTGCAGCGTAAGCCCAAGACCTTCGCGATCAACGTGAACCACAAACTGCATCCGGGCGTCACGGCGAAGGACCTGGTACTCGCCATCATCGGCCAGATCGGCGTCGAGGGTGGCACCGGCCATGTGCTCGAGTATCGCGGTGAAGCGATCCGCGCGCTCAACATGGAAGAGCGCATGACGGTGTGCAACATGTCCATCGAGGCCGGAGCGCGCGCCGGCATGATCGCGCCGGATGAGACCACCTTCAGCTACCTCGCGGACAAACCGCGCTCACCGCACGGCGCCGACTGGGAACGTGCCGTGGAACGCTGGCGGGGCCTGCCAAGCGATGCCGGTGCAGTATTTGATCGCGAACATGCGCTGGATGCTGCGGTACTCGAGCCCATGATCAGCTACGGCACGCACCCGGGCATGGTGATTCCGATCAGTGGCTCGGTGCCGGACCGCAAGGGCGACCCGGTGTTCGACAAGGCCCTCGCCTACATGGGATTTACAGCAGGCGAAGCCCTGCGCGACCGCCCGGTGAATGTCGTGTTCATCGGCAGCTGCACCAATGGTCGCCTCGGGGATCTGCGCAGCGCCGCGCAGCTCATGCGCGGCCGCAAGGTGGCGAGCACCGTTCGCATGCTCGTGGTCCCCGGCTCGCAGCAGGTCAAGGCGGCTGCCGAGGCGGAGGGACTGGACCGCATCTTCATCGACGCCGGCGCTGACTGGCGCGAGTCGGGCTGTTCGATGTGCATCGGCATGAACGGTGACACCGTCGCCCGCGGCGAGTACTCCGTCAGCACCAGCAACCGCAATTTCGAAGGCCGTCAGGGCGCGGGGGCGCGCACCCTGCTCGCCAGCCCGCTGACCGCGGCGGCCAGTGCGATTCGCGGTCGGGTCACCGATCCGCGCGAACTGCTGTAGACCCTCAAGAAGGCACACGTGGACAAGATCACCACCATTCACTCGCGCACCGTCGTACTGCCGGCCAGCAACATCGACACCGACCAGATCATTCCGGCGCGCTTCCTCACCACCACGACCCGGACCGGCCTGGGCAAGCAGCTGTTTTCCGACTGGCGCTATGCGCCGGATGGCACCCCGAAGGCCGACTTCGTTCTCAACCAGCCGCAGGCGACCGGCTGTCAGGTGCTGGTCGGGGGTCGTAATTTCGGTTGCGGCTCCTCGCGCGAACATGCGCCCTGGGCACTGCTGGACTTTGGCTTCCGGGCCGTCATCAGCACCGAAATCGCCGACATTTTCCGCAACAACTCGCTGAAGAACGGCCTGCTGCCCATAGTCGTCGATGAGAGCACCAGCGACTGGCTGATCGCCAATCCCGGCAGCGAAGTCAGCATCGATCTGGAGCAGGCGACCCTGCAGCTGCCCCAGGGCGTAAGCGTTAATTTCCCGATCGATCCCTTCGCGCGCTACTGCCTGTTGAACGGTGTCGATGAGCTTGGCTTCCTGCTGCAGCAGCAGGAGCGCATCGCCGCCTATGAACAGCGGCACAAGGACAACTGAAGAATGAAGGCATCCATCACCGTACTTGGCGGCGACGGCATCGGTCCGGAGGTGGCAGCCGAAGGCGTGCGCTGTCTGCAGGCGATTGCACAGCGTTTCAACCACCAGTTCACGCTGACCCCGCAGCCCTTCGGCGGGGCGGCCATCGATCTGACCGGGGAGCCGCTGCCGAAGTCGACCCTGGACTCCTGTCTCGCGGCGGACGCCATCCTGCTGGGCGCCATCGGTGGCCCGAAGTGGTCGGCGCCGGATGCCAGGGTGCGGCCTGAAACCGGCCTGCTGGGCCTGCGCAAGGCGCTGGGAACGTTCGCGAACCTGCGCCCCGTCACCATCCACCCCGCCCTGCGCGGCGCCTCGACGCTGCGCCCGGAAGTCCTGGAGGGCGTTGACCTGATGTTCGTGCGCGAGCTCACCGGCGGCATCTACTTCGGCGAGAAGACCCGTGATGCCGATAAGGCGACGGATCTGTGCACCTACACCGTCGGTGAGGTCGAGCGGGTGACACGGGTTGCCTGCCGCCTGGCGCGCGGTCGGCGCAGCAAGGTCACCTCCATCGACAAGTCGAACGTGCTTGCGACCTCGCGGCTGTGGCGCGAAGTGTGTCAGCGCGTCGTGAACCAGGAATTCCCGGACATCCTGCTGGACCATATCCTGGTGGATGCGGCCGCCATGCACCTGATCCGCAGGCCCCGCGACTTCGATGTGCTGCTGACGGAGAACATGTTCGGCGACATCCTCACGGATGAGGCCTCGATGCTGGCCGGTTCACTGGGCCTGCTGCCCTCCGCCTCCATCGGCGAGGGCAGCCGTGGCCTCTACGAGCCCATCCACGGCTCCGCGCCCGACATCGCAGGCAAGGGGATCGCCAATCCCTATGGCACCATCATGAGCGTCGCCCTGCTGCTGCGGCACTCCCTGAAGCTCGATGAGGAGGCCGCGCGGGTTGAAAAGGCCGTAGCGCAAGCCATCAGCGATGGCGCCTGGACACCCGATATTGCCGTCCCGGGCGCCCGCACCGTCAGCACCCGCGAAGCCGGAGATGCGGTGCTGGCGTACCTCTAGGCCGTGGCCGCGCGCGCGCGCTCGAGGCCCGCCGCTAAATCATCCCGCAGGTCCGCGAACGCCTCGATCCCCACCGACAGCCGCAGTAGCCCGTCGGTAAGACCGGCTCGCTGACGCGCCTCGGGATCCATGGCGGCATGGGTCATCGTGGCCGGATGCGCCACCAGGCTCTCGACACCCCCTAAGCTTTCGGCCAGCGAGAAGTACTTCATCTGCGACACCAGGGCGCGCACGGCATCGTGCCCGCCGGCAAGCTCCAGCGTCACGATTGCACCGAACCCCTGCTGCTGCCGGGCAGCGATGCTGTGTCCGGGATGGGCGGGCAACCCGGGATAGAACACCCGATTGACGCCCGGCTGTGCCTGGAGCCACTCCGCCAGCTGCCCGGCGTTGCGGCCGTGATGCTCCAGGCGCGCGCTCAGCGTGCGCAGGCCGCGCAGCGTCAGGTAACTGTCGAAGGCCCCGCCTGTGAGCCCCAGGCAGTTGGCCCACCAGCTCAGGCGCTCGTGCAGTTCCGGGGTGGCCGCGACCACGGCGCCGCCGACCACATCGCTGTGGCCGTTCAGGTACTTGGTCGTGGAGTGCACGACGAGGTCCGCACCCAGCGCCAGCGGTTTCTGCCACAGCGGCGACAGGAACGTGTTGTCGACCACCACCAGCGCTCCGGCGGCGTGCCCCACTTCGGCAAATTTTGCGATATCCGTGATCCGCAGCAACGGATTGCTGGGAGTCTCGATCCACAGCAGCGCCGCCGGCTCGGCGAGCGCAGCATGCACGGCCGCCGCGTCGCCGAAGTCCACGAAGTCACACTTAAGTTCACCGCGGCGGACCCAGGCGTCAAACAGCCGATAGCTGCCGCCGTAGCAGTCATGCGGCGCGACGATGCGCGCGCCGACCGGCAGCAGATGGCCGACGAGCGTGATGGCGGCCATGCCGGTGGCCAGCACCGTCGCGCCCACGCCGCCTTCCAGGTCCGCGAGCGCCTTGCCCAGCAGATCGCGGGTGGGATTGCCGCTGCGCGAATAGTCGTAGGCGCGCTTCTCGCCGAAGGCATGAAATGCGTACGTGGTGGACAGGTGAATCGGCGGCACGACCGCGCCGGTGGCGGCATCGCTTTCCAGGCCGGCGCGCACTGCCTGGGTCACCGCATCCGGTCCGCCGCTCATCCCGCACTCCCGAGCACGTTCGCAAAAATGCCTCGCAACTGATCCGTTTCCTTGAGGAAGGCATCGTGTCCGAAGACGGAGGAGATCTCGTGCAGCCGGCCCTGCTGCAGCCGCGCCACCATCGCGCGGATATCCGGCAGCGGCACCAGCCGATCCTCGCGGATGCCGACCACGATTGTCGGCACGAAAATGCGCGCCACATCCACGCGGTGCAGATCGATGGACTCGGACAGGCACAGGAAGGATTCCGGCCGGTACTGGGAGGCGTAGTCGCGCCCCCGCGCAGCAAGATACTGCTCCACGGGAAACACGAAGCGTCCGTCGATCTCTTCGGCCGGTCCATCGAAGCGCGCCGCGAATTCCTCCGCTGAGCGGTAGGTGGTCATCGCGAGCGCGCGTGCCAGCTCCATCCCCTGCTCCGGCTGCCCGGTCTGCAGGCCGAAACGGACCATGCGCCGCTGGGTACTGCGCCAGGCGCTGGACATGGGATGGGCGCGGTCGGCGGCGCCGATGACCAGCAGGTTCGCGATGCGATCCGGGTAGCGCTCGGCGAATGCCAGTCCCACCATGCCCCCATAGGACCCGCCGGCGATGGCGCGCAGGGCACCGATGCCCAGTGCATCCAGCAACTGCTCCAGGGCTCGCGCCTGGTCATAGGTGGAGATGCTCGGAAAGTCGCTGCCGCCGGCCACCGGTCCGGTGGATTCGCCACTGCCGCCCAGGAAATCGAAACTGAGGATACGCCAGCGATCACTGTCCAGCGGCTTGCCGGGACCGGCGATGTCGGACCACCAGCCGTCGCGCGGATCGGGAGTCAGACACACCCGGCGATGGGCGGAGATGCCCCCCAGGGCGCACACCACCGGCGCTTCTTCCGGACCGCTCATGCGCCAGGCGATGCGGACATCGGCCAGCTGCCCACGGTGATGCAGCGGCCGACTGCCGGCCAGCTCCAGGATGCCCTCGCGCATCAGCGGCGAGGCCGCCGACGGGGCATGCAGGGATGTGACGCGCGCCGTGCGCGTGCCTGTGGACAGGACCTCAACTCTGGCAGTCATCTTTGGGCGCTCCGCCGACCAGGGCTCGAACTACAACCGATACCCCTGCGGAACACCCGCGCCGCAAGCGGCGAGTGTTAATCGGGTCCATCCCCTCGCACGTTGTGCAACGCAGCCAGGGGCACTCCGATCACTCATCTACCGCCCCGCTTGTGCGGGTCGCAGGAGTTGGCACCTTCCCGGGCTGGTTAGGCTCGGCGGTTGCCCCGGCGTCGAAGGGCCTTTTCCCTCAGCCGGTCTCGATGAGTAACACGAAGTCTAGGCGGGGTCCCGCGGCAGCGTCAAGGCCACAGCCGCTCGGAGGCGCGCCGTGCCCCTGCCGCGAGCGCGGCGAGCTTGGCAAAGGAGATCGCCGCGTCCATCTTGCCGATGCCGGCAAAAGTGCCGAAGCCGCAGTCGGTTCCAGCCAGTACCCGTTCGCGCCCGACGATGTCGGCGAACTGGCAGATGCGCTGAGCGATGAGCTCCGGATGCTCAACATAATTGGAGGTGCTGGTCAGCAGGCCCGGTACCAGCACCTTGTCGTCGGGTATCCGTGCCTGCTTCCAGACCGCCCACTCGTGGGCATGGCGGGGGTTCGCCCCCTCGAACAAAATGGCCGCAGGCTTGGCCTTGAGGATGGTCGGGAGCACCTTTTCGACATCGATGTCGTGGTCGTGCGGACCCTCGTAGTTGCCCCAGCACACGTGCATCCGCAGCTGGCTCGCCGGGACATTGCGCAGCGCCTCGTTCAGGGCCTCGACGTGGAAGTCCGCACGGCGCAGGAACTGCGCCTCGGTCAGGTCCTGGAAACCGGTATGCCGCGCCATCGCCAGATCCGGGCAGTCGATCTGCAGCACGAAGCCGGCCGCGGCGATGGCCTCGTACTCCTCGCGCATGGCGGTGGCGAGCGCCTCCACGTAGGCCTCGTGCGTCGGGTAGTACTCATTGGGTTGGAAGGCGGCCACGACCCCCGGTGAGGCCGCGTTCATGAACGCATCCGCGGGGTGATGATGCGCAACGGCCGCGCGTAGGTTCGCGATGTCCTTGTGCATCGATGCGCGCTCGATCATCGCGATCGGGCCCACGCAGCTTTGCCGCTTGAAGGTTTGCTTGCCGGCAAAGATCGCCATGCGCGCGCGAAACTCCGGGTACGGCTGCAGGTCCAGGGCGACCTGTCGCGGTTTGTCGCCAGCGAAGCCCGAAAGCCGGTCCTTGATGTACGTCGCGTAACTTATCTTCGAGGTTTCCCCGTCGCTGACGATGTCGACGCCCGCCTGCACCTGCCGCTCGACCACCGCGTCGACCGCAGCGGTCATCACCGCATCAAAGGCCGCCGGGTCGTAGCCGGTCTGGTTTTCGCGCGCCATCAGCATGTCGGCCACCGGCTGGGTGCGGGGCATGCTGCCGACATGGGTGGTGAGGATTCGATCGGTGCTCAAACGCATGGTGTAAGCATACACGCCGCAAATCCGGCTGGCCACGGCCGGGCGCCCGTGTTAATGTATTAGCGTACTGTTACGTTGGTACGAGAGCCACCCACCCCATGAAAGTCCATCGCAACGTGTCATCCAGCCAGGAAGCCCTGGCCGAGCGCAACCTGTTCACCGCCGTTGCCTCGCTGCGCAGCGCCGATGAGTGCCGCGCTTTTTTCCGCGACCTGTGCACGCCGGCGGAGATCCAGGCCATGGCCGACCGCTGGGCCGTCGTCGACTGGTTGATGCGGGGCGTGCCCTATCGTGAAATCAACCGTGCGACGGGCGTGAGCGTGACCACCATCAGCCGCGTGGCGCGCTGCCTGGCTGATGGCAACGGCGGTTACTCGCTGGTCGTGCGCCGTGCACCCGGAACCCGGCGCGCGCGCCGCAATGATTCGGTCCGCCGCCTGGAGGCGGCCCGCAATGGATAAAGACACCCGCCTGAAACTCGCCGTCCAGAAATCCGGACGCCTGACCGATCCGTCACTGGACCTCCTCAGCCGCTGCGGGCTGAAGCTCTCACGCGGCAAGGACCAGCTGATGGGCTTCGGTGAGAACATGCCGCTTGATGTGCTGTTCGTCCGCGACGATGACATCCCCGACCTGGTGCAGGAGGACGTGTGCGACCTGGGTCTGGTCGGCCTGAACGTGCTGGAGGAGAAACGCCTGGAGCTGGCCTCGCGAGGCCACCCCGCCCTGTTCCAGACAGTGCGTAACCTTGATTTCGGCCGCTGCCGGCTGTCGCTCGCGGTCCCCGACGGCGTGGTATTCACCGGTCCGGCATGGCTGCAGGGCAAGCGTATCGCGACCACCTATCCGTTCATGCTGGCGCGTTTCCTCAAGCAGCACGACCTTACCGCGGAGATCGTGGTGCTCTCCGGCGCGGTCGAGATTGCCCCGCGGCTGGGACGGGCCGATGCCGTGTGTGACCTGGTGTCCACCGGCTCGACACTGCAGGCCAATCATCTGCGCGAAGTGTTCACTGTGCTGGAAAGCCACGCGGTGCTGATTCGTACGCCCCTGGCCCTGGCTACCGCCAAGGATGAATGGGCCGAACGGCTGCTGATGCGTATTGACGGCGTCCAGCAGGTCAAGGAGAGCAAGTACATCATGCTGCACGCGCCGCGCTCGGCGCTGCCGGAGATCCGGCGGCTGCTGCCCGGGAGCGAGTCTCCGACCATCATTCCGCTGGAGGGTCACCCGGATCGGGTGGCGGTGCATGCCGTGTGCCGCGAGAACGTGTTCTGGGAAACCCTCGAGAGCCTGAAGAAGGCGGGCGCCAGTGCCATGCTGGTGCTGCCGGTGGAAAAAATGCTGGTGTGATGATGCGAATTCTGTACTGGCAGGAACTGGATGCGGCACAGCGCGGTGCCGCGCTGGCGCGGCCGGCGTTTGCAGCCCGCTCGGATATCGCAGCGGTCGTCACCGAACTCATCGCCACGGTGCGCGCCGAGGGCGATGCCGCGCTGCTGCGGCTTACCGAGCGCTTCGATGGCGTGCTGCTGGACAGCCTCGCGGTCGGCCCGGCGGAGTTTGCGGGCGCCCGCTCACACCTGACACCGGTGCAGATCGCTGCCCTGACGCGGGCGGTGGAGAACGTGGAAAAATTCCACGCCGCACAGCAGTTGCCGCCGCTGTCGCTCGAGACCTCCCCGGGGGTGCGCTGCGAACGCATTTCGCGGCCGATCGGTGCCGTGGGCTTGTACGTGCCGGCCGGTACAGCGCCCCTGCCCTCCGCGGTCGTGATGCTGGGGGTCCCCGCACGACTGGCGGGCTGCCCGCGACGGGTGCTGTGCACGCCCCCAGCCCGCAACGGCGGTGCGCACCCTGCGGTGCTGGTCGCAGCGCAGCTGTGCGGAATTGAAACCGTGTTCAAGGTGGGCGGCGCCCAGGCCATCGCGGCACTCGCATACGGCACCGCGTCGCTTCCCAAGGTCGACAAGATATTCGGCCCCGGCAATGCCTGGGTGACGGCGGCCAAGCAGCAGGTCGCGGCCGATCCGGACGGCGCGGCCGTCGACATGCCCGCCGGCCCCTCCGAAGTGCTGGTGCTTGCCGATGACAGCGCCCGCCCGGACTTCGTCGCGGCGGACCTGCTCGCGCAGGCCGAGCACGACCCGCAGTCCCAGGCGCTCCTGGTCACGCCTTCCGCGCAGCTGGCCATCGAGGTGGCCGCCGCGGTTGAGCAGCAGATGGCCACGCTGTCGCGCCACGCCATACTGGTCAAATCCATTGCCGCCAGCCGCTGCATTGTCGTACCGGACCTGAAGACGGCGATCCAGGTCTCCAATGATTATGCCCCGGAGCATCTGCTGCTGCAGGTGCGCCAGGCGCGCGCCTGTCTGAGCCAGATCCGTAACGCCGGCTCGGTGTTCCTCGGCGACTGGTCGCCCGAGCCCCTGGGTGATTACTGTTCGGGCACCAATCACGTGCTGCCCACCTACGGCTACGCGCGCGCCTACAGCGGCCTGTCGCTGCTCGACTTCAGCAAGCGCATCACGGTCCAGGAACTAACGCCCGCTGGCCTGCGCGAACTGGGTCCGGTCGCCGCGACGCTGGCGCACCTGGAGGGCCTCGATGCCCATGCCGCGGCCGTGGAACGCCGGCTGAGCGCCCTGGAGAATCCCTCTTGAGCGCGCCAACACCCTCCCCCCTCAGCATCGCGCGCCCCGATATCCTGCGGGTGGACCCGTATGAGCACGCCGCCTGGGATCCGACACTGGAGCGTCTGCATGCCAATGAGCTGCCCTGGCGTGGCAGCGAGGATGTCAGTGAGGCAGGACTGAACCGCTATCCGGAGCCGCAGCCGCGCAGCCTCGTGGAGCAGCTCGCTCGCCTGTACGAGCAGCCCCCGGCCAACGTGCTCGTGACCCGGGGCAGTGATGAGGCGATCGACCTTCTGACGCGGGCTTTCTGCCGTGCAGGGACCGATGAGGTCCTGGTATGTCCGCCGACGTTTGGCATGTATGCCGTCGCCGCCCGCGTCCAGGGCGCCACGGTGCTGCGCGTGCCCCTGGATCAGGGACGCGGATTCGAATTCGATCTCAGCGCCGTACTCGCAGCGTGCACGGCCACCGTGAAACTGGTGTACGTGTGCTCGCCGAACAATCCCACCGGCAACCTCGTACCCGAGCAGACCATTCTGCGCCTCACCGAGGCGCTCGCCGGACGCGCCCTGGTGATCGTCGATGAGGCCTACATCGAGTTCGCCGATGTGCCGAGCTGCGCGCGCCAGCTGCCGCGACATCCTTGGCTCGTGGTCCTGCGCACCCTCTCCAAGGCCTACGGCCTTGCCGGGGCTCGCTGCGGCGTCGTGCTCGCCCATGCCGAGATCATCGCCCTGCTGCGACGGATCGTCGAACCCTATAACCTGGCGCAGTTGAGCATCGAGGCGGTGCTGCGCGCGCTGCAGCCGAGAAACCGCGCCGTCACGGCGGAACGCATCGCACTGGTACAACGCGAGCGCGCCGTTCTGAGCGCGGCCCTGGGCCGCAGCAGCGCCGTGATCCGCGTCTGGCCCAGCGCCGCCAACTTCCTGCTGGTCGAGTTCACCTCACCCCAGGTGGCCTTTGGCCGGGCCTGCGCCGCGGGGCTGCTGGTGCGTGACGTGCGCCGACAGCCTGGCCTGGAACGCGCCCTGCGCGTCACGGTCGGCACGCCGGAACAGAACCAGCGCCTGATCAGCGCGTTGTGCGCGGGAGAGACCTTCAAGTGACTGCCCAGACCCCGGTTCTGTTCATCGATCACGACGGTACTCTCGTCGAGGAGCCGCCGGACTTGCAGGTCGACGCCCTGGCGAAGATCCGCTTCATGCCGGGCGTGTTCGCGGCACTGAACGAACTCAGCAGTGCCGGTTACCGGCTGGTCATCGTGTCCAACCAGGACGGCCTGGGGACCCCGAGCCTTCCGACCGCGGCGTTCGAGGAGGCGCACCAGTTCATCCTGCAGGCCTTCGCCTCGCAGGGAGTTCGTTTCGAGAAAGTCTTCATCTGTCCGCATCGGCCCGCCGATGCCTGCGAGTGCCGCAAACCGCGCATCGGCCTGCTGCGTGAATTCCTGCGCGATGCGCACGTGGATCTGCGCGCCAGCGCGGTGATCGGTGATCGCGACACCGATCTGGAGCTTGCCCGCAACATCGGCACGCGGGGCCTCAAGGTGCGCCGCGACGGCACGGCGCAGGAGACCTGGTCCGCGGTGGTGCACGAACTGACGGCACGACGCGCCAGCCTCGAGCGCGCGACCAAGGAGACCCGCATTGCCGTCAGCGTGGATCTCGATGCCACCGCGCCGGTCAACATTGCAACGGGGATCGGCTTCTTCGATCACATGCTGGAGCAGCTGGCCAAGCATGGCGGCTTTGCGATGTCGCTCACCTGCCAGGGGGACCTCGGCGTGGATGAGCACCACACCGTGGAGGATTGCGCCCTGGCCATCGGTGAGGTGCTGCGCAAGGCTCTGGGCAATAAACTCGGCATCAACCGCTATGGCTTCCTGCTGCCGATGGACGAGGCACGGACCCAGGTGGCCATCGACCTGTCGGGTCGCGCCTACGCGGTGTTCGAGGGTCACTTCGGGCGTGAGGAGGTCGGCGGCCTGGCCACGGAACTCGTGCCCCACTTCTTCCGCTCCCTGGCCGACAGCCTCGGCGCGGCGGTGCATGTGAGCGTGATCGGCGAGAACTCCCACCACATGATCGAGGCCTGTTTCAAGGGCACCGGGCGCGCGCTGCGCCAGGCCTTCCGCCGCGAGGGGCGCGAATTGCCGAGCACCAAGGGCGTACTGTGAGCCTCGACGTTGCCATCATCGACAGTGGCGGCGCCAATCTGGCGTCGCTGCAGTTTGCGCTCGAACGCCTCGGCGCCCAATCCCTCGTGACCAGCGACATGGCGGTCATCAGTGCGGCGCCGCGCGTGCTCCTGCCCGGCGTCGGCTCGGCGCTCGCCGCCATGCAGCAGCTGACCACCAGCGGCGTCGCCGCGCACCTGCCCGGGCTCAAACAACCGGTGCTGGGCATCTGCCTGGGGATGCAGCTGCTGTTCCTCAAGTCCGAGGAAGGTCCCGCCCAGTGCCTGGGAGTGCTGCCGCAGACGGTCCGCAAGCTCGAACCGGTGGCCGGCCGGCCGGTACCGCACATGGGCTGGAACCGGCTGCGCATCGGGCGCGCGGATCCGCTGCTGGATGGTGTCGCCGACGGCGAATACGTGTACTTCGTACACAGCTACGCGGCGCCGGTTTCCGGCAACACCCTGGCGAGTGCCGAGTACGGAGTCGACATCGCCGCCGTGGTGCGCCGGGACAATTTCTGGGGCACGCAATTTCATCCGGAGCGCTCCACCAAGGTGGGCGCGCGCATTCTTGCCAACTTCCTGAGGCTCACCTGAAGTGCTGCTGATTCCCGCCATCGACCTGCGCAACGGCCGCTGCGTGCGCCTCTTCAAGGGTGATTTCGCCGCCGAGACCCGCTATGAGTTCGAGCCGCACGAGCTGCTGCAGCGCTATCGCGGCATCGGCGCCACCTGGCTGCATGTCGTGGACCTCGACGGTGCCCGCGATGGCACCCTGGCCAACCGCAGTATCATCATCGGCCTGGCGTCCCAGACGGCGGTGAGGATCCAGGTCGGCGGTGGCGTACGTTCGGCGGCTGTCATCGATGATCTGCTGCGACATGGCGTGTCGCGCGTGGTGGTCGGCAGTCTCGCGGTCGAGCAGCCACAGGAGGTGATCGGGTGGTTGAACCGGTTCGGACCGGCACGTCTGTGCGTGGCCTTTGATATCCGCAACGATGAGGCCGGCATGCCGCGCGTGCACACCCGCGGCTGGACCCAGGGCGGCCAGCTGAGCCTGTGGGATGCGCTGGCGCCGTATCTCAAGCATGGGCTGCAACATGTGCTGTGCACGGATATTGAGCGCGACGGCGCCCTCACCGGTCCGAGCCTGATGCTGTATCGGCAGGCGCGCGAGCGGCATCCGCAGATCGCGTGGCAGGCCTCCGGCGGCGTGCGCGACGCGGCCGACCTTGCCGCACTGGCGCAACTGGGAATGGCGGCGGCCGTCAGCGGCAAGGCCCTGCTCGAGGAGCGCATGACATCCGAGGAGCTGCGGCCATTCTTGCCAAACGCATAATTCCCTGCCTGGACGTCCGTGACGGCCAGGTCGTCAAAGGCGTGCGCTTTCGCGATCACAAGGTCGTGGGCGACATTCTCGAACTCGCCGCCCGCTACCGCGACGAAGGTGCGGATGAGCTGGTGTTCTATGACATCACCGCCAGTCCCGAAGGTCGCTCGGTGGATCGGACCTGGGTCTCGAGGGTCGCGCAGGTATTGGACATCCCCTTCTGCGTCGCCGGCGGCATCCGCTCGGTGGCGGACGCGGAGGCCGTGCTCAACGCGGGCGCCGAGAAAATCTCCATCAACTCCCCGGCGCTCGCCGATCCGGACCTGATCGATGCGCTCAGCGCGCGCTTCGGCGCGCAGTGCGTCGTCGTTGGCATCGACAGTCAGAGCCTCACCGACCGCTACACCGTGTACCAGTTCACCGGTGATCCGAACCGGTCCAGGGATTCCGGTCGTGACATGCTCGAGTGGGTGCGCGAGGTCCAGGATCGCGGCGCCGGCGAGATCGTACTCAACTGCATGGCGAGCGATGGCGTGCGTCGCGGCTATGACATCGTGCAGCTGCGGGCGGTCCGCAAGATCTGCCGGGTGCCGCTGGTGGCCTCCGGTGGCGCCGGTCTGACGGAACACTTTCGCGATGCGTTTGAGCTGGCCGGTGTGGATGCCACGCTCGCTGCCAGTGTGTTCCATTCCGGTGCCATCGCCATCCGTGATCTGAAGGCCAATCTGCTGGTCGCAGGAGTCGAGGTGCGCCCATGGCCGTGACCTCAGACCCTACCGATCTGTCGCGGCTGGATTTCAGCAAGGGCGAGGGGCTGCTGCCGGCGGTCATCCAGGACGCAGACACGGGCGCGGTGTTGATGCTCGGCTACATGAACGCCGCCGCGCTGGCCGCGACCCAGGCGCGGGGACGCGTGGTGTTCTTCAGCCGCAGTCGCCAGCGGCTCTGGGAAAAGGGTGAGACCTCCGGTCACACGCTCCACGTCGAAGCCATCCGCACCGACTGTGATGCCGACACCCTGCTCGTCACGGCACGAGCGCTGGGCCCGACCTGCCACGAGGGCACGACCACCTGTTTTGGCGATGCCGCGCTGACGGGTGCCTCGCGCCTGGGATTTCTGGCGCAGCTGGTGCGCATCATCGAACAGCGCCGCAGCGAATCACCCGACAGGAGTTACACCGCGAGGCTGCTCGCCGCGGGCCCGAAACGCGTGGCGCAAAAGGTCGGCGAGGAAGGCGTCGAGGTTGCACTGGCTGCGGTTGCCGAAGGCGACGACAAGCTCATCGGCGAATCAGCCGACCTGTTGTTTCACCTGCTGGTGCTGCTGCGGAGCAGGAATCTTGAGCTCGAAGATGTCGTCAGGGAACTTGCGGCCCGACACGCGACTCAGGTCGCGCGCAGGTCCTGAGTCACCCTGCCGAACTGCGCGATTTCCACTTCGTGGGACGCGTCACGCCAGGGCTCGCGCAGGCCCGCATCGTACCAGCTGCGCAGGGATTCGCGCCCGAGCATCCCGGTGACATAGGCCTGGGATGCGGCATCCAGTGTGAGGCCGTAGGTCTGGATGCGAAACACCACCGGGGCAAAGAACGCATCGGCCGCACTGAAGGCGGCGCCGGCCAGGAACGGGCCGCCGAAGCGGCTGAGGCCATCATTCCACAGCGTCGTGAGGCGGTTCAAGTCGGCGGTGAGGGCTGGGGTGTGCGAGTGCAGCTGCACGCGCACGCCGCAGCTCATCGAACAGCGATTGCGCAGTTCGCCAAAACCGGCATGCATTTCCGCCGCGGCGCTGCGCGCCCAGGCCCGCGCGCCGGCAGCCTCGGGCCATACGCCCCGGTGGCGTTCCGCCAGGTATTCGACGATCGCCAGTGATTCCCACACCGTGGTGCTGCCATCGATCAGGCAAGGCACCTTGCCGTTCGGGGACAGCGTGCGGAAGGCCGTCCATTCGTCCTGCCTGTGAAATGGAACGACGTGTTCCGTGAACGGAATCTGCAGCTCGCGCAGTACCATCCAGGGCCGCAGCGACCAGGACGAGTAGTTCTTGTTGGCAATGTAGAGCGTGTACATTTTATTGCGGTACCAGTTCGTCTGCCCGGCGCTGTGCTTCAGCGGCCTCGCCGTTGCGGCCACGTGCCTTGAGCGAATCCGCGATCAGATGCCAGGAGGCCGACTGCGCATGCGGATCACCGGTCGCCAGCTGCAGAGCCTTGTGGCCCATGCCCGCGGCCTGGTCATAGTGACCGGCATTCTCGTGGATCTCGCCCAGTTCGAGCCACAGTAGCGGATTGTCCGGCTCGATGCGCAGCGCGCGCTCGATACTGCCGATGGCCAGCTGTGGATCACCGGCCGTGGCCTGCCGATGGGCCTGGGCTACGAGCGCGGTGGCCGCGGTTCCCAGGTGGAACTGGCGGGTGGCGACCGGCGGCGCGGGCGTCGCAGGTTCGGGCGCAGGTGCCGGCGCGGGCGCGGCGGTCGCGGGTTCGCCCGGGTAAGGACCGGCGGGTTGTCCGGAATACCCCGGTTCGGGATGGGCGGGCTGCGTCGTTGGATTCGGCGACTCCACCGGCGCGCGGAAGATCACACAGCCGCTCAGCTGCACGCCGAGCATGCCCATTACCAGCAGGGGAACGAGTCTCGGCATGCGTGTGGTCAACCTCAATGCGTAATCCCCTGGATCCACTTCCCGGCCCGGTCCAG
>Ga0302317_10000292_pt1 | contig 45531 bp, 40 predicted proteins | sample III_Palsa_N3_3_FD_200450 | JGI IMG/M metagenome (GOLD analysis project Ga0302317, IMG submission 200450) | Peat permafrost microbial communities from Stordalen Mire near Abisko, Sweden - III_Palsa_N3_3 | ecosystem: Environmental > Terrestrial > Soil > Palsa > Peat permafrost | place: Sweden...
GGCCCTAGGTCAAGGCCTTCTCGACCGCATCCAGGTTCTGCGTCAGCGCCGCCGGTAGCCGTGAGCCGTACTGCGAGAGGTACTTGCGGAACTCGCCGACCTCATTGCGCCATTGCGCAGGATCGACACGCAGCAGCTCGTTGAGCGCGCCTGGGGCGATATCCAGACCCTGCACGTTCAGGTCCTGCGGCCGCGGTAGGGCGCCGATGGCCGTATCGTTGGCGCCGGCCGTGCCCGCCACGCGCTCCAGCATCCAGGCCAGCACCCGCAGGTTGTCACCGTACCCCGGCCACAGGAACTTGCCCTGCTCGTCGCGGCGGAACCAGTTCACATGGAAGATCTTGGGCGGATTCTTGAGCTTGGCGCCGACATTCAGCCAGTGCTGCCAGTAGTCCGCGTAGTTGTAGCCGCAGAACGGCTGCATTGCCATCGGGTCGCGGCGCACGACCCCCACCTGGCCGGTGGCGGCGGCGGTGGTTTCCGAGGCGACCGAGGCACCGACCAGCACACCGTGCGCCCAGTCGCGGGCCTGGTACACCAGCGGCGCGAGGGTACGGCGGCGGCCGCCGAATACGATCGCGGTGATCGGCACGCCCTTCGCGTCATCGGCGTGCGGGGAATAGCCCGGATTGTTGCGGGCCGCAACGGTAAAGCGCGAGTTCGGATGGGCGGCGGGACCTGCGGCCTTGTCATAGGGACGGCCCTGCCAGTCGATCACCGGCGTGCCCTCCTTGAGCCCCTCCCACCAGGGCTGGTTGTCCGCCGTCAGTGCCACGTTGGTGAACAGCGTGTCGCGGCGGATCATGTCGTAGGCGTTGCGATTGGTTTCCGGATTGGTGCCGGGCGCAACGCCGAAGTAACCCGCCTCGGGATTGATGGCCCAGAGCCGTCCGTCCGGACCCGGGTGCAGCCAGGCGATGTCATCGCCCACCGTGAACACCTTCCAGCCCGGCATGGAGTCCGGCGGAATGAGCATCGCCAGGTTGGTCTTGCCACAAGCCGACGGAAAGGCAGCGGCGATGTAGTGCGTCTCGCCCTGCGGATTCTGGAGTCCCACGATGAGCATGTGTTCGGCCAGCCAGCCCTCGGTGCGCGCCTGGTAGCTCGCGATGCGCAGCGCGTGGCATTTCTTGCCGAGCAACGCATTGCCGCCGTACCCGGAGCCGAAGCTCTCGATGAGCAGTTCTTCGGGGAAGTGCATGATGAAGCGGCGGTTCGGATCCAGTTCGCCGATGGAGTGCAGGCCCTTCACGAACCTGCCGGTGCGGGAGATCAGCTCCAGCGCGGGCCGGCCCGTCCGGGTCATGATGTGCATGTTCAGCACGACATAGGCGCTGTCGGTGATCTCGATGCCATAGCGTGACAGCGGTGAATCCAGCGGTCCCATGCAGTAGGGCACCACGTATAGCGTGCGGCCCTTCATGCAGCCGGCGAACAGCGCGCGCATCTTCTCGTGCGCGTCACTCGGGGACATCCAGTTGTTGTTCGGGCCGGCATCCTCCTTGTTGCGGGTGCAGACGAAGGTCAGATGTTCGACGCGTGCGACGTCTGAAGGGTTGGAACGTGCGAGATTGCAACCCGGGAACTCCTTCTGATTCAGCTCCAAGAGTTCGCCGCTGGCCTGCAGCTGCTCGGTGAGTCGCTCGATTTCATCATCAGACCCTTCGCACCAGTACACTGAGGCGGGCTGGGTCAGGTTGCGCACTGACTCCACCCATTCGGTGACTTCAGGGCAGAGTTTCGACAGCGGGAGGATCGCGTGCGGAGCGGTGGCCATGCGTTTCAGTCCTTATGAAGTCACTTGTTGAATTCGCCGCTTCGCGCCGGCTTTCTTATGGTTTGCCACATTTTCTTGAGGCTGCGGAGTTGGCCGGCGAAGCTAGGAATACCTTAGTCTTTCAATTATATAGACGGCCGACTTGGGTCGTCTCCGCAATCATGCAACTTTTGCCTCGCATGTGCAGCATCCAGATGACTATTCTGTAATATTGGCCCACAATTTAAGTGCAAGAAGCTGATTTAGAAGAGATTTTCGATGCCGGAGGCAGCCTTGCCAGGGCGTTGAAGGGGTTTGTTCCGCGCCGCCAGCAGCTGCACATGGCGCAGCGCGTGGCGGATGCACTGGCGCAGCGGCGGCTGCTGGTGATCGAAGCCGGCACCGGCACCGGCAAGACCTTCGGGTATCTCGTTCCGGTCCTGCGCTCCGGGCTGCGGGTGCTGGTGTCCACCGGCACGCGGACGCTGCAGGATCAGCTGTACGACAAGGACCTGCCGCTCCTCGGCGGCGCGCTGGGGATGCCGGTGGAGGTCGCAGTCCTCAAGGGACGGGGCAATTACCTGTGCCTGCACCGCCTGGGACAGGCACAGCTGCAGCAGGCCCTGCGGGGTGGCGCGTTGCTCCCCGATGTGTCGGCGGGACCTCTCGAACGTGTGATGGCCTGGGCCTCCCGCACCGCCACCGGCGATCTGTCCGAAGTTCCGGACTTCGCCGACTCGCACCCGCTGTGGCCACAGATCACCTCCACGCGCGATAACTGTCTGGGACCGCGCTGCCCGGAGTTCTCGCGCTGCCACCTGGTGAAGGCGCGGCGCGAAGCGCTCGAGGCGCAGGTGGTGATCGTCAATCACCACCTGTTGCTCGCCGACCTGACACTGAAGGAAGACGGTTTCGGCGACGTGCTCGGCACCGCCGATGCGGTCGTGGTCGATGAAGCGCACCAGCTGCCGGACCTCGCCATGCAGTTTTTCGGCGCCAGCTGCGCAGCGCGCGGCCTGACCCAGGTCTTGAATGCCGTGCGCGCCGAAGGCACGGTGGCGGACACGGGACTTAAGTTTGCGCTGAGCGCCGTCGATGATGCGCTCAGCGCACTCAATGACGTGCTGCCCTCGCGCACGGGTCGCACGCCCTGGGAGGAGTGCCCGCCGGAGCTCACGGAGAAGACCCGGGAGCTGGCCCACGCCATGTCCGCGCTGGCTGGCGAACTGGAGTCCCTCCCCGAGGAGAGCGTTGCGAAGGGGCTGACGGGCCGGGTGGGCGAAATGGCCGCGCAGCTCACCCGCATCGCGCAGGTCGGAGAGATCGAGGGCGCGCGTTCCGCCGAGCGCACGCCGCGGGGCTTCGTCCTGCACCTGCTGCCGTTTGAAATCGCAAACCGGTTCCAGTCCCACGTGCGGGCGCGCCGCAGCGCCTGGATTTTCACCTCCGCGACGCTCTCGGTGGGCGAGGACTTCAGTCACTTCACCTCCCGCCTGGGGCTCGAGGATGCCGAGACCGTCCGCATTCCCAGTCCCTTCGACTTCGAACGCCAGAGCCTGTTGTGGCTGCCGGAGGGACTGCCGGAGCCGGCCGCCAGCGACTTCGTGAGTGCCCTGCTTGCGGCCAGCACGCCACTCATCGATGCGGCCGGCGGCGGCGCCTTCATCCTGTTCACGAGTCATCGAGCGTTGTCCGAGGCGGCCATGCGCCTGCGCGCGTTGTGGAGCGCTTCAGGCAAGCGCTATCGGTTGTTCGTCCAGGGCGAGGCGCCACGCGAACAGCTGCTGCGCGGCTTTCGCGATGACGGTGATGCCGTGCTGCTGGGCACCGCCAGTTTCTGGGAGGGCGTGGATGTGAAGGGGACGGCGCTGCGGCTGGTCATCATCGAAAAACTGCCGTTCGCCTCGCCGGATGATCCCATCGTCAAGGCGCGCGTGGAGCACATCCAGCGCCAGGGCGGCAATCCCTTCAAGGATTACCAGCTGCAGGAGGCCGCCCTGACGCTGCGTCAGGGCGTCGGTCGCCTGATCCGCAGCGAGGCGGATTTCGGTGTGGTCATGATTGCGGATCGCCGGCTGCGGACGCGACCCTACGGCCGGACCCTGCTCGCCGCGCTGCCGCCCATGCGGCGCGCACAGTCCCTGGAGGAGGTCGCGCAGTTCCTCAACCGCCACGCGCCGCGGCGCGTGCGCGAGGCCTTGTCTTGAAGATCCTCGCGCTGGATACCGCCACCGAGGTCTGCTCCGTCGCCCTGCTGCTACAGGAGCCGGGGGCCGCTCCCACGCTGCGGGTCCGCGAGCTGCCAGCCGGCCCCGGACATTCGGCGCATATCCTGTCGCTGGTGCAGGCGGTGCTCGCCGAAGGCTCCGTGAGCCTGAACGAGTTGGACTGCGTGGCCTTCGGCCGGGGTCCGGGGGGCTTCACCGGGGTGCGCCTGGCGGCCAGTGTGACCCAGGGCCTGGCCTATGGAGCCGGGCTGGCAGTCATCCCGGTCTCGGACCTGCTGGCGGTGGCCCAGCAGGCCCTGGACCTGACACCTGCCGCCGCCGGCGTGCTGGTCTGCAATGACGCCCGGATGCAGGAGGTCTACTGGACCTGTGCCGTCCGCGGACCCGACGGCCTGGCCGTGGCCGCCGCCGCTGAGCAGGTCGGGGGGGCGGACAGCGTCCAGCTGCCGCCGGGATTGCCCGGGCCGCTCCTGGGCGCCGGCCGGGGCTTTGCCGTGTGGCCCTCGCTGCAGCAGCGCCTCGGCGGCCGACTCCTTGAGGTACAGGCCGACCTACTGCCCCGGGCTCGCGAAATTGCGCGCCTGGCGGCCCCCCATTGGCTGGCGGGTCAAGGGGTTGCACCTGAACAGGCCCAGCCCGTGTATCTTCGGAACGATGTCGCCAGACCGGCACGCAAATGACAGATCGGTGACAACGTCATGATTCTGCAATGTTCCACACCTGTAATAGCGGCGCCAGGTAACACTCACACCCAATGCCAGCCAAACAAGTACTGATCGTTGAGGATGAAAGGCCGATCCGCGAGATGATCGCCTTCAGCCTCAAGCGCGGTGGTTTCGAGGTTCGCGAAGCAGAGGACTGCCGCGAGGCTCGGGCGCTGCTGGCTGATCGCAGGCCGGACCTGGTCCTGGTGGACTGGATGTTGCCGGACATGAGCGGGCTGGAGCTGACCCGTGCCCTCAAGCGTGACCGGGAAACCCGCGAGGTCCCGATCATCATGCTGACCGCCCGCTCCGAAGAGGGCGACAAGGTTGCAGGCCTGGAAGGCGGCGCCGATGACTATGTGACCAAGCCGTTCTCGCCCCGCGAGTTGCTGGCCCGGATCAACGCCGTCCTGCGCCGGGTAGGACCTGCCGGGGAAGGCGAGCGCATTGATTTCGAAGGCCTGGCGCTCGATCAGGCCAGTCACCGCGTGCTGGTGGGAGAACTCACGGTGCCGCTCGGTCCCACCGAGTATCGGATGCTGGAGTTCTTCATGACGCATCCGGAACGGGTGTACACGCGCGATCAACTCCTGGACCGCATCTGGGGCGGCAATGTGTACGTCGAGGAGCGCACCATCGATGTCCATATCCGCCGCCTGCGCAAGGCACTCGAGGATTTCGGGTACGATCGGTTCATCCAGACCGTGCGCGGCTCGGGGTATCGATTCTCTGCCCGTACGGCCTGACCTACTGCGGGTGTAGCGCCGTATGTCCAGTGGCTTTCAGGTCGGCCTCTTCATCGTCCTGCGATTGCTCGCGGTGGCCGCGCTGGGACTGCTGCTGGGCTGGCCCCTGGGTAGTCCCTGGGCCGGACTGAGCCTGGCCTGCGGTGCGTACCTGTGCTGGCAGCTGGTGACGCTGTTCCGGGTCGAGTGGTGGGTGCGCCACCGGGGTTTCGCGGAGCCGCCGGATATCGGCGGTCCGTGGGGTGAGGTCATCACCCAGATCGTGCGCCTGCACCGGCGCAAGCGTTTTCACAAGCAGCGTTTCGTGCAGCTGTTCCGCCAGATCCAGCGTTCCACCGCGGCGTTGCCCGACGGCGTCGTGATCCTCAATGATCTGCGCGAGATCGTGTGGTTCAACCGCATGGCCGGCCAGCTGCTGTTCCTGCGCCGGCCCGCGGATCTGGGCCTGCGCATCGACAACCTCGTGCGCCAGCCGGAATTCGTGCGCTACCTGAACTCCGGCCAGTTCACCAACCCCGTCATCGTGCGCGGTGGCAAGGCCGAGCACCTGTACCTGTCGCTGCAGGTCGTGCCCTACGGGGAGGGGCAGCAGCTGCTGCTGGTGCGGGACGTATCGCGCCAGATGCGCATGGAGGCGATGCGCAAGGATTTCGTCGCCAATGCGTCGCATGAGCTGCGCTCGCCGCTGACGGTGATCTCCGGGTACCTTGAAACGTTGAGCCAGGATCCCACCGTGGATGTGGACCTGCAGGGACCCATTGGCGAGATGCGGCGCCAGTCCGAGCGCATGACGACCATCATCACCGAGCTCCTGGAGCTGTCGCGATTGGAGGTGGCGCAGGATGAAATCGATTCGACCCCGGTCGACGTGACGGCGCTGATGTCCATGTTGCGCAAGGACGTGCTCGCGCGCCCCGAACATCCGGGCGAGGTGCGGCTGCGGGTTGAGTCGGATGCGATGCTTGCGGGCAACGAATCCGAAATCCATTCGGCCTTCTCGAATCTGGTCGACAACGCGGCGAAGTACACGCCGGCCAGCGGCTCCATCGAGATCGGCTGGAGCGTGGATGAGGAAGGCGGACACTTCAGGGTGACGGATACCGGCATCGGTATTCATGCCGATCACATTCCGCGACTGACCGAGCGGTTCTACCGGGTTGATGCCGGCCGCGCGCGCGATACGGGTGGCTCCGGCCTGGGGCTGGCGATCGTCAGGCACGTGCTGCAGCGGCATGGGGCAACCCTTGAGATCACCAGCGTTCAGGGTCGTGGCAGCACCTTCACCTGTCACTTTCCCCCGCAGCGGTTGTGCCCGGCCAGGACGCAGTTGGTGCCTGAACTCGGCCGCTCCGCAACTGCCTGACAGAAAAGCTTCTTCGCGCTGTCACACAAGGGACACGGCGATCTCCGAGGCTGGCCTGCGTCAATGGGTCATGCCGGAGTTCTATGAACAGCAAAGGGAAGGAGCGCCGGCTGCAGGTGCGCACGCTGTTCGTGTCGGATATCCATCTTGGTTTCAAACGCGCGCGGACCCGGGAGCTGCTCGCCTTTCTGCACGGTATCGACGCCGACTGCATCGTTCTCGGCGGCGACATCGTCGATGCGCTGAGTCTCGCGAAGCGCTTCTACTGGACCGACGAACACACCCAGGTGCTGCGGCTGCTGCTGGCGCGCCGCCGATCCGGGGTGCGCCTGGTGTACCTGCCGGGCAATCACGATGCGGCCCTGTCGGTATTCGTCGAGATGCTCCAGGGTCAGATCGAAGTGCACCGGGAGTGGGTGTACCGCACCAGCCGCGGGGAGCGCTATCTGGTATTGCACGGTGACCAGTTCGACGAGGCGGTGGACTGTCCGGCCTGGCTCTACTGGATCGGGGATCGGCTCTACGAAGGCACGCTGCTCTACAACCACCGGGTGAATGAGCTGCGGCACCTGTTCGGCATGCCCTATCGGCCGCAGACCGAGGGCCTGAAGGCTTCGATCGGCACCAGTGCCCGCTTCATCCGGCGCTTCGAGACCATTGCTGCGGCAGGCGCCCGCGACCAGGGGTACGACGGGGTGATCTGCGGCCACATCCACCGTGCCAATCTGTGCACGATCGATGGCACCGTCTATGCCAACACCGGCGACTGGGTCGAGTCGTGTTCGGCGCTGGTGGAGACCCGCGCCGGAGAAATGCAGCTGCTGCGCTGGCCCCACGGCGCCGTGGCCACGAGCCGCGTGACGCCGCTGCTGGCGGATGTTGCCTTAAGTCACCGGACACACATTGGGCTATGATCTACCTCATGGAAACCGCAGACCTGTCGCACCATATCTCCCGCCGCTTCAACGAGGACCTGGAGCGCGTCCGCAACCGGGTGCTGGCCATGGGCGGCTTTGTCGAGCAGCAGCTGCAGAAGGCGATCTCGGCGCTGGTCGAGGGCGACAGCTCCCTCGGCGAGGCGGTGGCCATGGATGACTTCAAGGTCAATAACATGGAGGTGTCCATCGACGAGGAATGCAGCCGCATCCTCGCCACCCGGTCACCCGCCGCCGGCGACCTGCGCGTCATTGTCGCCATCATCAAGACCATCACCGACCTCGAGCGCATCGGCGATGAGGGGGAAAAGATCGGCTACATCGCCTCGCGGCTGGCGACCATGGAACGTCCGGCGGACAAGTACCGCGAGATCAAGCATCTCGGCCGCCTGGTCCAGGACATGGTGCACAGCGCCCTGGATTCCTTCGCGCGCATGGATGCGGAGGCCGGCCTGCAGGTGGCCCGGCAGGATATCGCCGTGGACGAGGAGTACGAGTCGATCCAGCGGCAGACCATCACGTTCATGCTGGAGGATCCGCGCACCATCCGGCGGCACCTGGATGTGATGTGGGTGGTGCGCTCCCTCGAGCGTATCGGCGATCACGCCAAGAACATCGGCGAGTACGTCATCTACATGGTCCACGGACGCGACGTGCGCCATACGGACCTGGCCGATGTGGAACGCGAGTTGCGCGGCGAGCGGGCCCAGGTCGGGCCCGAAGGCGACAGTCAGGGCGGAACGACACCCGTCTGACCCGAGGGTATCCTCTCCCGCGTCGGCTTTAGTATCATCCGCTTCATGTTTGAACGCAGGCTGATCAATTTTGCGGGTGCGGCGGCATGCCTGGGCATGTTCGCCTTTGCCCTCTACACCGAATTCGCGCTGGGCCTCGAACCGTGCCCGCTGTGCATTTTCCAGCGCATCACGGTCGTGACACTGGGGATCATTTTCCTCGCGGCCGCCATCCATAACCCGCGGCGCGTTGCGTGGGCCTGGGTGTACACCGTGCTGATCGCCGTGGCGGCACTGACGACCATCGGGGTCGCCGGCCGGCACGTCTACATACAAAGCCAGCCGGCGGGCAGCATCCCGGCCTGCGGCGCGCCGCTCAACGTTCTGCTGCAGATGTTCCACGTCTGGCAGGTCGTGGCCAAGGTGCTGCATGCCGGCGGGGAGTGCGCCATAGTCAACTGGACCTTCATGGGACTGAGCATGCCCGCCTGGGTGCTGTTCTGTGCCCTGATCCTCGGCGGCGCCGGCGTCATCGCCAACATTCCGCGCCGGCTGCTGGCCCTGCGGCTGCGCTGACCGTTGCGCCTCAGGCGAGCAGCCGCTCCAGCACCCCCACGTACATCCGGTGCAGATCATCGATATCGGCGGCGCGAACCTGTTCATTCACTTTGTGGATGCTGGCGTTGATGACGCCGAGCTCCACGATCTGGGCGCCCAGGGTGGCGATGAAGCGTCCATCCGAGGTGCCACCGCCGGTGGAGAGCTTCGGCGGCTTACCGGCAACGGCAGCCACCGCCTGGCACACGGCCTGCGACAGCGGCCCCTCCGGCGTGTAGAAGGGCTCTCCGGACACGTACCATTCCAGTGTGAAATTGACCTGGTGCCGGCGCAGGATGTCCTCGACGGTCTGCTTCAACTTATCCAGGGTCTGCACCGGCGAATAGCGCAGGTTAAAGCGTGCCTTCAGCTCCCCGGGAATGACGTTCGGCGCGCCGGTCCCGGCGTTCAGGTTGGAGATCTGGAAAGTGGTGGGCTGGAAATGCTCGTTGCCCTGGTCCCACTCGCGGCTCGTGAGTTCGGCGAGCGCGGGGGCGAGCGTGTGGATGGGATTCACGGCGAGGTGCGGGTACGCGATGTGGCCCTGCACGCCATGGACGGTGAGCCGGCCGGAGAGGGAACCACGGCGCCCGATCTTGATGGTATCCCCGAGCACCGCCTCGCTCGAGGGCTCACCCACGATGCACCAGTCGATGCGCTGGCCGCGCAGCTGTAGCGTCTCGACGACCCGTTTGGTGCCATCCACCGAAGGTCCTTCCTCATCGCTGGTGATCAGGAAGGCGATCGTGCCGCGATGCTCCGGATGCGCGCTCACGAATTCCTCGACTGCGGTCACCATGGCGGCGAGGCCACTCTTCATATCCGCGGCCCCGCGGCCGAAGAGCACCCCGTCACGGACCGTCGGTTCAAAGGGCTTGGTGCGCCATTCCTCCAGCGGCCCCGTCGGGACCACATCGGTATGCCCGGCGAAGCACAGCACCGGCCCGCTTGAGCCGCGGCGCGCCCAGAAATTCTCGACATTGCCGTAGGTGAGCTTCTCGATCGTGAAGCCCACGGTCGCGAGGCGCGCCGTGAGCACGTCCTGGCAGCCCCCGTCAGCCGGAGTCACCGAAGCGCGGGCCATGAGGTCCAGGGTCAGGTCTAGTGTTCGGGACATGTGTTAGCGAAAAACTTCAGGATTTCGGGGGGGTTGTAATACGAATGACATCGGTGGACACGCAAAATACACCCCCAGCGTAAGCATCGGGAAAGTCTAGCCAAATCTAAGGTGCGGTGCGGGATCCGGGCGGTGTCACGTGATCGTCACAATACTGTCATGTAATGCCTGCTGCTTCCCGTGCGCCAAGGCCCAAGGCTGCGCCCGGACCGGATTGCGCCGGTCCGTAAGTGCGCTGGATACGTTCGAGTTTCGCGAAATTCATGTAGTACTCAGGAGCAGACTATGAGCCTTGCAAGTGTACAACGCGTGATGGTGGCTGCGGCCGCCGTCGCGCTCACGGGGCTGGTGCACGCCGCCGATATTTCCGGCGCCGGTGCCACCTTCCCGTACCCGATTTATTCCAAGTGGGCGGATGCGTACAAGACGCAGACGGGCACGGGCCTCAACTACCAGTCCATCGGCTCCGGCGGCGGCATCAAGCAGATCAAGGCGAAGACGGTCACGTTCGGCGCCTCCGACATGCCCCTCAAGCCCGATGAACTCAAGGCCGCGGGTCTGGTGCAGTTCCCGATGATCATTGGTGGCGTGGTGCCGGTGGTGAACGTCAAAGGCATCGGCGCGGGCCAACTGACGCTCGATGGTGCGACGCTCGCCGCGATCTACCTGGGCGACATCAAGACCTGGAATGATCCTGCGATCAGGAAGTTGAATCCCAAGCTCGCGCTGCCGGCCACCGCGATTGCGCCGGTGTACCGTTCGGATGGCTCGGGCACCAACTTCCTGTTCACCGACTACCTGTCCAAGCAGAGCCCGAAATTCAAGGACAACATCGGTGCTGCGACCTCGGTGCAGTGGCCGGTGGGCATCGGTGCCAAGGGCAACGAGGGCCTGGCCAACCAGACCACGCAGACCGATGGTGCGGTCGGCTATGTCGAGTTCGCGTATGCCAAGCAGAACAAGATGGCCAATGTGCTGCTGATCAACCAGGCGCACAAGGCGGTCGCGCCGAGCGCGGCCTCGTTCCAGGCCGCGGCATCCAACGCGGATTGGACTCACGCGGACGGCTACTACCTGATCCTGACGGACCAAGCCGGCGCCAACAGTTGGCCCATCACCGGCGCGAGCTTTATTCTCGTGTACGCCAATCCGCCTGACCCGGTCGCAACCGGCGCTGCCCTGAAGTTCTTCGGCTGGGCCTTTCAGAACGGTACCCAGATGGCCTCCGATCTGGATTACGTGCCGCTGCCGCCCGCACTCATCAAGCAGGTGCAGACCACCTGGAAGACGTCGATCACTGCCAACGGCGCCCCTATTCAGTAGGGAATAATGGACCAGGCCACTGCGTTCGTCATTGAACCGCGCCATGCGGCGCGGCAGCGTCTTGGAGAACGGATGTTCCGGGGCGCGACCCTTACCGCAGCGGTGCTGGTGCTGGTGCTGCTCGGGGGCGTCACGATTGCGCTCCTCAAGGGCGCGTGGCCGGCGCTGTCACACTTCAAGCTTGAATTCCTGACCCGCCAGATATGGAATCCCGTCACCGAGAAATTCGGCGCGCTGGCGCCGATCTACGGCACGCTGGTGACCTCGCTCATCGCCATGGCGGTGGCCATACCGTTGAGCTTCGGCATTTCGATTTTTCTCACCGAGTTGTGCCCGGCGTGGCTCAAGCGCCCGGTCGGCGTGGCCGTCGAGCTGCTCGCGGCCGTGCCGAGCATCATCTTCGGCATCTGGGGCATGTTCGTCTTCGCGCCCGTCCTGCAGCGGCACGTGCAGCCGTGGCTCATCGACCATCTCGGACCGCTGCCGGGTGTGGGCCTGCTGTTCCAGGGACCGCCCTTCGGCATCGGCATCCTGACCGCATCCCTGGTGCTGGCGATCATGGTGTTGCCCTTCATCGCCTCGGTGATGCGCGATGTATTCGAGACCATTCCGGATGTACTGCGCGAATCCGCCTATGGCCTGGGCGCGACGACCTGGGAGGTCATCTGGAAAGTGGTGCTGCCGTATTCGCGCACCGGCGTCGTCGGCGGCATCATGCTGGGCCTGGGGCGCGCGCTGGGTGAAACCATGGCGGTCACGTTCGTGATCGGCAACGCGCATCGGGTCAGCAGCTCCCTGCTGGCGCCCGGGACCACCATCTCGGCGTCAATCGCCAACGAGTTCACCGAAGCGGTCGGCGACCTGTATACCTCGTCGCTGATCGCACTGGGCGTATTGCTGTTCCTGATTACCTTCGTCGTGATCAGTGTCGCGCGGCTGATGCTGCGGCGACTGGATCGCAAGGCACTGTCATCCGCATGAAACGCAGTTTCACCCGCAAGGTCACCAACGTCGCAGCCCTTGCCCTGTCCGTGGGCGCAACCGGGGTGGGCCTGTTTTTCCTGGGAGCGATCCTCTGGACGCTGCTGAAGAACGGGCTTGCGGGCATGTCGCCGCATCTGTTCACGCAGATGACACCGCCGCCGGGTTCGGCAGGCGGGTTGCTGAATGCCATCTTCGGCAGCGCCGTCATGACTGTGATCGGCATCGCGGTGGGCGCCCCGCTGGGCGTGCTGGCGGGCACGTACCTGGCGGAATACGGCGGCAACTCGAAGCTCGCGGCGGTCATCCGCTTCGTGAACGACGTGCTGCTGAGCGCACCCTCGATCATCATCGGACTGTTCGTGTACCAGATAGTCGTGGTGCCCATGGGCCACTTCTCGGCCATTGCCGGTGCACTGGCACTGGCCGTGATCGCCATTCCGGTAACGGTGCGCACCACGGAAGACATGCTGCGGCTGGTGCCCCAGGGCATGAAGGATGCCTCGACCGCGCTGGGCGCCTATCCGTGGCGCACGACGCTGAGTGTCATCTATCCCGCCGCCCGCAGCGGCATTCTGACGGGTCTGCTGCTGGCCATTGCCCGCGTCAGCGGGGAGACCGCGCCGCTGCTGTTTACCGCGCTGAACAACCAGTTCTGGAGCCGCGACCTGAATGCCCCGATGGCGAACCTGCCCGTGGTCATCTATCAGTTCGCGCAGAGTCCCTATCCGGAATGGCAGCAGCTGGCCTGGTCCGGCGCACTGCTGATCACATTGACCATCCTGACGCTGAGCATCTTTGCGCGCATCGTGGTCTCGGCGCTGCAGCCATCGAGCCGAACATGAATCTGACTGAAACTACTTCCGGCAGTGCAGCGGGGCAGGGTCGTTTGAACGGTGCCACGCCCCCCGCGGGCGCCGCGAAGACAGCGCCGAAAGTCTCGGTCCGCAACCTGCACTTCTACTACGGCAGTGCCCATGCCCTGAAGGGTATCAACCTGGACCTGGCCGACCGCAGCATCACGGCTTTCATCGGTCCTTCCGGGTGCGGCAAGTCGACGCTGCTGCGGGTGTTGAACCGGATGTACGCGCTGTATCCCGGGCACCGTGCCGAAGGCGAGGTGCTGCTGGATGGCGCGAACATTCTCGAGCCCAGCGTGGACATCGCGGATCTGCGCTTCCGCGTCGGCATGGTGTTCCAGAAACCCACGCCGTTCCCGATGTCGATTTTCGACAATGTCGCCTTTGGCATCCGGCTGGCGCAGCGCATCTCGCGGCGCGAGCTGGCCGAGCGCGTCGAGTCGGCGCTGCGGGATGCGGCCATGTGGGATGAGGTCAAGGACAAGCTGACTGAGGACGGCCGCGGCCTGTCCGGCGGTCAGCAGCAGCGTCTGTGTATCGCGCGCACGATTGCCGTGCGTCCCGAGGTGATCCTGTTCGACGAGCCGACCGCGGCCCTGGATCCGATTTCCACGCTGCGTATCGAGGAAACCCTGCAGTCGCTGCGGGAGAAATTCTGCATCGCCATCGTCACTCACAACCTGCAACAGGCAGCACGAGTCTCAAACATCACGGCCTTCATGTACCTGGGAGATCTGGTGGAGGTGGGACCTGCCGAGCAGATCTTCACGGCCCCCAAGGATCGCCGCACGGACGACTACGTGACCGGCCGCTTCGGTTGAGTGGAGCCCTATATGAATGAACCCAGTCAGATCCTCGCACCCGCCGTTCCGGCGCCCGCCATGGTCGCGGGCATGAACCTGCGACCCGCGGGCCGCGGTCCCCAGACCAGCCGTCTGGAGGGTGCCGCGATCGGTCAGACCATCGGTACCGTCACGGTGGTGGATCCGGTCTTCTCCTGCCGTGACGTGAATGTGCACTACGGCGCCAAGCACGCCATCAAGAACGTGAGCCTGGATGTGGGCAAGAAGCAGGTGCTGGCAATGATCGGTCCATCCGGATGCGGCAAGTCGACCTTCCTGCGTTGCCTCAACCGGATGAACGACACCATTGCCGGTGCGCGTGTGACCGGACAGATCCTGCTCGACGGCCAGGATATCCAGGATCCGCAGCGCGACGTGGTGCAGCTGCGGGCCCGTGTCGGCATGGTGTTCCAGAAGCCGAACCCGTTCCCCAAGTCCATTTACGACAACGTGGCCTTTGGTCCGCGTCTGCATGGTCTGGCGCGCAGCCGCGCTGATCTGGATGAACTGGTGTGCACCAGCCTGCAGCGCGCCGGTTTATGGGACGAGGTGAAGGACCGCCTCACGCAGTCCGGCACCGGCCTGTCCGGTGGTCAGCAGCAGCGTTTGTGCATCGCCCGGACCATTGCGGTCAAACCGCACGTCATTCTCATGGATGAGCCGTGTTCGGCGCTGGATCCCATTGCCACGGCGCGCATCGAGGATCTGATCGATGAACTGAAGGAGTCCTTCGCCATCGCCATCGTCACGCACTCGATGCAGCAGGCGGCCCGGGTTTCCCAGCGCACGGCGTATTTTCACATGGGTTCGCTGGTGGAAGTCGGCGAAACGGATCGGATTTTCACCAACCCGCGCCACCGTCTCACTGAAGACTACATCACCGGCCGATTTGGCTGAAAAAAGGGCGCGCCGGTCGCGGGCCCATCTTAGGTTTGTTCCATGCTCGAAGGCCACATCAGCAAGGCATTCGACGGCGAGCTGGCCGCGTTGCATATCCGCGTCCTGGAGATGGGCGGCCTAGTCCTCGACCAGGTGCGCCAGGCCACCTCGTCCTATTCGGATTGGGACTCGCGCATCGCCCAGCTGGTCGCGGACCGCGAAGCGCAGGTCCAGCGCTATGCCGGAACGATATACGATGATCAGGTGGCGCTGATCGCGCGCCGCAATCCGGTGGCGAGCGACCTGCGGGCCATCATCGCGCTCGCCAAGGTCGGCGCCGAACTGGATCGCGCCGGCGCCGAGGCGCGCAAGATTGCCCGGACCGTTCTGCAGCAGAGCGGTCGCCCGGGGCGCCGCACCTCGAGCGACGCGCGGCATCTGGCCAATCTCGCCATTACCCTGTTGCGGCTGTCGCTGGAGTCACTCGACCGACTGGACGCCGAGCAGGCGGAGCAGGTGATCGACCGCGACCAGGACCTCGACGCCGAGTACGCCGCCGGACTGCGCCGCCTGCTGACGCGCGCCCTGGAGGATCCGGGGGCGCTCGAAGTGACGGTCGAGGCGGCGTTTGCCCTGAAGTCGCTGGAGCGCATCGGCGACCACGCCCGCAATATCGCCGAACAGATCGCCGGCATGGCGGCCCACCTTGCCAGGGTGTCGCGCGTACCCTGAAGCGATACGGTCATGTTGGAGCGACTAGACCTGATAGTAGAGCCGCAGCGCCTCGGGTACTGCGGCGCCGACCTGATGGTAGACGGCACGGATGGCGGCGAGCGTCGCGGAGTCTTCGTCCTTGCCCTGGGGGAAAATCCGGTCAGCCGGAAACCAGTTCAGAAAGCCGAGCCGGGAGAACGCGTCCAGCAGCTCCGGCCGCAGTCCGGCGAGCAGGAACGTGCCGCTGTTGGAGCCGGCAGATCGTAGAAAGTGTTCCAGCCGCTCCAGGCACACCGCGTCGGGATTGCGCACGCGCTTGAGGCGCAGCACCGCGTAGCGCACGCCGTCACGCGACATCCTCAGAGCGATCTGCGACAGGTACAGGTCGAGGTCCGGTGCGGCCCCAAAAAACAGCTCTCCCTCAAGATCGTACAGGACGAATCCTGAGGCCGGCGGGTCCGAGGCGATTCGCTCGCGGACGACACCCTCATGATTGACCACAAGCTCGACGCATTTCAGTCGCGCAGCGCGCGAGATGTACAGAATGATCGACAGACCTACACCAACCAGGATCGAGGTGTCGAGACCGAAAGCGATGGCGGCCACGAAGGTGATTGCAAGCACTGCCGCATCCTGGCGCGAGGCGCGGATGGCGTACTTCATGCGCGGCAGGTCGATCAGGCGGGTCGCGGTCAGGAGCAGCAGGGCGGCCAATGCGGGTTTGGGAACGAAGCGGGCCAGGGGTGCCAGCAGGAGCACCGCCAGTGCGACTGCGGCCGCGGTGATGATGCCCGCGAATCGCGTCGCTCCGCCTGACTGGAAGTTGATGGCCGAGCGGGACAACGACCCGGATCCGGGCAGGCAGCGAAAGAAACCTCCGACCAGGTTCGCAATTCCTTCGGCGAGACACTGGCGGTTGAAATCAAGCTTCTGGCCGGTTTGATTCGCGATCGCCTTGGCAATTGCCAGGGCTTCCAGCAGGCCGAGAAAGGCGATGGCGAGCGCGTCGGGTGCCATGCCTGGGATCCAGCCGAGCCTGATGCTCGGAATGTGCGGCGTCGGCAGCCCTCTGGGAACTGAACCGGCGACGGCAATGACGGTCCTCCCGGCGGGGCCGGGAATGGTCCAGCCCGCGAAATACGCGGCCAAGGCGACGATGATGAGCACCACGATCATGTCCATGCGTGGCAGGCGGTAGCGCTGGACCAGCCGGCGACCCAGCAAGGCAAGCCCCAACGCCGCCGCCGTGATGGCGATGGCCCGAGCATTCAGCGGATCGCCTTGGGTGAGGGTCAGCCACAACCGGTACAGGACATGTTGGGCGCCGGAACCCTTGTCGCGCACACCCAGCGCGTTGCTGACCTGGCCGATGGCAAGCAGCGCCGCGGCCGCGCTCATGAAGCCCAGAATGACCGATTCGGAGATGTAGCGTGTGAGGTCGCCCAGTTTGAAGACGGCAATGTAGATCTGAATCGTACCGACCATGGCGCCCAGCAGAAACATCGCTTCGGCGGCTTCGATCTTCTGGTCAGGATCGAAGCCAGCCAAGGCTGCGAAGACGACGAGGGAAATGGCGCTGGTGGGTCCATTGATCAGATGCGAGGAGGAGCCGAAGATCGCGGCGACGGCGGTAACGACGATCGCCGAGTACAGACCGAAGCGCGGATCCACACCCGCGAGCAGCGCATAGGCCATGGCCTGTGGCAATGAAATTGCCGCAACGGTGAGGGCCGCAAGCGCATCCCGGCGCAACTGGACCTGGGTGTATGTCTGGCCGTTCACGGCCGCGGGGTCTTCAGGACCGTGTCGATGATTCCGTTGTCGCCGAAGAACTTCTCCTGCGCGTCATCCCAGCTGCGTGCAATCGCGGTGATGGGGAGGAGGGTGATGCTGGGCAAGTGCAGTCCAGCCTGCTGCAAGACGGCCTGTCGGAAAGGTCTGTAACCCAGACGTGCCAGGGTCAGTTGCGCCTGATCGCTGAACAGATACTCGAGGTAGGCGCGCGCGATGGTTTCGGTTCCGTTGCGGGCAACGTTTGCATCGACCCAGGCAACATAGGGTTCGGCGAGTATGCTCACCGGCGGATACACGATCTGCAGCTTGTCGTGGGCTTCAGACACTTCGCGGATCGCCTCATTTTCCCACGTCAGGTGGACATCCCCGATTTCCTGCACGGCAAAGGTCATCGCGGCGGAGCGGGCGCCGTCGTCGAGTACGGGCACGTGCTGGTAGAAACGCCCAAGATAGGTCCGCGCGTCCGCTTCGGTGCCGCCGCGCGAGACGATCGCGCCCCAGGCAGCCAACGCACTCAATTTGCCATTGCCGGAAGTGCGTGGATTGGGCGTGATGATCTCAACGCCGTCGCGTACCAGATCCGGCCAGTCCTGGATATGCTTCGGGTTGCCCTGCCTGACCACGAACACGATGGTTGAGGTATAGGGTTGCGAGTGATTCGGCAGCCGGTCAGGCCAGCCGCCTGCGATCAGGCCACGCTTGCGAAGCGCGTCAACGTCGCTGAACAGGCCCAGGGTGACCACATCGGCAGGCTCTTCACCGTTTATGACGGCTCGTGACTGCCGCGAGGAGCCACCGTGGGACTGCGCGATGCTTACCCGTCGTCCGGTATGCTTTTCGTACTCCGATTCGAATTGACCATTCAGAGCCTGGTAAAGCTCGCGCGTGGGATCGTAGGACACATTCAGCAGATGCTCGCCGCCCGTCGTGGGTGCGTTCCTTGCGACAATGCAGCCGAAGGCGACCACGGTCGCCAGGACGGCCCCAATATTGAGCAGACGCTGCATTCTCTTGAGCTTGGCGCGGGTGATGTCCGCAGCGCAATGCGCCAGATTGCATGACCTCATAGCCAACGGGCATTGGGGCGCGCACCGTAACCGCTTCGTCACCCGCCGGGTACCGACTCGTGACCGCCCGGCCGCTACACTTCTCAGTCAGATGCGGAGTGGTAACGAATGAACGCGACAACCGACCAGTTTGCAGCACTGTCCGATGCGATGGAGCAGGACGCGACCGAGGCGATGACGGCCCGCTCCAAGGGGGCGACATCGCGACTCCTCGGGTTGTCGCGGCGTAACGAATTTCAGGCCATCATCAGCGGCCCGCAGCGCTCACTGCGACGTCCGCTGGACCTGCGCGATCGCAAAGTCGGCCTGCCGCCTCTGTCTGCTTCGCGCCCGGCACGCGCTGCGGCACTGCGCGGCGCGCTAAGCGCCCTGGAGTCGCAGGGACTCAATCATCGACATGCAGAGTGGGTCGAACTGACAGTCGGCCCAAATGCCGAGCCATTCGCCGCGGAGCTTGAAGCAATGCAGAATCAGTCGGTCGATGCCGTATACGTTCGGGGCGCAGCGGGGTTGGCGGCAGTCCGGGCGACGGGGGCGCGGATTATTTTCGATATCGGCGCCCAGCGTGATCCGTGGCTGCGCTCGCAGACGGCGCTGCTCACCGCAACCACCACTCTTGTTACGGGCGAAGACTCGTCGGCGTCGGGAGAGTCAGGCCTGGATGACGAGACGCTGCAGGTGGCGCACGACCTGAAGCACTTCCTGCTGCGCTGGGAATTCATCGTCGATGACTTCGACCTGCGGGCCTGGGCTCATCTGCGGCCGGAGCGGTCGGCCAGTCGTCGTAGCGCCGACGTGAGTGTGTCCACTTCCTCCCTCGTGTTGTAAAAGGCGAGCGACGGACGAACCGTCGTCTTCACGCCGAAGCGCTGCAGGATCGGTTCAGCACAGTGATGGCCCGCCCGCACGGCGATGCCTTCCTCGTTCAAGGCGGAGCCGACCGCTACCGAATCGTAGTCCTCGAGTACGAAGGACAGAACACTGGCCTTCTCACGGGCAGTCCCGATCAGCCGTAGCCCCGGTACCGTCTGCAATGCCGCCGTTGCGTACGTCAGCAGGTCATGCTCGTAGCGGTCGATATTGGCCATGCCGATGCGGCTGATGTAGTCGAGCGCCGCGGCGAGTCCGGCCGCATCCGCGATATTGCCGGTGCCGGCTTCAAACCGGGCCGGGGCCTTCTGGTAGGTCGTGCGCTCAAAGGTCACCGAGGAAATCATGTTCCCGCCGCCCTGCCACGGTGGCATGGACTCGAGAATCTCGGCCGTTCCGTACAGAACGCCGATGCCGGTGGGACCAAATACCTTGTGTCCGGAGAAGACGTAGAAGTCAGCGCCAAGTGCGCGCACGTCAACCGGCATATGCGAGACGGCCTGGGCGCCGTCAATCAACACGCGCGCCCCGGCACGGTGCGCCAGTTCGGCGACCTCGCGCACCGGAACGATGGTTCCCAAGGCATTGGACACCTGGGTGACTGCGACCAACTTGGTTCGCGAATTGAGCAGCTTCTGATATTCATCGAGCAGGATCTGCCCGCTGTCATCAACCGGGATGACCCGCAGGCGAGCGCCTTTTTCACTGACGAGCTGCTGCCAGGGCACGATGTTCGCGTGATGTTCGAGGTGGGAGATGATGATCTCGTCGCCGGCAAGAATGTTCTGCCGACCCCAGCTCTGCGCGACGAGATTGATGGCTTCGGTCGCGCCGCGCACGAAGACGATCTCTTCGGCAGAGCTCGCACCGAGGAAGCGCCTGACGGTAGCCCGGGCGCCTTCGTAGGCATCCGTCGCCCGCGCCGCCAGTTCGTGGGCGGCGCGGTGAATATTAGAGTTCTCGTGGGCGTAGAACTTCGCCAGCCGGTCGATGACGGCCTGTGGTTTCTGGGTCGTCGCTGCGTTATCGAGCCAGATGAGCGGCCGTCCGTTGATGCGCTCGTCCAGAATCGGAAAGTCCTGGCGGATGGACGCGACGTTGAACGGCGGATGTTGGCCCGTGCCCTTCAATGCCTGCACATCGGCATTGGGCAGGCTGGATTCGATGAAATAGAAGGAGGGCGAGGCGCCTGGCGTAGGCGCCGAGGCTGCCGGCCTCAAGGCGGCCTGCGGTGGCGTTCGCAGGGAATCCAGATCAAAGGCTGACGGTAGGGCTGCAGGCTGCGCCGCGAATAAGGTCATATCCGGCAGCATCGACGCGGCTGAACCCCCCGCGGTCTGCCAGCCGGAGCCCGCGTAGTCGAGGAAATAGAATGCCGAGAGTGTGGGCAGGTCGCCAGCGGTGGGTAGCTCCCGCGTCGGCGGGGGCGCGCTTGCTTGACCGAATGCACCGTCAGCGAGACCGGGGCTGGCCGGCGGCACGGCTGCATCCGTGGGCAGCGCGCCCGGCAACGCCGTGAAGAAGGCATTGGCCATGCGCGCGAGCGCTGCTACGTCCGGAAGTCCCTCCGGGCCTTCCGGGGTGGCGATCAGATCACTTGTAGGTGTGAGCATATTCATGCCACTTGCCGATCTCCACGTCATCAAGCACCGCGACGGCATCGTCCGTGAGGATTGCCTGTGAGCAGTACAGCGAGATCAGGTACGAGGCGATTGCCTGGCGATTAATACCCATGAACCGGACTGACAGGCCGGGGCTCTGCTCGCCTGGCAGACCCGGCTGGAACAGGCCGACAACGCCCTGGCGTTTCTCACCGACCCGCAGCAACAGGATTTTTGTCTTGTTGTCGACCACCGGCAGCTTGTCGGAAGGGATCAACGGGATGCCGCGCCAGGTGAGGAACTGCGAGCCGAACAGGCTGCAGGTCGGCGGGGGCACCCCGCGGCGCGTGCATTCGCGGCCGAAAGCGGCAATGGCGCGCGGGTGCGCCAGGAAGAACGCGGGTTCCTTCCATACTTTCGTCAGCAGCTCATCCAGGTCATCAGGGGTCGGCGCGCCGACCGACGTGGAGGGGAAAATGCGCTGCTGATCGATGACATTGGCCAGCAGGCCATATTCCTGGCTGTTGATCAGCTCACTTTCCTGCTGTTCCTTGATGGTCTCGATGATGAGACGCAGCTGCTGGTTGATCTGGTTGTGAGGACTGCTGTAGAGGTCGGACACGCGTGTGTGGACATCGAGCACGGTAGTCACGGAATTCAGGTAGAACTCCCGCGGCTGCTGTTCGTAATCGACGAAGGTCTGGGGCAGTTCCGATTCGTCGCGCTTCGAGCAGGCGATCCGCAGATCCTCGGGATTCTTGACGCGGTTGAGGCGATAGATGCCGGCCTCCACCGGGACCCACTGCAGCAACAGTGGCAGCCAACGCGGTGTGATCGTTGAGAGCTGCGGGACGGTCTTGGTCGCGTTGGCAAGTTGCCGGGCCGCCAGGTCGCCTAGCGCCGAGTTGCCTTGTCCGTCGGTCATGGAAGGATCCTCTTATAGTTCAAGCACTAACGAGCTTGAGAGGATTTTCCCACATAACCTAATAGCATATAGATATAACGAGCAGTGCTTACTGGCGGAATCGTCATAAGCTTCAACCAGGCACGACCCGATGCCGGGATTGAATCCCAGCCGTTGTGGACCAGGGGGCGGGAGACGTGGTCAGTCCTGGATCCAGGGCAGCCGGTGGTAGCGCCATCCATCGCGGCTTCCCCGCTGCTGCGATCCGTCCAGCTCGCCTTCAAACCCTTCGAGCACGTTGAAGGCATTGCGGAAACGAGCTTCAGTCAGTGCGGCGGCGGCAGCCGCTGAGCGGCCGCCACTGCGGCACAGAAGCAGGATCACATCGTCGCGCCGTACCTTGGCTTCGACTTCGCGCACGAATCGTGGATTGCGCTGGAGGTTCAGACCCGTAAGCCACGGCACGTGCAGGCTGTCCGCAATGCGTCCGACAAACTGCCGCTCCTCGGCGGTACGCACATCGATGAGAACGGCAGCGTGCGTGCTGAGCAGTGCCGCGGCCTCCTGAGGGGTCACATTGCCGGCATAGCCGGGCCTCGAAACCGGAGCGCGAGCGCGTGCGCTGCTGAGGATCGCCTGTGTGGCGTCGAGTTCGCCGCTGAGATATCTGTCGGCTACGGCGGGTGAAACGATGAATGAGGACGAGGTACTGCTCGACAAGGATGACTCGCTCATAGCTACTCCTGTAAGGCGCTGGGGCCGGCACTGCCCGATGCCCAGATCGCGGGTTGTGTCCACAACATAGCCCCCCATCACTGATCAAGTGAAAGCCCAAGTAACTATGGCCTCATTCCTTCCGGTGATGGGCACGCTGAATGTCCCCGCAGCTTATAACCGTCCGTCATGTCGACATGCGCGCAACGACTAATACCGGGGTGAACCCCGGCTTAAACTCAAATGTCACCGCATTCGGTGAGTGAGCTGGGACTTGGGCGTGCCCCTGGGCGGGCCGAAATCGATATGAGCTTGAAAACCTCTTTTGTTCGGTGGTTTGCACCCAGCGGCGAGGCTGATCGGGAAGCGATCACCGCGTTCAGCGGGTCATTCGGAAGTCTGACCGCGCGGCAGCGCGTTGAGCAGGCACTCGAGCTTCTGCCGGGCAACCATGTCCTGTCATCGAGCTTCGGTGCGCAATCGGCGGTCATGCTGCATCTGGTCAACGACGTTGCGCCGGGCATTCCGGTGGTGCTGATCGACACCGGGTACCTCTTTGCCGAAACCTACCGCTTCGTCGACGAACTCACCGAGAAGCTGAAACTCAATCTCAAGATCTACCGCTCGGAGTCCTCTGCGGCCTGGCAGGAGTCGCGCTTCGGCAAGCTGTGGGATCAGGGTATCGAGGGCATCGAACTCTACAACCGCATGAACAAGAAAGAGCCCATGGACCGGGCCCTGCGGGAACTCAGAGCCCACACCTGGTTTTCCGGGTTGCGTCGCTCACAGGCCAATTCGCGAGCGCTCACCGATCCCATCGAGTTCAAGCGCGGTCAGTACAAGGTCCATCCGATTTTCGACTGGACCGACCGGGACGTGGGCCGGTATCTGAAGGAAAACGGACTCCCGTACCACCCGCTGTGGGAAAAAGGTTACCTCTCGATTGGGGACTGGCATACGACGCGGTCGATTGCAGAGGTCAACAATGTCGAGGAACTGCGGTTCTTCGGCCTCAAGCGCGAGTGCGGTCTTCACGAGGACTGAAGGAGCATGCGTGCACTGACGGCGGCGAGCATCAGTGCGATGAACGTGTTGGTGAGCTGCGGCGGCAGCCGGATTGCCAGCCGCGATGCGATCACGACGCCCGGGATCGAACCGATCAGCAGATACAGCAGCACCGTCGTATCCACATGACGCAGCAGCGCATGGCTGACGGCTGCGATGATGGTGACCGGCAATGCATGCGCAATGTCCGTCGCGACCAGACGGTCGCCGAAGAGGCGTAGCGGGTAAAGCGCCAGCAGTGCCACGACGCCGAGCGCGCCCGCGCCGACCGATGTCAGCGTGACCCCGACCCCGACCATCAGACCGGCCGCGATTGTGAGCGGCAGCCGGTAGCGCTCGGAGTGATCGAGCCATTTTGCGGTGAGTTTTACACCGAGCCGACGCAGTGGGTACTGCACCAGGAGCGCCGCTGCAGCGACCGCGAGAATGATGGCCAGCGCGTGCGCGATGACGGTATCAATGACCCCCGGGGTGCTGCGCGTGAGCCAGAACCATACGGCGACGATGCTGGCGCCCGGAATGCTGCCCAGCGCGAGGCGGCCCACGATGCGCCAGTCGACGCGACGGTTGTAGCCGAAGGATGCGGTCGCCACGAGTTTCGTGGTCGCCGAGAAAACCAGATCGGTACCGACCGCGACGGCCGGCGATTGGCCGAACAGCAGCACCAGAATAGGGGTCATCAGCGAGCCGCCGCCCACGCCGGTCAGCCCCACCATGATTCCGACGAACAGTCCGGCAGCGCTATAGAGAAGAGGTTGGGTCACGAGGTGAAAGGCTGGGCACTCAATGGGAATTTTGCGCCAGCGCGCGGCTCACCACCGGGTGTGTCAACTCATGCGCCAGCCGCTCGGCGTGCTCACGCAGTTCGTGTACGGCGGTTGCTTCCCAATGATCGGCGCGCAGCATCGGGCCCACGTAGTAGAGGCCGCGTGTCGCGCGCCCGAAGAGATTTACGATGCCGCCGTTTCCTGCGGTGAGCAGGCCGATTCCCAAAGGATCCGGCTGAATGAGTCCGTTCGCAATCAGGTCCTGCACCAGCGGCTCGCGCGACGCCGTACATCGGTAGTCGGGGCCGGTGCAGTTGATCACCCGGTCGACCACCAGCACCGCGGATTCCTCGCGACCGCGTGGTCGCCAGACGACGCGCACCTGGTTTCCCTTCGGCTCCATCTGCAGGATCTTCCCGGCGTGGACAATCAACCGGTGTGCCGACTGCAGTTCATCCACGGCAGCCCGGGTGCTCGGGGGCAGACGATGGCGATGGATATCCCAGTACGGTCTGACATGTCGCAGGAACCGCTTGCGCTCGGTGTGGGACAGGCGTGACCACAGCTTTGGAGCCACGGTCCGCACGAACGTGACCGCTTCGCGCCAGTCACCGCCCCGGCGCTCGGTGTCCCGGGTAATCTGCCGCACCACATGGAACAGTTGGCGCATCGACACCGACGCAGCACGCAGCAGCGGCTGAGGGTCGAACTCAGCGTGTGAATTGCGAAACGCGGTCTGCCGTGGCGGCACCAGTCCGTGCCGGGAAATGGCATACATCCGGGCCGGGCGGTGCCCCGTCTGCACCGTGGAGGCCACGATGTCGGCCATGGTCAGCCCGGTACCGACCAGCAGTACGGTCTCATCGCGGGATTTGGCTCCGGAGTCGCACCAGGGGTTTTCAACGAACCGCGGCTCTTCGCGCGTCCCGTCACTTCCCGGCAATGCAGCAGGTGGCGGATTGCCCAACGCCAGCACCACTTCGGTGGCCGTCATTTCATGACCATCGGCGAAGCCCAGAATAAACGTATGACTGGGACGCCAGACCTGCAGGGACTGCACGGTGCCCCGCACGCGCTCGAAACGGACGTGCGCCGGCGCGGCTTGCTCGGCCTGCTCCAGCTTCTCTTCCAGGTACTGGCCGTACAGAACGCGCGGCAGGAAGTCATCCGCCGTGACATGGGGCAGCGCCAGTTGGGCATAGCGGAGAAAATCCAGTGGCTCCGATGAGAATGCCGACATGCGGCCAGCGGGGACGTTCAGGAGGTAGGAGTACGAGGAGTGGTCGGCATAGGCGAGGCCTCGGCCATGCGGATCACGGTCGATCAGGAGAATCCGCAATGGCTCGGTATGTGCGTGCCGGAGCAGATTGATGGCCGTCACGCTGCCGCAGAAGCCGGCGCCGACGATCGCGATACAACGGGTGGAATCTGCCACGATGCCCCATTCCTATAGGTCGTAAGCCTGAGGACATGAGACTAGCGAACTGTTGATATCAGCGGGGTAGGGATGCGGTTACAAGAAGGTAACAGTGCGAGCGCCTTACAGATGCCGTTCGCCGGGAGCCCCCTGGCCCGCCGGCGTTGCCTGGGCCACGGTCGCGGTAGCCCGTTCTTCCAGCAATTGCTCGATTTTTGACGTGAACTCCTGCTTCAACTGGGCATTGAACTCACCGCTCGCAGGGGAGGCGAATCCGGAGTGCACGCCGCGCACGGTCCCATCACGACCGACGAAAACCGTGGCGGGCCAGGTATTCAGATTTACCAGTTGCGGCACCTTCTCCCACATCTGAGCCGGCGCACCCGCGATCAGATATGTGTATTTCACGCCGTACTGGGTGACGAAGGCCCGTTCGCGCTCCAGGCTGCTCTGTTGTTCGGGTTCTTCGAAGTCCAGCGCGACGATGGCCAGGCCCTTAGCGCGGTACTTCTTGTCCAACTCCACGAGGTACTGGGCCTCGTCATGGCAGTTCGGGCACCAAGTGCCGGTCACGACGGCCAGGACCACCTTGCCCTTGAAGCGCGGATCCTCATTGGAGACCAGCCTGCCATCCGCATCCGGGAAATTGAACGTGAACTTCTCGTGCGGATCGCGTGCCGTGGTATGAGCGAAGTAATCATCCGGCGCCGGCAGGCCCTTGGCTCGGGCAACCTCGGAGCGATACGCGACATAGTGAATCACGGCCGGTCCCAGTGGACTTTCGCCATAGCTGTCGTCGCCTTTCCTGGCCGAACCGCTGCTAGCCTTGAACGCCTTGGCGTAGGCTTCATTGTGAGCGAGTACCTCCAGGGAGCCATCCTGACCGGCGGTGATCTCGATGACGCCGGGGCGGTGGCCATCGAAGTGGCTGAGCACCCATTTGCCGTCCTTGAAAGAACCGCTGTAAGCGCCGGTGTCGCCGTCCACGCGCAGGATGGAGGCGCCGACCTCGGCGCCATGCTGCTGAACAATCAGCCGAAATGCCTTCTCGCCCTTGGAGGATGGCGAATCCAGCGCAATCTCCCAGCTCCCGGCGATATTGGGCGCAGCCACCGCGGCGGCGAGGGCGGGAGCGTCCACGTGCCGCACGGCATGAAAGCCATATTCAATGCTGTAACCGGGACCCACCAGGGTGGTGTTCCCGACCAGTTCGCCGTTTTTGAGCTCAGCGGTGATGGTGGTGAGGTAGTGCTCCGCCTTCAGAACCAGTTTGCCGTCCTTGAAGGTCACGCTGGTCGTCGCATCGTAGGGTTTGGAACCATCGTAGAACGTACCCTTCAGGCTCGGGCCCGAACCTGAGATATCCAGGCGGAAGGGAACTGACGGGCCATTGTCGACCAATGCGGCATCCCAGCGTCCATCGATGGCTGAACCGGATGATTCTGCGGCGGACGAAACTGCAGTCATCGTTACAGCTGCTGCAAGCCCGGCAGCCACCACTAGCGTTTTCATTTCTCTGCTCCTGCGGTTGATCCGTTTCAAACACGGAGTGCGTTCGACATGAACGCAATGCTGTCACAGAAAACAGCGCAGATGCGGAGACTATGGAAGACTCTCATGACGGATAGTCATGATGAAAAAAGGGGCGCGGATGCTGAACCCGCGCCCCTCTTTGGCTGCGACGCAGACGATTGAGGTTCAGTTGGCGCGCGCCACCTGCACCGCCCGGTCACCGGCGCCCGAAGTGGCAGCGGTTTTCGACTGCGCGGGTGCCTTCTCCGCGAGAAGGGTTTCGATCTTGCTGGTGAATTCGTGCTTCAACTGGTCGTTGAACTCGCCACTGGCCGGCGAGGCGAAGCCGGAATGCACGCCGCGGATGGTGCCATCGCGGCCAATGAACACCGTCGCGGGCCAGGTATTCAGATTCACCAGCTGCGGGACCTTTTCCCACATTTCCTCTGGGGCGCCGGCAATCAGATAGGTGTACTTGACGCCATACTGCTTCACGAACGCATGTTCACGCTCGAGATTGCCCTGCTGATCGGGCTCTTCGAAATCCAGTGCGACTATGGCGAGGCCTTTGTCATGGTACTTCCTATCCAGCTGAACGAGGTACTGGGCCTCATCATGGCAGTTCGGGCACCAGGTCCCGGTCACGATGGCCAGGACCACCTTGCCCTTGAAGCGTGGATCCTCATTGGAGACCACCTTGCCGCTGTCATCCGGAAAGCTGAAGGTGAATTTCTCACGCGGATCGCGGGCCGTGGTGTGTGTCTCATAGTTCTCTGGCTGTGGCAGTCCCTTGGCGGTGGCGACGTCGGGACGATAGGCCACCAGCTGCGCCGCGTTGCGCCCGTTGGGCGCATCTTCGGTGCCATAGCTGCTGACCTTGGCGCTGACCGGTTGGGCCGCGGGCGGGCGGGCCGCACGCTGGTCTATTTCAATCGTGCCATCCGCATTGGGAATCACAGTGATGAGGCCGGGTCGACTGCCATCGAAGTGACTCAGTACCCACTTGCCGTCCTTGAACGTGCCCGTGAACGAGCCGGTATCGCCGTCGACGCGCAGGATGGACCCGGCAACTTCGGCGCCGTGCTGTTCAACTATGAAGCGGAAGGCCTTCTCGCCTTTGGCGGAAGGGGTCGGCAGGGGGACAACCCAGCTGCCGGCGATATCGGGCGCGGCGGCGGAGGCCGAGTCGGCCCCGTTCACATGGCGCACGGCCTGAAAGCCGAATTGTTGAAACTGGCCGCGGCCCTGGCTGGTGACATCGCCGAGCAGCTGTCCGTCCTTGAGCTGCGCGTTGATGGTGGTGAGATAATGTTCGATGGTCAGCGTCAGTTTGCCGTCGTTATACGAGGCGCTGGTGGTCCCGTCATACGGGTGGAAGCCATCGTACAAGGTGCCCTTGAGACCGGAACCCGAGCCTGCCAGGTCGAGCCGGAAGGGAATGACGGTGCCGTCCTTGGTGGTCAAGGCCGCATCCCAGCGGCCATCAACCGAACCGGCGGTGTCAGCAGCCAGCGCGGCACCGCCGGTGGCGACTAACACCGCGGCAAGGCCTGCGGTCTTCAATAACGCTCTCATGACTTCGTTCCTCTTAATGTCAGATGATTCGAATGGGCATAGGCCTGCCATTCCTGCGGCAGGTCCGACTTGGTCTCGAGCAGAATCTCCAGCACCGCGCGCCGGTCTGCCGCGCTGAGGCGGGAGAAATCCTCACTCTGGTCCTCGCCGCTCAGAATCTGCAGCAGACGGTGGTACACGTAGTCCTTCGCGGGCTGCGGTATGGCATCGAAGGCGTCCGAATAGATCAGGTAGCTGCACGGATAGCGGAAGATCCGCGTGCCCAGATCGAAGTCGCGCAGCGAGCGGCCCTTGGAGTCACGTGCGCCGCGGGCAGCAAATTCCCGGGCGAAAGGTGAGGCCTGCAGCGCCGCCTGCGCGTTCAGGTCCGAGAGTGGCGCCTCATTCGCAAACAGCAGATAGCGCAGCAGTTGCTCCGCGGGGCGTTCGAATTGCCGGCGCGTGGCCTCCGGCAGGGACGCAAAGTCGGTGACCGTCCCCGGATGAGCCTCAGAGGACTGAGACTGCAGCGCATAAAGAGCGATTCGCGTCTTGTAGTTGGTCAGCGTGATGAGATTGTGCATCTGCGTCTGGTGGCCAAGCACCAGCAGTGCCACGGCATCGCTGCCGGGAACGAGATAGTCTGACGGGCTGTAACTGGTTTGCGGGGCCAGCGGCACAAGCTTCGGTGAGTTCGCCTGTGTCTGGGCAACCAGAACCGGGGCATCCGCCGGCACGTCCGCAACCGAATTCGCCATCGAGGCGACGCCGGCCGCGCCGCTCACGTACCAGCCACCCCAACGTTCGGACAGAGGACTGTCCTGGTCAGTGATGAAGGATGGGGCGCCCGGAACCAACGTACCGGCGGTGTTCGCGTATACCGAACGCACCAGCACTCCGGGGATGCCGCGGGTTCCCGCGGCGATGTGGCACTGTGTGCAGTCCAGCTCGGCCCGCTGAAATACCGGCTTGTCGGCTTTGTGCTCGTCCAGGAGATAGAAGATCGCGCCCTGGCGCGCGTCGAAGGAGACGAGTTCGATCGCCTTGCCGTCGTGGACCTTACCGACGTAGACGTCATCGTTGTAATACAGGGCGCGAGGATGATCCGGGGTGATCTTCGGATACTGGAAGCTGGTCTTGGAGAAGACCAGGGTCTGGGACTCCACGGGCACCTTCAGAAGCTTCAGCACCGATTTCAGATAGCCCTGGTCCGGGTCCCAGGTGAGGCTGGCCTCGCCCTTTTCGATCTGCTGTTCCAGCTTCGCAACCGAATCGGCGACATCATCGGATCGATAGTTGATCGGCGCGTCGCTGTAGGGCATGTATCCCTGATTGCGCACGGCGATCTGCGCCTGGACGCAACTGCAGATACCGACGCCACAAGCGATCAGAGCCACAAGGGCAGATAACCGCGTCATTGCTCGGACCTCAGGCATCAGGTATCACCTCGATCGGTGCCGAGAGATGTACGGTCCGTGGCGGCTTGCATTCCCCTTCGCTGCACAACTGGAAGCGGACACTGACCGGTATCGTCCGGCTGCCGGCGGCAGCGGCCGTAACGCGCACGGGAAGATGCAACGTCACTGTGCCGGTGTGGAACTGGGTGTCGAGCCCGAACCGCGAGTCGTGGATCTTCTGCGGCGGCGACTCCGACGGATCGCCGGCTGCGGTGGCGGTGTCATTCGCCTCCAGCGTCAGTCGCAGCGAAGTCGGCCCGCCCGGCAGTTGCTTCAGCCCGTACACGTGCCAGCCATCATCAATGCTGCCGTTCACATCAACCGTCACATCGCTGCCGGCCTTGACCGGGGCCGCGCCGGAGGCCACGGCGACAGTCCAGTGCACGTTGTCCGGCGGCGCCTGCGCGACGGCCGTTGCGCTCACGCCTGCGATGGCCCCCAACGCCACGACGATCCCTGCGTACTTCGGAAAGTGGTCGATGATTCTGTCCTGCATGCACGCTTACCTGGATTCGAAGGGAGGGGGGCTGCTTTGACCCTGATGGCAGCTGCCGCAGGTCACGGGCACTGCATAGCGCCGGTCGCCGCCGAGCCGCGCGAGGTATCTGTTGTTGATGTCCTGGACCATCGTGATCATGAGCCGGGCCGTCGCCTTGTCGGGATTTTCATCCGATGCATAGTCGAACTTGCGGGTCGTCGGATCCTCCACATGGCAGTGATTGCAGGTGACGCCCAGATCCGCCTCGAAGCGCTTCATCTGCTTTCCGAGTTCGGCCACCGGGATGTCCTTTGGCAGCACCTGCAGATTCACTGGCTTAACGTGCGGGAAGCTGGCTTCAGCATCCGGAGCCGTGCTCTCCGGTACACCGTCCTGTGACGCTGCGAAAGTCGTTGCGCCCAGAAGCAATACAAACGCTGACGCCAGTGCTGCTGCACGGCCTGTCTTCATAAGTCCGTCCACTCAACATTTTCCATCATCAGCAGCCGGAGGATTTACGCAGTATCGGCAACGCCGATCAAGGGAAAACAGCTGCCAAATTCGACTGAGCACATAGCTGAAATGCATGAGTAATGCCCTATAACCGCTCTGTGACTGTGTTGAACCCGCGAATGTCACCGCGGCCTTCCGCCCTCCGCTGCCAATCGACTGCGGGTGGCGGTAGGAGATAGGGTCAGAACGTATACGTGGCCTTCACGTAGTAGTACCCACCGTCGATGCCAATGGGGCTCGCCGAGGCGTACTGCGTGGCGCCGAAAGCCTGGCCCAGGTTGCCGTAGTAGGTGAGGAGCGCCTGTGGCACGCGGTCCGGATAGCGGTTAAACATGTTGACCGCGCCGACGCTCAGTTTCACTGACGTCAGCACGTCATAGCCGATGTCAAGATTGGTGATGGGGATCACACCTGACTTCGTGTTGTAGAAGCTCTGGATACCATTACCCGCGACATCGGTAATACTCGTCGTCGTGTCGTGGACGACCTCCTCCAGATTGACGCTCAATTTATTCAGACTCCACAGGGCGCCGAGCTGGATGTTGTACTTCGGTTGCGCCGTCGTGAGGCCAGCAAAATTCGTGACATTGAGCACGGTCAGGTTCAGCGCCGCAAGATTCGCCGGCGTCTCGCGCACATTCGTGATCTCGGTCTTGTTGTAGTTGGCAACCAGATTCCAGTCCACCTTGCCAAAGCGGTCGAACTGCGTCTCGTAGGCAACGTGCAGGTCAACGCCGTTGGTAGAAGTATCGACTCCGTTGGTAAAGAAATTGACGTAATCAGTGAAGATCGCGGGGTTGAGCTGGTTGCCATTGGTGGCGAGAGCCTGTGACACCAGCGCATATGAGGCCTGCGGGGTGCCGGCCGTGTTGGAACTGTTGGCGATCTCCGAGTAAAAGCTCTGGGTGGAAACGATGCGATGGTCGAGATTGATGTGATAAACGTCCAAAGTGCCCGTCAGCTCCGGCAGCGGCGTGAAGACCAGCCCCAGGCTGTAGTTGACGGAGGTCTCCGGCTGCAGATTTCCCAGGCCGAACAAGGCCGCGGCGGGTGCGTTGGCGGCCAGCTGTACTCCGGTGGAGGTCGGGGAAGTGGAGGTCTTGGTGTAGTACTCCTCGGCAACCGTCGGCGCGCGGAACCCATTGCTGACGGTGCCGCGCAGCGCGAACGCAGAACTGAAGTCATAGCGGGCGGTGAATTTGCCGCTTCTTGCGGCGCCGAAATCGCTGTAATCCTCGTAGCGCCCGGCCACGTCCAGTCGCAGATTCCCAATTACCTTCGCCGCAAAGTCGACATAGCCCGCCGAGTTGCTGCGCGCGTGACCCCCGGCATCGGTGGGACTGAAGCCTGCAAATGAAGCGCCGCCGCCGCCCAAGTACGACAGCGGGGTTCCGGCGCCGGCCGTGAAGGCATCGCGGCGATGCTCTGCGCCCAGCGCGACGTTCAGAGGCCCAGCGAGGCCCACTTCGAACTCGTGGTCGAGATCCAGGTTCGTGGTCCACTGGGTCGTCTTGAACAGGCCGTCATAGAACGACGTCGGAGAGTATCCGGCCGGTGACGTGTAGCCAGTCGCGGCATTCGTAATGCCGCTGGCGTAGGCAGTCGTGTTCAACGAGTTTTCGGTGTAGAACAGGTTGGCGTCGCGCCCGTAGGTACTGGACACATCCCAGTTCCAGCCGGCCAGGTCCCCGCGCAGACCGCCGGTGAGGCCGTAGTCGGTCTCGTTGATGTTTTCCGTCGGCGTGAACCCGTAGGGATAGTAGTACTGCGTAGGCTGGGCCACGCCGCCAATCGCCGCCGGGGTATAGGCCGCGATATGAGGCAGCCGGTAGTTCTCATAGGACTCGGCGGATTTCTGACCCCAGGTGCCGAACGAGTAGAACTCGACGTCGCTTCCGAGCTTGAAGCCGGAATTGAAGGAGCCGAGCTTCAGATTGTATTGCGCGTCGCCCGAGATCTTGTTGAGGATGGGATAGCCCGTGGCGCTCACGGCGTTGAGGTCGATCGGCTTGAGGTTGGCGCCGGCGAACTGACCGACTGGCAGGCCGTTTTGGAGGGCGTCGATATAGGGTATGTCGCCGCTGCGGACGCTGTGGCCGTGGTTGCGGAACTCGCCGGTGAAATTGATGTAGGCACCATCATAGGGCTGAAAGCCGATGTTGCCGCTCACATCATCGGTCTTGCCGCCACCGTCCTGGTAGCCGCCGAAGCTGGCGTTCAGATTACCGCCCTCATAACCCTTCTTCAGGATGATGTTGATCACGCCGGCGATGGCGTCCGAGCCGTACTGCGCGGCCGCGCCGTCCGTCAGTACCTCGATGTGGTCAATAGCGTCGACGGGGATCAGGTTCAGGTCCGCCCCGGCGCCGCCACTGAAATTGTCGGTGCCAGAAACATCGATGTTGGAGGTGCCGTGGCGACGTTTGCCATTGATCAGCACCAGGGTATCGTTCGGGCTCAGGGAACGCAGCGCCGCCTGCAGCGTCAACGCCGACAGGTCGCCACCGAAGTTGGTCACTTGCAATGACGGTACCAGCGTCGCAAGGGTGTGATTCAGATCAGGAGTGCTTGAGGACTTGGCCAGCTGCGTGCTGTCGACGACCTGCACCGGTGCCGGGCTGTCGGTGGCCTTGATGCCGCTGACGCGCGTGCCCGTGACGATCACCTCTGACAGCGCGCCGTTACTGTCGGTGGCATCGACCGTAGCGTCCGCGGCCACGACCACATCTGCGGCCATCAGCCGCGAGGAGACCAGAACCGCCGCAACGGCGGCCGCGACCGGCGAATAGCGGGAAACGTTGACCTTCATGTTTTGACCTTATCCCTGTCGTAAAATATCGGCGCGCGATACGGCAGCGCCGCCGTGTTGATATTCGGCCACGCATGTTTGAACGTGCGCTGCACCGTTGGCGCGCAGATTAGCGGCGGGAAACTGACCGGTCTAATGATGTTAAGGCCTGAACAGATTGCAATCCGTCATCATCTGCGCCGCGCATGGCTGGCATCGGGGCATGTCTGTTACTGCCCTGTAACCGCCGTACAACCGCATTGGTACTGAGTGCCCGATATACTGAATCGATGTCGTACGCTCAACTCCCCCCATGAAACTGCAGCAGCTGCGCTGTCTTGCCGCCGTCGTACAGAACGATCTGAACCTGACGGCCGCAGCCAACAAGCTTGCGACGACCCAACCGGCGGTCAGCAAACAATTGAAGTCGCTCGAGGGTGAGCTCGGATTCCGCATCTTTACGCGTCGCGGCCGCGCCTTTACCAAAGTCACGCCGGCAGGCGAGCGGATCGTCATGTATGCACTGCGCGCGTTGCGCGAGGTGCACAACATCAAGGGCGTCTCCGAGGAATTCAAGCACGAGGATCGCGGCGAACTCTCCATCGGTACCACGCACACCCAAGCGCGCTACGTGTTGCCGGCGGTGATCCAGAAATTCTGTGAGCAGTACCCGGATGTAAAATTTCACCTGCACCAGGGCACCTCCGAACAGATCGCCGAGATGGGCAAGCTCGGTCGCATCGATTTTGCGATCGCCACCGGTTCCCACGACATGTTTTCCGAATATGTCCTGCTGCCGTGCTATCGATGGCGGCGCCGCATCGTCGTCCCGAAGGATCATCCTCTGGCGCGGGTCGTTACCCCGACCCTGGAGCAGCTGGCGGCATTTCCACTCGTGACCTATGTATTCAGTTTTACCGGACCCTCCTCGTTGCACGATGCGTTTGCGCGGGCGGGATTGAGTCCGACGATTGCACTGACGGCCCGTGATTCGGATGTCATCAAGACCTACGTTCGCCTGGGACTCGGAGTGGGAATCATCGCCGGCATGGCACTGGAGCCGAAAGATGCGGCGGACCTGGTCAGTATCGATGCGGCACACCTGTTTCCGACGCATACGACCTGGGTCGGGTTCGCGCGTGACGGTCTGCTGCGACAGTACATGTACGACTTTCTGCAGCTGCTTGCCCCGCACCTGACGCGCCGCATGATCGATCGCGCCGCCGTCTGTGACACTCAACAGGACGTCGACGGTCTCTTTGCCCAGATGCAGTTGCCGAACCGGTAGCTGCGCTGTGCGCCAGATTCCTTTTATGCATGCGCATAGTGAAATTACGCATTGGACAAGGGGTGCCACACGCACCTAGATTGCCGCGACATGACAGATGAGAAAGCATTCAGATTGACGCGGCGGGGAGTGCTGACTGCCGAGGTCGCTGCTGGCCTCGCCGTTCCGCTGCCGGTGCGCCTCGACGGCGGCGAAGCCACCGCGGCGCCCGAAAAATCCGCGACTATCGGACCGGACAATCCGTTTCCGCGCGGAGGGTATGCATGAATGCTTCGGCCATCGACGATATCGGCGTACTGAGCTGGGCGCAGTGGCAGAACGCGGTGTTGGCGCTGCTGCGTGCGGATTTTGCCGAAGTGCTTCAATTCATCGGCATGGAAGAGGTGGACTGGGACTCGTGGCGCAACTTCTACGTCGAAGGCCGGACGCCCAAGTCGGCTGTCGACCGCGCGCTCGAGCGCGACTTCTGATCACAGAAAGCCGATCAGGCGGCCGCTGAATCCGACGCCGAACCAGAGAAGCAGTGCACACAGCGCGAGGCCGCGTTGCGGTGTGCCGCCACGATGGGACGCAACGGGTGTGGGTCTGGCCGACCGCAGGAGCGCTGCGGTCGTTGCCACGGCGAGCAGCAGCAGCACCATCTTCCAGCGGAATGCCATGTTGTTGTAGTACTTGAACGGCATGGAAACGGTGATGAGTGACCCCGAGAGTGCCATCAGCAAAAGACCGATCCACAGCAATGGCAGCAGTGCCTCGGTCAGCGTCGGGACGGACAGTCCGCGCAGGCCCTCCCGACGCAACGCTGCCAACCCGATGATGATCGCGGGGCCCCCCAGCAGCGTCAGGCCGATGAGGTGTACCGCCTCGAACGCCATCACGGCCCAGGTCGATTCGCGGATCGTGCGGCTAAGATCCGTGCGCATCAGTGCGCTCAGTAGCAATGTGTGATCCAGGCTCAAGCGCTGCGCTCCGGTTCTTTAGTGTGTGTGAAAGACCGCAATCAGCCGGCCGCTGACAATGACGCCGAGCCACAGCGTGGCGGACATTGCGGCGAGCGCGCGGGCAGCAAGGGGGCTTACGGTGCCGCGGCCCCAGGCATCCACGGTGCGATAAACGGTTTTGTGAAACAGCGCGGCATTAAGGCCGGCAAGGGCCAGCAACACCAGCTTGATCCGGAAGGCCGGATTGTAGATGACCTTCACCGACTCGGCGGCGAAGAGCGGTATTCCTGACACGACCATGAGCGCGAAACCCCACCAGGTGTAGGGCAACAGGGTTTCCGCTATGCGGCGCACGCGTTCCTGTCGGAACAACAAGCCGAGCACGCGCAGATCAACAGTGATGATGGTTCCCGCCATGAGTCCAATGCCCAGGACATGCACACTTTCAATGATCGGAAAGAGATTGTCCGACTCCTCGAGTTGCACCACCCACGGTAGGTCGTACAACCATTGGCACAATGCCAGGACGGTAGTCATCGATAAGCGTTCCGTCCAGGTGCGGGCCGACCATGAAAAAGCAAGCCATCAGGGTGCGCAAGTGGAGTAACCGATTTGCTACCCGCTCGAGGTGGGCTGTAACTCATATATAACCGCGCGACCAATAAACGAATACGCCTGCGGCCTGTGCGCCGAAATAGTATTGGTGCCTGGACCTGAGTCCCTAAATCCCGGATTGAAGCGAGCGGTGGACAATCATGAAAAGAGTCTTCTCGGCAAACAAAGTGCCGCCATTTAATTTCGTGGCCGCGGTGGCTCTGGTCGCTCTGGCGGCCGCGCAGCCGGCCGCGGCGCATCATTCCTTTGCAGCAGAGTTCGACGGCAACAAGCCGGTTCGGCTGGCGGGTACGATCACGAAGATCGAATGGACCAACCCGCACTCGTATTTCTATCTGGACGTGATCGATTCCCGAGGCCAGGTCCACAATTGGGCCTGTGAGTCCGGCAATCCTGGCGCGCTGTCCCGCCGCGGCTGGAAGAAGGGCGATATCAAATTCGGCGACAAGCTCATCGTCGATGGCTATCTGGCCAAGGACGGTTCCCATCTCATCGATGCCCGTCGGGTGACGCTGCCGGACGGACGGACGGTGTATGGCGGCAGCGCCGGCGATGGTGGGCCCGGCCAGGCCGCCGCCGGGCAGTAGGCTGACATGGATCATTTTTTTTCCTTGCTGCTCACCTCCGCCTGGCTCTTGCTGTATTCGGGCGGTGCTGCCACGGCTGCGGCGCCTGCGGCCTCACAACCGATCATTGCCCAATCGCCTGAAAACGGCAGTGGGGGCCTGGCGGGGGCTGAACCGACCGGCCCAGCGCAGCCGCCACCCCGCGATGTCGCCGGCCATCCGGACCTGACCGGTTACTGGAAGCCCCTGCGGGAAAAGGGCAAGCCGGGCGGGAACCTCGGGAAGGACTTGCCGGGTTTCCAGTTGCCGCTTACCGCGTCTGGCAAGGCGGCACAGGAATACAACCGCACCAAAACAATCGACCCTGAGGCATTGTGCATTCTGGGTGGAATTCCGCGCCACGATGCCAGCGGCCTGCCGTTCGAGGTCCTGCAGACCCCGAAGCGGATTGCGTTCCTCTATCTATATTCGACCCATCGGTACATTCCCGTGGATGGGCGTACGCACGATGTGGACGTGGACCCGCGTTTCTTCGGCAACCCGATCGGCAACTGGGAGGGCGATACGCTCGTCATAGACAGCATCGGGTTCAAGGACCACCAGATCTGGGCGGACGAGAACGGCGATCCGCAAAGCGACGCCATGCATACGGTGGAACGCTGGACGCGGCCGGACGCCGAGCATATTCATGTGCAGTTGATTGTGGATGATCCGAAGTTCTACACCCATACCTTCGAATTCAGTCGCACCTGGGTGCTCGGCAAGCCCGGGGAAGGGCTGACGGAGTACTCCTGCGCCGAAAACAATGTCGATGCCAAACACCTGGGCCCGGGCCCGGGAGTGATCGGCGCGGACGGAAACCGTGGGGCGGACCTACCGCAGACGATGCCCGCCAATCCGCCGGGTCCGGAGTATTACGAGAACAGGAAATAGCAGCGGCATGATCAGAACGTGAAACGACCGCCGATGACCGGGGCAAGGTTGTTGTTGTGATAATAGGGGACGCCGGGGCCGTGCGGGATCGCGATGCCCAGACCGCCGCTTACGTCGGAGTACGACACTCCGGCAAACACGTCGACGCGCTTGGTGAAGTGGTGATCCAGGTAGAGCGACATTTCATTGAGGGTGCCGGCGCAGGAACTGCGGAAGCCCGCTGTGGCCGAGCAGGTCGAGGGCAGGCGGAAGTCATTCTGCAGCTGGTGATACCAGGCTGCAGTGATGTCGGTCTTGGGGTCGAACGCATATTTCACGCCGGTCCACCAGATCTGCACGATCTTGGGCGAGTCGAGGTTGTTGTCCTCGACGCCGCTCAGGAAATAACCACCCTGGTCCGAAGCTCCGACACCCAGCGGGTTCGACGGGTTGGTCTGGTGGATATGTTCGTAGCCGGCAAAGAACTTCAACGGATCCCAGGTGTATTTGAGGGCGACCAGCAACGCATTGTTGTCGGTCACGATGCCGTACAGGGTGTTGGCCGGTGAGATCAGATTGGTGCCGGCGATCTGGTTGGTGTTGATGCTGTTGACGGTATTCTGGTAGGCCTGCGTCGGGCTCTGGGCGCCCAACAGGGGATTCAGGACGCTGATCGCCTGGTTGTAATGCTGGTAGACGATGTCGGCGGAAAAATGGTCGTACTCGCCGCCGAAGTCGACTCCGTAGGCGGTGTTGTGTGCCTCCTCGGGCGTGCAGGTGGTGGCGCTCCAACCGGCGGTGGCTGAGTAGCAGCCGCCCGAACCATCCGCGAATTTATACATCGCCCCGAAATGCACCGGACCATAGGCGACACGATATTTCGTGGCGTCGTCCCAGCGGCTGTTCTCGGTGTCGCCGCCGCCGGCCATCGTGCCGTTATAGCCGATGTACGAGAAGGCATACGAGCCGCCCGCCGGATCGTAGGCGAGCATCGCATCGGTGCCGAGCGCGCGTTGCCGGCCGACGGTCAGCGTGCCCAGCGAATCGGACGAGGCGCCGCCGTAGAACTCATCGTTGAAGGGCTGGCCCGCGCGCGCGCCGTCGATCGCTTCCGAATAGCTGCCCCGGGGCAGGCCATTGTTCGCGATGTTGGTGGCTGACGCATTGGCGAGCTGGCCGGATTGCGGATTGATACCCGTCGAGGCGTTGAACACGACGTACCAGCCGTCCAGAACCTCTTCCTTGCCCTTGATGCCCAGGCCCGTCTGCGCCAGGTTGTTTGGCGCAATGAGAAATCGGGACTCGTTGGCGTTGCGGTTGACCAGCGATTCACCCTCATAGTTATAGGGGCTCACGGGTAGGCCGTGGCTCACCCAACCGATGCCCACGTCATAGGTACCGAAAATGGTGATGCCGTGCCAGGTCAGGGGGCAGGCGGTGGTAACGAATTCTTTGAAGCTGCCGCAGCCTTCGGGTGCGGTGGTGGCGGTTGCAGCAGCGGGCGCGGTCTGCGCCAACGCTGAGCCTGCGGCGAGTGTAGCAACAATGAGACAAGTTGGACCAAATCGCACGGGGAGCACCTCCTATATACGCTGGTATATAGCGTGAGGCACTTTGCTCTAGATAACAAGGATTGACGGGTGTTGTTTAAAGGTGCGCCGTAGCGCAGTGCTTTCACCTAGCTTTCAATGGTTCAACTGTGGCGTGAAGGAGACAGAAGCCGCCCGGAGCCGCGAGTGGACTCCGGGCGGTCTGCAAGAGCTACTTCTGGAACGGATAGATGCGGAAGGACGCCATGCCTTCGAACATTCCGGCGGCCGGGGCGCCATTGGCCGGCGCGACACCGGTGCCCTGGAACAGCGTGCGCTCGATGTAGCCGAGCTGCAGGCCGAACTGGGCGTTGCCCAGCGGGCCGCGATAGAACTTCCACCAGAAGCCGCCGGTGACTTCATCCACCTTGCGGTTCTGACCGGCGCAGGTGCCGTTGAGCACGTAGCAGCCACTGTTGTTCAGGTTGGTGATGCCCAGACCGTAGTAGTAGGGTCCCACCGTGGCGGTGCTGTAGTTGTACACAGTCCGGCTCTGCTGCTCACGACCGGCATACAGGTACGTCTGCAGGCTCGGCACGGGGTTGTAGAGCAGACCCGCCAGCACCTGGTACTCCTGGACCGGAGCCAGTGAGCCATCGGGTTTCACGACCACGTCGTTGAGTGAGGCCGAGCCGTACCGGGCAATGCCCTTGCCGACGAGGCCGCTCAACTGGAAGGTCAGCATGTCGGGAACCAGCGGCACATACGCGCCGGCGCCGATGCCGCCACCCAGGGTGGTCTGGGTGTTGGTGGTGATGGCGGAACGGAACGCCCGACCCAGTCCGAACACTTCGTAGTGACCGAAGCCCGGATCCGCGGCGAGCTTCAGGACGACGTCAGGTGCGATGTCGGTTGAAAAACTGGTGCCCGTAACCGTGCAGGTGCTGGTGGACGTGGAGGTTACAGTTCCCGCCCCGGTAGTGGTGGATGTGGTCGTCGTGCTGGCCGTACAGGTGCCGCCCGCATTACCCAACTGTCCGGTGCCGGGGAAGCCGGTCGTCGGGCCCGCGGGCAGCGTGCCCTTGATGCCGCCCGGGGCGAGGCTGGTAGTGGTGACGATGCCGGTGGCCTGCGGGCTCTCCAGTGAGAGACCGGCCCAGAAGCCATCAGCAATCCTGTCGACGAAGCGCAGCTGTGGGTTGCGGGTCCAGCTGAAACCCGAGACGTACTGGGAGTCGATGGTCACCGGGGCGTCCTCATCACGAGGGTCCATGCCCTTCTTTTCCAAGGTCACGAGGCTCCAGTTCTGGCCACCCATGATGTACCAGCCCGAATCGCTGATGAACCGACCATAGAAGTTGCGCAGGCGCGGCTGGTAGCTGTTGCTCTCGTTGGAGTTCGCGGTGGGCGCGGCACCCAGGAAGTCCAACTCGAGCCAGGTTTCCAGCTTGTAGCCGCCGAAGTCCTGCGTCTGCGCCAGCATGGAGAACCGGCTCTGGCGCGCGCTGAAACGGAATTCGGAGACGTTGCTCTGTTCCGTATTGGCCATCGGCACGCCACTGAAGCTCGAGCCCACATCGGTGCTCTCACTCTTGCTGCGATAGATGGTCGCAAGTTCGGTGAAGCCCCCGAACAGCACGGTCACCGGTCCGGCCTGGATCGCCGGGTTGGTGCTCGTCGTCGGCGACGCGGAGGTGTCGGCCGGAGAGCTCTGCGCCATTACCGCTGGGGCGCAGGCGACGCCAAGTATTAGCGCGACGGCCGCGGCGACATAAGGAGTGGCGGGGGTTTTGGAGCTGAGCGATGTCATGAGTCGGTATCCTTCCTGACCATTGGTTCGCGGTGCGTTTCGGGGCCGCAACTGTGATTCAAACCCATGACACGAACATTGCGCGGATGTGACAGTTACGTTGCAACGCTGCTGCGCCGCGGGGATTTACGGCGTTCTGCGCGGCAGCTCCCGCGGGGCCCAGCTCTGAAATGAGGGCCGAACGGCAGTCAAGCCGGAGAATATTCGCCGGTGTTGTTTTTAAACGGCGCCTAGCTCGGATGCACGAGCCGGCGGAAGGCGGCGATGATTGCGGGCTGTGGACGACGGATATCCGGAAGCTGCTGGTAGTGCTGCCAGCCGCCGCCGAGGCTGCGGTACAACGCGACGAATTGGTCGTCCGCCGAGGTTTGGGTCGCGATGTATTCGATCTGGATTTCGTAGCCCTGGCGCTGCGCGTCGACGACATTCAGATAATCGGTCAGGCCGCGATCGTAGCGTTCCTGCGCCAGCGTAATGGCCCGCTGGCTCGCCATCACGGCAACCTCCAGCTGCTCCAGACGCGATTGCTCGGCGGTGAACCGACTCAGAGCAGTGTCCACCTCGCCGACAGCGGATTGGATGGCCTTGCGGTAGCCCACCAGGAGCGCGCGGGTGCGCAGGTCGGCGATGTCCACCTGGGCATCAAGGGTTCCAAAGTCGAGCAGGGGCCAAAGCACCGCAGGTCCCGCAGACCAGATGTGCTGACCGATCGCCGGGTCCGTGCCCAGCCCCTGGCGCTGGAAGCCGATCGCCGCTGTGACTGCCACGTCCGGAAACAGGGCAGCAGTGGCAACCCCGATGCGCGCCGACGATGCTGCAAGCTCGCGCTCCGCCTGCCGGATGTCAGGGCGCTGTCGCAGCAGCTCGGGGGGCAGGCCGGCCGGTGCGAGTTTCGGCGTGGCCGGGATCATGCCCGGCGAAGTAAGTTCGGTGACCAGATCCTCAGGGAACTGTCCGAGCAGCGTGGCCAGGGTGTACTGACCCGCGCTTGCCTGCGCCTGCAGCGGCGGCAGTTGCGCCTGGGTGTCGGCCAGTTCGCGGTCGGCCAGCGTCACATCCAGTTCATTGGTGATGCCGCGCTGGTAGCGGATATGCGTGATCCGCTGCGACTCCTGCAGCGTCTGTATCGTCGCCTGCAGCGTCGCGACACGCATCTGGGCGCCGCGCATGTCGATATAGGCCCGTGCCACATCTGCAATGATCGACACCAGCGCGCCATCGCGGGCCGCGGCCAGCGCCTGGGTGTCGGCGCGCGCCGCCTGCATCTCGCGCCGGTACTTGCCGAAGACATCCAGCTCCCAGACCGAATCAAAGCCCCCTATCTCGTTGATGTGTCTGAGGGTCGAGGAATCGTCAGCTGAAACCAGCGACTGCGGGGCACGGCCGCGCGCAAGGTCGCTGCCGGTGCCCCGTGCGGCTGCGGCGCTGCCCTCAAGGTCGGGTAGTACCTCGCCGAGCATGCCGGCTTCGTAGGTACGCGCGGCCTGCAGATGATCCAATGCGATTTCAACGTCTGGATTTGCGGTGATGGCGCGGTCAAGCAGCGAGTCCAGTTCCGGATCCTGCAGCGCATGCCACCAGGAGGCCAGGTCATTTACGGCGCCATCTGTCTGCGGTTGCGCGGCGTAGTGCTCAGGCAGCGCAATCTGCGGCCGGTGATAGTTGGGACCGACGGCGCAGCCCGCGATGAGGGTGGCGGCGAGTCCAATCGCGAGGCGCGCGTTCATGGCTGCCTTGCGACCTCGACCGGATCGCCTGCGTCGATCTGGCTGCTCAAGTTGAGCACCAGTTTATCGCCCGGTTTCACACCGGAAGCCAGTTCCACCATGTTGCCATCGTCGCGGGCAATCGTGACATCGCGCATCACGATGCGGCCCTGGTCGTTGACGCTGGCAACCTGCGCACCGCTGGCACGGAACAGCAGCGCGGCGGCCGGCACCTGCACCAGACCCCGCGGTGGCAGATCGAAACTCGCGGTGACGTACATGCCCGGCACCCAGCGCGCGGCGGCGTTGGGGATGTCCACTTCGACCTGCAGGGTACGGGCCTGGGCATTCAAAGCCTCGGCGGTACGCGTGACCTTGCCGGAGTACACGAGGGCCTGAGCGCCGCCACTGCCGCTGACGGTGACCGGCAGCTGGCCCTGCATCAGATCCGTGGCCGCGCTTTGGGGAACCTCGATCATCACCCGCATCGGGTCGTTCTGGGTCATCACGTAGAGCGGACTGGTGGCACTGGTGCTGCCCGCCGTGACGAGATTTCCGATGTCGATGTTGCGCTGGGTGATGGTGCCGTCAAAGGGCGCGCGCACCTCCTTGTACGCCGACAGCGCGGCGTACTGATCCACGCGCGCCTGATCCAGTGCAACCTGCGCGAAGGCACTCTGTAGCTGGGCATTGGCAGTGCCGAAAGCTGCGCGCTTCTCCTCGCGTTCCTGCGCGGAGACGACTCCATCCGGGGAGTCGCGCCAGCGCTCGTAGGTGGTCTTGGCAAAAGCCGCCTCTGCCTTGCGGACTTCCACCTGTGCCTGTGCGGTCCTCATTTGCGCGCGCGCGGCTGCCAGCTCCGCGTCCAGCTCCGGCGTATCGATCGTCGCCATGATCTGTCCGCTGCGCACGTGATCGCCGATATCCACGACCCAGCTGGCAACATAGCCATTCACCCGGCCATAAATGGTACTGGAGTGCCAAGCGGCGGTCTGGCCCGGTAGCGCGAAGTGTTGAGCAGCGCCCACGGGGGCGGCGACGATCACATCCACGGTGTGCGGTGTGCTCGCGGCGGCGCGCGCCTGGCCCGCAAGCGCGTGCTCGTGGAAGAAGCCGACGACGCGTACCAGCAGCAGGGCGACAATCAGCACGCAGGCGACGATGATGGCGGCCTTGCGCAATCGCTGCGCCGTGTCCGGTGCATAGGCGGTGGATACCGTACGGGACTCCGCTCGCCGCTCATCCGCCGTGACTTCATCCTCGTAGTCTGTTTCCTTGATCCCGGTGTCATCGGCCTTGTCCGAATTACGCATTTGCATGGGCGCCTCGTACGGCCGGCGCCGCGCTTTCCTCGGGAACTCGCCGTAATAGGCGGTACATGGTGGGTACGAAGATCAAGGTGGCGAATGTTGCAAACAGCAAACCGCCGATCACGGCACGGGCCAGCGGCGCGTTCTGCTCGCCGCCTTCGCCGACGCCCAAGGCCATCGGCACCATGCCCAACATCATTGCGCCGGCGGTCATGAGCACGGGTCGCAGCCGCGTATAGCCCGCGGTCGCAGCGGCGGTGAGCGGGGAGTCTCCGGCAGCGAGCCGCTGATTGGCGAAACTCACCACCAGGATGCTGTTGGCGGTGGTGAGTCCGATGCACATGAGAGTGCCCATGAGCGCCGGCACGGACAGATGCGTCTGACTCAGCAGCAGCATCCAGATCACCCCGGCCAGCGCGAAGGGCACCGCCAGCAGCACGATCAGCGGATCGATCCAACTCTGGAAGTTCACGACCAGGAACAGGTAGACCAGGATGATGGCGAGAGCGATGCCGGAGAACAGTCCGTCATAGCTGCTGCGCATCGTTTCCACCTGGCCGCCGAGGCTCACCGT
>Ga0302317_10000298_pt1 | contig 45257 bp, 47 predicted proteins | sample III_Palsa_N3_3_FD_200450 | JGI IMG/M metagenome (GOLD analysis project Ga0302317, IMG submission 200450) | Peat permafrost microbial communities from Stordalen Mire near Abisko, Sweden - III_Palsa_N3_3 | ecosystem: Environmental > Terrestrial > Soil > Palsa > Peat permafrost | place: Sweden...
CGATCCTGGCCCTCGACAAACCGCTTCATCGACCAGCCCTCTCAGCCTCGCCGAGGCTTGAGACTAAGCTGCGTCGCCGTTTTCACACAGCCTCGGTCGGAAGCGGCCATGGTTGCTGTGCCCGAAACCGGACATAGGTGTGGTCGACAGCGCGCGGCCGCGGATCTGAGGGCTCCCTTCGGAGTCTGGATCGCCAAAAACATAGCTACGTTCACCGTGAGAGGCGTCTGCTTCGCCACGCTTGAATGATCAGTTTCCGTTTCTTGCAATTCATCCCCGTCGGCGAGAAGCTTCGACATGACCTTCGCGGGCGCCGCTCTGACTGTCGCCATCTGCGGCCTCGTCGCGGGCTTTGCCGCGCTTCTCGTCGACGCCGTAGTCTCCAAGGAGGTGCGGCGCAGCCATCACGAAGTTGGCGGCGCAGTGTTTCAACAGATGGGAGTCTTGTTTTCTGTCTTGCTGGCTTTCGTGTTCAATGGGGTTTGGCAGGAGCACAACATTGCGGACCAATCAGTGAACGGCGAATGCGCGGCCCTTCACGCTGCGGCCATGCTCGCCAATGCACTGCCAAATCACATTGGCCGGCCGGTAAACGTCGCGATTGCGGATTACAGCAGAACGGTCGTTGAGACCGAATGGCCGATGCTGGGCAGCGGGCATCGCAGCCCACAGGCGGCTGAACTTTTTCGCGTCGCCTTGGACACAGCCGCTAGGTTGCCGGTGGCCGAGCGGGCGGATGTGGCGATGCGCGCCCAGATCGTCTCGCTCCTAACTGAGGCGCACGCCCACCGCGAAACACGCACCTTCGAAGCAAGCCGCGGTCTGCCGCTGCCACTATGGTGGGTGCTGATCACCGGCGCCGCCATGCTGGTCGCATTCGTAATCTTGGCGGGCGTGGACAGACCTGGCCACCTGGCATTCACAACAGCCTTCACCGCTTTCGCGGTCGGCGTCATTGTTACCGTGCGCATGCTTGAGTTCCCCTTCGAGGGTTCGCTAGCTGTATCGAGCGGAGACTTCAGCAAGCTTTCCGGCGAAGTCGCGGCGATGCTTGCCGGGAGGTGACCCACTTTGTTCCGGCGCGCCCATTCTGGCGTAGGGGCCGACACGGGCATTGACGGATCAATGGGAGTTGGACGTGGGAGATTGCAGTGGCGCCCATAATTTCGCCGAACTTGTCATGGCGCTGCAGGAATCCGCAATGTCTGCTTCGGATCGGTAGCGGTCGTTTGCCCACCGATCCCGGCAGCGCCACGGTTGGCGGCGCCGTTGGCGGTCGCGAACTCGGCCGCGCTGGATTGTGGTGACTTCCCGGCGAGGGGACGTCGGCACCCGAAGACGTGCTAGGCGACGGAGTGCCGTGATAGGTTGGACATATGGAATCGCTCCTCGCGCTAACCGCAGTTTTTGTTGTCTTCGCGGCCCCTGCCATCGCGCGGCCGGTCGCGGCCCCGGCGCTTGTGGCGGCGGCCCCGCTTCCTGGCGCCCCCGATGGCGCGCGCGCGTATCGCGTTACTTATCATTCGCAGGATGGCGGTGGCTCTCCCATCGACGTCACGGGTGTGGTGATCGTCCCGTCCGGGTCCACCCCACCTGGCGGGCGCAATATCGTCGCCTGGGCGCATGGGACGAGTGGCATCGCCGACGCCTGCGCCCCATCCACAAACAGCTGGTTGTTCGGCAGCATCCCAGGACTTAGCGATCTGCTGAGCCGTGGCTACATCGTCGCCGCCACCGACTATCAGGGCTTGGGTGGCCCTGGGCCACACCCTTATCTGATCGGTCCGAGCGCCGCTCACTCGGTGATTGACTCTGTGCGGGCCGCGCGTGGCGTGCCGGGCGCCGGGGCGAGCAAGCGGTTCGCCGTCTGGGGTGAGTCGCAGGGGGGCCATGCCGCGCTTTGGACCGCTCAGCTTGCACCTTCATACGCTCCCGAGCTGCAGCTGGTCGGGGCCGCCGCCGACGCACCTCCAGTCGACCTGTCGGCTAACCTGACTGGCAACAGAAACGCTGCGGTGCGCGCGCTCTCGACCGCCTATGCCGGAGCGTCCTGGTCCGCCGTCTACGGCATACCCCTGTCGACGATTGCGCGACCGGTCGGGCAGGACCTGATACGGCGGCTGGCGCAGAACTGCGTCACCCTCGACGGATTCAAGCTGCGCACCAAGATCGGATTGATGCGGCTTACCTACCAGTTGAAGAACGTCGACCTCAACGCCTCGCCGCGCTGGGCAGAGCTTATGCGGGCGAACTCGGTCGCGCCGCGCCGGCTTGGCGTGCCGCTGTTGATTGCGCAAGGGTCCGCCGACGTCATCGTCTCACCAGCCGTCACCCGCACCTTTGTTGGAAAAATGTGCAACGCCGGTCAACGGTTGCGTTTCGTCGAAGTCGTCGGCGGCGATCACATCACGATTGCCAAGCGCACCGCGTCGACGACGGTCGATTGGATCGCCGATCGCTTCGCTGGCAAGGTGGCGCCGAACGACTGTGCGCGGCTGTAATTCCCGGTGCGCGCGGGGCCGGGCGCGACCGCGGACACGACGCCTTTTACCGAACCGCTAAGGTCCGCTTTGGGTCGGAAGCGGACATTGGCATCTGGCCTCAGAGCGGACTTTCCCAACGTCCGCTGAGAGTCAGAACCGGCTGCCGGGCACGGACAACGCCAAGGTCCGACAGGGGCCGTAAGTACAGTTTGGCCTGGCCACCGACAGCCAATCCCCGCGGATGCACACCCCCTACGTCCGCACCTTCTGCCGCGCGCGTTTGGAGCGCCAGGCGTCCAGGGCCTGCCAGGGTTCGTCGGTGAGATAGGCCTCGGCGAAGGTCTCGGCGCCGGCCAGGATGGCCTCCTTGGTGGTCAGATTCTCCCAGCGGCGCATCAGCGACTTCTGCAGCTTGATGGCTTCGGGCCGGCCCGCGAAAATGGCGGCGATGCGCTTTTCCACCGCCGCGTCGAGGCCGTCGGCCGGGGCCACAGTGTTGATGAGGCCCATGGCCAGCGCCTCCGCCGCGTCGAAGGTCTCGCCCAGCAACAGCATCTCCCGCGTCCGGCCCCAGCCGATAAGGCCGGGCAGCAGCGCCGCCTCGACCACCGAGGGCACGCCGATCCGAACCTCGGGCATGCCGAAGGTCGCGGTCTCCGACGCCACGCGCAGATCGCAGGAGATGGCCAGCTCCACCCCGGCGCCCAGGGTGACGCCGTTGATCCGCGCGATCACGGGCACGGGAAAGGCGCGCACGGCTTCGCAGCAGTCGTGCACCTTGCCGATGAAGGCGCGCGCCTCGGCGGGATAGGCGATGTCGGCCAGTTCGTGGATGTCGGCGCCGGCCATGAACGCCCGGTCTCCGGCGCCGGTGAGGACGACGCAGCGCAGTTTCTTGTCGGACTTCAGGGACTCGAAGGCGGCGAGGAGCCCCTTCATCATGGCGGCGGTGAACGAGTTCATCCGCTTCTGGTTGTCGAGGGTGACGAAGGCGACATCGCCGCCCTCGCGCGTCTCGACATCGATATGGACTTGGGCGGAGCGGGGCATGGCGCCCCTATGCGGGCCGGGGCCAAGGGCGGCAAGGCCGGCCGCCGGGGCATACTGTCGCGCCTTCCCCTGCGGACAGCCCGGGCATAGGGTCAAGAAAACAAGCACAAAAGCCGAGGGAGCGTCATGGGAGCCACGCGCGTGGACGCCGTCTGGCTTGACGCCGCCAAGCCGCTGGAGGCGCGGGTGGAGGCGCTGGTCGCGGCCCTGACCCTCGAAGAGAAGGTGGCGCTGATGGCCGGCGCCGGGTCGTTCGAGTTGCAAGGCGTGGAGCGCCTCGGCGTTCCCCCCGTGCGCGTGACCGATGGGCCGACCGGCGTGCGCTCCAACGAGGGCGAGGCGGCGACGGTCTTTCCCGTGGGCGTCGCCATGGCCTCGACCTGGAACCCCGACCTGACGCGCGAGGTGGCCGGCGCCATCGCCCGGGAGGCCCTGGCGCTGAACAACGCCGTGGTCCTGGCCCCGACCATCAACATCGTGCGCACTCCGCTGTGGGGGCGCAATTTCGAGACCTATTCGGAGGATCCCTTCCTCACCGCCGCCCTCGGCGTCGCCTATGTCGAGGGGCTGCAGGCCGAGGGCGTCGGCGCCTCGCTCAAGCACTATGCGGCCAATAATCAGGAAGTGGGCCGCATGAGCGTCAACGCCGTGATCGGCGAGCGGGCGCTGCGCGAAATCTATCTGGCCGCCTTCGAGTGGGTGGTGAAGGCCGCCAACCCGTGGACGGTGATGGCGGCCTACAACAAGATCAACGGCCCCTACGCCACCGAGAACCACCGCCTGCTGGAAGAGATCCTCAAGGGCGAGTGGGGCTATGACGGGGTGGTGGTGTCGGACTGGGGGGCGGTCCATTCGACGGCGCCGGCGGCCAATGGCGGCAATGACCTGGAGATGCCCGGCCCGGCGCGCTGGTTCGGCGACAGGCTGCTGGCGGCGGTGAAGGCCGGGGAGGTCTCGCAGGGCCGCATCGATGACGCCGCGCGGCGCATGGTCCGGCTGATCCTGCGCACGGGCGTGCTGGACGGCAAGGCGAGGCCGGCAGGCGAGCTGCGCTCTCAGCGCCATCGCCAGATCGCCGCCCGCGCGGCCGAGGAGTCGGTCGTCCTGCTTAAGAATGACGGCGAGCTGTTGCCCTTCGACGCTCGCGAGCTCGCCACCGTGGCGGTGATCGGGCCCAATGCGGCCGCGCGCCGGATCCAGGGCGGCGGCTCCTCGCACGTGCGCCCGGGCCGGCGGACGTCGATGCTGCAGGCGATCGAGGAGCTGCTGGCCGGCGAGGCGGAGATCGTCTTCGCCGAGGGCGGCGACAACGAGCCGGTGCCGCCGGCCGCGCGCGCCGCCCAGTTCAGTCCCGATGAGGGCCGGGGCGCCGCCGGCCTGCTGGTCGAATATTTCAGCGCGCGGGGTTTCGACACCGAACCGTTCCGCTCCGGGCCCGAGCGCGAGATCGGCAAGTTGGTCTCGACCTCTTCGGCCGAGCGGCTGGGCGAGGGCCTGGGCGCCCTGCGCTGGAGCGGCTGGTTCTGGCCGGATCGCGACGGCCGGCACGAGTTCTCGCTGCGCGCGCCTGGCGAAGGCCGCATCCTGCTGAACGGCGAGGTTCTGATCGACGGGCGTACGGTGGCCACACACGACACCTGGGACGTCGGCGGTTATCCGGCCGCGCGCCGCATCTCCGCCGTCGATCTGGTCGCCGGGCGCGGATATCCAGTGACGGTCGAATATGTCCGCCCCGAGAAGACCAGCGGCATTTCCTGGGAATACGTCAGCATCGGCCTGCGCCAGCCCACCGGCTCCATCGCGGCGGCGGCCGAGGCGGCCGCGAACGCCGACGCCGCCATCGTCGTCATCGGCGCGGCCTCGATCAGCGAAGGCGAGGGCTACGACCGGGCCGATCTGGAATTGCCCGGCGATCAGAATGCGCTGGTGGAGGCGGTGCTGGCGGCCAATCCGCGCACGGCGGTGGTGCTGGTGGGCGGCGCGCCCTACGCCCTGCCGTGGATCGACCACGCCCCGGCGGTGCTGGCCGCCTGGCTGGGCGGGGAGGAGGGACCCGACGCGACCGCGCGCATCCTGTTCGGCCGGTCGGAACCCTCCGGCCGCCTGCCGGTGACCTTCCCCCGGCGCATCGAGGATACGCCCGCCCACGGCTGGTACCCGGGGGACGAGGAGGTGGTCTATGGCGAGGGGCTGTTCGTCGGCTACCGCCATTTCGACCGGGCGGCGGCGGGGCCGATGTTCGCCTTCGGACACGGCCTCACCTACACCCGCTTCGCCTATGCCGATCTTGTCGTGCCCGAGGAAGTCGCGGTCGGCGAAGACGTCGAAGTGGCCTTCACCCTCCGCAATGTCGGCCAGCGGCCGGGTGCGGAGACCGCGCAGCTCTATATCCGTCCGCGCGGGCCCTCGGTGGAGCGGCCGGTGAAGGAGCTGAAGGGCTTCGCCAAGGTCCCGCTGCAGCCGGGAGAGCAGCGCCGCGTCACCCTGCGCCTGACCGCCCGCGACTTCTCGTTCTGGGATCCGGCGCAAGGCGCGTGGGTGGCCGAGCCCGGGAGCTACGACCTCCTGATCGGCTGTTCGGCCGCCGACATCGAACTGCAGGCGACGGTGCGGCTTACGCGGTAACGTAAGCGTGTGTTCGCGATGCAGCTTTTTGCGTGACAATCCGTTGTGACGCAGACGGGCGAATCAATGTCCGCGACACGCGTCTAAAAGGAGACGGCACATGGGTATCATCTCTTGGCTCATCTTGGGCCTCGTCGTCGGATTCATCGCCAGCAAGATCGTAAACAAGACCGGTTCTGGCCTGGTCATGGATATCGTGCTTGGCGTCATCGGCGCGTTCGTAGGCGGATGGCTGTTCAGCTTCTTCGGTCATACCGGCGTCACCGGCCTCAACCTCTACAGCTTCGTCGTCGCCCTCATCGGCGCCCTCGTGGTGATGCTGGGCTATCACTTCATCTTCAGGCGCGGACAGTCCACCTAAGGCCTCGCCCGCCGGCCGCTTGACGCGGCCTGCCCACAACCGCATGAACCACGGCCCCATTTCCCCGGGACCGTGGTTTCATGCCTCAAGCTGTTCTCGGCGTAGAGCAGGGCGCGTTCTTTCATGGAACGCGCAAGGTGTTTTCCGGCGTCAGCTTTCTGCTGGATGACGCCCGTTCGGCGCTGGTTGGCGAGAACGGCGCCGGCAAGTCGACCCTACTCAATTGCCTGAGCGGCGAGCTCGAACTCAACTCCGGCAAGATCGTGCGCTCGCGCAGCCTGCATGTGTCCGCCCTGGCGCAGGAGGTTCCCTTGGGTCTCGCCGCGCTCACCGTCCGGCAGGTGCTGGAACGCTCGCTGGAGCGTGTCGGCGCGGCCGGCGAGGACTGGCGGGTCGACATCCTGCTGGACGAGATCGGCGTGTCCGCCGAAACCGCCGAGGGTCCGTTCGGCGCGCTCTCCGGCGGCTGGCAGAGGCTGATCCTGATCGCCGGCGCGGCGCGGCTCGAGGAGCCGGATGTCCTCATCCTCGACGAGCCGACCAACCACCTCGACATCGGCCACATCAACCGGCTGGAGCAGTGGCTCACCGAGGACTTCCGCCTGCCGATGCTGATCGTCTCGCACGACCGGGCGTTCCTGAACCGCGTGGCCACGCGCACGCTCTTCCTGCGCGCCGACGGCGTCCACGCCTTCAAGGCCCCGTTCGCCAAGGCCCGCGAGGAGCTGCTCCGCCGCGACGCGGCCGCCGGCGTGCTGCGCAAGATCGAGGAGAAGGAGATCAAGCGCCTGGAAGAGGCCGCGGCCCGCTATCAGATCTGGGGCATGAAGAACGACATGTTCCACCGCCGCAAACGGGCGGTGGAAAGCCGGATCGAGCGCATCCGCGACACGCGCGCCGAGGTCTATGTCGCCCGCGAGCGGCGCCTGGAGCTGGGCGAGAGCGAGATCGAGGCCAAGATCGCCTTGAGGATCGAGAACCTCGAGCTGAAGACGCCGGACGGCGCGCGGAAGCTGCTCGACATCGGCCGCCTCGCCATCGCCGCCGGCGACAAGGTGGCTCTGCTGGGCGTCAATGGGGCGGGCAAGTCGACCCTGCTGCAGGCCCTAGCCGACGCCTGGCGCGGGCGCGACGCGCACTATGACGGCCAGGCCAAGATCCGCTTCAATCCCGCCAGCCGCCTGGTCTATTTCGACCAGACCATGCGCGACCTGCCGGTGGACGAAAGCGTCCTCGGCTACATCACCGGCGTCGATGGGGTGACCGAGCGGGAGGCGAGCCGCGCCCTGGCCCAGGCGGGCTTTCCGTTCGCGCGGGCGCACGACCCGATCGGGCTGTTGAGCCACGGCGAGCGCTCACGCCTGATCTTCCTGAAAATGAAGCTGCTGAAGCCAAATTTCTACCTGCTCGACGAGCCCACCAGCCACCTCGACATCGAGGGCCAGGAGGACCTGGAGGCGCAACTGGAAGAGACCGAAGTGGCCTGCCTCTTCGTCTCCCACGACCGCTACTTCACCCGCACCGCCGCCACCCGCTTCCTGGAATTCCGCCGCGGCCGCCTGATCGAAGTCGAGGAACCCGACACCTTCTTCGACGCCCAAGTGGCGTGATCTTTTGCGGGTCGCGCTTCGAACACCTCTCCCGGCGGGAGAGGTCGAGACGCGCCGCCAGGCGCGCCCGGGTGAGGGTTTAGGAAACCCTCCGGCATTCAAAAATTGCGTCATCCTGGAAGCCGGCGCAGCCGGCTGTCCGGGACCCAGGCGATCAAACTCAGGCGGAAGCTACAGCCGTCACGCGGCGTCGCGGACGGTGAACGGCAACCCCTAGGTCCCGGATCTTCACGCCTTCGGCGCTTCGTCCGGGATGACGCATTTGTTGGCGTCTTCTAGTGCGGGATCAATCCCCCCAGCGGGTTGAAGATGCTGGGCCGGTGTTGTTGCTGCTGCGGTGGTTGGCCCTGCGGGTTTTGGCCGCCCATCATCCGGCTCATGTCCATGCCGACCATGCCGCTGGTGGTGGATTTGTAGCGGACCTTGACCTGCCAGGCGATGTTCCACGGCCGCGGGGCCGGCGGCCGGGGCGGGTAGGCGATGTTGGTCTCGCCGCCATAGGCGTTGAGGGTGAAGAAGCCGCCGCGTCCGGCCGCCTGAACCGCCTCCTCGGGGATCGTGCAGCTGGTGGTCCCGGCGTCCAGCAGGGCGTGCGAGCCGATCAGCCGGTCGATCTCGCCGTCACTCAGGTAGTCGGGCAGGGCGAAGGCCATGGTCTGGGTGGCGCTCGAGGTCCACATGACGATCTGGTCCTGGCTCTGCGCGCCCATCATCGAGGCGAAATAGGCGCGGGCGCCGTCGACCGGCCGCCAGGCGAGGCTGGCCGACCCGCTGTCATTGCGCTGATTGGCGGTGAGCACGAAGGGCGGCAGGAAGTCCTGATTGGCCGTCAGGCTGAACTTGATGTCGGGGCTGTAGTTCCCGTGAATGAAGTGATCGCCCTGCAGGGAGCCATCGGGCGGCACGGTGGTCTGTGACTGCGAATTCGGCCATTCGCCATAGGTGGTGTTGCGCGCCGGGGAGGGGGGCTCCATCGGTCGCACGGCCAGGCCGTGCATGAGGGCGGCGAACTGCGGCGGCATCTGGCCCTGGGCGGCCTGGGCGAAGTCGATGACCACGGGCTGGCCCGGCGGCGCGTGTTCGCCGCACCCCCAGAAGATCAGCATGCGCCCGTGCGGTTGCTTGTATTGCGGCGGCGGACCGGGCGGTCCCTCTTCATGGACGGGCGCCGTCGCCTGCGGGGTCAGCAAAGGCAGGGAGGGGCCGGCGTCCAGGCTCTGGGGCGGGTCGTGCTCGGCGGTGGGGTCGCCGCCCGAGGGGCGCAGGGACGAGCCCAGTTGCAGAATCAGGCTGTGGCTGTAGCTGTTTCCGCCGCCGTTGCGCATGGCCATGATGGCGGCCATGTTCGGCCGTCCGCCGCCGGCGCCGCCCATCATGCCGCCCATGCCGCTGGTGGTGGCCGCGCTCATCCAATAGACGGCGACCGGACCGGTGACGGCCTGGTGCTCGGCGGCCCAGCCAGCCGCCACGCTCGCCCCCGCGACGCCACCCGCAAGCAGCGCGATTCGTCCAAGCTTCACGGCTTCCTCCCCCCTCTATTCAGGGCCGAGCATGGGCCCAAGCTGGGCCATGACGCCAGGGCAGGGTCAGGCCGTCAAGGCCTCCTCGACGTCCCTCAGGCGGTCCTTGCCGAAATAGAGATCGTCGCCCACGAAGAAGCTGGGCGAGCCGAAGACGCCGCGCTCCACGGCGCGGGTGGTGGCGGCCATCAGCCGGTCCTTGACCGCCTGATCCTGGGTCAGGGCGATCAGGCGCTCGGCCGGCAGGCCGGCGGCGGTGAGGGTTTCGACGATCACGGCCGGATCGTCCATCTTGCGGCCGTCTTCCCACATGGCCGCGAAGATCGCCTCGACATAGGGCGCGAAGACGCCCAGGTCGCGCGCCGCCTCGGCCCCGCGCATGATGGCAAGCGTGTTGACCGGGAAGTGGGGATTCTGGCGATAGCGGGTGAGGCCGTGGCGGGCGACGAAGCGCCCGACCTCCTGCGCCTCATAGGCCAGCTTGGCGGGGATGCCGGCGAAGGCCTCCATGGGCGAGCGATTGCCGGTGGCCTTGAAGATCCCGCCCAGCAGGACCGGCGTGTAGTCGAAGGTGGTGCCGGTGCGCGCCGCGATTCCCGGGATCACCTTGTGCGCCAGATAGGCGTTGGGGCTGCCGAAATCGAACAGGAACTCCACGCGTCTCTCAACCATCACCAGGTCTCCGCATAGGGTCGAAGGTCGAGCTCGAAGGTCCAGCCATCGCGGCTCTGCTGGTGCAGATCCCAATAGGCGCTGGCGATCGATGTCGGGGCCATCAGGGTGTCGGGCGGCAGGTGGGTGAGGGCGTCCGGCCCGCGCGCGGCGGTGATGCGCTGGCGCACGAAGGCGGTGTCGACGCCGGCGTCGATGATCAGATGGGCGACATGGATGTTCTGCGGTCCGAGTTCGCGGGCCATGGATTGGGCCACCGCGCGCAGGCCCGCCTTGGCGCTGGCGAAGGCGGCGTAGCCGATCCCGCCGCGCACCGACGCCGTCGCCCCGGTAAAAAAGATCGAGCCCCGGCCATGGGCGAGCAGGCGCGCGGCGGCCTCCCGGCCGGTGAGGAAGCCCGCCTGGCAGGCCATTTCCCACACCTTGCGGAACACGCGCTCCGTAGTCTCCAGGATCGGGAAATTGACGTTGGCCCCGACATTGAAGATCACCGCCTCCAGCGGCTGGTCGGCGTCGGCCCAGGCCAGGAAGTCGGCGATCTCGCTCTCCTGGCGCGCATCGAGCGAGCGGCCCTCGAAGCGCCCGCCGGCCGCTTCGATGCGCGACTTCAGCTCCGCCAGCTGGTCGCCGTGACGGCGCCCGCCGAACACTCGATAGCCTTCGGCGGCGAATTTCTCGGCTATGGCCGCGCCGATGAAATCGCCAGCGCCGACGACCGCGACCGAGGCGTTCCGCTGCTCAGCCATGCCTTCCTCGCCTCTGCCTAAGGCGCCGTACCCGCGCGCCTGATGATTTCATGGTGACGGATGACCTCGGTCACAAGGAAGTTGAGGAACTTTTCCGCGAACTCGGGGTCGAGATCGGCCTCGGCGGCCAGGGCGCGCAGGCGGGCGATCTGCTGGGCCTCGCGGCCCGGATCGGCCGGCGGCAGGTCGAGCCTAGCCTTCAGCGCGCCGACCTTGCGGGTGCATTTGAAACGCTCGGCCAGCAGGTGCAGCACCGCGGCGTCGATGTTGTCGATGGAGTGGCGCAGTTCGGCCAGCTCGGGCGGGACGTCGGTCATGGAATGAGGTGGTGACGAGCCGCCGCGTTCGGGTCAAGACTCATCGCCATCATGTTTCAGAACCTCGCACCCCTCGCCGAAGCCGTCGCCGATCAACTGAAGGCGCGCGGCCAGACCCTGGCCGTGGCCGAGTCCTCGTCGGGCGGCCTGATCAGCGCAGCCCTGCTCGCGGTCCCGGGGGCCAGCGCCTACTTCCTGGGTGGCGCGGTGGTCTACACCGGCAAGGCGCGCATGAGCCTCTTGGCGATCACGCGCGAACAGGTGGCCGGCATGCGCTCGGCCAGCGAGCCCTACGCCCTGCTGTTGGCGAAAACCGCCCGCGAGAACCTGGGCGCCGACTGGGGCCTGGCGGAGACCGGCGCGTCCGGCCCCACCGGCAACCCCTACGGCGACGCCGCCGGCCACAGCTGCCTGGCCGTCAGCGGACCAATGGAGATGGCGATCACCCTCGAGACGGGTTCGGCCGATCGCGCCGCCAATATGGAAGCCTTCGCGCGGCGCGCGCTGGAGTTGCTGGCCGCGGCGCTTGAGATGGAGAAGTGAGCAGGGGCCCCCGTCGATGCGGAGGCGAGAGGGCCCCTGCTCCAGGGCCCGCACGGGTTGCGGCGGCGGCGAGCCCTTTGTCCCGAGCGTGCGGCTAGCTCGCTCCGGAGGTGGCGGACGACTTGGCCGAGGCGCGCTTGGCGGCCTTGGCCTGCCGCTTGGCGGCGTTGGACGCATTGGCGGCCTCGACCGCCGTCTTGCAGTCCGGCCCGACGGAATCGATGTGAGCCCGGGCGCAGCGGATCACCTTGCCACGGCCCAGCTCCTCGCTCGGGCACAGTTTGTGGAAGTCGGCGAGGCAGACCTCATTGACCTTGGGCTTGGGCGCGGCCACGCTCTGGCCGACGACGAGCAAAGCAAAAGCGGAACTGGCGATCACAACGGAACGAAGGTTCATGATTAGCTCCCCTGAGTGAAAGTTCATGTTTTGTTCTTTTACCGAGCGTGAAACCGACGTCAAGTCCGAATTCAGAAAATTAGATTTGCGCCGTCCGCGCTCAATCCACCTCTTCCAGCGGGAGAGGTGGATTGGCCCCTAGCGCCGGCCCCACCGGGTGGAGTCGACCGCGATGGTGACCTCGGCGGACTTGCCGACCGGAATACAGACGGCGCCGCCGACCTCACGATAGCCGTGGGTGCCGACACCGGCATAGACTTCGCCGTGAGGATCCTTGTCCTGCTTGAGCGCTCCGTTGTCGGCGACCTTGTAGGGCGCGCCGCAGGGGCCGATCGGCACGGGTCCGCGGTCGTCGTGCTCGGAGGCCTTGTCGGCGATCATCGTCGGGTCGGCGCCAACCGCCGGCGCGGGGGGAGCGCCGCCGCCGGCGTTGCTGGCCGTCGGGATGGCTTCCTGGGCCCAGACGCCGGAACTTACGGCGAGCACGGCGCCAATCAGGCAGGCGAGAGGGGCTCTCATGTCATTTCATCCGGGTCCAGGCGCCGATTATGGCCGGGCGCCGCGGCGAAATTGCGTCGCCCAAGAGTCTAGCCTATTGGCGCGCCCATGTCTGCCACAGCCCTGGCCGCGGCGCGCGCCGCCATCGCGCCCCTCTATCGTCGCCCCGAACCGGACGCCCTGCGAGATCTCGCGGCGAGGGCGCGCCTGACACCCAAGGAACGCACGCGCGTGCGGGCCGACGCCGGCGTGTTGTTGGAGGCGTTGCGGGCGCCGGGCCGGGCGGGCTGGGTCGATCAATTCCTGCAGGAATACAGCCTGTCGAGCGAAGAGGGCGCGGCGCTGCTGGGCCTGGCCGAGGCCTACCTGCGCGTGCCGGATCCCGGCACCGCCGACGCCCTCATCCGCGACAAGCTCTCGCTGGGCGACTGGCGGGCGCACCTGGGGTCTGCCGGCTCCGTGCTGGTCAACGGCGCGACCCTGGGTCTGATCGTCGCCCAGTCCCTGACCGAGGCGTCGGCCAGCGGCGCCGCCCTGCGCCGCCTGACCGCCAAGCTGGGCGAGCCGGCGATCCGCGCGGGAGTCGCCCAGGCCATGCAGCGCATGGGCGAGGCTTTCGTGCTCGGCCGCGACATCGGCGAAGCGCTGCGCCGCGCCGACCGCGGGGCCAATCGCGCCTTCCGCTACTCATTCGACATGCTGGGCGAAGGCGCCCGCACCGCGCCCGACGCGGCCGCCTATCTCGACTCCTACCGCGAGGCGATCCGGGCCATCGGCGCCCAGGCGTCGGCGGGCGATGTCATGACCCGGGACAGTATTTCGGTGAAGCTGTCGGCCCTGCATCCGCGCTACGAGCCGTTTCAGGCCGATCGTGCGGTGCGCGACCTCACCGGCCATCTGATCGAGCTGGCGCGCCTGGCCAAGGCCGACGGCATCGGCCTGACGGTGGACGCCGAAGAGGCAGAGCGGCTGGAGATGTCGCTGACCATCATCGAGGGCGCGGCCCGCGACTCCTCGCTCGCCGGCTGGGACGGCCTCGGCATGGCCGTCCAGGCCTATCAGCGCCGCGCGCCCGCCGTCATCGACTGGGCCGCCGCCCTGGCGGACGCCACCGGCCGGCGGCTGATGGTGCGCCTGGTCAAGGGCGCCTATTGGGACACCGAAATCAAACGCTCGCAGGAGCGCGGCCTGGCCGACTATCCGCTCTACACCCGCAAGAGCGGCACCGATGTCAGCTACATGGCCTGCGCCCGTGCGCTGCTGGAGCGCGAGCGCCTCTACCCCGCCTTCGCCACCCACAACGCCCTGACGGTGGCCACGGTCATGGCCTGGGCCGACGGCCGGCGCGACTTCGAATTTCAGCGCCTGCACGGCATGGGCGAGGGACTCTACGAGGGCCTGATGGCCGACAAGGAGGTCGCCGTCAGGGTCTATGCCCCGGTGGGCGGTTACCGCGACCTCTTGGCCTATCTCGTCCGTCGCCTGCTGGAGAACGGGGCCAACACCAGCTTCGTTCACCAGATCGGCGCCGCCGACGTCAGCGACGACGAGCTCCTGGCCGATCCGGTGGAGGAGGCCGAGGCCGCCGGCTTCACGCCCCATCCGATCATCCCACTGCCGCCGGACCTCTATGGCGCGGAGCGGCGCAATTCCGCCGGCCTGGATCTTTCCGACGATCATGTCGTCAGTGGTCTGATGAAGGCGATGCGCCAGGCGTGGGAGACACCCGCGGCCGCGGCGCCGGTCATTGGCGGACGCGAGGTTCGCGGCGCGCCGCGCGACGTCCTAAGCCCCGCCGATCGTGACGTCATGCCCGGTCGGGTCGCCGAGGCCAGCGCGGCGGACGTCACGCGCGCGGTCGATGTGGCGGCCGGGGCCCAGCCGGCCTGGAACGCCCGCGGCGCCGAGGAACGCGCGGCGATCCTGGAGCGGCTGGCCGACCTCCTCGAACGCGACCGCGCGCCGCTGATGGCGCTGGCCATGCGCGAGGCCGGCAAGACGCTGGCCGACGCCCTGGGCGAAGTGCGCGAGGCGACGGACTTCTGCCGCTATTACGCGGTCCAGGCCCGCCGTCACGGCGCGCCGCTGCGCCTGCCGGGCCCCACGGGCGAACTCAATGAACTGTCGCTGGCCGGGCGGGGCGTCTTCGCCTGCGTCAGCCCGTGGAACTTCCCGCTGGCCATCTTCCTCGGCCAGGTCGCCGCGGCGCTCGCCGCAGGCAACACCGTGGTCGCCAAGCCGGCGCCCCAGACCCCGCTGATCGCCGCCCACGCCGTGCGGCTGGCCTTCGAGGCCGGCGTGCCGGGCGAGGTCCTGCAGTTCGTTCCGGGCGGGGCCGAGGTCGGCGCGGCCCTGGTGGCCGATCCGCGCGTGGCCGGTGTCGCCTTCACCGGCTCGACCGCCAGCGCGCGGCGCATCGCCCGCTCGCTGCTGGAGGACGAGACCCGGCCGCTGGTCCCGCTCATCGCCGAGACCGGCGGGCTCAACGCCATGCTGGTCGATTCGACGGCCCTACCGGAGCAGGTGACCGCGGATGTGATCACTTCGGCCTTCCTCTCCGCCGGCCAGCGCTGCTCGGCCCTGCGCCTGCTGTGCCTGCACGAGGATGTGGCGCCGCAGGTCCTGGAGATGCTGCAGGGGGCCATGAACGAGCTGGTCATCGGCGACCCGGCCGACCCCGCCACCGACGTGGGCCCGGTGATCGACGCCGACGCCCAGGCGCGCATCGAGGCCTATGTCGAAGCCCGGCAGGGCAGCATCGTCCACCGCCTGAACTTTCCGGCCGGCTGCGCGCGGGGAACCTTCGTTCCGCCGACCCTGATCCGCGTGGACCGCGTCGCCGACCTCGATCGCGAGATCTTCGGACCGGTCCTGCACGTCGTCACCTTCAAGGCCGGGGCGATGAACGAGACGGTCGAGGAGATCATGGCCTCGGGCTATGGCCTGACCCTTGGCGTGCACACGCGCATCGGCTCGGCGGCCGAGGCGGTGCGGGCGCGGGCGCGGGTGGGCAATCTCTACGTCAACCGCTCGATGATCGGGGCGGTGGTGGGTGTGCAGCCGTTCGGCGGCGAGGGCCTCAGCGGCACCGGACCCAAGGCCGGCGGCCCGCACTATCTGCCGCGCTTCTGCGTCGAACGCACCTGGACGGTGGACACCACCTCGGCCGGCGGCAACGCCAGCCTGCTGAGCCTGGAGGGGTGAGCGGGTACGACCTGATTGTCGTAGGCCTAGGCGCGGCGGGAAGCGCGACCCTCTATCGGGCGGCCCGGCGCGGCGCGCGGGTCCTGGGCCTCGATCGGCATCATCCGCCGCACGATCAGGGCTCCAGCCACGGCGAGACGCGCATCACCCGCCAGGGAATCGGCGAGGGCCTCGAATATGTCCCCCTGGCGCTGCGGACCCACGAAGTCTGGCGCGAAATCGAGGCCGAGACGGGCGAGACCCTGATGCGCCCCGTCGGGGGCCTGACGATCAGCCGCCCCGGCCTGGGCGCTGTCCATCACGGCAAGCATGACTTCCTGGAGCGCACCGTCGAAGCAGCCCGGGCCTTCGGCGTCGCGCACGAGGTGCTGACCGCGACCGAGGTCCGCGCCCGCTGGCCGCAGTTCCACGTCGGCGATCACGAACAGGCCTATTTCGAGCTGGGCGCCGGCGTTCTCTATCCCGAGCGCTGCATCGCGGCCCAGCTGGCGCTGGCTGGACGTCTTGGCGCCCATATCCGCACCGGCGAACCGGCCCTGGCCGTCGAGCCGTTCGCCGGCGGCGTGCGGGTGACGACCGCGGCGGGACGCTACGAGGCCGGGCGGACGGTCGTCTGCGCCGGGGCGTGGACCGCGGGGCTGTTGGGCGGGCCGTGGGCGGAGACGCTCAGTCTCTATCGCCAGAGCCTGCACTGGTTCGAGCCGGCCGACCCGGCCGCCTTCGCCCCCGAGCGCTGCCCGGTGTTCATCTGGATGCATGGGGCGGGCGAGGGCGACTGGTTCTACGGCTTTCCGCGCGAGGCCGACCTCGGAGGCGTCAAGATCGCCTCGGAACAGTTCGCCACGGCCACGGCCGGTCCCGAGGCCCTGGACCGGCTTGCGACCCGCGACGAGGCCCTGGCTCTCCACGCCCGCCATGTCGCCGGCCGCGTAGACGGCCTGCCCGCGCGCTGGCTGCGCTCCACGGCCTGCGTCTACACCCAGGCGCCCGAGAGCCGCTTCCTGATCGGCCCCGATCCGGGGCGCGAAAACGTGACGGTCGTCTCCGCCTGTTCCGGCCACGGTTTCAAGCACTCGGCCGCCATCGGCGAGGCCGTGGCCGGCTGGGTCTTGACCGGCGAAGCGCCCGCGATCCTGGCCCCGTTCGCGCCCTAAACCCCTCTCCCGGCGGGCTTTCCTAAACTGCGTCATCCCGGAAGCCGGCGTCGCCGGCTATCCGGGACCCAGGCGATCAAGCTCAGGCGGAAGCTTCAACCGTCATGCAGCGTCGCGGCCGGCGTACGTCACCCCCTGGGTCCCGGATCTCCGCGCCTGCGGCGCTCCGTCCGGGATGACGCACATTTTTTTGCGCCTTCCCTAGTTCCGGACGCCATACAGCCTCAGGCGGCCTGACGCTTTCCGCGCTTCAGGGTGAAGAAGGCGGCGAGGGCGATGGCCATCACCAGGAGGCTGCAGAGGAGCTGTGGCCGCAGGCTCTCGATCAGGGCCATGGCCAGAAGGATGGCGGCGATGGCGGCGATGGCCAGCCAACTGGCGTAGGGAAACAGCCACATGCGGATCGACAGGCGCTCGGGCTCATTCGCCTCCAGCCGTCGCCTGACCGGGATCTCGGCCAGGGCCACCATGCCGTAGACCATCAGCATCAGCGCGCCCGAGGCGTTGACCAGGAAGGTGAACACCGCCTCCGCCCCGAACACCGACGGCGCGCCGGCGGCCAGGGCGAAGAAGGTGGCGATCAGAATGGCGCGCACCGGCACCTTGCGGGCGTTGAGCGCCACCAGCGCCTGTGGCGCATCGCCCCGGGCCGCCAGCGTGAACAGCACCCGCGAGGTGACGTAGAGGCCGGAGTTCAGGCACGACAGCACGGCGGTCAGCACGACCAGCTGCATGATGAAGGCCGCGGCGGGCACGCCGATGCGCTCCAGGGTGAGGGCGAACGGCGAGTCGCCGGAGTGGATCGCCGTCCAGGGAACCAGGGTGACGATCAAGAGGATCGAGATCACGTAGAAGAGCAGGATGCGCAGGACGACCTGGCCGGTCATGCGGGCGATGGCCTTGCCGGGCTCAGCCGACTCGGCCGCGGCGATGGTGGCGATCTCCGCGCCGGTGAGGGAGAAGACCACGCTGGTCACCCCGCCCAGCACCGAGAGCGGGCCGAAGGGCGCGAAGCCGCCGTGAGCGGTCAGGTTGGCGAGACGCCCTCCGGAGGCCGGCGCATGGGCGAAGAGGTAGACGCCGGTCATCAGGATGAAGGCGACGATGGCCGCCACCTTGATCGAGGCGAACCAGAATTCGAACTCGCCGTAGGATTTCGCCGACCACAGATTGGTCGACATCATCAGCAGCACGAGGGCTAGGGCGATCGACCACACCGGCAGGTCGACCCAGGCGTGCAGCACCTTGGCCCCGGCGATGGCCTCGATCGCCACCACCACAACCCAGAAATACCAGTAGAGCCAGCCGGCGGTGAATCCGGCCCAGTCGCCCAGGCCCAGCCGGGCGTATTCGGTGAAGGCGCCGACCTCGGGATAGGCGGCGGCCATCTCGCCCAGCATGCGCATGACGAGCAGGACGACCACGCCCGCCAGCAGATAGCTCACCACCACCGCCGGTCCGATGGTGGCGATGCCGGCGCTCGATCCGACGAAGAGCCCCGCGCCGATGATCCCACCGATGGAGATCATGGCCACGTGGCGCTGGCGCAGGTCCTTGGCGAGGCGGGCGGTTGGCGAGGCCGCGTCCGCCGCGGCGAGGCTGTTTGGCGTCACGTCCCCTCCGGCGCGCGTTGTTCGCCAAAGCTTCTATCCGAGGGCGCCGAGGCGCGCCATAAGGCGCCGGCCATGGATCTCACCCTCGTCCTGCCGGCGCCGGAGCACCTGCCGGGGATGGTCGACGCCCTCGAGCGCGGCTGGTCGCCGGACAATCTCCGCCCGGAGGCCGGCGCGGAGGCTTTGGCGAAGATCGTCGAGGATCCAGCCGGATACCTGGCCGCGCAGGACGATCCAGAGGCGCGTGCGGGCGACATCACCCTGCCTGACGGCTCGAAGGTCGAACGCCTGCCCGGGCTCCATCGCTTCCTCTGGGACGGCGACTTCTGCGGCGTGATCGGCCTGCGCTGGGCGCGGGGCGGGGCGGAATTGCCGACGCATGTGCCGGGGCACATCGGCTACGCCGTCGTGCCGTGGAAGCGCCGACGCGGCTATGCGACCCGCGCTCTGGCCCTGATGCTGCCGCTCGCCCGCGGCCTCGGCCTTCCCTTCGTCGATCTGACCACGGACGAAGACAACATCGCTTCGCAGAGAACGATCCTGGCCAATGGCGGCCGCCTGGTCGGAGGTTTCACCAAGCCAGCGGCCCTCGGTGGGGCGCAGTCCCTTAAGTATCGCATCGCCCTCGACACCAGCGCTTTGTGACGGCATTAGAATGGCTGGCATGACTGAAATGGACGCCGCGGCCTCGCAGCGGGAAGTAGAGCTGAAGCTCTCGATCGCCTCGCCGTCGGCCCGGATCGTGGCTGACCGCGAGGTGGGACGCGCCGCCGTCCGCTCCGTCGAAACCATCTACTACGATACGCCCCGCCGCCGCCTTCACGCGGCTGGCTATAGCTTCCGCCTGCGCCGCGACGGCGAGGAGTGGACCCAGAGCATCAAAGGGACGGCCGGTTTCTCGCGCTATGAGCAGGACCTGCCCCTGCGTGGCGGTCTGCCGGATTTCTCCCTGCTCGAGGGCACGCCGATCGCCCCGCTGATGAACGGCGAAAGCAGCATTTCGCCCATCTTCGTGACCCGCGTGCACCGTCGCTCGCGCCGGCGCACCACCGAGGGCGGGCGGATCGAATTCAGCCTCGACGAGGGCGAGGTCATCGCCCGCGACCGCTCCTGGCCGATCCTGGAGCTGGAGCTCGAGCTCAAGGCCGGCGCGCCCGAGGCGCTGTTCGACGAGGGTCGGCGCCTGGCCACGGACGACGCCTTCGTGCCCTTCTTCATGAGCAAGGCCGAGCGTGGCTTCGCCCTCGCCGACGGCCTGCTGGGAGAGCCGGTGAGGTTCGGCGCCCATCCGCTGGCCGGCGATGCGGCGGCCAGCGCCGCGTTCCAGACCCTGGCGCGCCGCTGCCTCCGGCAATTGTCGCTGAACGCCGAACTCATCGCCGCCGGCCCGCGGCTCGAGGCGGTGCATCAGGCGCGCACCTCGCTGCGCCGGCTGCGGGTGGCCATGGGCCTCTTCGCCGGCCTGCTGGATCCGGCGCGGCTGGAGGCGATCAGGGCCGAGTTGAAATGGCTCGCCGGCGAAATGGCGCTGGCGCGCAACCTCGATGTGTTCGTCGTCGAGACGTTCGCGCCGCGGGCGGACCAGATCGCCGACCGCGACGGCGCGGCGGCGTTCGGCAAGGTGCTGCTGGGCGCGCAGGGCAGGGCCCATGAGCGCGCAAGAGCCGCGCTGGCGTCGCCTCGCTTCCGGCTCCTGCTGCTGGAGGCGGCGCGCTGGATCGAAGGCGACCCGCGCGTCGTGTCCGAAGTTGACCTCCCCGAGCCGCCGATTTCCACCTTCGCCGCCGACGCGCTCGGCAAGCAGCGCCAGGCGCTCGCCCGGCGCCTCAAGGCGCTTGACTGGGACGACGCTGTCGCGCGCCACAAGGTCCGCATCGCCGCCAAGAAGATGCGCTACGCCTCGGAGTTCTTCCTCGATCTCGGGCCCAAGTCCCGGGCCGACGACTATCGGCCGTTCGTGAAGGCCCTGGCCGAGTTGCAAGACCGCCTGGGCGGCCTCAATGATCTGGCGGTGGCTGAGACGATGACACCGGCGATTCTCCAAGGAGCCTGCGGCGAGGACGCCGAGCGGGTCGCCTATGCCGCCGGCCTGATCATGGGCCGCGAACTCGCCGGCGCGGACAAGCTGGTCAAGGCGGCGCGCGGCGCCGCTCGCGACTTCCTCGAGGCGCCCGTCTGGTGGTGAGCAGGGTGACATGGGGGGGCGTGGCGTGGACGGCCCTGGGGCTTGCGATACTGGCCGCTTCCGGCGCTCAGGCGCAGAACGCGACGGCCCCCGTCGTGGTCCCGGCCGCCCCGCCGCCGCCCGTGCTTGTCGCGCCGCCGGCCAAACCGCTCACCGTCGCCGACGGCCAGGCCATCGAAGAGGCCCTGGCGGCGTCGCCGGAACTCGCCTTCCCCGCCGGCCTGCGCGGGGGCCCCCAGGCGCTGGCCAATCCGAACGTCGATATCCGGACCTCCGCCGACGCCGCCTTTTCGAAAGCCGCCGTCACCCTGGCCCAGGACGAGCACGGACTGCTGCCCGATCCGCTGGCCGTCGATCCCAACTGGGCTCTGCGCGCGCCCTATGACGCGTCGGCCGATTTCGCCGCCGCCCGGGCGGAAGACCGCATCCCGGCCTGGGCGCAGGGTCTGGCGCGGCGCAATCCGATCTATACCGGGCTGCTGGCGGCGCAGAGGCGCTATCGGGCGATCCGCGCCAAGGGCGGCTGGCAGGAGCTTCCTACCAGCCTGACGCTGGCCCACGGCGCCAAGGGCAAGGAGGTGCTCCACCTGCGCGCCCGCCTTGCGGCCGAAGGCTATGGCGCTGCGAGCGATAATCCGGAGTTCGACCACGACTTGGCCGGCGAGGTGGCGGATTTCCAGACGCGACACGGGCTCAAGCCGACCGGCGCCCTCAACGCGGCGACCGTCGTGGCCATGAACGTGCCGGTCGAGGCGCGGCTCAAGACTCTGGCGGACAACCTGGAGCGCGAACGCTGGCTGCCCGATCAGGCCCCGCCCGACCGGATCATCGCCGACATCGCCGCCGCCGAGGTCACCCTCTATCTGGACGACAAGCCGGCGCTGGTCATGCGTTCGATCGTCGGGGAGCCGACCAGGCCGACGCCGCTGTTCGTCTCCCATGTCTCCAGCATCGAGTTTAATCCGGCCTGGCACGTGCCGACCGATATCGCCAAGGCCGAGCTGTGGCCCAAGGAGGCCCGCGCCCACGGCTATCTGGCCCGGCACGGGTTTTCGGTGGTGAATGGGATGCTCGTGCAGCACGCCGGTCCCAGCTCCTCGCTCGGCCGGATCAAGTTCGAATTGCCCAATCCCTTCAGCGTCTATCTGCACGACACGCCCGGCCGGGCGCTGTTCGCGGTCGACTCCCGCGGCCGCAGCCACGGCTGCGTGCGGCTGGAGAAACCCAACGACCTCGCCGTCGCCCTTTTGTCCAACCAGGGGTGGACTCTCGAAAAAGTGAACGACACCATTTCCAAGGGGGATACCCGTTGGGTGCGTCCAAAAACCACAGTGTCGGTGTTCCTGGTCTATCGTACGGCTGAGGCGCCCGATGGTGGCCCAGCCATATTCCGGCCCGATCTTTATGGCTGGGACGACAAGCTGAGTACGGCCCTGGCCGCGGCTTCCCGATAACCTTGTATCAAGGACTTTCCCGATTAATGTCCTGTTTCGAGCGTAGAGTGAGTCTCGACCACATGACCCTGGCCCGCCGTACGCTGCTGAAAAGCGGACTTGGCTTCGCCGCCGCGGCGACGGCGCTCGCCGTCTCGCCCCTGGCTTTCGCCGACATCGATCCCATCGGCGATCTGATCGCCAAGTCGGCCGGAGGCGTGGCCCCCGGCGCCCGCCGGCTGGCGTTCGACAATCTCCACACCGGCGAGACGCTGGATGTCGCCTATTGGGAAAACGGGGTCTATGTGCCCGACGCCCTGCAGGCGGTGAACTATGTGCTGCGCGATCACCGCAACAACGAAGTCCACACCATCGAGCCGCACCTGCTCGACCTCCTGACCGCCCTGTCACACCGGTTGGAGGCGACGCCGAAGTTCGAGGTCATCTCGGGCTATCGCTCGCCGGCCACCAACGCCCTGCTGCACGCCGAGAGCGGCGAGGTTGCGGTGGGCAGCCTGCACATGCAGGGCGAGGCCATCGACATCCGCATGTCGGGCATGGGGCTCTCCTACATCCACGACGCCGCCCTCGAACTGGATATGGGCGGGGTCGGCTACTATCCGTGGTCCGATTTCGTGCACGTCGACGTCGGCCGCGTGCGCCGCTGGAGCGGCACCTAAGCCCTTAACGGGCTTGCCAGGTCCTCATCGTCGGATCAGCCTCCCGGCCTCATCCAAGGGAGGCCGTCATGGATCGCCGCCAGTTCACTCTCGCCGCCGCCGCGCTCAGCGCGGCGCCGACCTTGGCGCGCGCCGCCGCGCCTGATCTCCTGCCGCTGTGGGTGCTGAAGAATCCCGGGCGCTCGGCGGAGAATCGCCCCCGCGACCCGTTTCGTCACCCGGCCGAAAGCCTGCAGTTCTGGGGTCTCGCGCCCGGCATGACGGTGGTGGAGGTCGAGCCCTCCGGCGGCTATTGGACCGAAATCCTGGCCCCGTTCCTGAACGCCACGCGCGGGCGTTATGTCGCCGCGGTGTCTGGCGACCCAGCCGCATTCAAGGCGCGCTACGCGGCCATGCCGGCTTTCGGCGACATCGAGGTGGTTCCGCTCACGCCCCAGTCGGGACCGCTGGTCGCCAACGGGACCGCCGACCTGGTGCTTACGGCGCGCAACTTTCACAACTGGATGTGGGAGCCGGGACTGACCGACAAATACCTGGCCGATTTCCACGCCGCGCTCGCCCCTGAGGCCATCCTGGCTGTCGAGGAGCACCGCGCCGATCCCAGGCCCATGGTCGCCGGCGCACCCGACGGCTACGTCTCCACCGCCTATCTGGTGGGCGCGGTCGAGGGTCGCGGATTCACCCTCGCAGCCAAGTCCGAGATCAACGCCAATCCGAAAGACACCAAGGACTATCCGTTCGGCGTCTGGACCCTGCCGCCCACGCGGCGCACCCACGCCAAGGGTCAGCCCACGCCGGCCGGGTTCGATCCGGCCAAGTATGAGGCGATCGGTGAAAGCGACCGCATGACCTTGCGTTTCCGACGAGCGTGATCGGTGCTCAACCCACCTCTCCCGCCAGGAGAGGCGAGTCGCGCTCGTCTCCCATGCTCAGCGCCCCGTCATCGCTTCCAAGGCTTCAGGATAGCGGTCGCCCTGGACGGTGATCTTGGCGGCGGCGGCCTCGATGGAAGCCAGATCGGCGGCGGTGAGCTCCAGGGCCGCCGCGCCGAGGTTTTCCTCGAGCCGGTGGAGCTTGGTGGTGCCCGGGATCGGCACGATCCAGGGTTTCTGGGCCAGCAGCCAGGCCAGGGCGACCTGGGCCGGCGTGGCCCCCTTGCCGGCGGCGATCGCCGTGATGAGATCCACCAGCGCCTGATTGGCCTTGCGCGCCTCGGGCGAGAACCGGGGAATGGCGCTGCGGAAATCGCCGCTGGCCAGGGTCGTCGTCTCGTCCATCTTGCCGGTCAGGAAGCCCTTGCCGAGGGGGCTGAAGGGCACGAAGCCGATACCCAGCTCCTCGCACATCGGCAGCACCTCCGCTTCCGGGCGACGCCACCAAAGGGAGTATTCGTCCTGGAGCGCCGTCACCGGCTGGACGGCATGGGCGCGGCGGACCGTCTGGACGCCGGCCTCCGACATGCCGAAATGCCTGACCTTGCCCTGGGCGATCAGGTCCTTCACCGCGCCGGCGACGTCCTCGATCGGCACGTCGGGGTCGACACGGTGCTGGTAGAAGAGGTCGATGGTCTCGACGCCCAGGCTCTTCAGCGAGGTTTCGGCCACCGCCTTGATGTGCTCCGGACGACTGTCGAGGGGGCCGCGGCCGGCGTCGCGGCCGATGTTGAAGCCGAACTTGGTGGCGATCGCCACCTGGCCCTTGAAGGACGCCAGCGCCTCGCCGACCAGGACCTCGTTGACATAGGGGCCATAGACTTCTGCGGTGTCGAAGAAGGTGACCCCGCGCTCCACGGCGGCGCGGGTGAGCGTGATCATCTCCGCCCGATCGGGGATCGGCAGATAGGATTGGCTCATGCCCATGCAGCCGAGGCCGAGGGCCGAGACCTCCAGGCCGCCGCGGCCAAGTGTGCGCTTTTGCATGCTGAAACTCCGCTTGGGTCCGATCGCCGGCGTCTAAGTAGCGCGTGCGTCGGCCTGCGATTAGCCGCTATAATGGGCATGTAGACATGCAGGAAATTCATGAATGGCCCGCGAGAGCCTGGACGACCTGACCGCCTTCGTGGCCGTGGCCCGCGAGCGCAGCTTCACGCGCGCGGCGGCCCGGCTGGGCGTGTCGCAATCGGCGCTCAGCCACACCATCCGGGGCCTGGAGGAGGCGCTGGGTCTGCGGCTGCTGGCGCGCACGACGCGCAAGGTGGCCCCCACCGAAGCCGGCGAGCGCCTGCTGGCCACGGTGGGCCCGCGCTTCGACGAGATCGCCGCCGAGATCGCGGCGCTCAGCGCGCTGCGCGATCGGCCGGCCGGCGCTCTGCGCATCAACACCAGCGAGCATGCGGCCAACACCATCCTGTGGCCGGCGCTGGCCCGCCTGCTGCCGGATTATCCCGATATCCAGATCGAACTGATCATCGACCAGGGCCTGACCGACATTGTCGCCCAGCGCTATGACGCCGGCGTTCGGCTGGGCGAGCAGGTGGCCAAGGATATGATCGCCGTGCGCATCGGTCCGGATCTGCGCATGGCCGTGGTCGGGTCGCCGAGCTATTTCATGGGCCGGCCGCCGCCCAAGACGCCGCACGACCTCACCGCCCACGACTGCATCAACCTGCGCCTCGCCACCCTGGGCGGCCTCTACGCCTGGGAGTTCGAGAAGGACGGCCGGGCGCTGAACGTCCGCGTCGAGGGCCGGCTGGTGTTCAACGACCCGCCGCTGGTGCTCGCCGCGGCCGAGGCCGGGTTCGGCCTCGGCTGCGTGCTCGAGGATCATGCTCAGCGCCAACTCGACGACGGCCGCCTCGTCCGCGTCCTGGGCGACTGGTGCCCGCCCTTCGCCGGCTACCACCTCTACTACCCGAGCCGCCGCCAGCAGACGCCCGCTCTGGCGTTGCTGATCGAGACGCTTCGCTATCGGGGGTAAGGGCGAGCCGCGCGTACGCTCAGCGACACCAGAGTTCGGTCTTGATCAGGTGCGGATTCGGGCATGGGCCGGCGGGGAGCGGCAATGGCGAACCGGACCGCCAGAGGCCGAGACGCTGTTCAATGTTGGGCATCTCGGAGTCGATGACCGCAAGGGGATTGCCGTCGCCGTATCGGGTGGCGCTGCGATAGCGCAGCACCTGTTTGTAGGCGTAGCCGGAGGGGAGGGTGTTGACCGAGATCCAGAAGCCGAACGGAGCGTCCGCGGTGGGTTCGGCCGAAATGATGTCGCCTTTCAGCTGACCGGCCGAGATATAGCGGACTTCCTGGTTTTCATTGCGCCCAGTCAGATGATCGTAGGCGCGCAGGAACTGGTCTGTGTCACCTCGATAGGCGAGTACTTGAGTGAGAACGGCCTGATCGCCGTCGCCGCTGTGGAGGCTGGCCGTCTGCACCCACAGCAGGGGGCGGCCGGGTATACCCTCAACGATTTGGGCTTTGTTCAGGTAGTGGGGCTGGGAGAAGTAACTATCCTTCTCGCCGGTTCCCAACTTCACCAGAAGGTGAGGATCGCACGGTCCTGACGCACCTTTGCGCATGCAGAGGTTCAGGGCTCCGGGCGCCTTGTCTCCGTCCATGACCGGGTTGTCGATGGTCGGGCCTTGGGTCGCCGTGAAGCGCCAGGCGGAGTGCGTGGCGAAGGGGCCGGCGAGGTCGATGGTCGCGATCACGGTAGGACCTGGCGGCGCGGCCCCAATTGCGGCCGCCGCAAGGATCGATCGCGCTAATGGCTTCGGGTTCCACATGGGTCGTTCTCCCCGAGGCAGGACCTTATCGTGCGGGGCCCTGACTGCAATCACCGCCCCGGGTGGAAGCGGAAAGGCAAGCGTCCTATGAATTCTGTCCGCCGCCAGCCGGAACGACAGCCGAAGGGAGTGCGAACACCATGAAGCAGAGCGCAGCCACTGAAGGCCAATCCCCGTCCGAATTGATTGACGCGAGGATCGCGGAACTGGGCGACTGGCGGGGCGAGACTCTCGCCCATGTCCGCGCGCTCATCAGACAGGCGGATCCGGAGGTGGTCGAGGAGTGGAAGTGGCGAGGCGTCCCGGTTTGGTCTCACGCCGGTATTCTCTGCACCGGCGAGACCTACAAGGCCGTCGTGAAACTGACCTTCGCCAAGGGCGCGGCGCTGCCGGACCCTTCAGGCCTGTTCAACTCCAGCCTCGAAGGGAACGTTCGTCGCGCGATCGATATCCCTGAAGGCCATGAGCTGGCCGCGGACGCCTTCAAGGCGCTCATCCGCGCCGCCGTGGCCTTGAACGGATCTTCAGGCCGAGGCGGAGTTGTTAGGTGATCAAGACGTTAACGCTGTTGGTGGCGGTCGCGGCGGTTTTGCAGGCCCCCGGCGCGGTCGGCCAGGGCCTTGCCCCTGCCGGCGAAGTGGCTGCGCCCTCTGTCCATGACCAGCGCCTGACGATCGAACTTGGCTGGCGTCGCTTCAGCTTGGCGGCGCGGGTGTTCCGGCCCGCCGGCTCCGGTCCATTTCCACTGGTGGTGTTCAACCACGGCACGCCGGTCAGCATCGCCGACGCGCGCAACACCAGCCTGGGCTACACGCCGGCCGCCCAGTGGTTCGCGGCCCAGGGCTACATGGTGGTGGTCGCGCTGAGGCCGGGATTTGGCAGTTCGGACGGCCCCTATATGGAGCCCGGCGGCCCCTGCGGGAACCGGGACTATGTCCATGATGGGCGGGAGACGGCGGCGGTGGAGGCGGCGATCGCGGAGAGCGCCGCGGCGCTGCCCGACACGGATCCGAAGCGGATCGTGGTGCTGGGGCAATCCGCTGGCGGCTTCGGCGCCATCGCCCTCGCCGACGACCCGCCGCCGGGGGTTGTGGGCGTGATCAGCTTCGCGGGCGGTCGGGGCGGCGACGACCATGAGCACATCTGCGCCGGCGCGGCGCGGCTGGTCGAGGCCGCGGCGGTGTTCGGCAAGGCCAACCGGCTCCCACAGCTCTGGCTATATGCGGCCAACGATCACTTCTTCCCGCCGCCCGTCGCGCATGCGCTGGCCCAGGCCTACCAGGGGGCTTCCGGGCCACACGTGGAGTTCGTCGATCTCCCGCCGTTCGACGACGACGGGCACAAGACTTTTGCTCGCGCGAACCCGTCCGTATGGGCGGCGCCGGTTTCCGCTTTTCTGAGCAGGCTTGTTCCTGGCGTGCCGCAGGCGAAGTGAGCGGCGCTATCGCCCGGGCGCCACGGCCGCTCCGTCTATCCGTCGATGACGTGCGCGCTCGGTGACGGGAGCATCTGTCACTGCGTCAAACCGTCGTGGCCGAAAACGGGCGAAAAGAATTAGCATTGCCTAATGCATTAGCTTTCGCTAATGTATGGGAATGACCGAAGCTATCCCCGTCACTGCCGTCATGCGCACGCTGGCCGATCCTACGCGGCGCGCGCTGTTCGAGCGGATCGTCGGGTCCGACGAGATCACCGTGGGCGACCTGACGCGCGGCAGCGGGGTGACTCAGGGCGCCATTTCTCAGCATCTCAAGTCCCTGAAACTGGCCGGCCTGGTCGCTGAGCGCCCCGAGGGCCGCAGGGTCTATTACCGCGCCGAGCCTGAAGGCCTGGAGCCGCTCGTCGACTGGATGGACCACTACGCCGTGTTCTGGCGCGACCGGTTCGCCGACCTTCGAACCCTTCTCAAGGAGATTGATCCATGAACGACGCCGCGGTTATGGCCGGCAGCCGGGAGATCATCGTCGACGAGGTGTTTCCCCATACGCTCGATGTGATCTGGAAGACCCTGACCACGCCGGAGATGATGGGCCGCTGGGTCAAGATGGCGCCGACGGGCTTCGCGCCGAAGGCGGGCGCACGCTTCACCTATCAGACCACGCCCGCGGGAGAGTGGAACGGCGTCATTCAGTGCCAGGTTCTGGAGGTGATTCCGAACGAACGCCTCGTCTACGCCTGGAAGGGTGGCCACGAGGGCAACGTCGGATACGGCTCTCGGCTGGACACCGTGGTGACCTTCACCCTCGCCGCCGTGGAGAACGGCACCCGCCTTCGCCTTGTTCATTCCGGGTTCGTGCTGCCGAGGAACGAGACCGCCTTCAAGGGCATGAGCGAGGGTTGGAAAATGGTCGTGCAGCGTATCGACGCCCTCGCTTCGGACCAGGACTGACGCCGACGAGGCGGGCCGGCCCCGCCCGCGTCAACAGTCTAAGGGAGCTAGACCATGCAGACGTCGCCAGAGACTGGCCGCAACAACCGACAGCTGGCCATGAACACACCGCCGATCGTGTCGGCGCAAGAATGGGCGGCCGCGCGCGATGTGCTGCTGGTGAAGGAAAAGGCCTTGACCCGGGCTCGCGATGCGCTGGCCGCCGAGCGCCGTCGAATGCCGTGGATGGCGGTGGAGAAGGCCTATGCGTTTGACGGGCCCGAGGGCAGGGTCAGCCTGCTCGATCTGTTCGCGGGGCGCCGGCAGCTGATCTTATACCGCGCCTTCTTCGAGCCCGGCGTGTTCGGCTGGCCCGAGCACGCCTGCCGCGGCTGCTCCATGGGAGCCGACCAGGTGGCCAACCTCGCCCATCTGAACGCCCGCGACACTACCCTGGCCTACGCCTCGCGCGCGCCGCAGCCTGACATTGCACGCCTGAAGGCGCGGATGGGTTGGAAGATGCCCTGGTACACCATCACCGACAGCTTCGACGCCGACTTCGGCGTGGACGAATGGCATGGTCACAACGTGTTCATCCGCGACGGCGAGCGCCTGTTCCGCACTCATTTCATCAACAGCCGCGGCGACGAGACGATGGGGAGCACCTGGAGCTACCTCGACGCGACGCCGCTCGGTCGCCAGGAACTGTGGGAGGCTTCTCCCGAAGGCTACCCCCAGACCCCGCCGTATCAATGGTGGAGATGGCACGACGACTACGCCACCGAGGTCGAGCCGGAACCGCGGTGGGTCGAGATCACCACGGCCGGCGGCGTTGAAGGACGCCGAGACTGACGTCCGCCGCGCGGGATCTCTGAACCGGCAGCCAAATGCGTATGAAGGGGATTCGTCCATGAGCGGGGATCATTCAAGCGGCGGTTCGTCCGCCTTCGGCTTGGCGGAGGGGCTGGCGCTCGCGGCGGCCCCGACGTTCGCCCTCATGGCGTTGCTAGCCTGTGTCTTCGGCGGCGTCCGGTCGGAGGTGCTCTGCTCGGCCATGGGCGGCGCATCGCCATTGGGCGGCATGGTCCCGATGTACTTGCTGATGAGCGCATTTCATTCGGCGCCCTGGCTCAGGCTGATCTCGCGCCGTCACCACCGTCTTCTCCAACGCCGGCGCTTCATCCAGACGGCGCTCACTCGCTGACCACCGTCAACCGCCGCGTCTCGCCGGGTGGCAGCAGGAACATCATGTTGTTGGCGCCGGGAAGTCCGCTGACGTGGATGTGGATCTCGCCAGGCCTGCAGCGGGCCGCGATGCGAATCTCGGGTGTCGCGGCGGCCACGTCGACCGCCTGTTCGTCGTCGTCGGCGAAGAGCTCGATCGAGACCTCGCCCTCATCGTGCGGAAACAGCAGGAAGCCGGGCTCCAGGCGCTGTTCGCCGAAATGAGCCGGCGCCAGGTTGACCGGAACGAAACTGCCCACACGGACAAGGAAGACCGGGCGGCCGAGGGGCGCGTCGAGCATCACCGTCCGTCCGCCGGCGATCCGCGCGCCGGTCCAGGGCTCGATCCAGTCCGCGCCGGCCGGCGCCCGCACGGGCCGCGTGGTCATGCCCGGCGTCACCACCGGCGCGATCAGCAGGGAAGGGCCTAGCATGAACTCGTCGGTTTCCTCCCAGGTGCCGGGATCGGCAGGGAAGTCATAGAATGTCGGTCGCCAGATCGGCTCGAAGTCTTTCGCATATCGCCATGAAAGATATGAGAGATAGGGCTGGAAGCGGACGCGCAGACGCATCAACGCCGCGATCTGGTCGGCCACGGCCTCGTGCATCCACGGCGTGCTCGCCGAACCATCGTCGTTCCAGGAGTGGATCGAGAAACGGGGCATGAAGACGCCCATCTCCACCCAGCGTGTGAGCAGTTCCGTGTCGGGCGGCGGCCCGGCGAACCCGCCGACGTCGTGGCCGCTGTTGGAGACGCCGCTGAGCGCCAGGCCAAGACCCATCTTGAGGTTATAGCGCAATGTCTCCCATGAGGTCGTGTTGTCGCCCGACCAGGTCTGGGCGTAGCGTTGCATGCCCGCGCAGCCGGAGCGGGTGACCACGAAAGGACGCCTGTCCGGGGCGTGCTCGACCTGGGCCTGGCGCGAGGCGCGGGCCATGAGAAGCGGCTGGACCGCCCGCGTCGCCGCCGCCGGCCCGGCGTGGGCGAGGGCGCGGCTCGACCAGATCTCATATTCGTTGTTGTCGTTCCATGTGGCCGCCAGGCCCAGGTCGAGGAGGGCGGTCTTGACCTGGGCTTTCCACCACGCCGCCGTGTCGGGATTGGTGAAATCGAGATAGTCGCCCAGGCCGTCCCAGAACTGCACCAGGGCAGGGTCGCCGTCGGCCTCGGCGATCAGCAAGCCGCGCTCGGCGGCTTCGGCGAAGCGCGGATGGCCCTTGAGCAACGCCGGCTTGAGGTTGGCGACCAAGCGCACCCCGCGGTCGGCGAAGGCCTTGGCGAAGCGCGGCGGGTCCGGAAACTTGTCGCGGTTCCAGGTGAAGACGTAACGTTTGCCGCCAGCCTCCGTGTAGCCGGAGGAGAGGTGGAACGAGGCGCAGGGGATGTCGCGCCGTTTGCATTCGTCGAGGTAGGCGACGCACCGCGCCTCGGCGTCGGGCGCGTCGGCGAGAGCCATGGAGGAGCCGGAAAAGCCCAGCGACCAGAACGGCATGAGCGCGGGGCGGCCGGTGAGCCAGGTGAAGCGCCGCGTCACGTCGGCGAGGTCCGGCCCGGCGATGAAATAGTAGTCGAGATCGCCGTGCTCGGCTTCGAAGGCGCGATAGAGGCCGTGATAGTTGTCCAGCTCGCAGCCGAGGTCGAAGGCGCAGTCCGACATCGTATCGTAGAACAGTCCGTAGCTCAGGCCATCCGCGGGCCGCCGGGTGATCGTGAAGGGGATGTGTTTGTAGAGCGGATCCGAGGTCCGGGCGCTGTAGCCGAAGGCGTCGAGGTTGCTGAGGCGAAAGCGGCGGCCGGCGCGGTTCTGGTCGCCCGAGCGCTCGCCCAGGCCGAAGAACATCTCGCCGGCGTCGCGGGCCAGGTAGTGGCGGACACGACCGTCCCACCAGCCGAAGTCGTAGGCCTGGGTCTGGCGGTCGCGTGCGGTGTCTTTCCATTTATTGTCAAATATTTGCCACCGACACTTGAAGTCCGAAAGATCCACCGTCAGGCGAATGCGCGCGGTTTCCAGGGTCAGGATGTGGCCGTCCAGACGCCGGGCGGCGGGGGGGCGGGAGAAACCGGTGGCGACGAGGCGATGTCGCCCCTCGTCGGGCGTGTCGGTTCCGCCTGGCGTGATCGTCCAGGTGCGCGGCTGCTTCAGCTCGCCATCGGGCAGGACGAGGACGCGGATAATGTCCTCTTCCAGCACGAACAGGTGGACCTGAGCGGCCGTGTCGCTGGTCAGCACGACATGGCCGCCCGAGGCCTTGGCGATATGGAACAAAGGCGGCGCTTCGAGGGTTGCCCTGCGCATGACGCTCCCGCTGGTTCGAGCGTCCAATTGACACGGCGGAGGCGCGCTTGCACAGGCTTGCGCAGTCCGAAGGGCGGAACATGACCCATCCGTTGCGGCTCGACCCCTGCCGCTTTTTTCCGGCTGAGCCAGGCGTGCGCCGCATCGCCGAGACCTTGTTCGAGGCCGTCCGCGGCCTACCGATCGTAAGCTCGCACGGGCACGCCGACCCAGCCTGGTTCGCCGACGATGCGCCCTTCGGGGACGCGGCCGGCCTGATCCTCATTCCCGACCACTATCTGCTGCGCATGCTGGCCAGCCAGGGCGTGGCGCTGGAGAGCCTGGGCGTGCCGCCGCTGGACGGAGGCCCATTCGAGACGGACCGGCAGACGATCTGGCGGCGCTTCGCCGAGTGCTACCATCTCTTCCGAGGCACACCCTCGCGCCTATGGCTCGACCATGTGTTCGCCGAGGTGTTCGGCCTTTCCGTGCGTCTCGAGGCGGAAACCGCCGATCTCTATTTCGACGCCATTGGCGAAGCTCTGGCGAGCGCCGAATTCCGTCCGCGCGCGCTCTTCGAGCGGTTCGGGATCGAGGTTCTGGCCACCACTGAGGGCGCGCTCGACCCGCTCAAATCCCACCAGGCGCTGGCTTCGTCCGGCTGGCCGGGCAGGGTGATCCCGACCTTCCGGCCGGACGATGTCACCGATCCTGACCGACCGGGATTCCCCGGGCGGCTGGCGCGGTTGGCCGACATGACGGGCGAGGACACCACCCGCTGGGACGGCTATCTCGCCGCTCTGCGCGCGCGTCGCGCCCATTTCCGCGCGCTCGGTGCGACCGCGACCGATCACGGACCGCCCAGCGCGGCCACCGACGACCTGTCGCATGCCGATTGCCAGGGTCTGCTCGACCGGAGTCTGGCGGGGCGTATGGAGACGCCGGACGCCGAGCGCTTTCGCGCCCAGATGCTGACTGAGATGGCCGCCATGGCGTGTGAGGACGGCATGGTCATGCAGCTGCACCCCGGATCGCGCCGCAACCACAATCCCGAGCTATTCCAGCGCTTCGGCCGCGACATGGGCGCGGATATCCCGGCATCGATCGACTTTGTCGACGCCTTGAAGCCGCTGCTGGACCGATTCGGCGGCCGCCCTGACTTCACCCTGGTGCTGTTCACCCTGGATCCGGCGACCTGGGCGCGCGAGCTGGCGCCGCTCGCCGGCGGCTATCCGTGTCTCAGGCTGGGCGCGCCATGGTGGTTCCACGACTCGGTCGAAGGAATGTTGAGCTTCCGCCGACAAGTCACGGAAACAGCGGGGTTCTACAACACGGTCGGCTTTGCGGATGACACGCGGTCGTTCGTCTCGATACCCGCCCGCCACGACCTTGCACGTCGGATCGACTGCGCCTTCCTCGCCGAGTTGGTCGCCACCCATCGCCTGGAAATGGACGAGGCGGCCGAGGTCGCGCGCGATCTCGCCCATGGCCTGGCCAAGGCCGCCTACCGCCTGTGAGCGCCCGGCTGAGCGAGGCGACGCTCGCCCATGCGCCGGCCGACATCGTCCGCCCGACCTATGATCGCGCGGACTTACGCGCCGGGATCGTCCACCTGGGTCTCGGCGCCTTCCACCGCGCCCATCAGGCTGTGTTCACCGAGGACGCCATCGCCGTCGCCGGCGGCGACTGGGGGATCGCCGGCGTTTCCCTGCGCCATGGCGCGATACGTGACGCCCTGGTCCCGCAGGATCTGCTCTACGCCGTGGAGATCCTGGGCGGGCCGGTGCGGGTGATCGGCGCCCTCACCGCCGCCCTGGTCGCCCCCGAAGCGCCCGCGGCTGTGACCGCCGTGCTGACCTCGCCCGCGACTCACATTGTCACCCTCACGATCACCGAGGCGGGCTATGCCCTGACCGCGGCGGGCGAGCTCGACTTCTCCCATCCAGACATCGCCCACGACCTCGCTGCCGACATCCCGCGATCGGCCATTGGCTGGCTGACGCATGGGCTCGCCGAGCGCAGGCGAGCGGGCGCGGGGCCGGTCACCGTCGTCGCCTGCGACAACCTCATCGGCAACGGCGCCCGCCTGGAGGCGGCCGTCAGCGCCTTCGCCCAGCGCCTGGATCCGACACTGCCGGCCTGGATCGTCGCTAACGCCGCCTTCCCCTCATCGATGGTCGACTGCATCGTTCCGGCGGCGGACGCGGCTCACCGCGCCCGCGTCGCCGCCGCTCTACGCCTCGAAGACGCCGCCAGCGTCCAGCGCGAGGCGTTTGCGCAGTGGGCCATCGAGGATCGCTTCGCCGGGCCGAGGCCCGCATGGGAGCGCGCGGGGGTGGAGATCGTCGCTAGTGTCGCCGATCACGAGCGGCTGAAACTGCATGTGCTGAACGCCGCCCATTCGGCGTTGGCCTATCTGGGCCTGGCGCGAGGCCTGGAGTTCATGCGCGAGGCCATCGGCGATGCGGACCTCGCCGTCTTCGCCGACGCCATGATCGCCGAGGAGGTGGCGCCGGTTTTGCCCGACGTGGCCGTGGCGCCCTATTGGCGAGGCGTGCGCGCTAGGCTGGCCAATCCCAGGCTCGATCATCGCCTCTGCCAGATCGGCGAGGACGGATCGGCCAAGCTCGCCCAGCGCATCTTTCCCATGCTCATCGCCAATGCGCGGGCGGGGCGGCCCTGCGCGCGGCTGGCCGAGGCGGTGCGAGCGTGGCTGACGGCGGCCGGGCAGGGGCGCGTACGCGACGCCCGCAGCGCGGTGCTGACGGACTGGTTCAGATCCGGCGCGCGCCCTGCCGAAGCCCTTGACGATCCCAGGCTGTTTCCCGACGCGTTCCGAGCCGAGCCGAGGGTGCGCGCGGCCATGCTGCAGGTGGCGGCGTGACCCGCGTCGTCGTGATCGGTGAATGCATGGTCGAGCTGCGCCGCCGGCCGGACGGCGCCTATGACCGCGCCTTCGCCGGCGACGCCTACAATACGGCGGTCCAGCTGAAGCGGCGCGCGCCGGACGTGCAGGTGCAGTTCGCCAGCGTCACCGGCGACGACAGCCTCAGCGCTGACATGCGCCGGGCATGGCGGGCGGAGGGGATCGACGATTCCCTGAGTCCCTCCGTTCCCGGTCTTCTGCCCGGGCTCTACGCCATCGACACCGACGCGACCGGCGAGCGACGATTCTCCTATTGGCGCGGCCAGTCGGCGGCCCGGCGTTGGCTTGCCGAACTTGACGCCCAACGCCTGGCCGGCGCCGATCTCCTGTTCCTGACCGGCGTCAGCCTGGCCATCCTGCCGCCGGCCGAGCGGCCACCGGCGCTGGCGTTGATCGACAGGCTGGGCGCGCGCGCCTTCGCCTTCGACCCCAATATCCGTCCGGCGCTGTGGGAGAGCGAAGCGGCCATGCGCGCGACAGTCGAGGGAGCCATGGTGGGGGCCTCGATCCTGCTGCCGAGCGCCGACGACCTCGACCACATGTGGGGCGCGGGGACGCCGGCCGAACATCTGAGACGATGCCGCTCGCTCGGCGCGCGGGAGGTCGCCCTGACCCGGGGGGCGGAGGGCTGCCTCGTGGCCGGGGATGGCGGCGATGCGGTGCGGCTGGACGCCCGCACGACCCCGGTCGTGGATACGTCGGGCCCCGGCGACGCCTTTGACGGCGCCTATCTCGCCGCGCGTCTGACCGGCGCCTCGACCGTCGATGCGGCGCGGGCGGGCCTTGCGCTGGCCGCGCGCGTGGTAAGCCTCGCCGGCGCACTGCCGAGGGAGCCCGCATGAAGATCACCGCCGCCCGGGTCATCGTCACCTCGCCAGGACGCAACTTCGTCACCCTGAAGATCGAAACCGACGCCGGCGCCTATGGTCTGGGTGACGCCACGCTCAATGGCCGCGAGCTGGCGGTGGCAAGCTATCTCGCCGACCACATCGTCCCGGCCCTGATCGGGCGCGATCCGCAGCGCATCGAGGACACCTGGCAGTATCTCTACCGCGGGGCCTATTGGCGCCGGGGGCCGGTGACCATGACCGCCATCGCCGCCGTCGATGTGGCGTTGTGGGACCTCAAGGCCAAGCAGGCCGGCTTGCCGCTCTACCAGTTGCTCGGCGGGGCGTGCCGCGACGGCGTGCTGGTCTATGGCCACGCCAACGGCGAAACCATCGAGGAAACTCTGGCCGAGGCGCGCGGCTATATCGAGCGGGGCTACAAGGCCGTCCGTCTGCAGACCGCCGTCCCCGGCCTGGCGACGACCTACGGCGTCTCCAAAGACAAGCTCTACTACGAGCCGGCGCGGGCCGGCGATGCGCCCGAGCAGGTTTGGTCGAGCGAGAAATACCTGCCTCACGCGCCACGCCTGTTCGAGGCGGCGCGCGAGGCTCTGGGCTCCGACGTGCGGCTGCTCCACGACGCCCACCATCGCCTGACGCCCATCGAGGCGGCGCGGCTGGCGAAGGACCTCGAACCCTATCGCCTGTTCTGGCTGGAGGACGCCACGCCCGCCGACAATCCCGATGGATTCCGCCTGATCCGGCGCCATTCGACTACGCCCCTGGCGGTGGGGGAGGTGTTCAATTCGATCTACGACGCGCGCCAACTGATCCAGGAACAACTGATCGACTATATCCGCGCCACGGTGGTTCACGCCGGCGGGATCACCCATCTGCGCCGCGTCGCCGCCCTGGCCGATCTCTATGGCGTCAAGACGGGCTGCCACGGGGCGACCGACCTGTCGCCGGTGAGCATGGCCGCGGCCCTGCATTTCGGCCTGTCGGTTCCCAACTTCGGCATCCAGGAATATATGCGCCACACCGCCGAGACCGATGCGGTGTTTCCGCACGCCTACGCCTTTTCAGATGGTTACCTGCATCCCGGCGAGGCGCCGGGGCTGGGGGTGGACATCGATGAGGACCTGGCCGCGACGCATCCCTACCACCGCGCCAGCCTGCCGGTGGCGCGCCTGGAAGATGGGACGATGCACGATTGGTGAGAGGGCTCTTCGAGCCCTCTCAGTAGGGGCGAAGTGGCCTTAAGCGATGGCCAGCTTGCGGCGGGCGCGTAGCGCGATACCGAGGCCGCCGAGGCCGACCAGCATCAGGCCCCAGGTTCCCGGCTCTGGTGCGGAAAGGCTGACACCGCCGAGCACCGGCCCCCAGGGCGATGACGCTGGGTCGGTGCTGGAGAAGGTGAGCGTTTGGAGACCATCGCCGAGGTAAACCATGATGTTCCCCGAGTAGTCGTAGTTCATGTTCGTCTTGCTGTTCGATCCCGTGGTGTAGGTGAACGCGCCGCTATAGCCGGCCAGGGTCACGTCGAACGATTTGGCCGCATTGCCGCCGTCGGGATTGCCTGAATAGTAGAAGGTGAGGTCGTAGGTGCCGGGCGTCGTGATGTCGACGGTCTGGCTGATCGAGCCGGGCGCGGTGCCGTCCAGGTCGACGCTGCCGCCGCCGACCGGCGCCTGCCAATAGCCGCCGATCAGGTCGACGCTGCCGCCGCCCGCGGGATCTTGGCTGGGCGTGCCCACGGTCCAGCCGCCGAAGCTCGACCCGTTGGAATAGGTGGTGAAGCTGCTGCCGCCGGACGGGCTGTCGAAGTTGCCGTCGGTGAGGATGCTGGCGGCCGCGCTAGCGCCGGTCGCCATCGCAACGACGCCCAGGGTCGCCAGGAGGCCGGTCGAAATCTTCATTCACGCTCTCCAGGAGCCATGGCCCGCGGCGGGGCCGACAATGCGAAATACGCGAACTAAAGCAAAACGACTCGACCCGGGCGTAGTTGCCCAGAGAGGTACTATCTTCTTCCTACTGGAGACGTCGCCGTCGCGCAACGGCGACGTCCGTCAAAAAGATCGCTCGTGTCTCTACAACCACGGTCGCGAGCCGAGCATCGTCGCGAATCGATCCGGGTCGTCATATGGTCTGGGCGCGTGCAACAACGCCCAAGCCACGATATGAGTACGAGGTGTGAGTGACGATGGGTCGAGGGGCGACGGCGTACGCCGACAAGATGAGATGACCGCAGTGCCAGGACCTCGTTCCGCGCCTGGAGCGCGCACCTTAAACTCCCAGCAGACCCGGAAGATGTTCGATGGCGCGTAGCCCTGCCGTTCGTAAGAAGCCCTCGATCGCCCAGACGGCGCCGACGCCCGCTCCCGCGCGGTCCGGGCGCCTGTTCGCCGTGACTCGCTCGCGCGGCGAGGCGTGGGACCCGGCGCTGCCGATGGACCAGCAAGCCGAATGGTCGGAGCACGCCGCCTTCATGAACGCCTTGGAGGCGGAAGGATTTGTCGTCCTTGGCGGCCCACTCGATGACACGCCCTACATCATGCTTGTGGTGCGAACCGAGGACGTGGCCGAAGCCAGGGCGAGGCTCACGGCCGACCCGTGGGAGGCAAGCCGCATGATCGAGACGACGCGCATCGCCGGGTGGGCCCTCGGGCTCGGCGCCGACAGGATCTGAGGCCGCGCAACCACGCATCCTCGCGTTCACGGCGCCGACCGGTTTTCCCTGGCGGCGTCCGGCGCGCGGAGCGAGAATGAACAACCGCCCCCCAAGGGCGTTCAGAAATGGTTCAGGCGTCCCACACTAAGACGGCGGCGTGTCATTTCGACAGCAAAGGATTTTCCTCATGTCCAGCAGGCGACCAGGCGTGTTCCTCGCCTCCATCTCCGCCGTGGCCCTCCTGGCCGAGGCCGGGGTCGCTTCGGCCCAACCCTACGATCAAAGCCAGCCGCCGCCGCAAGGCTACGACCAGGGTCCGCCCCCGGGCTACAATCAAGCCCCGCCGCCTCCGGGCTACAACCAGGGCCCGCCCCCAGGGTACAATCAGGGGCAGCCGCCCCAGCAGGGCTACGATCAGGGTCCGCCCCAAGGCCAGGGTGGCTACAACGAACCCGCGCCCCCGTCCGGCCAATATGCTCCGCCCCCGCCAGGGGTGAACGGCGGCTCCTATGACCCGCAGGCCCAGCAGTACGATCAGGACTATGCGCAGCACTATTCGGCCTGGGCGGCGCAGTACTGCGTCGACCGACGTAATAACAACACCGCCGCCGGCGCCGTGATCGGCGGCGTGCTGGGTTCGATCCTCGGTTCCGGCATCGCCGGGCGCGGCTCGCACTTCGCCGGCGCCATGGTCGGCGGCGCGGTGGGCGCGACAGCGGGCGCGGCCATCGGCTCGAGCTCCACCGACACCACCGGCTGCCCTCCGGGCTATGTGGTGGCGCCCGGCGCGCCGGCCTTCGCCTACGCCGGCCCCTATGGCGGCCCCGGTTTCTATGCGCCGGCTTGGTACAACCCCTGGGTTTGGGACGGCGGCCATTGGGGCTATCGCCCCTATCGCAGCTGGTATGTGGGCCACCCCGGGTACTGGCGGCATGGCGGCGGTCGCCGCTGGCGGCGCTGACACCCGTCAGGCAGTAAACCTAGCGGCCGGGACGGCGACGTCCCGGCCGTTTGCTTGTCTGAAAGCGTTGCAGGCGTTCAGCCGCCGATCGTTCGCTCGGTGGGCCAAAGCTTGCGACGGAGCTCGCGCTTGTTGATTTTGCCGAGCGCGTTGCGGCCGATGTCGTCGACGATGTCGTAGCGGCGCGGGCATTTGAAACCGGCGAGCTGGGCCCGACAGAAGGCGTCGAGTTCTTCCGGCGATGGTGGTTGGCGCGGCTCGCGTGGAATGATCAGGGCGCGGACCTCCTCGCCCATCTCGGCGTTGGGCGCGCCGACCACGGCCACATCGGCCACGGCTGGGTGTTCGATTGGCACGCGCTCGGTTTCTGCGGGATAGATGTCCTAACCAGGACAGCACCTAAAATTCGCGACGTTTTCAGAGAAGCGCTAGGCGTCCCGGCGGGAGGTCCGCGCCGTCTTGGCAGGCCTTGGCGGGGCCTCCATGCGGCGGGTGGCGGCGCGCAACTCAGCGGGCGCCACTTCGGCCATCTTGCGCATCGCCAGCCAGCCAGGACGCGCCGCGCGCAGGTCTTCCAGCCAGCGTTGCGCTTCCTGTTGCGTCTTCCCGATCGTGCAGCCGAACACAAGGAGGAGAAAGGCCTCGCTTATGCGGTCGACCAGTTGATCGTCTGGCAGGTCGCCCAGGCACCAGTCGGAGAGAATGGCGTAGGATTCGGTCGTCAGAAGGTAGGTAAAGCGCTCGGCGGACACGCCAGGCGCCAACTGGCCGTCCGCCGTGAGCGCCTCAACGAACGGCCGCAGACTGGTTTCGGAAATGTCGCGGATCGCTTCGCGCACCGGGCGCTCGGCGCTCGGCGAATTGTACACGGCCATGATCGCCGTGGTGTAGGGGCGCACCTGGATGTTGCGCGAATGGACCTTGATTGTGCGCTCGAGCCGTCCCTCAAGGGTGTGGGGGTCGAAGCGAAGGGGAGTCCGGTCGTTGAAGTCCGACATGTACTGGCGAATGGCCAGGGCAATGACGTTATCCTTGTTGCCGAATGCATTGTAGAGCGTCTTCTGGGCGATGCCGGCGCGGGCGCACAGTTCGCGCACGCTAAAGCCTTCGAACCCAGCCTCGGAGATCAGTTTGCGGGCTTCGCTGAGAATGCGGCGACGGCGCTCGAAGATCGTGTTGCTTTTGTAGATGAGCGCTTTTCCGCCCTGGAATTCTTCCATCTGCATGTGCTCTTGGCGAGTCGGCGTCAGTCCTCAATTCTACATGCGGTCCGCGCTTAAGCTAGTCGCCGCTCATGGCCGCGCGAGCGCGGCCGGCCAGTCGTTGAACTGGATATCCTGGCTGTCGCCATGGCCGAGGCGGCCGTTCAGGCGCCACTCTACCTGGCTCAGGTAGGTGACCATGTTCGGCCACCAATGGAACGGGCATCCGGCCTGGACCTTGCCCTCGAGATCGTGCGCCCGGCCGTGGCGAGCGGCGCCGTCTCGACCTCTCAAAGGTTGAAATCGGGAATCCCGGCCGCGCACCGTGACACCAGGAGCGGCCGGCCGAGTACGCCGAGATCGGCCCCGTGCACAACAATGCCGGCGTCATGTCGGGTTCGCCCGACTTCGCCGAGACTGACATGGCAAGGATCGTCGACACCGCCATTGTGCCGAGGGACCAGGAGTGGCTGAAGCCCGTCCTGGCCGCGGTCAAGATGCTGAGCCCGGATGATATTGCATTGAGCGTCTGCGGCATCGTCGAGGACGACACGCTGTCGGGCGACTTCGTCACCGTGGACCACGAGATGCGCGCCGCCTAACCGCGCGGGCAGGGGAGACGCGGTCGGAACCAGGCCGCGCCGGCACCAGCCGGCGAACCTCTCAGAGTCTGGTTTGCGCCCATCCATCTGCCCGCGACTCGATCAGCCAGCCGAATGAGACGGTCGCCGCGACGGCCCCGGCGATCTGGGCGGCGATGAAGGCGGGCGCGGAATGAGGCGCGACGCCTGCGAAGGTGTCGGTCAGGCTGCGGGCCAACGTCACCGCCGGATTGGCGAACGAGGTCGAGGCCGTGAACCAATAGGCCGAGGCGATGTACAGGCCGACGATCCAGGGCGTGGCTTCGGCGCGAAAGCGCTGGCAGGCAAGGATCGCGCCCACGAGCCCGAACGTCGCCACGAACTCCGCCAGCGCCTGTCCCGCGCCATCGCGCGCCTTGGCCGACACCTGCCAGATCGCCGCGCCGAACATGGCGTGGGCGATCCAGACTCCGGCGATGGCGGCCAGCAGCTGCACAACCACATAGCCCGTGGCGAGACGCCATCCGATCTCGCGGCGCAGGGCGAAGGCGAGCGTCACCGCCGGATTGAAGTGCGCCCCCGAAATGGGGCCCAAGGTCACGATAAGCACCGCCAGTCCGGCGCCGGTGGAGAGCGTATTGCCAAGCAGGGCGATGGCGTCGTTCCCGCCCGCGAGGCGCTGGCCCATGATCCCCGAGCCGACCACGATCGTCAGCAGGAAGGCCGTGCCGACAGCCTCGGCGATCAGGCGGCGGCCGACGCCGAACCGCGCCGGCGGGATCGTGGAATCGGTCACGCCGTTTGTGACGGATCGGGGCGACGGCCGATGTCGTCCAGGCGGCGTTGAAGGGAGAGCTTGTCGAGCGCGGCCAGCGGCAGGTTCATGAACAGCGCGATGCGGCTGGCCAGCATGCGGTAGGTGTCGGCGAAGGCGGCGCCAATCTCGGCCGGCGAGCCCTGAACCGCCGCGGGGTCCGGCACGCCCCAGTGGGCGGTTATCGGCTGGCCCGGCCAGACCGGACAAACCTCGGCGGCGGCGTTGTCACAGACGGTGAAGACGAAATCGAGCCTGGGCGCGTCCGGTCCGGCGAACTCCTCCCACGACTTCGAGCGTAGGGCGTCGATGGGATAGTTGAGGCTGCGCAGCAGGTTCAACGCCTGTGGATGCACTTCGCCCCTGGGCATGGACCCGGCCGAGAAGCCGCGAAACCGGCTGCGGCCTTTGCAGTTCACGATGGCCTCGGCCAGGATCGAGCGGGCCGAATTGCCGGTGCACAGAAACAGCAGGTTCAGCGGGCGCGCGGGGTCGCTCATCGGCGTCAGCAGCAGGCCGCGCGCTCGGCGATGGCGACGAGAGGCGCGCAGATTTCCGGCGCGCCGCCGCAGCAGTCGTCCATCAGGAAGGCCAGCAGCTCGCTCATCCGTTCATAGCCGGCGGCGTAGATGATCGAACGCCCCTCGCGTCGCGAGCTGACCAGACCCGCGCCGGCCAGGACGGCGAGGTTGGTCGAAAGCGTATTGGCGAGGCTGCCGGTGGCGCGAGCGATCTCCCCGGCCGCCAGGCCGTCGGGACCGGCCTTGACCAGCAACCGAAACGCCTCGAGCCGGCCGGGATGGGCCAGCGCCGAGAGGGCGTCGACGGCTTTGTCGGCGTTCATGGTTTGCGTGCTCCCGATTATCATCCATTCGATAATTCGGGAATTATAGAAGTGTCAAGTGGGCGTGGAGAAGCCCGCCTCAAGATCGTCAAACTGAGAAAATGGTGCCGCCTGACAGGATTGAACTGTCGACCTCAGCCTTACCAAGGATGCGCTCTACCACTGAGCTAAGGCGGCGTTCCCGTGCGTCGGGAGGCGCGGTGTTAGCGAAAGGCGAGCGTGGTGTGAAGCGAAATCGGCTTGACGGCGCCGCGCGGGAGACTAGGCGAGGGCCATGGCCAAGCCGCTCACCTCCGACAACGCCCCGCCGCGCCCCGGCGCAAAGGGCGATCCCGCGCGCGAAAAGCGCCTGGCCGAGGCGCTGCGCGCCAATCTGCGGCGCCGCAAGGTCGCCGCCGCGCCGGCCGAGCCGAAGGACGAGCCGCGATGAGCCCCCGTCCGCTTCGCCTTCTCGCCGAGGACGCCGACGACCTGGAGGTCATCTCCGCGGCCCTGCAGGACGCGGTGACGCGGATCGGCGACATTCGCTGGGAGAAGGACGGCCGCCGGCTGACCATCGCCTTCAGCCGCTTCCGCTGGGAGGGGGAGGGCGACCTCGGCGAGCGCGTGCTGGCCGGCTTCCAGCTGGGCGGGGTGCAGGCCGTGCGGGCGCGCAATCTGCGCGCCGAGGCCAAGGACGCCGTCCTGGAGCTTCTGGCCATGACCTTCGATCCGGCCGAACCGCCGGGCGGGCGTGTGCTGCTCGCCTTCGCCGACGGGGGCGACCTGGCCATCGACGTCGAGTGCGTCGACGCGGCCCTGGCCGATCTGTCCGAGCCCTGGCGCGCGCCGCGCAAGCCTGACCACCAAGCCTGAGCCATGCGCCGTTTCGACGCCGCAGAACCCGCCTTCGAGGCCGAGTTCGCCGCCTTTCTGGCCGTGCCGCGCGGTCGGCCGGCGGAGGTCGACGCCGCCGTGGTCGAGGTGGTCGAGGCGGTGCGCGCCCAGGGCCTCGCCGCCGTGCTGGAGTACACCCGTCGGTTCGACGGCGTGACCCTCGGGGAGGGGGATATCTCGGTGACGTCGGCGGAGATCGAGGCCGGCGCGGCGGACTGTCCGGCGGAGGTCCGCGAGGCGCTGAGTTTCGCCGCCCGCCGCATCCGCGCCTATCACGAGCGCCTGGTTCCGGCCGATGGATCCTTCGTCGACGAAGCCGGTGTCGAACTCGGCTGGCGCTGGACGCCGCTGGACGCCGTGGGGATCTATGTTCCCGGCGGACGCGCGGCCTATCCGTCGACGGTGCTGATGAACGCCGTGCCCGCCAAGGTCGCCGGGGTGAAGCGGATCGCCATGGTCAGTCCGCCGGGTCGCCTGGCGCCGGTCGTGCTGGCGGCGGCCAAGGAGGCCGGCGTCACCGAGATCTGGCGCATCGGCGGTGCTCAGGCGGTGGCGGCGCTGGCCTATGGCGCCGGGCCAATCCGGCCGGTCGACAAGATCGTCGGTCCCGGCAACGCCTATGTCACGGCGGCCAAGCGTCGCGTCTATGGCCAGGTGGGCATCGATTCCCTGGCCGGCCCGTCGGAGATCGTGGTCGTCGCCGACGGCGCCAACGATCCGGCCTGGATCGCCGCCGACCTGCTCTCCCAGGCCGAGCACGATCCCGACGCCCAGTCGATCCTGATCACCGACGATCCGGAATTCGCCGACGCGGTCGAGCGCGAGGTCGAGCGCCAGCTGGCCGAACTCGCCACCCGCGAGACGGCGGCGGCGGC
>Ga0302317_10000315_pt1 | contig 43929 bp, 40 predicted proteins | sample III_Palsa_N3_3_FD_200450 | JGI IMG/M metagenome (GOLD analysis project Ga0302317, IMG submission 200450) | Peat permafrost microbial communities from Stordalen Mire near Abisko, Sweden - III_Palsa_N3_3 | ecosystem: Environmental > Terrestrial > Soil > Palsa > Peat permafrost | place: Sweden...
TGCTCTCGCCGGGCACCAGCGCGCGATCGGCGACGAAGCGCGGGCACGGCTGGTCGGTCAGGCGATAGCTCAGCGCCTCCTCGTCCCAGCGCTCGACCGCGGCCATGCTCGGCGACGGAACCCAGGTCTCGACGTCGCCGCGGCGCTGCAACGCGGCGTTGCCGCCGCAATGGTCGGAATGCAGATGCGTGTTGACGATGCGGCCGAGTCGCTCGCCGCGCAGCGCGTGATCGATCAGCGCGAGCGTCTGTTCGGCGTGCCCGCTGAAGCCGGTGTCGACGACACTCGCAGGCGTTGTTCCGACGGCGGGAAAGACGGCCTGGTTGGCCGACAGCCAGCCCCGCTCGAGCACCGCCAGGCCCAGCGCCTCGAGCAATGAAGACGCGACACCATCCGACCCACCGGGCTCGCGTCCAGGCATCGCGGCGGAGTCTGAAGCTGGAGACGCGATGGCTGGCACGGTACGGACGGAACCCTTCAGGAGGCTGGTGAGCGCAACTCTCGTCGCAGGATCTTGCCGACGTTCGACTTCGGCAGTTCGTCGCGGAATTCGATCGTCTTCGGACGCTTGTACGCCGTGAAATTCGCGCGGCAATACGCCGCAATATCCTCTTCGGCAAGTGCCGGATCGCGACGAATGACGAACAACTTCACGGCTTCACCCGATCGTTCGTCCGGCACGCCGATCGCCGCGCATTCCAGTACGCCGGGATGCAAGTTGACGACCTGTTCGATCTCGTTCGGATACACATTGAAACCCGACACCAGGATCATGTCCTTCTTGCGGTCGACGATGCGCACATAACCCTGTTCGTCCATGATGCCGATGTCGCCCGAACGGAAGAAGCCGTCGTTGGTCATCACCTTGGCGGTCTCGTCCGGACGCTTCCAGTAGCCGGCCATCACCTGCGGGCCGCGGATGCAGATCTCGCCGGCGGTGCCGAACGGCACGTCGACGCCGTCATCGTCGCGGATCGCGATGTCGGTGGACGGGATCGGCATGCCGATCGTGCCGGTGAATTCGCGCTTGTCGAGGCGGTTGCTCGTGGCGACCGGCGACGTCTCCGAGAGCCCGTAGCCCTCGACCACCGGGCACCCCGTGATCTTGAGCCAGCGCTCTGCCGTCGCCTGTTGCACGGCCATGCCGCCGCCGTTGGAGATGACGAGGTCGGAGAAGTCGAGCTTGGCGAACTCCGGGTCGTTGGCGAGCGCGTTGAACAGCGTGTTGACGGCGGGGAACATGTTGACGCGGTAGGCCTTCAGCGTCTTGATGAAGCCGGGGATGTCGCGCGGATTGGGCACCAGGATGTTCATCGCGCCGAGACGCGCGCCGAACATGTAGCAGATGGTCAGCGCGTAGATGTGATACAGCGGCAGCGCGCAGACAATGGTCAGTGGCTTGTCGCCCAACTGCTCGAACATCGGCTTGAACCAGGCCTCGCTCTGCAGGATGTTGGCGACGACGTTGCGATGCAGCAGCGTCGCGCCCTTGGACACGCCCGTCGTGCCGCCCGTGTACTGCAGGAACGCGATGTCGTCGCCGCCCAGCGCCACCGGCTTGAGCACGCTGCGCGTGCCCTGCGCAATGGCCATGTTGAAGCGCGTCACGCTGCGGCCGCCGTCCAGCGGCAGCCGGAACTCGGGCACCATCTTCTTGATGTGGCGCAGCACGAAGTTGACGATCTGGCCCTTGGCGAAGCCCAGCATGTCGCCCATCGAGGCGAGCACCACGTGGCGCACGTCCGTCTTCGCGATCACGGTCTCGAGCGTGTGGGCGAAGTTCTCGAGCACGATGATGACGGTGGCGCCGGAATCGGCCAGTTGATGTTGCAGCTCGCGGGCCGTGTACAGCGGATTGACGTTGACGACCACGCCGCCCACGCGCAAAACCGCGCCGATCGCGACCAGGTACTGCGGCACGTTGGGCATCATGATCGCGACGCGGTCGCCGCGCTGCACGCCCTTCGATTGCAGCCACGCGCCGAGCGACTTCGAGCGCTCGTCGATCTCGCCGTAGCTGAAGCGCACGCCCATGCAGGCGGCGGCGTCGCGCTTCGCGTGATTGGTCCACGACTCTTCCAGCATCGGAACGAGCGACGAATACGTGTCCGCCGGCACCGCGCCCGGCACGCCAGGCGGATAGTGCGCCAGCCAGGGGCGCTGCGTGGAGGTGGCGGGAGCGGAAGTGGCGAGGGCATCGGTCATGGTCGACCATTGTGAGCCACACGGCCCCCGCGATACCCCGGGGAAATCGGCTATGGCGGCTAGGGTAACTGGACCAGAACGTCGTCCGCCGCAAGCGCAACTGTCGCGGCCGCGACAGCGGAGCGATCGAACAGCCGCGCAATCAGCGCCGTCTCGCGGACACGGATCGTCGCGAGGAACTCCTTGGCGCCGCCCATCGCGCCGAACGCGTCGAAGCCACCCTCGAGAAACGTCTGCAGCGCGCCCATGCCCGCCGCGCGCGCCGGCCCGCGCATCGCCTTGAGGCTGGCGCGCAGCACGAAGCTGCGCGTGTGGCGGTCGAGCGCCTCGCCCACGCTCATCACGAGCTCGATCTGTCGCGCCCGCGCGGTGCTCTCGCCAGTGGCCTGCCACGCGCGTACGTAGCTCGCGCGCGTCGGCGCATCGCCGGCCAGATGGATCGCCATCGCCGTATCGAGCCGCTCCGACAGCGCATGCACCGCCGCCAGCGACTCGACCGTGGCGACGGTGTCGGCCGGGAACAGCCGCACCAGCGCCGGCACGATGCGGCTGAACTGCGCATCGCGCTGCGTGAAGTCCTGCGGGCCGTACAGCTCGTTGAGAAAGAAGTTCGCCGCGCGCCCGTAGCGCGGATGCGCCAGCAGGCTCGCGTGGGTGCGCGCGAAGCGCTTCTGCTGGTACGCCTTCAACGCCTCGACCGCCTGCGCCAGGCCCGGCGCTGCGGCTCGCCGGCGGCGTTCGACGTCGACGGCGGCCAGGGACTGCAGGATGCGGGTGGCGATGTCGCTCATCGGCGCAAGCGTATCAGCCGTCAGCGCCATGTCGCAGCAGGGCCGGCGACGCTGCGTGATACTCGCTGGATGCTCGCCCGCGTCGCCCGACTGCTGTTCGTCGCCTGGTTCGCCCTGCTCGCCGGCCTGCTGGTGGCCGCACACGTGACCGGCTGGACGCTCGACTGCTGGATCGCGCTCTACGTGCTGGTCCTGGGCCATCCCACGATGTTGGCGATCGAGATGCTGATGGCGCGCAGCGTCGCCGCGCGCAAGGCCGCGCCGCGCGCCCGCTGGTTCGACATGCTGCGTGCCGTGCTGGGCGAATGGCGCGAGTCGACCGCCATCTTCGGCTGGCGCATGCCCTGGCGCTCGAACGCCATCGAGGATCATCTGCCCAAGACCTCGCGCGGCCTGCGCGGCGTCGTCTTCATCCATGGCTACATCTGCAATCGGGGCCTGTGGAATCCGTGGATGAAGCGGCTGCTCAAGCTCGATCGCGCGTTCGTCGCGGTGAGCCTGGAGCCGTTGTTCGCGAGCCTGGACGACTACGTGCCGCAGGTCGAGCGCGCCGTGCGCCGCATCGAGGCCGCCACCGGACTGGCGCCCGTGATCGTTGCGCACAGCATGGGCGGACTGGTCGCGCGCGCATGGCTGCGCTCGCGTGCCACGCACAAGCGCAGCGACGGCACCGACGAGGCCGCGCGCCTGATCACCATCGGCACGCCGCATCGCGGCACCTGGCTGGCGCGCCTCGCCCGCACGGTCAACGGCCGCCAGATGGGCATGGACAGTCCCTGGATGACGGCGCTCGCCGGCAAGGAGCCGCCGACGCTGCCGGGCCTGATCACCAGCTGGTGGAGCGAGTGCGACCAGATCGTCTATCCGCCGCCCACCGCCGTCTATCCGGGCAGCGAGGCGAAGCAGCTGCGCGGCGTCGGGCACATCGCGATGACGGGGCGCGAGGAGGTGTGGAACGAGATCCGGCGGCGGATCGATTACTGAAGCATCAGCCCTGTTGGCGCGTCGCCTGAAGTGACGGCGCCAGGGCTCGCACGCCGCACGATCGGGACCTGCCCTGCGAACGGTACTTTCGCGTGCAGGGGTGCAAGACCCGGCACCGGATTCAGTCGTCTATGTCGAGCAGCAGTTGCCGGGTCGGCTCGAGACCGAGGTGCAGCAGCGCGGCGATGTCGCGGATGTCGTCGGGCAGGGCCGGGTTGTCCCAGCCATTCATCGTGTGGCGCGCGACGCGGATCGCCAGCAGCACGTTGCGCACCTGCGAGTTCTCGGCGTGGCTGTCGTCGGTGATGCGCACCAGGATCTCGGGCAGGCGCCAGAGCTGCATCAGCACGTGCTGGATGTCGTTCAGCTCCGCGTTGAGCAGGTCGCGCTGCGCGGCGCTGGAGCGCAGCGTGGAATCCGCGCGCTGGCGGCGCTGCAACTCGAGCGCAAGCTCGGGCGCGTGCAGCCACAGCAGCATCTCGGTGAAGTCGTGCAACTGCGCGGCCTCGTGCAGGACGATCGCGTCGTGGTCGGAGCGGTGGATCGCGAAGCTGGCGGCGAAGCGCGCGGCGCGGTCGGCGCGCAGCAGCACGCGGCGCAGGCCGGCCAGCGCCTCGGGGTGATCGGCGAGGTGATCCTCGACCGTGGGCTGCGGCCCGAATGCGCGGAAGAACGGCGTGATGCCCATCAGCACCAGCGCCTCGACCACCGTCTCTGCATCGGTCAGGCGGCGATTCGAGCCTTGCGTCGAGGCGTAGACCAGCAGCTTGAGCGTCATCAGCGGATCGCGGCCGATGACCTCGGAGATGATGCGCGCGTCGACGTCGTCCTCGACCAGCCGCATCTCCTCGATCGCGGCCGCGGTGCTCGCGAGCACGGGGATCTCGATCTGCTGGAAGTAGCGCACCCAGCCGTCCACATCGCGGGGCGTGCGGAAGGACGTGGCGGCGGGCAGGGCACTCATGGCGGTATCCGGGGACTCGAGGGAGGCCGTCCCCGTTGGTCTCAGGGACGGCCAGTTACTCGGTATATCGGACTTCCGCGCGCCGACTTGAGTTCCGCGCGTGCGCTTTCCTACAGCCGGCGCACGTCGATGTAGCCGACGAGCTCGCCGTCGATGAACAGCGCGCCTTCCGGAGCGCCGGCCTCGGCGTGGAACTCGACGCTGACGTCGTGCTGGCTGCGCCGACGCTGGCGCGCGTGCAGCGGCCGTGCGACGTCGCGCGCCTGGCGGGCCAGGGCGTCGCTCGCGCCGCGCAGGAGGTGCGCCACGAAGCGGCGCCAGGTATCGCTGAAAGGAGGCCGTTGCGCGGGGCGATGGCCGGTCAGGACGGGGGTCATGTCGTTCTCCGGGGCGGCGCTGCGACCGCTTGGGTGAGTTCAGAGGCTGGGCGGCTTGCTGCGCACGTCGCGCGGCAGGTCGAGGGTGGCGAGTTCGCGCTTCAGGGCCTGGCGGCCTTCGCGGCGCGCTGCGCCTTCGTCGTTGCCGTGCTGGCCGGCCTGGCGAAAGCGCGCGGCCGCGACGAGCGGATTGCGTGGTCTGGACGAGGGGACGATGAACTTGGTCATGGTTTTCTCCGACGAATGAGGGGCCGAAATGCGCGAAGGCCCGGGGGTCTGCACAACCGCCCGGGCCTTCGCGAAGAGATGCTTCTCGCGGACTCAGAGCGGGATCGGGAACGGCTTGGCCACATTGCAGGCAACCATGAAACGAGCGACGCGCGCGCTGCGCAGGGCCGTGTAGTCGGCTGCGGTGGCGTGGCGGGTTCGATTCAGGGCTTGGCGCATGGAGGCTCGTGAGGGGTTGCGAGGCGGGGTGTCGCGCCGGTTCCCGACGCTTGACGCAATGATAAACAAGTCTTGATCTTGCGCAAGTGATTTATCAATCAAATGATGGAAAAGCGACGCCGGCCCGCGTCATCGAAGTCGCTGGCGATTCCGGGGTGAGTGAGCAATTTCGACGGCGCCGCCGAGGACGCGCCGCAGTGCTGCGCCCGGCCCGGGCTCCAATGGCCGCTGGAGACCACCAGAGCACATAGCCGGCGCGCCAGCGTTTTCAAGGAACCGTGCGCCCACGCTGCCCCGGCGAAACCACCACGCACTCTCGCCGGAAGTCAGCGCTTTTTCTTCAGCGGCGCGATGCCGGCCTGTGCCGAATGCCACAGCGCCAGCGGGTCGTCGGGCGGCGGGGGTGGCGCCGGCGGGCGCGCCGTGACGCCCGGGGCGAGCTTGCGCGGCGGCGGCGTGGCCGGTGCCAGGGCAGGCGCCTCGGCGGCCGGCATCAGCACCTCGCCCAGCAGGTCCAGCAGGCGCGTGCGGGCGCGCTGCGGGTGTCGGCGATAGTAGGTGAGCACGAGGCCGACGATGAAGCGCTCGTCGTCGTCCTGCGGGACCTGATCGTCGGACGATATGGCCGGCGCGGCGACGGGGGCCGTGGCGCCGGCGGCGTGTTCGGCGTCCATCCAGCCGGCCGGCTTCTGGCAGCATTGCTCGAACTGGCGCGCCAGGCGCTCGCCGATCAGGCGCGAGCGGCTCTTGATCTGGCTCCAGTAGCTGGGCTGGATCTGCAGGCGCTCGGCAAAACGGCGTTCCAGGCCCCGCAGCGTCGCGGCGTCGGGGTGCTTGATGGTGTTGCGGACGAATTCGTCGAACAACGCGAGCGCGTTGTCCAGGCGGATAGAGGCCACGTCTCGGGGGGCGTGCATGGAGCGCAATGATAAAGGCTCGTGTCACAGCGCGCCTTCTCTCGATGCAAGGCCTTGCTCAGCCACGCCGCGAACAGGCGGCAAGATTGCGCACAAGTGCACGGGGTACCATGGCTCGATGCTGTTGACCCGCCTGTTCCGGCGCCGCTCCGGACGCCTTCTCGCCCTGCTGCTGACGGCCGCGCTGAACGCGTGGGCCGGCGCCACGCCGCCGGGCGTCCATCCGCCTTCCGCGCCGGCCTCGCCGCTCGCGAAACCGCAGTCCGCGGCTTCGGCCGCCGAGGACGACAGCGCGGCCGAGGACAGCGCCAACCTGTCGGCATCGGCGCGCCGCATCTACGACATCGGCCGCCCGCGGCTGCTGCAGGTGCGCACGCTGCTGCGCGACCAGGACAGCCAGGCCAGCGTCGGTTCCGGCTCGCTGGTCGGTGCCGACGGCCTCATCCTGACGAACTACCACGTCGTCAGCCAGGTGGCGCTCGAGCCGCAGCGCTACCGCCTCAACTTCCAGACCGTCGACGGCGTCACCGGCGCGCTGCAACTGGTCGCGTTCGACGTCGTGCACGACCTCGCGCTCGTGCGCATGGCCAAGCCGCCGGCCGCCGTCGCCGCGCGCGGGCTGTTCGAGTTCCGCCCCGCGACGACGCCGCTGGCGCAGGGCGAGCGCATCTTCTCGCTGGGCAATCCGCTCGACGTCGGCTTCGTCGTCGTCGAGGGCACCTACAACGGCCTGGTCGAGCGCAGCTTCCTGCCGCAGATCCTGTTCTCGGGCTCGCTCAATCCGGGCATGAGCGGCGGCCCGGTCCTGGACGACAAAGGCCACATCGTGGGCGTCAACGTGGCCACGCGGCGCGATGGCCAGCAGATCAGCTTCCTCGTTCCGGCCGAGTTCGCGCAGGCGCTGATCGCGCGCAGCGCGCAGGCCAAGCCGATCACCGGCTCGGTCGAGGCCGAGATGGCGCGCCAGCTGCTGGCGCACCAGCAGCAGCTGACCACGCGCTTCGTCGCCCTGCCGTGGCGCGAGACCAAGCACGCGCACTACAGCGTGCCGGTGCCGCAGGAGGACTTCATGCGCTGCTGGGGCTCCTCGAATCCGTCGGAGTCCAAGGGCCTGTCGTTCGAGCGTTCCGACTGCCAGATGGACACGGCCATCTTCATCAACGAATCGCTGCGCACCGGCGATCTCGCGGTGCGCCACGAGGTCTACGACGGCAGCAAGCTCGGCGCGCTGCGCTTCGCACAGGAGGCCGGCCAGAGCTTCCGCAACGAGGGCATGGGCCGGCGCACGCACGACCTGTCGGCGCCCAAGTGCGAGGAGGACTTCGTCGAGAGCGCCGGCTTGCCGATGCGCACCGTGATGTGCCTGCGCGCCTATCGCCACCTGCCGGGGCTGTACGACGTCGCGGTGCTGTCGCAGTCCGTCGATGCGAAGACCGAAGGCGTGCAGGGCCGCTTCGACGCCCGCGGCGTCAGCTTCCAGAACGCCATGCTGCTCGCCAGCCACTACCTGCAAGGATTCGCATGGAAACGCTCGCCCTGATCGAGACGCTCGACCGGGACGGCCAGCCGCGCCAGATCCTGCGCGTCTCGCAGTGGCCGGTGCGCATCGGCCGCGCGATCGATTGCGACCTCGTGCTCGACGACCCGCACGTGGCCGCGCATCACGCGACGCTCGCGCTGCGCGACGACGGCGTGCACGTCGAGCCGGCCGCCAGCGTCAACGGCGTGCGCCTGGGCCGCGCGGCCATCGCGCCCGGATCGACCCCGCTGCTGCCGGCGTCGAGCGTGATGACGCTGGGCGCGACGACGCTGCGCGTGCGGCTCGCGGGCGAGGTGCTGGCGCCCGAGCAGCGCCTGCTGGACCTGCTGCAGTACGAGCGTCGGCATGCCGTCACGCTGATGGGGCTGATCCTGTTCGCCGCAGTGTGGCAGGGCTTCTCGCTCTGGCTGACCACCGTGCCGGGCGGCGCGCAGGGCCCGGCGCTCGCGTGGAACTACCTGTCGGCACCGATCGGCCTGATCGTCTGGTGCGCGCTGTGGGCCATCGGCTCGATGCTGTTCCAGCGCCGCTTCGCGTTCTGGGCGCACCTGTACATCGCGCTCAAGTGGCTGCTGATCGCCATCGTCACCGAGGCCGCGACGGCGCAGATCGCGTTCGCGCTGTCGATGCCGTCCATCGAGAAGCTGGGTCGCGTCGTCTTCGTCGGTGCGATCGCGATGATGATGTGGCGCCACATGGGCCTGCTGCTGCCCACGCGGCGGCGCGCGGTCGCCATCGCGATCGGCAGCGCCGTCGTGGTGAGCAGCGGCCTGCTGCTGATCGACCGCGGGATGCAGCAGCAGCCGCTGATCGGCGACCTCTACCTCGGCACGATCTCGCTGCCGGGCGTGCGCATCGCCAAGACGGTGTCGGCCGACGCCTTCGTGAAGTCGGCCGCGCCGCTCGAAAAGACGCTGGCCAAGTGGGCGAAGCCCGGCGACGACGATGACGACGCGGCACCGGGCGACGACGACGATTGACGCCGATGCCGCGGCCTTCGACCGCGGCACGTGCCTCAATGGGTCTCGGGGTCCTTGCCGTACGCCGGCGAGCGCGGCCCTGCCAGCACGCCGTTGTAGTGCGGCGCGCCGAGCAGGCGCGAATCGGCGATGCCGGCGAAGTTGTAGGCAGCGTCGGTCGTCGTGTTGATGATCTGCTTGACGACAGCCGATACCAGCATCACCGCCAGATTGCCGCCGCCGTTGCCCTGCTCCGCGGACGAGGCCACGGCTCGGCCTTCCCACAGCAGCGCGCCCGAGCGCAGATCGATGATGCGAGCTTGCGCCTGGACGACGGTCTCGCTGGCGAGGACGTTGTAGCTGGTGCCGTACTTGGTGACCTTGATGTACACCGCGGCATCGGCCCCGAAGAAGTCCCGCAGCTTCTCGCGCGGGATGTTCTGGGCGTCGTCAGCGGTGTCGATGCCGTTCTGGTGGAACGTCTCGTCGACCAGCGTCACCGGCAGCACGTAGTAGCCTGCCTCGGCCAGCGGCAGCGTCGCCTGCGCCCAGACCGACGCGCCGGCCTTGACCTCGGGCGATTCGTTGATGGGCGGCATCACGAGCAGCGTCTTGGGATTGGCCTGCCTGAACGCCGTGTAGTCGTAAGCCACGGGCTTGTGGGCGCAGCCACCGAGCGTGGCGAGCACCGTGAGCGCGGCGATCGGAAGGAAACGGGTCTTGTTCATGCCGGCTTGTCCTTGTTGGCGGTCTGCGAGCCTTGGGCGGGCGCGTTGAGCTTGGCCAGGAGCTTGTCCATGTAGGGCGCTGACTCCGGGAACGCCGATTTCTCGGACTCGAACAACTGCCTGGCGCGATCGGCGTGACCGACGTTCAGTTCCAGCATGCCCAGGTGCGCACGGAAGCCGGGCGGCAGCGCTGCGTTCGCCGCGCGTGCCTTCTCCATGTGCTGTTCCATTGCCTGCATCTGCTCTTCGGGGCTGGCGCCGGCGCGTTGCAGGGTGTCGTATTGCTGATGCGGGAAGCTCTCCCACATGTACAGCGGCACGGGCTTCGCGGCGCAGCCGACGAGCATGCCGACGGCCGCCGCGGCAGCCGTGCGGCGCACGAAATCGACGGCCCGCATCACTTCACCCACTGACCGGCGTCGCGTCCGGCGGCCAGGCCGTCGACGGCCTCGCGCATGGCGAGATCGAGCACCTTGCCCGTCAGCGTCGAGTCGTAGCCCGCGGTGCCGCCGAAGCCGAGCACCTCGCGGTTGGACAGCTCGTACTCGCCGGCGCCGCGCGCCGAGTACACGACCTCGGACGTCAGCGTGTTCACGACGTTGAGCGTGATCTTCGCGTACGCCACCTGCTTCTTGCCGCGGCCAAGCAGGCCGAACAGCTGCATGTCGCCGACTTCCTTGCGGCCGAACTCGGAGATGTCGCCCGTGATGACGTAGGACGCGCCATGCAGCGTCTGCGCCGTGCCGGCGATCTTCGCCTCGTTGCTCGTCTCCGACATGTTCTCGCGATCCAGCACCGAGAAGCGCTGCGATTGCTGCAGGTGTGCCACCAGCGAGCTCTTGGCTTCGCTGCCGAGGCGGTCGGGACCGTCCGAGAACACGCCGCGCATGAAGCTCGAATGGTTGTCGAACTTGCCGACCGCCACCGACACGCGCTGGCCCGAGTACGGCGCGGCCGCAGCCTGCACCTTCTCGACCTGAATGCTGTGCGAACTTTCAGTAGCGCAGCCGACGAGCGCGAGCGCGCACGAAACCGCGGCGGCGGCCTTTCCGAATTGAGACATGGAACCTCCCTCAGGTTGATCTTCTGGCCTCGCCTGGGCCGCCTGGGCCGCGTGGCCCGCGAGACTCGGCAGGAGTGTATGTTCAATCCGCGCCTGTTCAGCGGCGGGAAAGGTGGACTGCGCACTCCAGATGCCGAAAAGTTCCGCCCGGGGAGATTCCGTGAACCATGGTTTGCCCTCAGTCCACGTCGACCGGCTTGTGCTCTTGGCGCAAGGCGTTCTGCACGCTCATCGGCGCCGGCTCGTAGTGCGAGAACGCCACCGTGTAGTGGCCCTCGCCGCTGGTCATCGCGTTCAGGCGCGTCGCGTAGGCGATCAGCTCCGCGGCCGGCGCCTGGCCGCGCACGATCATCGCCCCGCCCAGCTGGGCCTCGGTGCCGTTGACCTGGCCGCGACGCGACGCGAGGTCGCCGGTGATGTCGCCCATCGCGCTGGCGGGCGCGAGGATCTCGACGTCGACGATCGGCTCCAGCACGATCGGCCGCGCCTCCATGATCGCGACCCACGTCGCCTTGCGTGCCGCGGTCGCGAACGCGATGTCCTTGCTGTCGACGCTGTGGCTCTTGCCGTCGTGCACCGTGACGCGGACGTCCTCCACCGCGTAGCCGGCGATCACGCCCGCGGCCAGCGCCTCGCGCACGCCCTTTTCCACGGCCTGCATGAACTGGCCGGGGATGGCGCCGCCCTTGACGATGTCGGCGAACTCGATGCCCGCGCCGCGCGGCAGCGGCTCCACGCGCAGGAACACCTCGCCGAACTGGCCGGCGCCGCCGGTCTGCTTCTTGTGGCGATGGTGGCCCTCAGCCCTGGCCGTGATCGTCTCGCGATAGGCCGTGCGCGGCGGACGCGTCTCGACCTCGAACTTGTGCACGTCGCGCAGCCGCTCGAGGAGCATGCGCAGGTGCAGCTCGCCGAGCCCGTTGACGACGGTCTCGCGCGTGGCCGCGACCTGCTCGATGCGCAGGCACGGATCCTCGTCGACCGACCGCTGCACGAGATCCCACAGCCGCTGCTCGTCGCCATGGCGCTTCGGCTGGATCGCGATGCCGTGCACCGGCACCGGGAACGCGAGCGGCTTCAGGTGGATGTGGCTGTCCTCGGCCGCGTCGTGCAGCACGGCGTCGAAGTGCAGCGCGTCGACCTTGGCGATGGCGCAGATGTCGCCCGGCAGCGCGCGCGAGATCTCGACGTGCTCGCCGCCCTGCAAACGGAACAGGTGGCCGACCTTGAAGCACTTGCGCGCGTCGCCGACGAACAGCTGCGTGTCGCGCGTGATCGTGCCCTGGTGCACGCGCAGCACGCCCATCTTGCCGACGTACGGGTCGACGGTGACCTTGAACACGTGGGCCAGCACGTGCTTGGCGGGATCGGGCGTGGCGTGCACGAGCCTCGCGTCGGCGCCCTCGCCGTCGAGGAAGTCGGGCGGATTGCCCTCGGTCGGATTGGGCAGCAGCTTGGCGATGATGTCGAGCAGTTCGGGCACGCCCGCGCCGGTCTTGGCGGAGACGAAGCACACCGGGATCAGGTGGCCCTCGCGCAGTGCCTGTTCGAGCGGCGCGTGCAGCTCGGTGGCCTCGACGTCGCCCTGGTTCAGGTAGCGGTCGACGAACTCGGCGTCGACCTCGACGACCTGTTCGACCAGCGCCTGGTGCGCGGCCTCGGGCGACGAGAAATCGGTCTCGCCGTCGCGGTTGAAGAAGCAGTCGACGACGCGCGTGCCGCGGCCGGCCGGCAGGTTCAGCGGCAGGCACTCGCGGCCGAACACCTCGCGGATCTGCGCCAGCACGGCGGCGCAGTCGGCGCCGGGCACGTCGATGCGGTTGACGACGATCATGCGATCGAGCTTGCGGTCGGCCGCGTGGCCCATCATGCGTTGCGCGGTCGAATCGACGCCGGACGTCGCGCTGATGACGATGGCCGCGGTCTCGACGGCCTCGAGCGCGGGCAGCGACTGCCCGACGAATTCGAGCGCCCCGGGCGTGTCGAGCAGCTGGATGCGGATGCCGTCGTGCACGCAGTTGACGACGGCGGTGTTGAGCGAATGCTGGACGCGCTTCTCGAGCGGGTCGTGATCGCTGACGGTCGAGCCGCGTTCGACGCAGCCGGCTGTCTTGATGGCGCCGGCGCGCAGCAGCAAGGCCTCGGTGAGAGTGGTCTTCCCGGTGGCCGAGGCGCCCACCAGTGCCACGTTGCGGATCGCCGCAATATCGGTTGATTCGAGGATCGTCATGGCGCGTGTCTCCACGGGCCGAGACGCCAAGCGGCACCGCGGCGACCCGAACCGCGACACGGCCGGATGGCAGGAACCCCCAGCCTACGCCCCAACCGGACAGCGCGCAAGCGGATGAAATTTGGCTATTGGAAGGCGACTTCCGCGAAACCTCGCAGCTTGCGGCTGTGCAGCTTGTCGACACCCGAGCCGCGCAGCAGCTCCAGCGCGCGGATGCCGATGCGCAGGTGCTGCTCGACGCGCTCGCGGTAGAAGTGGTTGGCCATGCCGGGCAGCTTGATCTCGCCGTGCAGCGGCTTGTCGGACACGCACAGCAAGGTGCCGTACGGCACGCGGAAGCGGAAGCCGTTGGCGGCGATCGTGGCGGACTCCATGTCCAGCGCGATCGCGCGGCTCTGGCTGAAGCGGCGCTCCGGACCCGGATGCGGCAGCAGCTCCCAGTTGCGGTTGTCGGTCGACGCCACGGTGCCGGTGCGCATCACGCGTTTCAGGTCGAAGCCGGACAGCTGCGTGATGTCGGCGACGGCCTGTTCGAGTGCCACCTGCACTTCCGCGAGCGGCGGGATCGGCACCCACAGCGGCAGCTCCTCGTCGAGCACGTGATCCTCGCGGACGTAGCCGTGCGCGAGCACGTAGTCCCCGAGCTGCTGCGTCGTGCGCAGGCCCGCGCAGTGGCCCAGCATGATCCATGCATGCGGCCGCAGCACGGCGATGTGGTCGCTGATGTTCTTCGCGTTGGACGGCCCGACGCCGATGTTGACCATCGTGATGCCGCTGTTGTCGGAGCGGCGCAGATGGTACGCGGGCATCTGCGGCAGGCGCGGCGGCGCGCTGCCGATCGGGCCGACGCTGTGCGTGACGCCGTTGCGCATCGTCACGACGTTGCCCGGCTCGACGAACGCGTCGTAGACCGAATCGGCCTTGGCCATCTCGCGGTGGCCCAGCGCGATGAACTCGTCGATGTAGAACTGGTAGTTCGTGAACAGCACGAAGTTCTGGAAGTGGTCGGGCGCGGTGCCGGTGTAGTGGCGCAGGCGGTGCAGCGAGTAGTCGACGCGCGGCGCGGTGAACAGCGCCAGCGGCAGCGGTTCGTTGGGGCCGCTCTCGTAGGTGCCGTTGGCGATGCCGTCGTCCATCGCGGCGAGGTTGGGCAGGTCGAACAGGTCGCGCAGCTGCATGCGCTGCGTGGTCGTCAGCGTGCCCTCGACGTGGTCGTGCTCGGCGAAGCTGAAGTGCAGCGGCATCGGCTCGCGGCTGACGCCCACCTCGATCTTGACGTCGTGGTGCTGCATCAGCAGGCGGAACTGCTCGCGGTAGTAGTCGACGAACAGCTCGGGCCGCGTCAGCGTGGTCTCGAAGGTGCCGGGGCCGGCGACGAAGCCGTAGCTCGAGACCGAGTCCGCGCGCGCCACCGTGTCGGTGTGCACGCGCACGCTCGGATAGCACGCGCGCACATGCGCCGCGGGCGCGTGGCCGGCGACGAATTCGTGCAGATGCTTGCGCAGGTGGTCGACGCCCGCCTGGTAGATCTGGCGCACGCGGTCGACCGCGGCATCGGGATCGTCGAAGGATTCACGGGGGACGAGCAGCGGTTCGATCATGGGTTCATTGTGGATGAAACGCGTGACGGCGGCGCATCCCCGCGGGATCGTCCGGCCTGCGTTGCCTACACTGGCGGGGTCGAAAGGTGAACATCAACGTGATCAAAGCATTCCGCGGCCAGCTCCACCGTGAGGCGGCCGCCACTTCCGCTCGTGGGCGCCCGTGGGGCCTGGTCGCCGCCGGCCTGCTGGTGCTGGGCCTGGTGCCGGCGGCGGCCAACGTGCGCCACAAGGCGGCCGCGCCCGCCAAGCCTGCCGCGGCGACCAACGCGACGCCTGCCGCCTCCGCGGCCTCGGCGCCGGCCGCGACCACCACCGATCTCGCGCAGTGGTGCGCGCGCCTCGTGCCGGCCGTGCCCGGCGTCGACGCGCCCGGCTGCCGCGCCTCGGGCCTGGTGCCCGGCGCGGGCCGCTCGGTGCACGGCGTGCCGCTGTGGGCCAACGACGTGCTGCCCGCCTCCGGCGCGCCGAAGTTCAAGGTGCTGCTGCTGGGCGGCATCCATGGCGACGAACTGGCCTCGGTGACGCTGGCCTTCGACTGGATCGCGCGCTCGCACGGCGTGCAGGCGTCGGCGATGCCGCATCCGTCCAGGAGCGCCAAACCGACGATCGCCGACGTCGCCTGGCGCTTCGTGCCGCTGCTCAATCCAGACGGCCTGCTGCATTCGCCGTCCACGCGCGTGAACGCCCACGGCGTCGACCTCAACCGCAACTTCCCCACCGCCGACTGGGCGCGCGACGCGCAGCCGTACTGGATCAAGCACACGCGCAAGGATCCGCGCCGCTTCCCCGGCCCGCAGGCGCTGTCCGAGCCGGAATCGCGCTGGCTGCTGCAGCAGATCGACCAGTTCCATCCCGACCTGATCGTGTCGGTGCACGCGCCCTACGGCCTGCTCGACTTCGACGGTCCGCCGCCCGCGCCGCGCCGCCTCGGCAGCCTGCAGCTCGACCCGGTGGGCGTCTATCCCGGCTCGCTGGGCAACTACGGCGGACTGGTGAAGAACGTGCCGGTGATGACGCTGGAGCTGAAGAACGCGCGCGCCGTGCCGCCCGCCGAACTGGCCGCGATGTGGAACGACCTGCAGCGCTGGATCAACGAGCAGATGACCAACCCCGGCGTGCAGGCGAGCGCGCAGCGCAGCCCGGTGCCTGGGACGAAGGCCATCGGCGCAGCGCGGCTGGCGGACTGAGAGCGTCCCCAATCCGGGGGCTTGCGCGGGCACGCGGGCGGCGCAGAATCCGCGCCACCGTCCATCGCCGCCCAGGAGGGCCCGTCCATGCAAACCCGTTCTCGTCTTCTCGTTGCGGGCCTCGCCGCGCTGTCGTGCGCCGCCGCCTTGGCTCAGCCCAAGATCCGTCCGGGACTGTGGGAGGAAACGATCGCGATCAAGACCGACAACGCGCAGGCCAACGCGGCGATGGAGCAGATGAAGGAGAAGCTCGCCAGCATGCCGCCGGACCAGCGTGCCGCGATCGAGAAGATGATGGCCAGCCGCGGCATGGGCATGCAGCCGGGCGGCGCACCGAATACGGTGCGCGTGTGCATCACCAAGGAGCAGATCGCCCGCGGGTTCACGCCCGATCGCGATGGCCGTTGCTCGCGAGTGAATGTCAGCACCTCCGGCAACGTCACGAAGTTCGACTTCACGTGCGCCTCCGAGCACCGGAACATGACTGGGCATGGCACGCTCACCACGATGGGCGACACCGCGTTCGCGGTCAGCACCGTGGCCGACACCGCCGACCAGAAGAACACAATGCAGGTTCAGAGCGACATCAACGGCAAGTTCGTCTCCGGGGACTGCGGAGACGTCAAGCCGATGGAGACGCCCAACAAGTAGGCGCGCCGCCCGCCGTGAGCACCGTTGGCGGTTTCGGACTAGTTTCTTCGCAGCTCGCGCCACGCGACCCAGAGTGCGCCGATCGCGGCCAGCGCGCACAGCGGGTACCACTGCTGCGGCGCCGGGGCCGCGATCGTGACGCTGCCGTCCGGCGACATCACGACCGCCGCGACCAGCAGCACGAAGCCCGCGACCATGCCGGCGGCCGCCCAGCGCCACAACCGCGCCTGCGCCGCGTGGCGGCGGTTCTCGGCGGCCAGCGCGCGCGCGATCGCGAGTGGCGCGACGGGCGTGGCCCGGCGCTGCGCCGGTAGCGCGTGCGCGGCCTGGTCGACCGCGGCCATCGTGCGGGCCACGAAGCCGTCGTCGGGCAAGGGTTGCGGGGCGCTGGCGCGCAGCAGCGCGTCGAGCGGGTCGTCGATGCGTTCGGATTCGTTCATGTGTCGGACTCCGGATTCCAGGCCCCCAGCAGCTCGCGCAGCCGGGTCTTGGCACGATCGAGATGGGACTTCAGCGTGCCCAGCGGCAAGCCGAGCACCTGCGCGGCCTCGGCGTGCGACAGGTCGAGATGGAAGCAGTGCACGACGGCGAGTCGCTGGATCTCGCTGAGCGCCTGCAGCGCCCGTTCGACGTCGCGGCCGAGGCCCTCGACGGCGCGCGGATCGTGGCCGGGCTCGACGGCATCGCTCGCGTCGGGCTCATTCCATTCGACGGGCAGCTGCGGCCGCCGCACGTGCTGCAGGAAGCGCGTCAGCGCGATGCGGTGCAGCCAGGTGGCCAGGCGGGCGTCGCCGCGGAAGTCGTTCAGGTGCAGCCAGGCCTGCACGAAGGTCTCCTGCGCGAGGTCGTCGGCCAGTGCGGCGTCGCCGTGCGCGAGGCGGCGCAGCTGCAGTCGCACGCGCGACTGGTGCGCGCGCACGAGCCGCGCGAACGCGTGGCGGTCGCCCTGGCGCGCGCGTGCGAGCCAGCCGGCGATCTCCGCTTCGACGTGCGTGGACTCGTCGAACAGCATGGGGCGTGGCGCCACGTCAATGCGTCATTGCAGGTCGATGGACGACGGCTCCGGCGGCTCGGGCGGCTGCGGTTCGATCTTCAGCGCGATCAGCTGCGCCACGCCGATCGCCAGCGGGATCAGCCCCGCGGCCCACAGGCCATGGTCGAGCCGGAACATCGCGCCGAGGAACGCGCTCGTGCCGACACCCACGCCCACCAGCGTCAGCGCGCGCATCAGCGCCGAGCCCTCGCGGCGCGACGAGCGCAGCAGCTCGCGCGGCACCGGCAGGCCCTTCTCGAGCAGGTCGACGATGGTCTTGTGCTTGCGTTCCTGGTACTTGTACGCGAAGTTCAAGGCGATCACGACGATGCCCAGCGGCATCAGCATTCCGGTGATGGGGATCAGCAGCTCGGGGCTGAGCAGGTTGTTCCAGGGATCCATGGCGTTCTTCCGGTTGAGCGATATCCCTTGGATGCGCGCCGCGCCCCGCCTGGATGCACCTGCACGAAAATATTTTCAGCAGTTCTGGTACTTCCAGTTCCGCGTCTTGCCCTCGGCGATCCACTCGGCGGCCTGCGCGACGCGCGATGCCCGCGTCGCCTCGCGCTTGGCCTCGACGATCCATTCCACGTACTCGCGCTGCTGGCTGGGCGTGAAGGCGTCGAAGATCTTGCGGGCGCCGGACTGCGCGCGCAGCGCCGCGGCCAGGTCGTCGGGCAACGCCGGCACCTCGCGCCGGGGCTTGGGCGCCGGCGGCGCACTGGCCTTCTCGTCGATGGCGGCGGCCCACGCGGCGCGGGCCTCGACGATCAGCCTGCGCAGCGCGGCGGCCTTGGGCAGGTCGGCCAGCGATTGGATGCGGCCGAACTGGCCCATCGCCTTTTCACGTTCGCCAGCCGCCTCCTCCGCGATCGGGCGGCCGCCCTTCCAGAAGCCGAGCGAGCAATGCGCCTTGAACGCCGCCATGCTCGCGAACGGCCGCCCGTCCAGCAGGAAGAACGGATGGCTCCACTTGATGGCCTCGGTGACGTCCGGCAGTGCGGCATGCATCGCCTCGCGCACGAATTCCATGGGTTCGCGCGTGAACGGCGCGGCGCTCGCGATGTAGTCGTCGACGCGAGGATCGCGGGCGCTGGCGGCGGCGTTTTTCGAGCTCGGCATGGGCGCCGACTTTAGGCCCGGAGCCGGCGCCGCCGCAAGAGTGGTTTCAGCGGATCACTTCTTCCCCGCCACCAGCCCGTCCCACCACTCGCGCGCGCTGGACTTGACCACCTGCAGCGCCTGCGGATCGCCGTGCATCAGCGCCGACGCGTAATGGCGCAGCTGCTTGGCCGTGATGTGCGGCGGCGCGGGCGGCACCGTCGGGTCGGTGACCATCTCCAGCACCACCGGCCGGTCGGACTTCAGCGCCTCGTCCCAGGCGCCGGCGATGTCGGCGGGCTTGTCGACGCGGACCCCGCCCAGGCCCAGCATGCGGCCGTACTGCGCATATGGGAACGACGGCAGGTCCTGCGAGCCCTCGAACTTCGGATCGCCTTCGGTGCTGCGCTGCTCCCACGTCACCATGTTCAGGTCGCCGTTGTTGAGCACCATCACCACCAGCCGCGGATCCTTCCATTTGCGCCATTCGCGCGCGATCGTGATCAGGCCGTTGATGCCCAGCATCTGCATCGCGCCGTCGCCCAGCAGCGCGACCACCGGACGATCGGGATACGCCATCTTGGCGGCCAATGCATACGGCACCGCGGGCCCCATCGTCGCGAGGCCGCCGGACAGCGTGCCGATCATGCCGCGCCGCGCCTTCAGGTCGCGCGCGTACCAGGACGCGACCGTGCCGGAGTCGGCGGTGAGGATCACGTCGTCGGGCAGCCGCGGCGACAGCTCCCAGAACACGCGCTGCGGGTTGATCGGCACGGCGTCGGTCATCGCGCGCGTCTCGAGCACGCGCCACCACTGCCGAACGTTGGACTCGATGGTGTCGCGCCAGCGGCGATCCTCGCGCGCCTTCAGCAGCGGCAGCAGGCCCTGCAGCGCGAGCTTCGCGTCGCCGACGAGGTTGATCTCCATCGGATAGCGCAGCCCGAGCCGGCTCGGCTCGATGTCGATCTGCACGCCGCGCGCCTGGCCCGGCTTGGGCAGGAACTCGGAGTACGGGAAGGCGGAGCCGACCATCAGCAGCGTGTCGCAGTCCTCCATCATCTTCCAACTCGGCGCGGTGCCCAGCAGGCCGATCGCGCCGGTGACGTTGGGCAGGTCGTCGGGCACGGCCATCTTGCCGAGCAGCGCCTTCGCGATGCCGGCGCCGAGGCGATCGGCGACGGCGATGAGTTCGTCGGTCGCGTGCAGCGCGCCGGCGCCGGCGAGGATCGCGACCTTCTTGCCGGCGTTGAGCACCGCGGCCGCCGCCGCGAGGTCGAGGTCGCGCGGCGCTCGTTCGGGGCTGGTGAAGCCGATGCCCGTGTGCATCATCGCGTGCTCGCGCGGCGGCTCGACCGCGGCCAGCTCCTGCAAGTCGTTCGGCAGGATCAGGCAGGTGACCGCGCGGCGATCGCGCGCGATGCGCATCGCGCGGTCGACGAGGTGCAGGATCTGCTCGGGCACCGTGGCCATCTGCACGTACTCGTGCGCGACGTCCTTGAACAGGCTGACGAGATCGACCTCCTGCTGGAAGTCGCCGCCGAGCGCGCTGCGCGCCTGCTGGCCGACGATCGCGAGCACCGGCTGGTGGTCGGCCTTCGCGTCGTAGAGTCCGTTGAGCAGGTGGATCGCGCCCGGACCCGACGTCGCGATGCATACCCCGACCTCGCCGGTGAACTTCGGATGCGAAGCGGCCATGAACGCGGCGAGTTCCTCGTGCTGCGTCTGCACGAACTCCAGCTTGTCCTGCGCGCGCCGCAGCGCGCCCATCACGCCGTTGATGCCGTCGCCGGGGTAGCCGTAGACGCGGTGCACGCCCCACTCGACGAGACGTTCGATCAGTTGGTCGCTGACGGTCTTGGCCATTGCGGCACTCCACGCAGTTTGATTGGACAGGTTCGCGAAACGGCAATCGACGCGCCAAGAAAGCGTTGATGCCGGGGTATGCGCCTTGCTGTTGGATCGACCGACCGACGCCCGAGGACGACATGCCGCAACACCAATCCACCTACCCGAAACCACCCTTCGCGAAGCAGCAGCAACCCTGGCCCGGCCTCGCCTGCAAGATGCAGCCGCCGCCCGACCACGGCGAGACGAGCTACGTCGGCTCGGGCCGCCTTGCGGGCCGCAAGGCGCTGATCACCGGCGGCGACTCCGGCATCGGCCGCGCGGTGGCGATCGCGTTCGCGCGCGAGGGCGCCGACGTCGCGATCAACTACCTGCCGCAGGAAGAGGAAGACGCCAAGGCCGTCATCGCGCTGATCGAGAAGGCCGGACGCCAGGCCGTCGCGCTGGCGGGCGACCTGCGCGACGCGGCGTTCTGCCGCCAGCTCGTCGACGACGCGGCCAAGCGCCTCGGCGGCCTGGACATCCTCGTCAACAACGCGGGCCGCCAGGCCTCGTATCCGTCGATCGCCGACATCCCGGACGAGCACTTCGACGATGTCCTCAAGGTCAACGTGTACGCGCTGTTCCACATCACCAAGGCCGCGCTGCCGCACCTGAAACGCGGCGCGGCCATCATCAACACGTCGTCCGTACAGGCCTTCGATCCGTCGGAATGCCTGCTCGACTATGCGGCCACGAAGGCGGCGATCCTGTCGATGACGCGCTCGCTCGCCAAACAGCTCGGCGCCCAGGGCATCCGCGTCAACGCGGTCGCGCCGGGCCCGTATTGGACACCGTTGCAGCCCAGCGGCGGTCAGCCGCCGGACAAGCTCGTGAAGTTCGGCGAGGACACGCCGCTGGGCCGACCCGGCCAGCCGGCCGAGATCGCCGCGCAGTACGTGCTGCTCGCGTCGCACGAGGCGAGCTTCACCACCGGCAACGTGTGGGGCAGCACCGGCGGCGAGACGGGGCCTTGATGGCACCACGCGATCGCCCCGAGGCCACCAAGGTCGCCGCGCGCGACGGCTTCGTGCGCGTGCGCGGCGCGCGCGAGCACAACCTGAAGGATGCAGCCGTCGCGATCCCGCGCGACGCACTCGTCGTCTTCACCGGCGTCTCGGGCTCGGGCAAGTCGTCGCTCGCGTTCGGCACGATCTACGCGGAGGCGCAGCGGCGCTACTTCGAGTCGGTGGCGCCGTACGCGCGCCGGTTGATCGACCAGGTGGGCGTGCCCGACGTCGACGAGATCACCGGCCTGCCGCCGGCCGTCGCGCTGCAGCAGGCGCGCGGCACGCCGGGCGCGCGCTCGTCGGTGGGCAGCGTGTCGCAGCTGTCCAGCCTCGTGCGCATGATGTATTCGCGTGCCGGCACCTATCCGGCGAGGCAGCCCATGCTCTACGCGGAGGATTTCTCGCCCAACACCGCGCAGGGCGCCTGCCCGAATTGCCATGGCCTGGGCCGCGTCTTCGAGGTCACCGAGCAGACGATGGTGCCCGACCCGTCGCTGTCGATCCGCGAGCGCGCGATCGCGTCGTGGCCGCCTGCGTGGCACGGCCAGAACCTGCGCGACATCCTCGTCACGCTGGGCTACGACGTCGACCGCCCGTGGCGCGACCTGCCCAAGAAGGACCGCGACTGGATCCTGTTCACCGAGGAGCAGCCGACCGTGCCGGTCTACGCCGGCTTCACGCCCGCCGAAACCAGGGCCGCGCTGAGATCGAAGATGGCGCCGAGCTACCAGGGCACGTTCATGAGCGCGCGCAAGTACGTGCTGCACACGTTCGCGACGACGCAGAGCGCGCTGATGAAGAAGCGCGTGTCGCGCTACATGATCGGCGGCCCGTGCCCCGTGTGCGACGGCAAGCGGCTCAAGCGCGAGGCGCTGGCGGTGACCTTCGCCGGCGTCGACATCGGCACGCTGGCGCAGATGTCGCTGGCCCGCGTCGCCGCGTTGCTGGCGCCGGCGGCCGCGGGCCGCTTCGACGAGGTCTCGCGTGACGCGCCCCCGCCCACGCGCGCGGAGGGCCGCGCGGATACAGCACGACGTATCGCCGCCGGCGGCTCGGCGCATGCGGCCGCGCCCGACGTGCGGCGCACGCCCAACCTGTCCGAGGAGAAGCGCCTCGCCGCGCAACGCCTCGCGCAGGACCTGTGTGCACGCATCGCGACCCTGCAGGATCTCGGGCTCGGCTATCTCTCGATGGAGCGCAGCACGCCGACGCTGTCGCCCGGCGAGCTGCAGCGCCTGCGCCTGGCCACGCAGATCCGCTCCAACCTGTTCGGCGTCGTCTACGTGCTGGACGAGCCCACCGCCGGCCTGCATCCGGCCGACGGCGAGGCCTTGCTGGACGCGCTCGCGCAGCTGAAGGCGCAGGGCAACTCGCTGTTCATCGTCGAACACGACCTCGAGGTGATGCGGCGCGCGGACTGGCTGGTCGACGTCGGCCCGGATGCCGGCGAGAAGGGCGGCGAGGTGTTGTACAGCGGGCCGCCCGAGGGGCTGCGCGATGTCGAGGCCTCGCGCACCGCGCGCTACCTGTTCGCCGAGGCCGCGCCGTGCGCGCGGCCGCCGCGCGAACCCTCGCGCTGGCTCGAGCTGCGCGGGCTCACGCGCAACAACCTGCACGATCTCGACGCGCGCTTTCCGCTGGGGCTGTTCACGGCGGTCACCGGCGTGTCGGGCTCGGGCAAGTCCAGCCTGGTCAGCCAGGCGCTCGTCGAGCTGGTCTGCGCCCACCTGGGCCACGAGCCCGAGCATCCCGAGGACGACGTCGACGACGCCGCGCCCGAGGTCGTGCTGCCCACGCGCGGCCGGCTGCATGCCGGCGCCGAGGCGATCCGGCGGCTGGTGCGCGTCGACCAGAAGCCGATCGGCCGCACGCCGCGTTCGAACCTGGCGACCTACACGGGCCTGTTCGACGCGGTGCGCAAGCTCTACGCCGCGACGCCGGCCGCGCGCAAGCGGCGCTACGACGCGGGCCGCTTCTCGTTCAACGTCGCCAAGGGGCGCTGCGAGACCTGCGAGGGCGAGGGCTTCGTCAGCGTCGAGCTGCTGTTCATGCCAAGCGTCTACGCGCCGTGCCCGACCTGCCACGGCGCGCGCTACAACGAGGACACGCTGAAGATCACGTGGCACGGCAGGCACATCGCCGACGTGCTCGCGATGACCGTCGACGACGCCTGGGCCTTCTTCGCCGACGAGCCCGCGGTGCGCAAGCCGCTCGCGCTGCTGCGCGACATCGGCCTCGGCTACCTGCGCCTGGGCCAGCCGGCCACCGAGCTGTCGGGCGGCGAGGCGCAGCGCATCAAGCTGGCCACCGAACTGCAGCGGCCGCAGCGCGGCGACACGCTCTATGTGCTCGACGAGCCCAGCACGGGGCTGCATCCGTCGGACGTCGATCGACTGATGGCGCAGTTGCAGGGCCTGGTCGAAGCGGGCAACACGGTGGTCGTCGTCGAGCACGAGATGCGACTCGTCGCGGCCAGTGACTGGGTGATCGACATGGGCCCGGGCGCCGGCGAGGAAGGCGGCCGCATCGTCGTCTGCGGCACGCCGCAGCAGGTGGCGCGCGATCGCGCGAGCCGCACGGCGCCGTACCTGCGGGCGACGCTCGCGCGCGGGTGACGCGCGATGCACGATCTCATGCTCACCCTGTTCGGCGACGGCGAGGACCTGAACGTCCTGCAGATGACGCTGCGCTCTGCCGCCGTGTTCGTGCTGACGCTGGCGATGATCCGGGTGGCCGGCCGCCGTTCGCTGGGGCAGCATCGCGCCTTCGATACCTGCACCACGGTGCTGATCGGCTCGGTGCTCAGTCGCGCGGTCGTCGGCGCATCGCCGTTCTGGCCCACCGTGGCCGCGGGCGCTGCGATCGTCGTGCTGCATCGGCTCATCGCTGTCGCGAGCCTGCAGTGGCCGTGGTTCGAGGCGCTGGTCAGCGGCGACAAGCGCGAGCTCGTGAAGGACGGTCGCCGCGACGAGCGCGAGATGGGCAAGGCGCTGATCACGAAGCGCGACCTCGACGAGGCGGTGCGCAAGAAGACCGGCGACGAGTCGGCGCCGCTCGGACGCGCGGTGCTGGAACGCGACGGCCGCATCACCGTGAAGGTCGAAGGGCGCGAGCCAAGCTGAACGCCGCGACGACCGGGTACCGGCATTGCCGTGTGGCGCTGCAACCACTTGTTCGACTCACGCCATGTTCCGCATCGAATCGCATCTCCGCGAGGTTCCGCTCAAGCAACTGCGCCCGACGCAGCTGACCGTCGGCTTTCGCGAGGTCGACGAGAAGCGCAAGTCATGGGCCAAGCTCGGCGACAAGGAGCGACGCAGGGCGATGGGCGAGCAACTGTTTCCGGTCGTCAAGGGCCCCGGGAAGGCGTTCTACGTCCTCGACAGCCATCACACGGCGCTCGCGCTGGTGCACGAGCAGGCCGAGAGCGTGCAGGCGGGGTTGGTCGAGGATCTGTCGCACCTCGATCACGACGCGTTCTGGATCTTTCTCGACCACCACTGCTGGATGCACATCTACGATGCGAAGGGCAAGCGCCGGCAGTTCTCGGACATGCCCAAGCGCTTCGAGGACATGCACGACGACCCGTACCGCAGCCTCGCCGGCATCGTGCGCGACGCCGGCGGCTTCGCCAAGGCCGAGGAGCCCTTCCTCGAGTTCCTGTGGGCGAACTACTTTCGCGGGACGGTGCCGGCACGAATCGTCAGGTCCGATCCCAAGAAAGCGAAGCAGCTGGCGCTCGCGCTGGCGAAGAAGCAGGATGCGGCGCACCTGCCGGGCTGGTGCGGCAAACGTTGAGCATCACTCGATCCGGATGCCCGGCCAGACGCGCTCGCCGCCGACGGGATAGCAGACGGATCCGACCGGTGGCGCTTGCGGACTGCTGCCCGTGAACGCGCCGAAGGCCGGCAGCACCAGCAGCCTGTCGATCAGGCAGAAGCACGCGAGCCGCTGGCGATCGCGTGCGGGCCCGCGCAGTGTGATCGCCGGATGCCAGTGGCCCGCGAGCACGATACCCATCGCCGTATGCTGCGGACGATGACAACCGAAGAGGCCGGGCGCGCCTTCGACGGGCCAGGGCTCGTCGTCGATCTCGAAGCCCAGCGACGACGGCGGGTCGCCGGCATGCGAGTCGTGGTTGCCGCGCACCAGCACGCAGCGCAGCGCGGGATGCGCCGCGCGCCACGCGTGCAGCGGCGCGATCGACGCCGCGCGCTGCGCATGCCTCGAGTGCAGCAGATCGCCGAGGAAGACGACGCGCTCGGCCGAGTGCGTGCGCACCAGCGTCGCGAGCCGCTGCAGGTTCTCCTGCGTCGTGCCAGAAGGCACCGGCAGTCCGCGCGCGCGAAACGTCGCGGACTTGCCGAGATGCAGGTCGGCGACGAACAGCGTGCGGGAATCCGCATGCCACGCGGCCGCCTCGGGCAGCAGCCGGAGTTCGTGGCCTTCGATTCGGAGCATTTGGGCGTTGTTCATGTGCGCGGCCTGCGGCGCGATCGCGGCGGCCGCTTCGTCGGTTCGTCGCGAGCCAGTTGCAGCGCCTGCTGCGCCGTCTCCTGCATCGTGGTGCGTGCGAACACCTCCTTCGCGTCCTCGTGCGCCGTGCCCACCGCGTTGCCGCCGGCGCGGCCTTCGAGATCGGCGACCATGCGCGCGATGCGGTCCGACAACGATTCGTTGGTGAGCTTCTCGCGGAAGCGCTCCACCATCAACGGGAACGCGAGCGGCGACGGCCGCGCCAAGTCGATCGCGGCCAGCCGCTGGCCCTGCATGCGGCGCAGCGCCGCGGCGAGCTGCGCGACGTCCAGCTCCTGGCTCAGCAGCTCGGCCTCGGCCTGCGCGAGCAGGCGGTTGCCGGGGTCGTACTTGGTGAACACGTCGTAGAACAAGCTGGCCGAGGCCTGCAGCTGCCGGTTCGATTGCCGCTCGCCCGGATGCGACTGGAAGATCAGGCCGGCGATGCGCGCGATCTCGCGGAAGCGCCGGCGCGACAGCTCCGTTGCGTTGAGGCTGGCCAACACCTCGGCGAGCAGGGCGTCACGCTCGTCCGGTGTCGCGAGCAGCTGCGGCAGGCGCTCGGCCCACGCGATCTCGCGCGCGCTGAGCAGCTCGAGGCCGTAGTCGTTGACGGCGATCGAGAACGTCGCCTGGTCCGGTTGCGCGGCGCGCCACGCCAGCAGGCTCGCGAGCCCGAGGTGCACCAGCCGGCCCGCGAACGGATAGAGGAACAGGTGCCAGCCCTCGCGGCTCTTCCAGGTTTCGGCGACGAGCGATGTCGGCGTCGGCAGCGCCGACCACCGGCGCTGGATCTCCAGCAGCGGCCGCACGCACTGCATCTCGGGACTGTCGAAGACGCCATGGTCGGCGGCATCCAGCTCGCGCAGCACGGCATCGGCCAGCGTGTTCGACAGCGGCATGCGGCCGCCGTTCCAGCGCGGCACCGCGGCGTGGCCGGCCGCCGCCTTCTTCACGTAGGCGGTCATCTGGTGCACGCGCATGAGTTCGAGCAGGCGGCCGCCGAACAGAAAGCAGTCGCCCGGCTTCATGCGCGCGATGAAGCTCTCCTCGACGCTGCCGAGCGCGCCGCCTTGCTGGTACTGCACGTTGATGCTGGCGTCGCTGACGATGGTGCCGATGTTGACGCGGTGCCGCCGCGCGAGGCGCGCGTCGGGCACGCGCCAGACGCCGTGCTCGTCGGGCACGACGCGCTGATAGTCGGGGTACGACGCGAGTGACGGGCCGCCCTGGCGCACGAAGTCCAGGCACCAGCGCCAGTACGCCTCGTCCAGATCGCGATAGGCCGTCGTCGTGCGCACCTCTTCGTACAGCGCGTCCGGCGTGAAGCCGTCGCCGAGCGCGATCGTGACGAGGTGCTGCACCAGCACGTCCAGCGGCTCGTGCGGCGAATGCCGTTGCTCGACCTGGCCGGCCTGCGCCGCGTGGCGTGCCGCGGCGGCCTCCACCAGTTCGAGGCTGTGCGTCGGCACCAGCGTGACGCGCGACGGCCGCCCCGGCGCATGGCCCGAGCGGCCGGCGCGTTGCAGCAACCGCGCGATGCCCTTGGCCGAGCCGATCTGCAGCACGCGGTCGACAGGGAGGAAGTCGACGCCCAGATCCAGGCTGGACGTGCACACCACCGCGCGCAGCGTGCCGCCCTTGAGGCCCAGCTCGACCCAGTCGCGCACCTCGCGCGCGAGCGAGCCGTGGTGCAGCGCGATCACGCCGGCCCAGTCGGGACGCGCCTCCAGCAACGCCTGGTACCAGCGCTCGGCCTGCGAGCGCGTGTTCGTGAAGACCAGCGTCGTGCCGCTCTCCTCGATCGCGTCGACCACCTGTGGCAGCATGCGCAGGCCCATGTGGCCGCCCCACGAGAAGCGCTCCGCGCGTTCGGGCAGCAGCGTGTCGATGACGATGGTCTTGGCGACCTCGCCGCGCACGAGCGCTGGCGCGGGCGCCTCACGCGCGGGCACGCCGACCAGCGCCTCGAGCGCTTCTTCGAGATTGCCCAGCGTCGCCGACAGCGCCCAGCAGATCAGCTCGGGACGACGCTGCCGCAGCCGCGCCAGCGCGAGCTGCACCTGCACGCCGCGCTTGTTGCCCAGCAGCTCGTGCCATTCGTCGACGATGACCAGCTGCACGTGCGACAGCGTGTCCAGCGCGTCGGCGCGCGCGAGCTGCAGCGTCAGGCTCTCGGGCGTCGTCACGAGGACGGTCGGCAGGCGCTTGTCCTGCGCGCTGCGTTCGGCCGACGTCGTGTCGCCGCTGCGCAGGCCGATCGTCCAGGTCGGCGCGAGGTCGGCCATGGTCTCGCGCAGCGCGCGCGTGGTGTCGGCGGCGAGCGCGCGCATCGGCGTGAGCCACAGCACCGACAACGGCGGCGCGACGGCTTTCGCGCGAGCGCGCAGCGGCGGCGCCGCGACGGTCAAGGCCTGCAGCGCGCCCAGCCACGCCGCGAGCGTCTTGCCGGTGCCGGTGTTGGCATGCAGCAGTCCGCTGCGGCCCTCGGCCATCGCGCGCCAGACCTCGCGCTGGAACGCGAACGGCTTCCAGCCGCGCGCCGCCAGCCAGCGTTCGACGGCGGCGCGGGGGATGGGCTTCGTCGGCATACGGTGTGACGTATCGCCGAATTCAGACCGGCATCTTCAACGCGGCCGACTCGGCGATGAAGTCACGCAGCGTCCGCAGTGTGTCGGCCTCGTCGACCGGCTTGTCCCAGCGCAGCCGCAGCATGCGCGGGAAGCGCACGGCGATGCCCGACTTGTGGCGCGGCGACGCCTGGATGCCCTCGAAGCCGAGCTCGACGACCAGCGTGGGCGTCACGCTGCGCACCGGGCCGAACTTCTCGGTCGTCGTCTGCCGGATGCGCTGGTCGACCTGGCGCATCTCGTCGTCGGTGAGGCCCGAGTAGGCCTTCGCGAACGGTACGAGACGGCGCGGGTTGGCGTCATCGTCGGCCTCGCCGTCCCACACCGCGAATGTGTAGTCGGTGTACAGGTTCGCGCGGCGCCCGTGGCCGCTCTGCGCGTAGATCAGCACGGCGTCGACGCTGTACGGATCGATCTTCCACTTCCACCAGGTGCCGACGTCCTTGGTGCGGCCCGAGCCGTAGCGGCCCTCGCGCTGCTTGAGCATGAAGCCCTCGACGCCGCGCGCCCGCGACTCGGTGCGTAGCGCAGTGAGCGCCGGCCAGTCCGGCGCGTCGACGAGGGGCGAGATCTGCAGCGGGTCGTTCGCGCCGCGCGAGGCCTCGGCGACGATCTGCTCGAGCCGCTCGCGGCGCTGCCGCTGCGGCCAGGCGCGGATGTCGACGCCGTCGGCCTCGAGCAGGTCGTAGGCCAGGAATGCGACCGGCAGGTCGGCGAGGATCTTCTTCGTCACCGTCTTGCGGCCGATGCGTTTCTGCAGATCGGCGAACGGCTGCACGCGGCCGTGGCGCCAGACGACGATCTCGCCATCGAGCACCGTATGGTCGGGCAGCTGCGCGTGCATCGCGTCGATCTCGGGGAAGCGGCCGTTGAGCAGATCCTCGCCGCGCGACCACAACCACGAGCCCGCGCCGCGGCGGATGAACTGCGCGCGGATGCCGTCCCACTTCCACTCGACCTGCCAGTCGTCGCGGTCGCCCAGCGATTCGACCGGCGCCTGCAGCGGATGCGCGAGGAAGAACGGATAGGGCTGGCCCGACTCGGCCTGCGACGACTCCTGCGACGGATCGACCAGCAGCGCGTAGCGCGCGGCATCGGGCGCGTGGCTCTTGTCGGTGTAGCCCATCAGGCGCTGCGCGAGCAGCTTGGCGTCGATGCCCGTGGCCTCCGCCAGCGCGCGCAGGACCAGGCTCTTCGCGACGCCGACCCGGAAGCTGCCGCCGATCAGCTTCGTCAGCAGGAAACGGCCGGGGGTATCGAGTTCGTTCCAGTAGCTCTTGAGCGCCGCGGAGATCGCCTCCGGCGTCTGGCCGCGCAGCGCGAGCAGGCGGCCCTCGATCCACACGTGCAACGGCAGCTCGATCGTCGCGGGCGCGGGTGGCAGCACGTGCGCGATGGTCTCCGCCAGGTCGCCGACGATGTCGTAGCTCTCGTCGAACAGCCATTCCGGAATGCCGGCAGCCTCGCGCGCGGCCGCGCGCAGCAGCGCGGTCGGCACGGTCTGGCGTGGCTTGCCGCCGGCCAGGAAGTAAAGCGCCCAGGCGGCGTCGGCGGGCTGTGCGCGCTGGAAGTACAGCAGCAGCGCGTCGGTCTTCTTCTTCGTCGACGTGGTCGAGTCCAGCGCGGAGAACAGGGCGGCGAACTCCTTCATGGCGTCTCGGCCGGCGCGGCTTCCTCGGCCTCCTTGGCATCCTCGTCGTCGCCGTATTGCGTCTTGAACGCGCCGGACCGCAGGCCCTGCTCCGCGAGGTAGCGCACCAGCGGCTCGACGTAGCCGTGCGTGACGATCACGCGCGGCGCGCCGGTCGCCGCGATCGCCTCCAGCAGGCCCGGCCAGTCGGCATGGTCGGACAGGATGAAGCCGCGGTCGACATTGCGCCGCCGGCGCGCGCCGCGCAGCAGCATCCAGCCCGAGGCGAAGGCGTCGCTGTAGTCGCCGAAGCGCTTCAGCCACGCGCTGCCCTGCACGGACGGCGGCGCGACGACGAGGCAGCGTCGCAACTCCGCGGGCGTCGCGTCCAGCACGCTCTTGGTCGGCGGCAGCGCGATGCCCGACTGCCGGTAGGCCTCGTCCATGCCGGCGACGGCGCCGTGCACGACGATCGTCCCGATGGACGGATCGACGCCCATCAACACGCGCTGCGCCTTGCCGAACGAGTACGCGTACACGATGGACGCTCGGCCCGCTTCGGCGTTGTCCCGCCACCAGGCGTTGATGGAGTCGAAGACGTCCTGCTGCGGCGCCCAGCGAAACACCGGCAGGCCGAAGGTGGACTCGGTGACGAAGACGTCGCAGCGCACCGGCTCGAACGGCGCGCAGGTGGCGTCCGGCCCGGTCTTGTAGTCGCCCGACACGACCCAGACCTGCCCCTCGTGCTCGAGCCGGATCTGCGCCGAGCCGAGCACGTGGCCCGCCGGATGGAACGAGATCTTCACGCCGCGATGCGTGATCGCCTCGCCGTACGCGAGCGTCTGCAGATCGACCGGCCCGACGCGCTGCGTCACGACATGCCGCCCGGCCTCGGCCGTCAGGTAGCGGCCATGGCCCAGGCGCAGATGGTCGCCGTGCGCGTGCGTGATGAGGGCGTGCGCGACCGGCTGCCACGGGTCGATGTGGAAGTCGCCCGCCGGGCAATACAGGCCTTCGGGGCGCGCGACGACGAGGTCTTTCGAGGGCAGGTCCAAGCGAGTTCCGGAGGAAGGGCGGGGCGACGGTCGAGCAATCGATGTTCCCGCCGCGCCCCGCCGTTGCTCACTCCTGCGGCTTGACCATGCCGCTGGCCGGATACGGCGGCAGCAGCGGCGGCGGCGACGGCAGCGTGCTCGGCCTGGCATCGATGGCCTTGACCATCATGGCGATCGCCGTCTCCAGCTGCGCGTCGTGGCCGGCCAGCAGGTCGGCCGGCTGGTTCTCGATCTCGACGTCCGGATCGACCCCGTGGTTCTCCACGATCCACTGGCTGTCCAGCCCGTAGATCGCGTCCTCGGGAATCGTCACGTAGCCGCCGTCCATCATCGGCCAGTAGCCGCGGATGCCGCGCACGCCGCCCCACGAACGCGTGCCGACGACCGGGCCGAGCTTGTAGCGCTGGAACAGGTCCGGGAAGATGTCGCCGTCGGAAGACGACCAGTGGTTGACCAGCATCACCTTCGGCCCGTGCAGCATTTCCTCGGGCTCGGTGACCACCCCGCCTTCGCGATTGGTGCCGAGCGTGACCAGCACCCGGCGCAGGCGCTCCACCGCGAACGGCGCGATGAAGCCGCCGCCGTTCCAGCGGTCGTCGATGATCATGGCCTGCTTGCCCGTCTGCCCGTAGAACTGGCGTACGAACTGCTGGATGCCCAGCTGCTCCATGTCGCTCATGTAGACGTAGCCGACGCGGCCGCCGGACAGCTTGTCCACCACCGCCCGGTTGTGCGCGATCCAGGCAGCCTCGCGCAGCGGCAGCTCCTTGTCGACCGGCTTGACGACCACGTGCCGCGACGGCCCGTTGGGGGTCGAGGCCACCGTGAGATCGACGGTGGTGTCGGCGTCCGTCAGCTGCAGCAGGCTGTCGGGGTCGGTCGGCGCGCGCAGCTCCGCGCCGTTGACGGCCAGCAGGTAGTCGCCGGTCTTGACGTTGAGGCCGGGTTGCGCGATCGGGCTGCGGTAGTCGTCGCGCGTGTTGTCGCCGGGGTAGATCGTCGCGAAGCGATAGCGGCCGGAGGCCGCGTCGAGCGCGAAGTCGACGCCCAGCAAGCCCGCGTGGGCGAGCGGCGCGGTCTCGCCGTCGTCGCCGCCGCCCACGTACGTGTGGGAGTTGCCCATCTCGCCGATCATCTGGCCGATCAGGTAGTTCAGGTCCTCGCGCGATCCGGCCAGCGGCAGCAGCTTGCGGTAGCTCGCGTGCACGCCCTTCCAGTCGACGCCGTTCATCGCCGTCGAGAAGAACAGGTCGCGCTCGAGGCGCCAGGCGTTGTCGAACATCTCCGACCACTCCTGCGCCGGATCGACCAGCGCCCGCAGGTGGCCGAGGTTCAGCACCTTCTTCGTTTCCTCGTCCTTGAAGGCGTCGGCCTTGGTGTCGAGCACCGTGTAGTCCTTCTCGTGGCGCACCAGCACGCGCTGGCCGTCGAGCGACAACGAGTACGCATCGACGTCCTCGGTCACGACGAAGGCCTTGCGCTTCTTCAGGTCGTAGAAGCGCAGCGCCGACTTCTCGCCCTTGAGCTGGCCATCGATCAGGCCGGTCGGCTGCGTCAGGTAGAAGATGCGGCTGCCGCGGACATCGAGCTGCGCGATGTTGGCGGCGTCGACGGGCAACGCCACCGCGCGTGCCATCAGGCCGTCGAGGTCGATGCGGATCGGCGCGATCGGCGCGGTCTTGTCCGGCGGCTGCTTCTCGTCGGCGGCGCTGCCCTTGGCGTTGGCGCTGTCCTTGACCGCCTTGGCCGCCTTCTTGCGCTGCGCGTCGTCGTCCATCTTCGCGTCGTCCTTGTCGGGCGCGCTGTCGGCCTCGTCGGACTTGGGCGCGACCGGCGACGCCGTGTCGCTCGCCAGCGCGATCGCGTAGATGCCGCCGGACTTCAGGAACGCGAAGTCGAAGTCGACGTCGGAGCCGACGGGGTTCTCGTGGCGGCTGGACGTGAAGTACAGGTACTTGCCGTCCGGCGACCAGGCGGGGCTGGCGTCGATCTCGTCGCCGTTGCCCAGCCGCGTCACGCGCCCGCTCGCGAGCTCCTGCAGGTACAGGTCGCGCCGGCGACCGACGGCCGACATGCTGAACGCGAGCCAGCGGCCGTCCGGCGAGAACGCCTGGTCGTGGATCTCGCCGAGCTTGTCCTGCGCGACCATCTTCGGCGCGCCGCCGTCGACGCGCACCGTCCACAGCTTGTGCGCGCTGTCGGAGAACGCGAGCGTCTTGCCGTCCGGCGAGAAGACGGGCCCGTACAGGTAGCCCTCCGCGAACGCCGTCAGCACCTTCTCTGCGCCGCCTTCGGCCGGCCGGATCGCGACCTGCGGGTTGCCGCCGACGTCGGTGGTGTAGGCCACCCACTTGCCGTCCGGCGACCACGCGGGATGGTCTTCGTCGATGCCTTGCGTGCTCGTGAGATCGCGCGTGGCGCCGTTCTCGGTCGGCACGCTGAAGATGTCGCCGCGCGCCGAGAACAGCGTGCGACGGCCGTTGGGCGCCAGCGCGAAGTCGACCTGCTGCGCGGGGTCGGCCTCGCGGATCTGCCCCTTGACGTCGACGACGCGCGCGCGCAGCCGCAGGTTGTCGTCGGGAACGCTCACCGACACCTCATGCAGCTCCTCGCTCGGCAGATCGAGGCGATAGAGCTTGCCGCCCTGCTGGAATGCGATGGCGTCGCCGCCGTAGGCCGGGAAGTCGATGTCGTAGTCGGTGAAGTGCGTGACCGCGCGCGTCTTCTTCGTCTCGCGGTCGTAGACCCAGATGTTGGCGCGGCGGTGCGCGTCCTGGTCGCTCAGGTAGTAGATCTTGTTGCCGACCCACATCGGCGACGTGTTGGTGCCCGACCAGTGCGTGACCTGCTCGCTCTTGCGGGTGTCGAAGTCGTAGGTGAACACCTCCTGCGCCAGGCCGCCGTTGTAGCGCTTCCAGGTGCGGAAGTTGCGGAAGATGCGGTTGTAAGCGATGGTGTGGCCGTCGGGCGCGTAGGTCGCGAGGCCCACCGCGCTGTCGATGGCCATGGGCACCGCGGCACCGCCGTCCACCGGCACCTTGTACAGGTTGCGGACCTGGCTGTTCCACTGGTCGCGCTTGCTCAGGAAGACGACGGACTTCGAGTCCGGCGTCCACGTGACGACCATGTCGTCCGGGCTGTGCCGGCCGCCGGTGCCGGGTTCGGTCGGCGGATGGAACGTCAGCCGCCGCGCCGCGCCGCCGCCCGACGGGATGACCCACACGTCCGTGCCCGCCTTGCTCGCCTCCGTGTAGGCGATCCAGCGGCCGTCGGGCGAGACGCGCGGGAACATGTCCTGGCCGGGCGAGCTGGTCAGCCGCAGCGCGGTGCCACCGGCCTTGGGCACCGACCACAGGTTGCCGTCGGCCACGAAGACGATGCGGTCGCCGAAGGGCTGCGGAAAGCGCGGCAGCGCGGCGAATGCGGACTGGCCGGCCGCCAGCAAGGAGGCGACGATGACCGACAGGGGGAACAGGCGACGATTCATGCGTGGGTCTTTCCGGGAAACGAAGGTGGCGCGTAGGTTAGGCGATCGCGGCGTGGCGCGTGAGATCAAGATCGACGAAGCGACGATTGAGGGTCGCGAGCGAAGGTCGCCGGCGCGCTTCGCCGCGCATCTTCCCCCGCCAGCTGAACGCCGGCCGTCGCGCCGCTCGAATTGGATATATAGTGGTACTAAAGTGGTTCGAGTGGATCGAGCTGCGCCTGCACGACTCCGCCACCGCCGCCATGACGCCTGCCACCGCCCCGAAATTCGTCCGCCGCTTCGTCTCGATCGCGACCGCGCTGGCAGCCATGCTGGCGTTGCCGGCAGTCGCCGCGCCGTCGACCACAGCCCCGGCCGCGTCGGCACCGTACGCGTTGTTCGGCGGCAAGCCGCTGGAGTGGGAGCGCAGCGGCGGCAAGATCGTCGGCGTCTACACGCCCAACTGGCAGCCGACGGCGCTGGTCGACGCGCTGCACGGCGACAGCGTCACGCACGTCGTCTACGCGTTCCTGCACGTCTGCGGCCCGGGTCAGTTGCCCGAGGACGCGCCCCGGTGCGAGGGCAAGACGGACTATCAGCTCGCGACCTCCGCGGTCGACGACAGCTTCGACGCCGCCTTCGCCCGCCTGAAGGCGCGCGCGCCGCACGTCAAGGTGGTCGCGTCGGTGGGCGGCTGGGGCGGCTCCGATCCGCTGTTCCACATAGCCGACGAGGCCGCGCCGCGCGCCGCGTTCGCGAGGTCCGCGGCCGACTTCCTGCGCGCGCATCCGGCGTTCGACGGCATCGACATCGACTGGGAACATCCCACCAACAACGGCGCCGCCAACGGGGTGCAGCTCGGCTCGCCCGCCGACGGCCAGGGCTACGCGGACCTGATGGTCGCGTTGCGCGCCGCGTTGAGCGCGCTGACCGCCGAGAACGGCCACAAGTACCTGCTGACGGCAGCGATCAACACCCAGCACGTGGTCGTCGACAAGGTGAACTACCGCGACGCCGCGAAGTCGCTCGACCTCATCTTCATGATGACCTACGACAACTACGGCAGCTGGACCAAGGCGACCGGCAACCACACGTCGCTGCGCGCCAGCGCCGACGGCGCGGAAGACGGCCTCGACGCCGCCGTCAGGACGATGACGGGCGCCGGCGTGCCCGCGGGCAAGCTCGTGGCCGGCGTCGCGATGTACGGCCGCGGCTTCACCGGCGTGGCCAAGCCCGCGCCCGGCCACGGCTTCAGCGGCGAGCCGCATGCGGGTACCTACCCGGCGCCCGAAGGCGCGAGCGACTGGCGCGAGCTCGCCGGCCGCTACATCGACCGCAATGGCCGCGGGCTGCACGGATACCAGGTGGTGTATGACCCGAAGACGCAGGCCTGGAACCTCTACAACGCGCGCAACGCGCTGTTCATGGGCTACGACGATCCGCGCGCCGTGATCGCAAAGGGCCGCTTCGCGCGCCAGGCGGGCCTGGCCGGCGTGTTCGCGTGGGAGCTGTCGCAGGACAACGGCGACATCCTCAACGCGATGAACTTCGGCGTGGGCAACGTGCTCCTGCAGCCGTAGCGCTACGAGAACATCGGCGCGAGCTCGCGCTTCGCCGCCTCGATGAACGCCCGCGTGCGCGCCGGCAGCAGCCGCGCGTGCGGATAGACGATGCTGACCGGCTGCGGCGGCGATTCGAAGTCGGCCAGCACGATGCGCAGGCGCTTGTCGCGCAGTGCGTCCTGCACCTGGTAGGAGAAGAACTGGCCGAAGCCCGCGCCCCGTTCGCACGCGAGCAGCGCGGCGCCGGCGTGGTTGAAATCGAGCGGGCCGTCGACGGCTACGTGCAGCTTGCGTCCCGCGTCCTGGAACGCCCAGCCGGGCCGGATCGGGCCCGCGAGCCGGACGCACGGCCGCGCGCGCAGCTCGCTCGGATGCTTGGTCGTGCCGGTGCGACGCAGGAATTGCGGGCTCGCGACGACCACCTGCCGCACCTCGCCGAGCCGCAGCGCGACCAGCGACGAATCCTCCAGCGCGCCGATGCGGATGCCGACGTCGACGCCTTCGTCCACCAGGTCGACGAAGCGATCGAGCAGCTGCACGCTGCAGCGGATGCGCGGGTTCGCAGCGACGAAGCGGGTGACGAAGTCGGCCACGACGCGCTGCCCGAGCAGCACCGGCGCGGTGATCGCGAGCTGGCCGCGCGGCGCCTGCGTCTCGTCGGCGAGGCTCGCGTCGGCCTCGGCGACCGCGGCGAGGATGTCGCGGCTGCGCGCCAGGTATTGCAGGCCTTCCTGCGTCAGCGAGAGCCGGCGCGTGGTGCGCTGGAACAGGCGTGCGCTGAGTGCGGCCTCCAGTGCGGCGAGGCTGCGCACGACGGCCGGCAGCGACATGCCCAGCGCGCCGGCCGCGGCGGTGAGGCTGCCGTCGTCGGCGATCTGCACGAAGGTCTTCATGGCGCGGAGCTTGTCCATCGCCCGATATTAATCCGCTGCGTGCAACAAAGAACTGCGTCGCGTTGTGTTTACTGCGCCCGGTGACCGCGCGATGATGGCGCTCTCTTTCGACACGGAGGGCCGCATGGCCGGAACCCAACACCTGTGGCTGTTCATCGTCTCGGGGCTGCTGCTCAACATCACGCCCGGACCGGACTCGCTGTTCATCATGGCGCGCAGCGCGACGCAGGGCTGGCGCGCCGGCCTCGTCGCGTGCTGGGGCGTCGGCAGCGGCGTGTTCGTGCACGTGTTCGCGGCGGCGCTCGGGCTGTCGGCGTTGCTGGCGACGTCGGCCACCGCGTTCGCCGTCGTCAAGGTGGCCGGCGCCGCCTACCTGGTGTGGATCGGCATCGGCATGCTGCGCGCCAAGGGCGACGCGCCTCGTGCGGTCGATGCCGCGCCGCGCGTGATCCGCTACCGGGACATCTACCGCCAGGGCTTCCTCACCAACGCGCTGAACCCGAAGGTCGCGCTGTTCTTCCTCGCGTTCGTGCCGCAGTTCATCGCGCCGGACGCGCCGTCGAAGCCGCTCGCGTTCATCGTGCTCGGCGCGATCTTCGACATCAACGGCATGCTGTGGTGCCATGCGCTGGCGCTGTTCACGGCGTTCGCGAGCAGCCGCCTGCGCGTGGGGCCGGCCGTCGGACGCTGGCTGAACCGCACGATGGGTGGCGTGTTCGTCGCGCTCGGTGCGAAGCTCGCGCTGGCGTCGCGTTGAAGGGACGACGATGACGACACTCGTGAACATCGCGATCGTCGGCGACCGCGACGATTCGATCGCCGCGCACCTGGCGATCCCGCAGGCGCTCGCCAATGCCGCGTCGGCGCTGGACGTCGACCTGGTCTTCGAGTGGCTGGCCAGCGACCAGATCGACGACGTCGCGCGCCTCGCGGGCTTCGACGCTTTCTGGGTCGCGCCGGGCAGTCCGTACCGCAGCCTGGACGGCGCGCTGCGCGCGATCGGCTACGCGCGCACCGCAGGACGTCCATTGCTGGGCACCTGCGGCGGCTTCCAGCACGCGATCCTCGAGGTCGCGCGCCACGTGCTGGACTGGCCCGACGCGATGCACGCCGAGAGCGACCCCGGCATCGGCCGGCCGGTGATCGCGGCGCTCGAATGCGCGCTGGTCGAGGCGCGCGGCAGCGTGGCGCTCGCGCCGGGGAGCCGCATCGCGCAGGCCTACGCGTCGCCGACGGCGCCGACGATCTACCGTTGCCGATATGGCCTCAACCCCGAGTTCCGCGCGGCGCTCGTGGCGGGGCCGCTGCGCGGCACGGCCGAGGACGAGACCGGCGACCTGCGCGCCATCGAGCTCGACGGCCATCCCTTCTTCGTCGCCACGTTGTGGCAGCCCGAGCGCGCGGCGCTGGAGGGGCAGCGCGTCCCCCTGGCCGAAGCGCTCGTCGCCGCGGCACGCCGCGCCTGAAAGCGATCCATGGCCCATCTGCACACCGCGCTGATCCGCTGGCACGTCGGCGATTCGGACTTCCTCGGCAAGCGCTACAGCCGCGCGCACACGTGGACCTTCGACGGCGGCGCCGTCGTGCCTGCGTCGTCGTCGCCGCACGTGGTGCCGCTGCCGATGTCGGACGCCGGCGGCGTCGATCCCGAGGAGGCCTTCGTCGCGTCGCTCTCGAGCTGCCACATGCTGTGGTTCCTCGACATCGCTTCGCGCGCCGGCTACGCCGTCGACCGCTACGAGGACGCCGCCGACGGCCGCATGGGCCGCAACGCGGCCGGCAAGCTGGTCGTGGACGTCGTCACGCTGCGCCCGCGCACGCGTTTCGCGGGCGCGCGCGCGCCCGGCGCCGCGGCGCTGGCCGCGCTGCACCACGAGGCGCACGAGGAGTGCTTTCTCGCGAATTCGGTGCGTTGCGAGATCCGTTGCGAGCCGGTGCTGGAATGAACAAGGGCGCGGTTCGCATCGCGCCCTTGCTGCCCTGAGCGGATCGTTGCGGGTCAGCCGATGCGCTTGTCCGTCGCGCCGTCGAACAGGTGCACGGCCTCCGGCGCCCACTTGACGTGCACGGCGTCGCCGATCTTCGCGGCCATGTAGCCCGGCACGCGCAGCGTGAGGTTGCCGACGGCGGTCTCGACGGTGGCGTAGGTCTCCGGGCCGGTGGGCTCGGTGAAGCGCAGCGTGCCCGGCACGCCGTCGTCGGCGAAGCGCACGGCCTCGGGACGCAGGCCGTAGGTCAGCTTGCCGGCATTGCTCGCCTGCAGCGCGGCGCGCTGCGTGGCGGTCAGCTCGAGCTCGATGCCGTTGGCGGCGGCGCCCATGCCGCTGCGCACGGCCGGGATCATGTTCATCGCCGGCGAGCCGATGAACTCGGCGACGAAGCGCGTGGCCGGGCGCGCGTAGATGTCGTCGGGCGTGCCGAACTGCAGCACGACGCCTTCCTTCATCACCGCGATGCGGTCGCCCAGCGTCATCGCCTCGACCTGGTCGTGCGTCACGTAGACCGTGGTGGTCTTCGTGCGCTGGTGCAGCAGCTTGATCTCGGCGCGCATCTCGACGCGCAGCTTGGCGTCGAGGTTGGACAGCGGCTCGTCGAACAGGAACAGCTTCGGATCGCGCGCGAGCGCACGGCCCATCGCCACGCGCTGGCGCTGGCCGCCGGACAGCTGGCCCGGCTTGCGATCGAGCAGCTGCGTGATCTGCAGCATCTTGGCCACGCGTTGCACGGCCTCGTCGCGCTTGTCCTTGGGCACCTTGCGCATCTCGAGGCCGAACGCGATGTTCTGGGCCACGTTCATGTTCGGATAGAGCGCGTAGCTCTGGAACACCATCGCGATGTCGCGATCCTTCGGCGCCAGCCACGTGACGTCGCGGTCGCCGATGGAGATCGTGCCGGCGCTCGGCGCGTCCAGGCCCGCGATCATGTTCAGCAGCGTGGACTTGCCGCAGCCCGAGGGCCCGACCAGGATCAGGAACTCGCCCGCCTCGACGTCGATGTCGATCCCCTTGAGGATCTCGACGTTGCCGAAAGTCTTGCGTACGTTGGCGATCGTCAGCGCACCCATCTCATCATCCCTTCACCGCGCCGGCCGTCAGGCCGCGCACGAAATACTTGCCAGCAACCACGTAGACGAACAGCGTCGGCAGCGCGGCGATCAGTGCCGCGGCCATGTCCACGTTGTATTCCTTGACCGAACTGGTCGTGTTCGCGAGATTGTTCAGGCCGACGGTGATCGGCTTGGAATCCGCGCCAGAGAAGACCACCCCGTACAGGAAGTCGTTCCAGATGTTGGTGAACTGCCAGATCAGCGTCACCACGAGGATGGGCGTCGACAGCGGCAGCACCACGCGCCACAGGATGCGCCAGAAGCCGGCGCCGTCCAGCATCGCCGCCTTGATCAGCTCGTCGGGCAGGCCCACGTAGTAGTTGCGGAAGAACAGCGTGGTCGACGGGATGCCCGCCAGCACGTGCATCACGATCAGGCCGATGATGGAGCTCGCGATGCCGAAGTAGCCCAGGATCTGGCTCATCGGCAGCAGCACCACCTGCATCGGCATGAACACGCCGAACAGCAGCATCGCGAACATCACCTCGCTGCCGCGGAAACGCCACTTGGCGAGCACGTAGCCGTTGACGATGCCCAGCGTGGTGGAGATCGCCACGGCCGGCACGACCATGTAGACGCTGTTGAGGAAGAAGGGCTTCAGGCCGCCGCAATCGGTGCCGGTGCAGGCTTCGTCCCAGGCCTTGTGCCAGGATCCGAAGTTCAGGCTGGTCGGCAGCGACAGCAGGCTGCCGCCGCGGATCTGGTCCATGTCCTTCAGCGACGTGACGATCATCACGTACAGCGGCGTCAGGAACCAGATCGCGAAGAGGATCAGCACGGCCCAGAGGACGGTCCGATGCCAGGTCAGGGCGCGTGGCGACATCGAACTCACTTTTTGGTCCTCAGTTCCGAATACAGGTAGGGTACGACGATGGCCGCCACCATGCACAGCATGATGGTGGCGCTGGCGGCACCGAGCGCCACCTGGCCGCGCGAGAACGACATCGCGTACATGAACGTGGCGGGCAGGTCGGTGGAGTAGCCCGGGCCGCCGGAGGTCAGCGCGATCACGAGGTCGAAGCTCTTGATCGACAGGTGGCTCACCACCATCAGCGTGCTGAAGAACACGGGCCGCAGCGACGGCACGACGATGCGCCAGTAGATGCGCGGCAGGCTCGCGCCGTCGATCTGTGCGGCCTTGATGATGGAGTCGTCGATGCCGCGCAGGCCGGCCAGGAACAACGCCATCACGAAGCCCGAGGCCTGCCAGATGCCGGCGATGACGATGCAGTAGATCGCGTGCTGGTCGTCGACCAGCCAGTCGAATTCGAAGTTGGGAAAGCCCCAGCTGCGCACCAGGTGCTCGATGCCGAGCCCGGGGTTCAGGATCCACTTCCAGGCGGTGCCGGTGACGATGAACGAGATCGCCATCGGGTACAGGTAGATCGTGCGCAGCACGCCTTCGGCGCGGATCTTCTGATCGAGCAGGATGGCCAGCAAGAGGCCGAGCGCCATGGCGCCGCCGATGAACAGCACGCCGAAGATCAGCATGTTCTTCAGCGCCACGTGGAAGCGGTCGTTGTCGAACAGGTCCGTGTAGTTGGAGAACCCGACGTAGTCGTAGTTCGGCAGCATGTGCGACGCGGACAGCGACAGGTAGCCGTTCCACGCGATCAGCCCGTAGATGAAGAAGAACGACAGCAGGAAGCTGGGGGCGACGACCAGCTTCGGCAGCCAGGAGGCGCTGGGGACTTTGGGTCGGGACATGAAGCGGCGAGGCTTTCGTAACGCGGTCGGGGCGGGCTTGTGCGACGACGCCGTCGCAGGCAATGGCCAGGCCCGAGGAGGCAGCAAGCTCGCCGGGGGCCGCGACCCGGAGCGCTTAAGAGCAAAAAGCGCCACGCGCGCTTGGACGCGCGTGGCGAATGCCCATTGGAGAGGAAAAAAGTGCTCGTCGAGAGACGATTACTTCGTCTTGGACGCCTTCAGGATTTCGGCCTGCGCGTCCTTGGCCGTTTCCTTGTCGTCGTTCCAGAACTTGCTGACGGCGTCCTTGATGGCGCCTTCGGCGGCCGGCGGAACGGCCATGCCGTGGGCGATCGACGGCAGCAGCGTGTTGCCCTTCGAAGCGGCCACGAAGTCCTTCGACGATTCCTTCGCGCAGTCGTCGAACTTGTCCAGCTTGACGTCCAGGCGAACCGGGATCGAGCCCTTGTTCAGGTTGAACAGTTCCTGGAACGACGGCGACATGATCGCCTTGGCCAGGTCCTTCTGCGCCGGAACGTTGGCCTGATCCTTCAGCTTGAACATCGCGAACGAGTCGATGTTGAAGGTGTAGTTCTTGCCCGATCCCGGGGCCGGCGAGCAGATGAAGTCCTTGCCCGGCACCTTGCCCGCGGCCAGGAACTCGCCCTTGGCCCAGTCGCCCATCAGCTGCATGCCGGCTTCGCCCTTGATGACCATCGCGGTGGCCAGGTTCCAGTCGCGGCCAGGGGCGTTCTTGTCGGTGTAGCCGTGGATCTTCTTGAACGTCTCGAGGACCTTGAGCATCGTCGGGCTGTTGATCGCGGCGGGGTCGAGCTTGACCAGCGCATTGCGATAGAAGTCCGTGCCGCCGACGCTGACGGCGACGTCTTCGAACACCGTGAAGTCCTGCCAGTTCTGGCCGCCGTGCGCCAGCGGGATGATGCCCGCGGCCTTGAGCTTGTCACCGGCGACGAAGAATTCGTCCCAGGTCGTCGGAACCTTGGCGCCGGCCTTCTTGAACGCTTCCGGATTGGCCCACAGCCAGTTCACGCGGTGCACGTTGACCGGCGCGGCGATGTAGTGACCCTGGTACTTCATGATGTTGGCGACGACCGGCGGCAGCACGGCGTCCCAGTGCTCGGCCTTGGCCACGTCGTCGATGTTGGCCAGCACGCCTTCGGCGGCCCATTCCTGCAGGGCCGGGCCCTTGATCTGCGCAGCGGCCGGGGCGTTGCCCGAGATCACGCGCGACTTCAGGACCGTCATGGCGGAGTCGCCGCCACCGCCGGCGACTGCGAAGTCCTTCCACGTGTGGCCTTCGGCTTCCATCTGCTTCTTGAGTTCGGCGGCGGCCTTGGCCTCGCCGCCGGACGTCCACCAGTGCAGGACTTCGAGTTGGTCGGCCTGGGCGGCGCTCATGCCGAGGATCGCGGCGATCGCGACGACGGACAGGCTGAAATTCTTGGACATGTGTTTGTCTCCGTACAGATATTCGTGGTTGCAACGGTGCGCCGCGACCTATGGCGATCGCGGCGGGAATGACACGAGGATCAGAACCAGATCTCGAGCTGCGCGCCGTACGACACGGCACTGGTCTTGTTGGCCGGGAAGCCGTAGTTGTTGTTGGTGTCCTCGGCGGCGGCCTTGTTGTAGTCGGCGTAGGTCACGTACAGGCGCAGCTCGGGGCGCTTCCAGAAGTCCGGGCCGGTCG
>Ga0302317_10000319_pt1 | contig 43307 bp, 39 predicted proteins | sample III_Palsa_N3_3_FD_200450 | JGI IMG/M metagenome (GOLD analysis project Ga0302317, IMG submission 200450) | Peat permafrost microbial communities from Stordalen Mire near Abisko, Sweden - III_Palsa_N3_3 | ecosystem: Environmental > Terrestrial > Soil > Palsa > Peat permafrost | place: Sweden...
GCCGGCTGCAGGCGCCGTCGATTTAGATATTATTTCCATCAGCTTACGGCCAACAGCTTACGCAAATTCCCTCGTCGCTTCTAGAAAGGGTAATTGATACCGGTAAAGACGGCGACCCCTTCGGTCCCATACCCGATATCCACATATCCGACGACCGAGGGCCGGGCAATGCCGCGGAAGCCGACGCCCACCACTTTGTGCAGGGCGGATAAGGGATCCACGCCGATATTCGACGAGACCCTCCCCACGTCCAGAAACGGCGTGACTTCGATATCGACATGGCTGGCCGCCGCATCAAACGAGAAAGCGCGGTGCCGCAATTCAAAGGTGGCGGAATAGGAGTTGCGGTCGACGAACCGTCCCTGGCCAAAGCCGCGCAGCAGCTGTTCGCCGCCTATGTCGCTTTCGCCACCGCCGATGCTGCTCAGATCGTAGAACGGAATCTCATGGCCGCTGGGCAGGTAGCGGACCGCGCCGTGCGCTGCAAACGTCGTACCGGATAGAAACTGCAGGGGGATGTAGGTCCGTGCGTCGATGCCAGCCATGCTGTAGATAGAATCGCTGATGGTGGCATTGTGGCCGTTGACGCCGGCATAGGCCACCCACTGGGTACCCCGCGTCGGAATGGTGGTGTCATCGCGGGTGTCGTACACCAGGGCCACCTGGTTCAGCACTTCGTCCGTGGTCCCCAGGCCGTGAACTTCCGGATACCGCGACTCGATGGTCGGTACCTTCGACAGCGTGCCTTCGGTGATCTCCATGCGCCGCGCGCGCGTGGTGTACTGCAATTGCCAGGTGTGATTGAGGTTGTAGCCGAACTGCGCCTGCGCGACCAGCTGCGAGGCCGTGTAGTTGGTCTCATCGCTGAGCAGGGAGTGATTGCCGTAGCCGTAGAAGCGCGGCGTGCCGCTGCGGTCGAAAATCAGGCTGGTGTTGATCGACCAGTTGGAGTCGCGCAGGCGGCCTTTCTGGAACTCGTAATCGAACGAACGCTCGACCCGCTGACTGATGCCCGCCACGACGTTCCATTGTTCGTCCTCCGAGGGATACTCGAAAATCCGGAAATGGCCGCCGAGGCCGAAGTACGCGTTGTGCGTCAGGTCGGGCGCAATGATGCGCGTGATCTCGTGCTGGTCATTCGTATGCAGCCAGGTCGGCAGGATGCCCAGCGTTGCGCCACTGTCCGGGTCCACCGCAATTTCAGGAACCGGTATCAGCGGCCAGGTGGACACATCAAGCCAGCCGCCGTTGGGCGTCGGGGCAGCGGGCGCCGGGGGGCCGTGGGCGTGCTCGGCGCATCGACAATGGCAGCCTCGCTCCAGGCGGCCGGGCTGACGGTAAAGCTTGCGCCGTAAGCCAATGCCAGCGTGCAGCCCATTACCGGAAAGCGCCCCACCCTGCGGATGGTAGAGATTATGGTCAAGACTACCTCTGTGTGTGGGGTGTGGGGCATTGAGGCGATCTTGCGGCCGCCCTCCGTCGGTCCCCGGAAACCTTGCCGGGGATTCTAGTCGAAGCCGTGGATGCGCGCCCGCGCCTGCACGGGCGCCCGGCTCCGGTCCAGTTGCGCTCCCGGCCGTGCCGGCCGCCGCCGGGGTCTGTGTAACAATGCGTTTTTGGAGACCTCCGTCTCCCTTGGGCGCACATGGAAAAAACGTTTATTTCCGCAGAGTCGCTGTTACGGGACTCCCTCGAACTGGGCCGCATGATCGTTCGCAGCGGCTATCGACCGACCTTCCTGGTCGGGATGTGGCGAGGCGGTGCGCCGATTGGCATTGCGGTGCAGGAGGTGCTGGATTACCACGAGATCCCGACCGACCACATTGCGATCCGCACCTCGGCCTACTACGGCATGGACAAGCAGGAAAAGACCGTGCGCGTCCATGCCATCGATTACCTGGTGTCGCGCCTGGACGCCGAGGATCGACTGCTGCTGGTCGATGACGTGTTCGACTCCGGCCGCAGCCTCGAGGCCGTCATTGCCGAACTGAGCCGCCGCTGCCGCCGTAACCTGCCGGAAAGCATTCGGACCGCGACCGTGTATTACAAGCCGACGCGCAACCGCAGTTCACTGGTGCCGGATTACTGCGTCCGCGAAGTCGAAGAATGGCTGGTGTTTCCGCATGAACTGCAGGGCCTGAGTGCTGAGGAAATCCTCAAAAACAAGCCGGTGGGGCCGGAATTCCTGAACGAAAGGCTGGTGTGACGCTCAGTAGTGCGGGGGCCGCTCGTCTTCAGGGCGGCGGACGGGCTCCGCGGTCTGACCCGCGTCCAGTTTCCCGGCCAGCGTCCGCAGGCCCTCGCGCAGGGCTTCGATCTGCTTGTGCTGACTGTAGACCACATCGCTGAGTTCCGCGGTGGCACGCTCCAGGAAGGCCAGTTTCAGTTCCAGCCGTTCTACGGTGTCTTCGTCCATGGTGTCAGGGAGGATACCCCGGAAGTGATGCCGCTCCCGCCGCCGGCGGCATCATCGGCAGCGCCACCATGACGCACAATCCGCCACCTGCTGCAGTCGGTCAAACCAGCCCGGCACATCCGGCAGCGGTCCGGCCGCAGCGTCGGCAGCCGCGCGCTCGCGGATGGCTGCGAACACGCCGCATGCCAAGCCGTGCTGTTACATAACTCACTGTTTTTTCAAGATTTTAATCGGAGAGCGGAAGGCTGGCGGGTGTCCGCGGACAATCACCGGACAGTCCGCCGGACACCTCCGCTTGACTCCTTCGGGTAGGATGCTGCGTTTAGTCGGCGCGGACGTGTGTTCCGTGCGAGCGGAACATCTTGAAGACACCGAGCGGCCTGCAACCCCTCATCGACGATGGGGTGATCGACGAAGTACTGCGTTCATTGAAGAGCGGCAAGGAAGCCACGGTTTACGTGGTGCGTTCCGGCGAACGTCTGCTGTGCGCGAAGGTCTATCGAGATATGGGACAGCGCAGCTTCCAGAAGCGCGCGTCCTACCAGGAAGGCCGCAAGGTTCGCGGCAGCCGCCAGGCGCGCGCCATGGGCAAGAGCACCCGCTTTGGCCGCAAGGAGCAGGAGGCGGCCTGGAAGAACGCCGAAGTGACCGCGTTGTATCAACTTGTTGCAATCGATGTCCGCGTGCCCAAGCCATTCGGCTATTTCAACGATGTGCTGCTGATGGAAATGGTCACCGACGCCGCCGGCGAGCCGGCACCGCGCCTGGGCGAGGTCGATCTGACCCGCGAGACGGCGCTCGAATATCATGCCTTCCTGATCCGCCAGGTGGTCCGCATGCTGGCCATCGGCCTCATTCACGGCGATCTGTCTGAATTCAACGTTCTGGTAGGCCGGGACGGCCCTGTCATCATCGACCTACCCCAGGTCGTCAACGCTGCCGGCAATAACGGCGCGCTGGCGATGCTACAGCGCGATGTTAATAATCTGCGCAGTACCCTCGGCCGCTTCGCGCCGGAGCTGCTGACAACGGAATACGCGCGCGAAATGTGGTCCTTGTTTGAGCAGGGGCTACTGCACGCCACATCGGAGCTTACCGGCGTGTTCGAGCGGGACGGGACGGCGGCGGATGCCGAAGGCGTGCTGCAGGTCATCGACGATGCACGCGAGGAGGCCATTCGACGCGAATTGGGCCGCCAGGTGGGGTAAACCTGCACACTCCGGGTCGATCCTGCGGTATCTTGGCGCCCGAAGCTTGATGTTCGTCCCGTGTCCGATTTGAGGGCTTTGCAAAAGAGAGACAGCGGATGCGCTTGAGCAAGACTGCTTATTATGCCGATTTCGCCGTTTACGGAGCAGTGATTACTGCGGCCGTAATCATCACCGGCTGGCGCAGCAGCGTCCATGACTTCTCAGTCTGGCTGCTTGCAGTGGTCGGCGGGGTCATCATCTGGACCCTGATGGAATACATCATCCACCGGTACGTATTTCACCAGATGCCGGTGTTCTCACCCATGCACGGTGCTCATCACGAAGCACCGCTGGCCTTCATCGGCACCCCGACCTGGTTGAGCCTCATGGTCATCTTCGGCGCCGTGTTCCTGCCGGCGTGGGGTCTGGGGTCACTCAATACCGCGAGCGGACTGGCCGTGGGCTTCATGGCGGGATTTTCCTGGTATGGCCTGGTACACCACGCCATCCATCACCGTAAGCCGCGGCTGATCGCCCGGCGTCTCATCGTGGCATCGAGGCGTCACGCCCAGCACCACTACTCGTCCCAGCCCGGCAATTTCGGCGTTACGACCTCATTCTGGGACCGCGTCTTCGGGACCGTCCTCACAACTTCCGTGGAAAGCTCGGCCCGGACCAACTATCAGTCCTGAAGCCATGGCGCCGTTTCAGGAGCGGCGCTTCGCGAAGAACGCTTCGACGCGCTTCAGCGCATCCGGCGCAAGCCCCTCGTTCTTGAACAGTTCCAGCGCATGCGCATCGGCCAGCGGCAACCCATCGCTGGCCAGCAGCGCGCGCTTGTTGAGCTGGTTCGAATACCAGGAGTTGGCCACGATATCCGCGGCCAGCGCGGCCAACTCCGCCTCGAAGCGATCATCCGGATAGCAAAAATTGGCCAGGTGCATGGCCATGGCCTGGGCACCGGTGTAGGTGCGGCAGGTCAGCATCATTTCCGAGGCCTTGAACGTTCCGACCCGATGCGGCAGCCGCAGGCTCAGGCCCCAGATCGGCGTCAGGCCCCAGCGGGCATAGGTGTCCGAGAACCGGGCCGATTCGGCCGCGACGATCAGATCCGCCGCCAGCGCCAGCTCCAGCGATCCGGTACAGCACTGGCCCTCCACGGCGGAGATCACCGGCTGCGGCAGCGCCGCGAGTTTTTCGATGATCTCCGACTCATAGTGCGGTTTGCCATGCGCCCGGACATGGGCGCGCACTTCTTCCATGTCGTAGCCAGCCGAGAAGTTGCCGCCGGCCCCACGCAGGATGACGAGTCCCACCGTACGTTGCTCACGCGACAGTGCGTTCAGATGATCCTCGAGGGCTTCGAAAACCTCCTTCGTCAGGGCGTTCATCTTGTCCGGTCGATTGAGGATCAGGGTGGCAACGCCGCCCTGATCCTGTCGCAGCACCAGATCGCTCATTGAGTTACTGCTCCTCCGCGAGTCCACCATCCACCGCCCAGCGCCTGGATCAGTGCTGCGGAATCGGCGTAGCGGTTCGCCTGCGCCTGCACCTGCGTGACGACCGCCTGCTGATAGCTCTGTTCCGCCGCAATCACGGCAACAGAACTCACTGTCCCCAGCCCGTGCTGGCGGGTGCTGAGCTCCAAGGTTCGTTGCGCCGCCTCAGCCGCCGCAGTGCTCGCGCTGAGCGCCGCCGCGTCCTCCTTGAGAGCCTGCAGGGCGTCTGCGACATTCTGGCAGGCCAGGATCACGGCGGAACGATATTGTGCCGCCGCCTGGTCGAGCGCCGCATCAGCAGCCCGCTTGCGATGCAGCAGGGCGCCCGCATCAAACAGGGTTTGCGTGAGTGAGCCGCCCAGCGACCAGAACCCGGTATAGGGAGTGAACAGGTCGCCGATCGAGAGCGCACTGGACCCCAGCGAGCCGTCGATGCTGAACTGCGGCAGCATGTTCGCCAGCGCCACACCGACTTCAGCCGAGGCCGCATGCAGATTTTCCTGCGCGACCCGGATATCCGGTCGCTGCGCCACGAGTGCTCCGGGCAGGCTCAGCGGCAGATCCCGCGGCAGCTTCAGGTCAGACAGCGTGATTTCCTGTGCGGGTTCGGCCTCCGGCAGGTGCCCGACCAGTGCGGTCAGTTGATCACGGGTCTGTCCCAGCTGCTTGCGCAGCGGCGGCAGCGTAGCGAGAGTCTGCGCCAGCGCCGACTGTTGGGAGAGCACGTCGAGTTCGCTTGCCGTACCGGCTGCGCGCTGCCGCTGGACCGCATCCAGCAGCTGCTGCTGGAGTTGTACGAGTCGATTGGTGGCCTCGATCTGACCGCGCAGCGATGCCTCCTGGATCGCAGCCACCACCACGTTGCTGCTCAACGTCAGATAGGTGGCTTCCAGCTGGAAGCGGTTGGCGTTCTCGTTGGCCTTGGCCGCCTCATCGGCGCGTCGGGTGCCGCCGAAGACGTCCGGCAGATAGCTCACGCTGACCTGCGCCGTATACAGGTTGTAGGTCGGGTCCACGGCCACCGTCGGCGCGGTATCGGCCGCAATCGGGTACTTGGCGCGCGTCCCGTTGAAGCCACCGCTGACCGTGGGCAGCAGATTCGTCCATTGTGCCAGGTACAGCTCATGGGCCTGGCGCAGCGCGGCCCTGGCCGCATCCACATCGGGGTTCGCCCGGAACGCCTCCGCGACCAGCTGATTGAGCTTCGGCGACTGGAACATCGTCCACCACTGCTCGGGAATCGCAAGTCCGATGACCAGCTGCTGGGTGTCGGTTACGGAGCCGATGGACGCGGGCAGCGCCTGCTGCGCCTTGCCGTAGGTGCTGTCCTGCGGCGGCGGCGGCGCATGGAAGTTCGGTCCGACCGCGCACCCCGACAGCACTGCAGCAATGCAGGCACCGAGGCAGGGCCTTGCACCTGACATCGCTCTCAATGACTTTGCCATGCCGCCTTCCCGCCGCGCGATTCGGCCCAGTGTTCGATCACGTGATACATCGCCGGCAGCACGATCAACGTCAGCAGGGTCGACACCAGCAAGCCGCCCACCACGACCGTCGCAATGCCGCGCTGCACGTCGCTGCCGACGCCGGTGTGGATGGCCGCGGGCAGCATGCCGAGGCTCGCCACCATGGCCGTCATCAGCACCGGCCGCAGGCGCTCCGTGGCACCCTTCATGATGGCTTCATGCAGCTCGAGCCCGGATTTCCGCATCCGGTTCAGGTTCGACACCATGATGATGCCATTTTGCACCGCCACACCGAACAGCGCGATGAAACCGACGCCGGTCGCCACGTTGATGTGCTGACCGGTCAGATGCAGCGAGATCAGGCCGCCCAGCGTCGCCAGGGGCACCACGCCCATGATGAGCAGCGCCTGACGGAATGAGTGGGTGCCGATGGTGAGGAAAATCAGCATCAGACCCATGACCAGGCCCAGGATGACCAGCAGCCGCGACTCGGCACGCCGCTGATTTTCGAACTGTCCGCCCCACTCCAGACGCACCCGGTGCGAATCGAAGTGCACCTGGGCGGCGATCTTGGCCTGGGCCTCATCCAGGTAGCTCGTCAGATCCCGGTCGCGGTTGTCGATGCCGATCGTGAGATTGCGCTGACCGTTCTCGCGCGTCACAGTGCTCTCACCCATGCGCTCGCGGACATCCGCGACCTCGGACAGTGGTACCTGTGTGCCGGAAGTGGTCGTCACGGGCAGATCGCCGATCGCCATTGCGCTGCTGCGCGTCGCTTCATCGAAGCGCACGGTCAGGGGATAGGTGCGCTCACCGACATAGACCGTCGAGACCGGCGCCTGCCCGACGCCGGTCTGTACCACGTTCTGCAGATCCGTCATGTTCAAGCCGTAGCGTGCGGCCTTGTCGTGATCCAGCGTCACATCGATCTGTGGAATCGGAGGCTCCTGGAACAAGGATGCCGATGAGGTACCGCGGACCGTGTACAGCACCGCGACGATCTGCTGTCCGATGCGGCGCAGCTCGTTCAGATCATCACCATAGATCTTGATGACCAGCGGACTGTGCGCACCGCCGATCAGGTCGTTGACGCCATCGATGATCGGCTGGCTGATGCCGACGGAATACTCGGGCAGATCGTGCGCCAGGTCAGCGGCGAGTTTGTCGAGAAACGCCTGCTTGCTTTCATGGTCCGGCCAGCTGTCGTAGGACTTGAGGCCCACCGGGGCCTCGATGTGTGATATCGTCCATGGGTCAGTGCCGTCATCGTTGCGGCCGGTCTGGGTCACTGCATACGAGACTTCCGGGTGCTTGAGGATCGCGCGTCGCAAATCGCTCGCCATGTCACTGGCCTTGTTGAGCGAGATCCCGGTCGGCAGCTGCACCTGCAACCACAGCGCCCCCTCGTCGAGGTTCGGCAGGAACTCGCGGCCGATGCTGCCACCGAGTGCGATCACCGCCAGCAGCGCAAACGCAATCACACCGTAGATGATGCGTGGCTGCGCGAGGCAGTTGGCGAGGATGCGATCGTAGAATCCGGTGAGCTTCTCCAGCCAGCGGTTGTGATAGACGCGCCCGGGGGCCCGGAACGCGAAATAGGCCAGTCCCGGCACCAGTGTGAGTGTCGTCAGCAGCGCACCGAACAGCGCGTAGCCCATGGTGTAGGCCATCGGCGTGAACAGCTTCGCCTCCGCGCGCTCGAAGGAAAACAGCGGCAGGTAAGCGGTGATGATGATGAGGCTCGCGAAGAAGATCGGGCGCGTCACCTGCAAAGTGGCCGCGCGCACTTCGCTCTCGCTCAGTTCCTCATCGGGCATGGCCTCGCGACGGCGCAGGATGGCCTCGGTCACGACGATGGCGCCGTCGACCAGGATGCCGAAATCGATGGCACCCAGGGACAGCAGATTTGCCGAGACGTGGGTCAGGTTCAGCAGCGAAAACACGGCCACCAGTGCCAGCGGAATGGTCACGGCCACCACCAGGGCGCTGCGCGGGTTGCCGAGGAACACGATCAGGATGAGGAAGACCAGCGCGATGCCTTCGGCAATGGTGTGCCCGACCTTGCTGATGGTCTGGTGCACCAGATCATCGCGATCGATGTACGGCACGATGCGCACCCCCTGGGATGCCAGCTGCGCATTGAGCTCGAGCACCTTCGCATGCAGTCCCTTCAGCGTCCGGGAGGGATTCTGGTACTTGAGCATCAGCACGATGCCCTCGATCGTGTCCGGATTGTGGTCCTTGCCGAGGATGCCCTCGCGCTCCTGGTGACTGAGCGCCATCTGCCCCAGATCACCGACCCGCACCGGCACGCCGTTCACCTGGGTGACGACCAGCGAGCTGATACCCGGCAGGTCATGCAGCAGGCCGACGCCACGCACCACGAAGCTCTGCTCACCGCGCGAGACGCGCCCGCCGCCGGCGTTGGCGTTGTTGTTGTTGATGGCGTTGATGACATCGGTAATGCCGATGCCATAGTGCTGCAGCTGCTGCGGATTGAGGTTCAGCTGGTACTCGGTGGTGAAGCCGCCGAAGTTGGTATCATCGACGACGCCGGGCACCGACTTCATGGCCGGAATGACTACCCAGCGCTGGATCTCGGACAGCTCCTGCAGGTTCTTGGTGTCGGACTCGAGCGTATAGCGGTAGATCTCACCACCCGGACCGGCCACGGGGTCGAGCGATGGGGACGCACCGGGCGGCAGCACCGCCTGGTTGATGCGCTCGAGGAGCCGCTGGCGCGCCCAGTAGTCCTCGTAACCGTCACGGAACAGCACCGTGATGAGCGACAGGCCGAAGGTGCTCGAGGAGCGCATCAGCAGCAGCCCCGGCGTGCCGTTGATCTGGCGCTCGAGGGGCACCGTGATCAGCTGCTCCACCTCCTCCGCCGCAAGGCCGGGAACCTGCGTGGTCACCTGCGCTGCGACATCACCCAGCTCCGGATAGGCCTCGACGGAGAGTGTCTCCCAGGCATACACCCCGAACGCGCTCATCAGCAGCGCGAGCAGAATCACTGCCACGCGCTGGTGCAGGCAGAAGGCGACGAACTGGTCAATCATTGAGCAGAATCCCGCCTTTGACGACTACCTGTTCACCGGCCGTGACGCCGGCAAGGATGACGGCTGTGGAGCCCTCGCCCAGGCGCATGTCGACCACGCGCCGTTTGAAGGTCCACGGGGCCGTCGCCACGAACACCGACGTGCGATCGTTGTTCATGAGCAGCGCGGAGGTGGGCACAATGACCTGCGAATTGCTCGGTCCCAGCAGCGTCACTGCGGCAAACATGTTCGGCCGCAGGGCGTAATCCGGATTGGGCAGTGCGATCCGCACCTTGTCACGCCGGCTGTCCGGCTCGATGACATCGGACACGGAGGTGACGCGACCGTGCAGCACCTTGTCCGGATAGGCACTGAGGGTCACCTGTGCCTCCTGGCCGACCCTGACTGATTCAAGGTCCTTCTCGGCCACCAGCGCCGTCACCCACACCGTGCTCAGATCAGCGATGGTCATCAGCGGCTGCGTGGGATCATTGAGCATGTTGCCGCGCGCGACGTTCAAACCGGTGACGCTGCCCGTCACCGGCGCGCGCACCAGCAGCCGTCCGGGATGGTTGCTGTCGCCCGCGCCCGCGCCCAGGGCCATCAGGCGTGCCTGGGTACGCGTGGCTTCGGCCTGTGCCTGAGCGTGATCGCTGCGCGCCTGGTCCAGATCGCGGTCGGAGATCACGCCGATCTTCGACTGCTGCTCCTGGCGCTCCAGGTTCTTCGTCGCCAATGCCAGCGCATCGAGGGCCTTGGCGTTGTCGTCATTGGCCTGACCGAGATCGGGTGAATCGAGCACGGCGACCACCTGACCCCGCGTCACGCGCTGCCCGAGCTCAACCGGCAGCTCCTCGACGCGTCCGGAAAGCGGCGCCAGCACCGCGGCAGTCACCGCCGGATCGGACTCAACGATACCGGGTGTCAGCAGCTGCGCGCTGACCGGTTGTGCCGATGCGGGCTGTACTGCCACGCGTGCGCGTAACGCGGAACCTTCCGGGATGTAGATCGCATCACCCCTGCGAACGAGTCCGCCGGACCCTTGCGCAGCATGTGGATTGCCACCGAACAGCCCGAATCCGTGGGTGTACACGATGAGCACGAACAGCACGCCGAGCAGGATTCCGCCCCACATGAACGCCCGGCCGCGGGCCGTCGGCGTATGGTCATGAAGATCCACTGCTAGCTCCTAAGTAATCAATCAGTCACAAAACGCGGGCAGGCGCGCCAACGGGCGGCGCACAGGTTGCATAGTGAGCACCTTGCAGCTACTTTAAGGTCAAGACCTTTCGAGATCCGGACATGACAGAACTGACCATTGGTGCCCTGGCCGATCGCATGCAGTGCCAGACCGAAACCATCCGCTTCTACGAAAAGGAAGGTCTGCTGCCTGCTCCGGCCCGCTCCGCCGGCAACTACCGCCTGTACGGTCAGCAGCACCTGGAACGACTGGCTTTCATCCGTCGCTGCCGCTCGCTCGACATGACGCTAGATGAAATCCGGGTGTTGTTGCAGTTACGTGACACGCCGGCTGCCAATTGTGTGGAAGTCAGTTCACTCCTGGACGAACACATCCGGCACGTCGCTGACCGCATCGGCGATCTGCGCACGCTGCAGCAGCAGCTGCACGATCTGCGGCAGCTGTGCGCCAGTGTCGAGAGCCACGGCTGCGGCATCCTCCAGGAGCTGGCCCGTGGTACGGATGCAGCGCTGGCACCGGCGACCGGGCGCCACCTTCGCGGCTCCCATTCGCACCGCGCACGCCGCTGATCAAGGATCCGCCGAATCGATGGAAGCTTTCCTGGTCTCAACCGCCTCGGTTGCCGTGGGCGAGTTGGGAGACAAGACCCAGCTGCTGAGCCTGATCCTGGCCTCGCGCCTGCGGCGACCGGTCCCGATCATCGCGGGCGTCTTCGTCGCCACGCTCGGCAATCACCTGCTGGCCTGCTGGTTCGGCGAATGGGTGGGCAACCTGATCACGCCCCAGATCCTGCGCTGGGTGCTGGGCATTTCCTTCATCGCCGTCGCCATCTGGGCCCTGATTCCCGACAAGCTGGACGATGACCTCGACAGCCGCAGCGCCCACGGCGTCTTCATCTTCACGATCGTGACGTTTTTCCTCGCTGAAATGGGAGACAAGACACAGGTGGTCGCGGTGGCTCTTGCCGCCCGCTACCACCAGCTGCTGCAGGTGGTGGCGGGTACGACCCTGGGCATGATGCTGGTGAATGTGCCGACGGTGTTGTTTGCCGATCGCGCGGTGCGCTGGATTCCGCTGAAGCTGGTGCGGATGGCGGCCGCGGCCATCTACAGCGTGCTCGGCATCGCAACGCTGATCGGCTACAAGGGCCTGCTGCCTTAGTCGCCCGCCTCGGCGAGTGATTTCTGCAGCGCCTCGAGCTCCTCGCTGCCGCTGAGCCACGCGGCCTCGACCTGCTCCGTGTCACGCACCAGCTGCGTCTGCTTTTCCAGCAGTTCACGCAGTCGGGATTTCGCCTCTTCGGTGTAGATGCCCGCTGCGCCGAGCGCCGTCTGCACCTGCTGGGTCTCTCGCGCCAGGCTGTCCAGCTGCGATTCAAGCCTCGCCAGCTGTGCCTTCAGCGGACTAAGCGCCGCGCGCCGCTGTGCGTCCTCGCGCCGACGCTGGCGCCGGACTTCCGCGGAATCCCCCCGGGGCTCGGCGCCTGATTGCGCTCCGGCAGCGCCGCTCGCGGCCCCTGCCGCCTCCGTGACGCCGGTCTGCGCCAGCCACTGTGCATAATCCTCCAGATCCCCGTCGAAGGGCTGCACGCGCCCGGCGTGCACCACATAGAACTGGTCCGCCACGGTGCGCAGCAGGTGCCGATCGTGGGAGACCACCACGACGGCGCCGGCATAGTCCTGCAGCGCCACGGCCAGCGCCTGGCGCATCTCCAGGTCCAGGTGGTTCGTCGGTTCATCGAGCAGCAGCAGGTTGGGTCGGCGGAAGGTCACGATCGCGAGCATCAGGCGTGCCTTCTCGCCGCCGGAAAACGGCGCCACGGGTTCGAAGACCCGCTCGCCCGCGAACCCGAAGCCGGCCAGAAAATCACGCAGCTCCTGCTCGGTGGTGCGCGTCGCCGCTCCTGCGGCCAGACGTTTGAGATTGTCGAGCGGCGAATCATCCGCCACCAGCTGTTCGAGCTGATGTTGCGCGAAGTAGCCCAGGGCGAGATCGCGCGCTTCGGTGCGTGTCCCGGACAGGCCCGCAAGCTCCCCGGCGAGCAACTTCATGAGCGTGGACTTGCCGGCACCGTTGCGCCCCAGCAGCGCAATGCGATCGCCCGGAGCGATGGTCAGCCCCACCCGCTGCAGCAGCACGCGCTCCCCGTAGCCGGCCGACTGGTTCTCCAGCGCCAGAAGCGGTCGCGGCAGTTTCTCCGGCTGCCGGAATTCAAACTCGAACGGCGAATCAACGTGCGCCGGTGCAATGCGCTGCATACGCTCCAGGGCCTTCAGCCGGCTTTGCGCCTGGCGCGCCTTGGTCGCCTGGGCGCGAAAGCGCTCGACGAAGGACTCCATATGCCGGATCTGCTGCTGCTGTCGGGTGAAGAGCGCGGCATGCTCGGCCAGTTCCGCAGCCCGCTGCTCTTCGAAGGCCGAGTAGTTGCCGCGATAGGCGCGTGCCCTGCCGTGCTCGATGTTGACCACCCGGTCGACGACGCGATCGAGGAACTCCCGATCGTGCGCGATCAGCAGCAGAGTGCCGGGATAGTCGATCAGCCAGCGCTCCAGCCACAAAATGGCATCCAGGTCCAGGTGGTTGGTGGGTTCATCGAGCAACAGCAGCTCCGAGCGGCACATCAGTGCCTGGGCCACGTTCAGCCGCACCCGCCAGCCACCGGAGAACGCGCGCACGGGCCGGGATTCATCAGCACTCGTAAACCCCAGACCGTGCAGGAGGCGGCCGGCGCGGCTGCGGGCATCGTACCCGCCGACCACCGCGTAGCGGCCATGCAGCTCACCGATGCGCGCGCCGTGGTCGGCCGCCTCGGCCGCCGCGATGTCCCGCTCCAGCGAGCGCAACTCCGCATCGCCGTCGAGCACGAACTCGATTGCCGCCTGATCGGTTGCCAGCAGTTCCTGGGACACGTGTGCAATGGCCAGGTCCGGTGGCATGTCGAAGCTTCCCGAATCGGGGTGCAGGTCCCCCCGGACCAGGCTCAGCAGGCTGGATTTGCCGCTGCCGTTCTCGCCGGTGATGCCGACCTTCTCGCCCCGGAACAAGCCAAAACTGGCGTCGGCAAACAGTACCCGGGGCCCGCGCCGAAGGGTGACATCGGTGAAATTCAGCATGCGGGCAGGGGCGATAGCGGCAATTCGGCCGGCAAGGCTAGCGGCCGGGACGCGGCGCCGCAATGCCTGCGTGGCGCACTTTTTTTGCGCATAATGGCCGCCCCAATGGGAGGCTGCATGATCGATCCCCACAACCTGCCCAAAATTGCCGCCGTCACCGCGATCGTTGCCTTTGGTGTCTATCGGCGCGTGCGCCGCAACATCGGCCGCCAGACCCTGACCGCCGCCCGGCAGTATGTCCGCATGGCCCTGTTCACCGTGCTGTGCATCGTCCTGGCATTCATCCAACCGCTGCACCCCGCCGGCGTGGCCTACATCGCCAGCGGTCTTATCGTCGGCGCGATCATCGGCTGGTTTGCATTGCGCCACACCGGGTTTGAAGCGACGCCGCAGGGCTATTTCTATACGCCGCATCTGTACATCGGCATCGCAGTGACCGCGCTGTTCATCGGCCGGGTGCTGTACCGCATGGTCCTGCTCTATGACGCGTCGAACAGCGCCGCGCCCGGAATGCCCCCCGCGCCGGACAACAACCCGCTGACGCTGGGCATCCTGTTCCTCACCGCCAGCTATTACGTCGTTTATTGCACAGGTCTGTTGCGGTGGCTACGCAAGGCCCAACAGGCCGCGAGTGCTAAACTGGGGCCAGGCACGCCGGACGGCGCGCCATCCACCACGGTTTGAATTGAGGGGAGTTACCATGAATCGGTTATTGCTGGCTGGTCTTCTGTCCTGTGCGGTAAGCGCTCAGGCTGTGGCTGCGCTGTCCGCGGGCACCGCCGCCCCCACTTTCAAAACCCAGGCGTCGCTGGCGGGCAAGGAATTCACCTACGACCTGGGCAAGGCGCTGAAGAAGGGCCCGGTGGTGGTGTACTTCTATCCCGGCGCCTTCACGGGCGGGTGCAACATTCAGGCACATACCTTTGCCGAGAATATGGACAAGTTCAAGAGCGCCGGCGCCACCGTGATCGGTGTCTCGCTGGACAAGATCGAGACCCTCAATGCCTTCTCGTCCGATCCGCAGTACTGCGCCGGCAAGCTGCCGGTGGCCTCGGATGCGGATGGCAGCATCGCGAAGAACTATGACCTCAAGGTCATGGACGGTCGCCCGGGCATGAAGGACTCGCGCGGCATCGATCTGGACCACAAGTTCGCCGAGCGCACTACGTTCATCATCACCAAGGACGGGAAGATTGCGGCAACCGTCGGTGGCGTGAGCCCGGCGGAGAATGTCGAGAAGACTCTGGCAATCGTTCAGGACATTGCGGCCGGCAAGCCGGCCGGCTGAGAGCGCCTCGAGGCTCCCGGCCCGACACTCAGGCCGGGAGTTTCAGCAGGACACTGACGGGGCAGTGATCACTGCCCATGACATCCGGGTGGATCTGTGCGTCCTCGACCCGCTCGCTGAGTGACTTCGACACCAGCATGTAGTCGATTCTCCATCCGACATTGCGTGCGCGCGAATTCGCGAAATGGCTCCACCAGGTGTAATAGCCATTGCCTTGGCGGAACTTGCGGAACGTGTCCACGAATCCCGCATCCAGGAAGTTCTGGAATCCCTCGCGCTCTTCATCGGTGAAGCCCTTCTTGCCTTTGTTTGGCTTCGGGTTCGCCAGGTCAAGTTCGGTGTGGGCGACATTCAGATCACCGCAGAAGATGACGGGCTTGCGCTGCTGCAGCTCCAGGCAATACGCGAGGAAGGCCGGATCCCAGGCCTTGTGCCGTAACGGAATGCGGCTCAGATCATCCTTGGCATTGGGCGTGTAGACGGTGACGACATAGAACTTCGGGAACTCCGCCGCGATGACCCGTCCCTCCTGGGAACTATCCCGCTCGAGCTCATCAGCGAAGGCGTACTTGCTGGCGAGCTGGTGGGGAAATCCGTTCACCACCGACAGGGGCTCCTGGCGCGAGAAGATGGCCGTGCCTGAATAGCCCTTCTTGACCGCCGAATTCCAGAACTCATGGTAGCCGGGCACCTCGATTTCGACCTGGCCGCGTTCGGCCTTCGTCTCCTGCAGGCACAGGACATCAGGCTGATGTTCGCCTAAGAACTTCTGGAAGGTGCCCTTCTTGAGCACGGCCCGGATGCCATTGACGTTCCAGGAATAGATCTTCATGCGCAAGGCGCTCACGACTGCAAAAACGGTTCGCAGTTTGCCTTAATCCGGCCGCCGTTGCCGACCCCACCTTAAGGTGCCGGCGCAACCCTTGTGACGCTTCGTCATCAGATTTCGATTGACCTCTACATGCGAATCATTATCATTTGCCTTCCGTAATACAGGAAGGGAGTCCGGATGCGCATTCAGTATCTCGGTGCGGCAGGCGTGTGTGCCTCGAGCGTTTTTGGCACCGCGGCGCAGGCAGCCGATCCGGCCAGCGCGGCTGTGGATGTGTCCGGTGCGACTCCCACCGACAATGACGGGGACGAAAATCTCGAAAATGTCACCGTGACCGGAGTGCGCTCGCTGCTGCGCGACAAGCTCGGCGACACGGCCCTGAACACCCCGCAGAGCGTGACAGTGGTGAGCAGTGAGCTCATCAGTGCGCAAGGCGCAACCCGGCTCGAGGATGCGCTGAGGAACGTTCCCGGCATCACTTTGAACGCCGGCGAAGGCGCCGCCCGTGGCGACACGGTGAACATCCGCGGCTTCTCTGCCTTCAATGACTTTTTCATCGACGGCATCCGTGATGCCGCGGTCTATACGCGTGACATCTTCGGCGCCGACGCCGTGGAGGTACTCGAGGGACCCTCCGCCGTCCTCTTCGGCCGCGGTTCCACCGGCGGCGCCATCAACCAGGTCACCAAGGCGCCGCTGCTCACGCCGCTGGATAACCTCACATCGCTCATCGGGACCAACGACCTGATCCGCACGACGGGCGATTTCAACTTCCCGTTTGCCACGAGCTCTGCGTTTCGCCTGAACGTAATGGGCGAATCCTCCGAGGCTGCCGGTCGTGATTTTGTCAAAAACCGTCGCTGGGGCATTGCGCCGGCAGTGGCGTTCGGTATCGGTCAGCAGGACTCGCTGACGTTCACCTACCTGCACCAGCACGAGAACAATGTGCCGGACGGTGGTATCCCGTTTCTCGACGGCGCGCCCGCACCCGTGGCGCGCAGCAATGATTATGGACTGGTGAGCGACGTCAACACCACGTTGGACGACATCGCGACGGCACGCTACAAGCACGACTTCAGCCCGGACGTGTCGATCGCCGACACGCTGCGCTACGCGCATTACGAGTTCAACTTCCAAAGCGCAATGCCGAATTTCGGCACGACCGTTCCCACCGCGATGACGCCCCTGGCCGACATCCAGGTGGGTCGCGACCAGCCGGGGAGCTCGGGAGTTCAGACCAACCTCACCGAGCAGGTCGACCTGACCGCACACTTCAGCACCGGAGCGATCACGCATGCCCTGATCACCGGTATCGAGGTCGCCCGCCAGACCTCGGATCTGGACCGCTACCTCAATCCCTTCAATACCAACAACACCTGGGTACCTGAAACATCGTTGCTGAACCCGAACCCCGTCGAACCGCTGCCGCAGCTCCTGCCCGTATCGTCCCGGCAGGACACGACGGCGCGATCAGATTCGTTCTATGTGACGGACACCATCGGCTTCAACCAGTATTTCGACCTGCTCGCCAGTGCCCGCTTCGACCGGTTCTCGGCGGACTACCACCAGCTCACCGTCGCCAGTGGCGCAGTGCTCAACCTGGGTCATGTCGACAACGTCGGCAGCCCGCGCGCCGCCTTTGAATACAAGCCCACACCGGAGCAGACGTACTACATCGCCTACGGCACCTCTTTCGACCCCTCCGCCGAGGCACTGACGCTGACGACGAAGACCGCCAACCTGGGACCGGTGAAGGCGAAGAGCTATGAGACAGGCGCCAAGGAGTCGCTGCTGGGCGGCGGCCTGCAGCTGTCCGCCGCGGTGTTCCGCACCGAAGTCGACAATGCGCAGACCAACGATCCGGACAACCCGACACTGACGATCCTGGATGGGGATCAGCGCGTCGATGGTCTGGAGTTGCAGGCGAGCGGTCACCTGACGCCGAACTGGGAGCTGTTCGCCGGCTACAGCCTGCTCGACGGCAAGACCCTCTCCTCGGGGAACGCGGCCTACGTGGGCAAGGAATTGCCCAACGTCGCACACAACGCACTGAACCTGTGGAGCGAGTACTACCTGCCGTTCGGGATCGAGGTCGGCGGCGGTGCCAACTGGCTCGGCCCGCGGTTCGCCGACAGTGGCGAGATGGCCCGTCTGCCCGGCTACGTGGTCTGGAATGCGATGGTGTCATACAAGGTCTCGCCGAACGTGACCCTGCAGCTGAACGGGCTGAACCTTTTCAACCGTTACTACTTCGCCGCTCCTTACTACACCAGCGCTGCGGAAAACCATGTGATACCCGGTGCCGGTCGCAGTGCCACGCTGTTAATCAACGTGAATCTCTAGAGTCCTGAAATGCTGGTGCAGATCACCGCCGTACTCACGGCGCAGGAAGTGCAGACCGTGCGGACGTGCCTGGCCGGCGCGGCCTGGGCCGACGGGCGGCTGACTGCCGGATACCGGTCGGCCGAAGTGAAGACCAATCTGCAGGTGCCGCAGTCGGATCCGGCCGCGGCGCAGGCGAGCGAGCTGGTGCTGCGGGCCCTGGAGCGCAACGCCATGTTCGTCAGTGCGACACTGCCGCACCACGTCTACCCGCCCCTGTTCAACCGCTATGAACCGGGGATGGGCTTCGGCGCTCACGTCGACAACGCGGTGCGCCAGATCCCCGGCACCCCGCACCGGCTGCGCACGGATGTTTCCGCGACGCTGTTTCTGTCTGCCCCGGAGGACTACGACGGCGGCGAACTCGTAATCGAGGACCTTTACGGTGCGCACTCCGTGAAGCTCGCCGCCGGGGACCTGGTGGTCTATCCCGCAAGCAGCCTGCATCGTGTGGAGCCGGTGACCCGTGGGAAGCGCGAGGCGGCGTTCTTCTGGGTCCAAAGCATGGTGCGCGACGAGCGCGCGCGCGCCCTTCTCTACGACATGGACCTTTCCATCCGTGAGCTCACGGCCCGCGGTGCCGACTCGCGCAGCCTGCTGCGCCTGACCGGCTGCTATCACAATCTGATCCGCCGCTGGGCCGACCTGTAGGCGGATCTTGGCACTCACGCGCGCGCAATTTGCCCAGGCGACCGCGGCAGAGGAGCGCCAGTTACGGATGGCACACCTGCAGCGCCTGAGCTACCGGGAGCTGACGGAACTGTTCAGTGGTGACCCCGCGCAGGCGGCAGCGTGGATCCGCAGTGCTGCGGAATACGGCATGGCCGCCGCGCAACTGCGATTGGGCCGGATGCTGCTTGAGGGGACGGGCGTTGCGAAAGATACGGCCGCTGCCTTCAGCTGGTTTGAGCGCGCGGCGGCACAAGGCGACGCCGAGGCCATGAATATGGCAGGCCGCTGCCTCGAGAACGGCTGGGGCACCGCAGCGGATCCGGCAAAGGCCGCCGCGCAGTTCGAAGCCTCAGCACGGCGCGGTCACGCTTGGGGCAAGTACAACTTTGCCAACATGCTGTTCGACGGCCGCGGCGCGCCCCGTGATCGGGTGCGCGCCCTTAAGTGGTATCGAAGGGCAGCACGACAAGGTCACGGACGGGCCATGAACCTCCTGGGACGTTCGCTGGAGGAAGGCTGGGGCTGCGCCAGGGATCCGGCCGCCGCGGCGCTGTGGTATCAGCATTCCGCCGCGACCGGCTATTTCCGCGGCCAGTACAACTATGCCGCGGTACTGGCCCAGCACGGTCATGCCGCCGCAGCCGCAGCGTGGTATCTGCGGGCGGCTGAAGGCGGCGATCAGTCCATTCGTCGTGCCATCCTGAAGGCGCTCGGCAATGTCACCGACCCCGTCTTATGCGACGCGCGTGCGCGCGTCGCGGCACTGTGCCTTGAGGTTACTGCGAACCGCCAGAGGCCAGGATAGTGTCACCGGAGATCCAGCCTGAATCCTCTGATGCCAGGAACACCACGATTTTGGCGACATCCTGCGGTTGACCGATACGGCCCAGAGGCGTGCGCGCGATCGCCTGCTTTTCGAAATCGCTGCCGATGATTCCCTGGGCATGGGCGCCCTCGGTTTCGACCACTCCCGGATTGACGGCATTGACGCGGATCTTGCGCGGTCCTAGCTCCGTGGCCAGCACGCGCGTGATCAGATCCACCGCCGCCTTCGTTCCCGCATACACGCTCGAACCCGGCAGCGTCAGGCGCGATACCACGGATGAAATGTTGATGATGCTGCCGCCCTTAGCGCCGATGTGCTTGGCGACCTCCTGCGTCACCTGCAGCAGGCCCAGCACGTTGATGTCGAACTGGCGGTGGAAGTGTTCCGCGGTAATGGCCTCCAGCGGCGCAAACTCGTAAACACCGGCGTTGTTGACCAGGATGTCCGGCGCACCGAACGCCGTGATCGCCTCCGCCACCAGCCGCTGCACGTCCGCGGCTTTCGCCACGTCCGCCTGCACCGCGACGGCTTTGCCGCCGGCACCGGTGATGTCGGTCACGACGCTCTCGGCGCCGGCGCGCGAGCCTGCATAGTTCACCACCACCGCGGCGCCGGCTGCCGCCAGCTCCCGGGCGACTTGCGCGCCGATACCCTTGGATGCGCCGGTCACGATTGCCACTTTGCCTGTCAGTTTGCTCATGGTCGTCTCTCGCTTTCTGTCATTGTTCGTAAGTTCATGTTTTATGAACTATTGGACGAATGTTATACTCCGGGCCCGAAGCTGCGTCTAAGATCCGGTGGTTCTCAAGGTATGCTGCTCACATGAAGCCATTGTTTCACCCGTCGCTGGACGACATCACGGTCGAGGGCATTCTGCATGCGCTCAGCGATCCTGTGCGGGCGCACATTCTGGCAAAAATACTGCATGCCAATGGCGCGAAAACGTGCTCTGCGTTCCTGGAAATCAGTGACCGCCCCATTCCCAAGTCCACGCTCTCCCAGCATTTCAAGGCGTTACGCGAGGCCGGGCTGATCCGCAGCGAACGCAAGGGGGTCGAGCTGCACAACACCGCCCGCTGTGAGGAGATCGCCGCGCGCTTCGGCCCGCTGGTCAGCAACGTGCTGGGGGCGCACCTGGCACAGGAACAACGGCGCAGCGCCGCCCAGCGAGGCCGCCGCGCGAAACGCACCTGAGATGGTATGACACAGGAGCCGGGCCTATGATGGCCGCCTTGTTTCGGTCCTGAGGGGGATCATCATGCGAGTGTCAATGTTCATGGCCGCGGCACTGGTGTCAGCGCCGCTTCTGGGATCTGCCGTGTGGGCGGCAGGGAAGATACCGGCGCCCATCGCCGCTGCGGTCGCCGACAGTTCCCGGCCGGCGGCCGATACCGATCGCGATGCGGCCCGCAAGCCTGCCGAAATGCTGGCGCTCGCCGGCGTGAAGCCCGGTGAACAGATTGTCGAGCTGCTGGCCGGTGGCGGCTACTTCACGCGGGTGCTGAGCCTGACGGTGGGCCCCAAGGGTCATGTCTACGCGCTGAACCCGCCGCCCCGACCGAATCCCACGGGCAGCGCGCCGGCTCCATCGCCCCTCGAAACACTCGCCCAGGATCCGCACTACGGCAACATCAGTCTGCTGCCGCTGTCGGCAATCACGGCGGATCCACCGACGGCGCCCAAGGTTGATCTGGTGTGGACCTCGGACAACTACCACGACCTGCACAATCTGCCCAACGCCGACCTCGCCACCTTCAACAAGCATGTCTTTGACACCCTCAAGTCCGGCGGTGTCTATATCGTCATCGACCACGCGGCTGCGGCAGGTCACGGCGCAAGCGATACCGGCACGCTGCACCGGATCGATGTCGAGACGGTCAAGAGCGAAGTCGAGAGCGTCGGCTTCAAACTGGCGGGCAGCAGTGACGCAGCGCACAACCCCGATGATCCGCATACGGCAAGCGTCCGCGACCCATCGATCCGCTTTCATACGGATGAGTTCGCGCTGAAATTCGTCAAGCCCTAGCCAGCCACCTGCGCGACGAAGTACAGGAAGACAGCGCCCGCCACGGTTGCAAAGGTCGTGAGCAACCGTGGATGGGCGTGATGGCTCTCGGGTAGCAGATCGCTGCCGCCGACATAGAGGAAAAATCCTGAGAACAGCGCCAGCGCCATGGCGAGACCCTGCGCCGGGATGCTCAGGGCCATGCTGGTCAGCGCCCCCGCCACGGGCGCCAGGGCGTCGATCACCAGCCATTTGAAGGCGCCCCGACGATCACCGCCATTGCGCAGCACCACGCTCACGGTATTGAGGCCATCGGAAAAATCGTGCGCCAGTACCGCGACGGCAACGGCAATGCCCACGGCCCGACTGGCCTGAAAACCCACGCCGATGGCGAATCCATCGAGGAAACTATGCAATGCGAAGCTGCCCGCTGCCGCCCAGGCGCGTCGCGGATTGCCCCGGCCCCGCGGGTCACTGCCGTGTCCCGGCAGCGAGCGGTCCAGCAGCATATACAGCAGGAAACCCAGTCCCGCGATCGCCAGTACCGAGCGGGGAGTAAGCGCCGCGTGCGCTGCGGTGGCAGCGCCCAATGCCACGGCTTCCGGCAGCAGATCGAAGAAGGCGACGCCGATGACGGCGCCGGCGCTGAAGGCCAGCACCAGGTGCAGGCGGTCGCGCAACGAGATTCCGACCCAGCCGCCGATCATCGTGGCCACGCACGTGGCCGCGGCGATGGGAACGATCAACAGATTTGGCACCCTTCAAAGGCCCCTGTAGGCGACCAACGGTGCCACGTCCGGCGGGCGGCCGTAGAAATCCAGAAAACTGGCCTGTGGGTCGCGGCTGCGCCCGCGTGACAGCACTTTTGCGCGCAGGTTCTCGCCGTTGGCACGACGCAGGCCACCATTGGCCGTAAACCACTCCCCTGCGTCGCGCGCCAGGACCTCGCTCCAGATATAGGCGTAGTAGCCGGCGGAGTAGCCCCCCGAGAACACGTGGGAGAAATAGTGCGTGTGGTACCGCGGCGGCACCAATGCCGGGTCAATCCCGTGACGGGCGAGAACTTCCGCCTCGAACCGGTCCGGCTCGGCGACCTTGCCGGCCGCCTCGAGGTCCAGTTCGTGCCAAGCCTGATCAACCAGCGCCGCGGCCAGGTATTCGGTGGTGGCATAGCCTTGATCGAAGGTCTGCGCCGCCAGCACCTTGGTCAACAGCGCCTCGGGCATCAGTTCGCCGTTGTGATGGTGGCGCGCGAAGTTCGCCAGTACCTTCCGGTCGCGCGCCCACATTTCGTTGAACTGCGACGGAAACTCCACGAAGTCGCGCGGCACATTGGTTCCCTGCAGCAGTGGATAGTGCACATCCGACAGCATGCCGTGCAGCGCATGGCCGAACTCGTGGAACAGGGTCGTGACTTCCTCGAACGTGAGCAGCGCCGGTTGACCCTCCTGGGGCTTGGGGACATTCAGGTTGTTGACGATCACCGGCCTTAAGCCCAGCAGCCGTGCCTGGCGCACGAAGTGGCTCATCCAGGCGCCGCCTTGCTTGGTGTCGCGCGCGAAGTAGTCCGCCACGAACAGCGCCAGCGGTGTTCCGTCCGCATCGAATACCTCGAAGGTGCGCACGTCCGGATGGTAGACCGGCAGCTCCGGGCGCTCCTTGAACGTCAAGCCATACAGTTCGTGCGCTGCATGGAACACGCCATCACGCACCACGCGGTTCAACTCGAAGTACGGCGCGACTTCAGCGCGATCGAAGTCAAAGCGCGCCCTGCGCAGCCTCTCGGCATAGAACGGCCAGTCCCACGCCTGCAGCCGAAACGGCGTGAAGCCCTCCTCGCGGGCATGCGCCTCGACCAGTTGCTGCAGGTCCCGGGCATCCTCGCCGGCCCGTGCCAGCGCCGCCGGTACCAGATCGTTGAGAATGCGCCGCACGGCGGTCGGGTTGCCGGCGGATTCATCCTCCAGCTGATAGGCGGCGTGACTGGCGTAGCCCAGCAGCGCCGCACGCTCGGCGCGCAGGGCGACCAGTTGCCGCACGATCTGCGTGTTGTCCGCGGCACCACTGCGTCCGCGGGCCGTGGAGGCCCTGAAGAGCCGCTCGCGCAGCGCCCGATTCGCCAGTTGCGCCAGCAGCGGCTGCACGGTCGTATTCTGCAGCGTGATCAGCCATTTTCCGGCGAGGCCACGTGCCGAGGCGGCCACGGCGGCGGCGCCGATCTGTTCCGGGGAGAGACCCACGAGGTCCGCGGCGCTGTCGACCCTGACGGCAGCATCACTGGTCGCCTTGAGCACGTTTTGCCGGAACTGTGTCGTGAGGCTGGACAGCTGGGTGTTGATCGCCTTGAGGCGCGACTTGTGCGCCTCCGACAAGCGTGCGCCGGCACGCACGAACTGCGTGTGGTGGCGCTCCAGCAATTGCATGGCCTCCGGTTCGAGGCCAAGCCCGGTGCGCTTCTCGTACAGCGCGCTCACGCGTGCAAACAGCTTCGGATCGAGCAGGATTGCATCTTCGTGGGCGGCCAGCAGCGGGGCGAGTTCCGATTCAAACTGCTGCATGACATCGTTGGTATTCGATGCGATGAGGTTGAAGAACACCGCCATTGTCCGGTCCAGCAGTTCCCCGGAGCGCTCCAGGGCGATGATCGTATTGTCGAAATCCGCAGCCGCGGCCTCCCCCGTGATCGCTGCGACTTCCCGCAGCTGGGCGCTCATGCCCTGCGCGAATGCCTCACGGTAGTGCTGGTTCTCGAGGTGGTCGAAATGGGGCAGCTGGTACGGCAGCGTACTGGCCTGCAACAGGGGATTGGCTTGCATGGATCTCGGCGCATGTCTGGTAAGAGTGCCATTTTCACAGGCCCGGGCGGCATTGCCTAGCGACAATCGCGGCGGCGGTCGAGACTCCCCCGGGCGCGCGTATTTCGCTACACTGCGAAATCCCCACGGATTTGGTACTCATGAGCATTCAGAAAGACTCCGTCGTCACGTTCCACTACACCCTCAAGGATGATACCGGCGAGGTCATTGACAGCTCCGACGGCGGGGCACCGCTGGCCTACATCCAGGGGCACGGCAACCTGGTCGCGGGCCTGGAGCGGGAGCTGGCGGGCAAGGCGGCGGGCGACAAACTGGAGGTAAAGATCTCACCCGCAGACGGCTATGGCGAATACGACGCGGCCATGGTGCAGCGCGTACCGCGCCGGCAGCTCAAGGGAATTGCGAAGATCTACGTCGGCATGAAGCTGCATGCGCAGACTCAGGAAGGCCCGCGCGAGGTCATCGTCACCCAGGTCCTGGGCGACACGGTCACCATCGATGCGAACCATCCCCTGGCCGGCAAGAACCTGAATTTCGCCATCGAGATCATCGAGGTGCGCGAAGCGACTGCCGAGGAGCTTGAGCACGGCCATGTGCACGGCGAGCACGGGCACCATCACTGACCGGCGCTCAGTGGTGCGAGTCCTGCGCGCGACCCTTCCACTGCCCGCCCCGGCCGAGCTGGTAGAGCCACGCTGAATAGACGGTGGCCCCGGCATAAAAGGCCGCCGCCGCTGGCAACGTCAGCGCCCACAGGGGATTGAGGCCGTAGAAGCGCACCATCGGCGCGTAGCACAGGCTCATGAGTGCCCAGGCGCAAATGCCCCCGGTGGCGCCCGGCAGGCTGGTGCTGAAGAGCAGCAGCGGCGGCAGCAGATAGGTGGCCACGAGACCCACCAGCGTCCCCAGCAGCAGCAGCCAGGAGTGGCCCAGCTGGTTGAATGCCGTGCGCGAAATCATGCGGCCGATTTCCCCGAGCGACCCATAAGGCCGCAGGCTGCGCGCGCGACGCGTCAGCCCCAGGCTCACCCGGCCACCGGCGCGCTTGATGGCGCGGGCCAGTGAGCAGTCATCGATGATCTCGGCGCGGATGGCCGCGAGGCCCCCGCAACGCGCCAGCGCCTCCGGACATACCAGCATGCAGCCACCTGCCGCGCCGGCGGTTGCCGCGCCGCTTGCGGCAATCCAGGCCGGTGGGTACAGCTTCAGGAAAAAGAACACGAACGCCGGGATCAGCCAGCGCTCCGCGCCGTTGCTGACGGTGAGCTGCACCATCGAGGAAAGCAGATCGGTGTCCAGTCGCCGGGCGTTCGCGACCAGCCGCGCCACGTTGTCCGGCTCGTGATGGATATCGGCGTCGGTGAACAGCAGGTAGTCCGGTTGCAGCGTCGCGGCGGCTGCAACGCCCCGGGCCATGGCGCAGACCTTGCCGCTCCAACCCGGTTCCGGACCCGACCCGCGCAGCACCGTGACCCGCTCGGCCGCGCCCGCCCGTTGCGCCGCCGCCCACACCACCTCGGCGGTGCCATCGCTGCTGGCATCATCAACGACCACGATGTGCAGTTCACCGGCAAAGGCCTGCGCCAGCAGCGACTCGACCGCCAGACCCACGACCGGTGCCTCATTGCGCGCCGGGATGACCGCGACGACGCGCGCCGCGGCCCCCGGGGCGGCGCCATCAGTGGCGAGCAGTTGACCGACGCGCCAGAAACCACCGCGCGCGAGCGTCAGGTACAGCCAGATCAGGACCGGCAGCAGCGCCAGGTACAGCATTCGTCGGCGCGCCGCCGCGCCGGCTCCCCTTCAGCCGACGGCGGCGCCGGAGAGTGTGCCGACCCCGGCGCCTGTGCCGAGCACCTCGGGCTGCAGGCTGGTCTCATCCGGACGCATCTTCAGGAACAGCAGCGCAAAGGCCGCGACCACCGAACCCAAGGCCATGACCGCCGCCACCTGGGGTACCGGATGACCCGACTTGAAAAGCAGCCCGGCCACCCACGGCGCCAGGGCAGCGCCGCCGCGACCGACACCGATGGCCCAGCCCGTGCCGAAGGCACGCACGTGGGTCGGAAACGCGCGCGCAAAAATCGCATACATCCCGACGATGCCGGCATTGCCGAAAAAGCCGGCACCGCCAGCCAGCAGCGCGAGGCGGTTCAGATTCGCCGGACTGTGACCGAAGATCACCACGCCGACCGTGGCCAGCACCATGGTCACGATCGTCAGTGGCTTCAGCGGCAGTTTCTGGGTGAGCACACCGAACAGGCCGCCGCCCACAGCGCCGCCGACGTTGGCCCAGGTCAGCACTCCGGCGGCGGCGGAAGCCGGGAATCCCATGCTGCCGATAATGGAGGGCACCCACTTCAGGATGAAGTAGAAGGTCGTGACGTGGAAGAAGTACGCGATGGTGAGGATGATGGTCGTGCCCATCAGTGCGGGCGCAAAGATATCCCAGATCGTGCCCTTGGGGCCCCGCACCACCTGCGCCGGCAGGCTGTCGATGGCGGCGAACCCCATGCGCTTCATGGCGTGGTTGATTCGGCTCAGGGCGTTGGCGGGCTGCTTGCGCGCCAGCCAGTGGACCGACTCCGGAACGAGGAACCAGACCAGCGGGATCAGCGTCGCTGTGAAGGCGGCACCGAAGTAGAACACCGACCGCCAGTCGTGCGTCTTCAGCAGCTGGCCGACAATGATGCCGCCGAACACCGCGCCGAGCGGATAACCGATGGACATGAAGGAGACACAGGCGTCACGGCGGCGGGCGTTGGAGAATTCAGCCGTCATGGCATTGACGGCAGCCAGCACGCCGCCGATCCCCAGTCCGGTGAGCACACGCCAGAATGACAGGTCATAGACACCGGACGCGTTGGTCGCCATGAACATGCCGACGGTCATCAGCACCAGGCAGCCCAGGACCGTGGAGCGCCGGCCGATACGGTCGGCGAGGCCACCCAGGAAAATCGAGCCCGCCGCCATGCCGATCAGTTCCATCGACAGCACGGCGCCAAGCGTCGCTTTGTCGACATGCCATTCCTTCTGGATGCCGATGGAGGCAAAGCTGATGGACATAACGTCGAAGCCGTCCAAGGCGTTCAGACCCACCGCGATGAACACCACGATGATCTGCAGCATGCCCATGGGCGATCGGAGGATGGTTTCGCGCGGATCGTTATTGTTCGTCGGCAGGTTCATGGGCGGGTTCCTTGGCCATCGTGAGCCACAGCTGTCATCGCCAGCGCCGCAGATTATCACGGCCGCCCGCCAGCGCACCTGTTGACGAGACAAAGGCCTTATGACCCGGAATCCGCCGCCTCCAGACGGGTGAACAGGCGGGTCATGGCCTGTACGCGGGCCAGATAGGCGCCCACATCCTGGTCACCGCAATGCTGTCCGGGTTCCACGCGCAGCCCCTGGCGCACGAAGCCGGCTGCGGCTCCCGCACCGCACAGATGGATCACCGTGGCCAGCTGCTGACGTTGCAGCACGCTGGTATGGCTGCGGTGAGATCGGGCCAGCAAGTCCTCGGTGTTGGCCGTCAGGTACGCCGAGACCAGCTCCACCGCATGGCTGGGAATGACCCGTGAATACAGCCCGTTCATCCAGCAGGCCTGCCAGTCGTTCCAGGGCCCCTCGCGCACCACGCGATGCTCATGAATGCACAGGTGCCGCGCTTCGGCAAAGGTGCCATCGGTGATCTGGTACAGGCCGACCGCGCTCGAGGCCGGCCTGTACAGCTCGAAGAAATGGGGCCGCCAGGACCAGCGCCAGTAGGTCCGCGCCACCGGATTGCCGGAGGCCTCCACCTGCGCCAGGGCGGCCAGGAACGGCGCCGTCGTCACCTCCGTGGCATGTTTGCGGAAAATGGGGGCATAGCGCCGCCAGGTCTCCTCAGGAACTTTGTTGAGCGCGCCGCTGACCGGAAAGAAGAGTTCGGTGGGCTTGCGCAGTACCTGGTAGACGCCGTTGACCGCCAGCGCGATCACCGCCAGGACGATGAGCGCAATCACCGCCTGCAACAGCCCCGGCGAGCGACGCACTGCCCGCCAGGTGCGCTTGCGCAGACTCGGACCCGGCCATAGCCACAGGCGCAGCCGGCCCCGCGGAGCGCGCGCGCGGCGCTTCCTGACGGGGCCGTTGCGGCGGGCCTTCGCCCTAGTGATCGTTGTGCTTTTCCGCTTCGGGATGACCCTGTTCATGCGCAGCGCCGGGACGCGGGCCGTGCTCGTGCTGGACATGCGCGTCCCCGCCATGTTCCGGAGGCGGGCCACCATGCATCGCCTGCGGCGCGGGTGCGGCTTCGCGATGCTCGGGGGCACCGTTGAACTGCGCGCCCTGGCCCTGATGTTCGCGCGGCGCGCCGCCCTCCGGGTGCCCCGGGCCACCATGCATCTGCATCGCAGCCCCTGCCCCGGCCGCATGATGATTGCTCAGGCCCGGGCCGGGATGGGCAAAGTCCCCTGCGCGCTGCGTCGTCAGGATCTGCGGGTGGCCGCCGTTTTGACGCATGTGCATGGCCGGCATGCTCGCCGCATGCTGTTCATGCTGAATCTGCATGGAGGTCGCCGCCACATGGTGTGCATTCATGGCCACGCGTTCGGCCGGTGAGGGCTGCGCGCGAATGCCGCCCTCGCCGCCGTTGAAACTGACCCGCGATACGCCCACCCGCGCCACCGGCGCGTTGTACACGTTCACGATGTTCACGTGGCCGAAGTTCGCGACCGAGCGGTTGTAGAAGAATGCTCCGCCATGCCAGTAGCCACCCGCGAAGCCCACGCCGGAATAGCCGAAGCCGTAGTTGACGCCGCCATAGAAGCCCACCTGCGGCCCCCAGTAGCCGGCATTCCAGGCATATAGCCCGTCGTTCCAGCCCCAGTAACCGGGGGTCCACAGCAGCCCGCTTTGCGGCGGCTCCACCCAGGTGCCCGGCACCCAATAATAATCAGAGCCATCCCAGGCCCAGTAGCCCGGTGTCCAGATATAGCCGGGCCCCGGAAGCGCCGGTTGCACGTACACCGGCAACACCGGTGGCGCGAGATTCACGGAGACGCCGATGCCGAAGGCAGCCTGCGACACTGCCGGTGCGGCACACAGCATCAGGGCCGGAATCAGGGCAAGAAAAATTTTCTGGTAGCGCATGGTGTACCTCGTCGATGTGCAAACATACTAACGCGACGGCATCATGTTTGTTTACATTGTCCCCATGCGGCGACAATCGGCAAGGTCATTGCAATGCTTGGACTGTCCGCGAATATTTCACTGCTTTTCCGGGAATTGCCGCTGCTCGAGCGTTTCGCTGCGGCGCGTGCAGCAGGCTTTCCGACAGTGGAGATCCAGAATCCCTACGAGCATTCGGCCGCCGTGCTGACAAGCGCGGCACGCGCTGCCGATGTCCAGGTGATTCTGATCAACGCGCCGTTGGGTGAGGATCCGCGCACCTTCGGCACGGCGAGTCTGCCGCAGCGCGCTACCCAGTACCGTGCCGAAATCGAGCGCGCGGCGCAGTACGCTCAGGCCCTCGGCACACGCCAGGTGAATGTGCTGGCCGGTCGCACGACGCCCTCCGAGCAGCCGGCGGCGCTTGAGCGGCTGACGGAAAATCTGGCACTCGCGGCCGAAATCCTCGGGGCCGCAGGCGCGCGGCCGCTCCTCGAAGTGATCAATCCCGTCAGCGCGCCCGGCTACTGCGTGGCGGATTTCACGCTGGCGGCCGATATTCTCGCAGCGTCCGATGCGCGCGTCGGCCTGCAATTCGATGTCTATCATGCGGCCATGCTGGGACTGGATCCTGCGCAGGCATTCGTTCAGCATCTAGCGCGGATCGGTCACATCCAATTTGCCGACAGTCCCGGCCGGCACGAGCCGGGGACCGGTGAGCTGGATTTCGGCGGGATATTCCGCACCATCCGCGCCAGCGGCTATGCAGGCTGGGCGGGCGCCGAATATCACCCGCTCGCAGCGACGCTCGCCGGCCTCGGCTGGATGCGGCAGTTCGGGTTCTAATGATCGTAGGAAATATGCGGCGGCTCGTCCTCGACATCCGCCAGATCCGGCGCCGTGACGCCGTCGCTGAAATCCACGCGACGATACTTGCCGGACACGAACAGCAGTGGCTGCAGCGGCGTGCTGCCCTTGTGCAGATCGATCACCTCACCCAGAACCAGGTAGTGATCACCGGCTTCACTGCAGCTGTGGGTACGGCAACCAATCGATGCCAGCGCACCTTCCAGCCGCGGACCCGCCCCGCTGTCCACGAACCGGAACGGTGGCGGCGCGGAGTCCTTCCAGCCGCCGGCGAAGTACGTCGATAAGGCCTGCTGATCCTGACGCAGGATGTTGATCGTGAAGCGGGTCAGTCCCGCCAGATCCTCGGCGATGCGCGCCTTGCGCGAGGGACAGAACAGCATCAGCAGCGGATCCAGTGACACCGAGGTCACCGAATTGGCCGTCATCGCGTGTACCTGGCCGTGGACCTCGGCGACGATGATGGTCACGCCGGTCGCATACAGACCGACGACCTCGCGGAAATGCCTGGGGTCGACGTTCATTTATCCGGCCTGGGCGCGTGGCTGATCGGGCGGGATGCTTGCACAGGTAACGACAGGATGGTTCCGGGGGGCTTGCCCACCCTGATCCAGATCCGGCCGGGCTGCTCGTACACCACCGGATCGGAAGCCCGACATTCACCGCAGGTGGGATGTACGCCGAGCTCTCCCAGGGTGGGATTGTGCGGATGGAGGCTGTCGGGTACCGAGACACGAGCCACGATCGTGGCCAGAAATTGGCTCAGGTCGGTCGCCGCGGTGCTCACCTGGTCATCCAGCGGGCCATCCATCACGAAATGCGCCTGGCTGCGGCGCGGCATGGCGCTGTCCCCGGCCAGCGGCGGTGCGAAGTACTCCACCTGGGTGCGCACCCGGGCTTCATGCGTGGTTGCGCTTGCGCGCACCGTCACCAGCTGCATCGTCATATGCAGTTCGACCTTGCCCGCAAGGTCCACCAGTTCATCCCGGACTACCGCGAGCACGGCATCCTGACCCATCAGGGACTGCAGCTGGCTGTCGCTTTCCGGGCCCGAACTGCTGACGATGAGCGTGCGCCAGGGCCAGTTGGCCGATGCCTGCGACAGCTGCATCAGCAGCGCCTGACCGAACCCGCGGTCCGGTTCGGATGTGAGCCAGGCCGACGGCAGGGGTCCGCGGCGCTCCTCGCGGTCGCGTCGGATGACCGGGGCGGCGATCCAATACCCGAGTTTCATCGCCAGCGTCTCGGCCTGCTTGTCCGGCAGGCGCACCGCGTGGTGCACCAGCAGCAACGCAACATGAGGTGGCTCCAGTACCAGGACCGGGCGCAGATCCGGCGACAGTCCGGCGCCCGGCCCCGGGCTTACCGCATGCGCCGCCGCGCCAGCAGCCAGCAGCACAATGGTGACCACGAGCAAAGGGGACCGGTATCGCACGCTTCATTGTAATATGCGGCCCCCGGTCGAAGGGTCAAGAAGAGGTGGCGGCAATGCAGATTTCAGAACTGTTCGCGGTCCGTGGCTATGGTGTGGTGGTGACCGGAGGTGCCAGCGGACTCGGACTGGCCTATGGCGAAGCGCTGGCCGAAAACGGCGCACGGGTGACCCTCCTGGACCTCAACGCCGAGCAGGTCGCCGCGCAGGCCGCGCGCCTGACCGCGGCCGGCTATGACGTGCGCGGCGCTGCCGTCAGCGTCACCGATCACGCCGCGCTGGATGCGGCGATCGACGCCGCAGCCAAACTCTACGGCCGCCTCGATGTCGTGTTCGCCAATGCCGGCGTCGATTCGGGTGCGGGCTTCGTCGACGGCTGGGTGGGCAATGATCGCAAGCGGGTGCCGGAGGGGGCGCTGGAGAATTACACCGACGAGCGCTGGAACCGCGTGATCGACGTGAATCTCAACGGCGTGTTCGCCACGCTGCGCGCGGCGGCCCGGCACATGCGGCCGCGGCGTTCGGGCCGGATCATCGTCACCACCTCGCTGGCGGCGAACAAGGTCGAACCGGCGATCGGGTCGGCATACATGGCCGCCAAGGCCGGCGCCTTTCATCTCACGCAGTGCGTGGCACTGGAACTGGCGGCATACGGCATCACGGTGAACGCGATTGCGCCGGGATTCATCGTCACCAATATCGGCGGCGGTCACGCCAAGAAGGCGGAAACCCAGGCGACGGTGGGCAAATTCATCCCCATGCACCGCGTGGGCTTCCCCGATGACCTGAAGGGTCTGGCGCTGTTCCTCGCCTCCCCGGGGTCCGCCTACATCACCGGCCAGCAGATCACGATCGACGGCGGTTGGGGACTGGGTTTCGCCGACTAAAGAGCAGCGCCGCTCACATGAACAGCAGCGCCGGCTGCTCCAACCCTTCCCGCAGGGTTTGGATCAGCCGAGCGGCATCGAAGCCATCGATGAAGCGGTGATCGAAGCTCGATGACAGGTTCATCATGCGCCGGATGGCGATCGCGCCGGCATGCACCACCGGTCGCTCCACCGCACGATTGATGCCGATGATGGCCAGCTCCGGCTGATTGATGATCGGCGTGGAGGCGATGCCACCGAGCTTGCCGAGGCTGGTCACGGTGATGGTGGAGCCGGTCAGCTCCTGGGGCCGGGCGCGTCCATCGCGCGCCGCCGTGCTCAGACGGCGGATTTCCGCGTCGAGTTCGCGCAGCGCCAGCTGCTGCGCGTCGCGGATCACCGGCACTTTCAGACCCTGCGGTGTCTGCACGGCGATGCCGACGTGTACGGCGCGGTGCTGCAGCAGCACCTGGCGTGCAGCATCGTAGCGCGCATTGCACTGCGGATGACGGGCCAGCGCGCGGATCAGCGCGCGCACGATGAAGGGCAGGTACGTCAGGTTCGGGCCATTCCCTGCAGTGGCATTGAGCTGTTCGCGCAGCGACTCCAGTGCCGTGACATCGACTTCCTCCACGTAGGCGAAGTGCGGGATGTTGCGGGCGCTCGCCAAGACCTGCTCGGCAATGAGCCGGCGCAGACCGATCACCGGGATTTCCTGGATTTCAGGGCCGCTGTCGGCCAGGTCGCGCGCGGGCCCGGTCGGAGCCCGTAGCCGCGCCTCCAGATCCTGCAGCACCACCCGACCATGCGGACCGCTGCCGGCAATGGTCGTCAGATCCACGCCTGCTTCGCGGGCGCGGCGCCGGATGGCAGGAGAAGTCGCCACGCGACGCCCATCGGAGTGCGCCGCGGACGACGCAGGCGAGGCAGGCGGCGCAGCAGCGACCACAGGTTTTTCCGGCGGCGCCGCGTTCGCGGCAGCCGCGCCGCCGCGGGTCTCAAACACCGCCAGCTCCGCGCCCACCGCGACCCGTTCTCCGGGTGTACCAGTGGTGCTCAGCACCCGACCCGTCACCGGCGCCGGCACCTCCACTGTTGCTTTCTGTGTGAGCATTTCCACCAGGGGCTGATCCTCCTGGACCTCCTCCCCGGCGGCGACCCGCCAGGCGACGATCTCGGCCTCGACCGCGCCTTCGCCCAGGTCCGGAAGTTTGAACACGTACCGGCTCATCGGGACTCCTCCATCACCCGGCGCAGCGCCGCCGTAATGCGGCTTGGTCCCGGGAAGTATTCCCATTCAAAGGCATGCGGATATGGCGTATCCCACCCGGTCACCCGCTCGATGGGCGCCAGCAGATTCCAGAAACAGGCCTCCTGCACGGTGGCGGAGAGCTCCGCGCCGAAACCGCCGAAGCGCGTGGCCTCATGGACGATCACGCAGCGGCCCGTGCGGTTCACTGATTCGCACAGCGTCTCGGCATCAAGCGGCGACAGCGTCCGCAGATCGATGATCTCGGCATCGATGCCGCTGTGCGCCACGGCCGCCTGGGCGACATGCACCATGGTACCGTAGGCCACGACGGTCACGTCCTTGCCCGGCCGGATGATTTCGGCGCGGGACAAGGGGACGGTGTAGTGGCCGGCCGGCACATCCCCGCGCGGGTGCGCGCTCCAGGGTACGGCCGCCTTTTCCGGCTCGCCGTCGAACGGGCCGCTGTAGATGCGCTTGGGTTCGAAGAAGATCACCGGATCCTCGTCCTCGATCGCGCTGATCAGCAGTCCCTTCGCGTCATAGGGATTGGAGGGCATCACGACCTTGATGCCGCACACGTGGGTGAAAATACCTTCCGGACTCTGCGAGTGGGTCTGGCCGCCGCGGATACCGCCGCCGCAGGGCATGCGCACCGTCACTGCGGCATGGAACTCACCGGCGGTCCGGTACCTCAGGCGCGCCAGCTCGCTGACGATCTGGTCGAAGGCCGGATAGGCGTAGTCGGCAAACTGGATTTCCACCACCGGCTTCAGCCCGTGCACGCCCATGCCGATGGCCGCGCCGACGATGCCGCCCTCCGCAATCGGCGTATCCAGCACGCGTTGCTCGCCGTACTTGCGCTGCAAGCCGTCGGTACAGCGGAACACCCCGCCGAAGTAGCCCACGTCCTCTCCCATCAGGACGACGTTGGCATCGCGTTCCAGCATCACATCCAATGCGGAGTTGATCGCCTGGATCATGTTCATCTGCGGCATGGTCGCTCCGCGGACTCAAGTAAACGGTTCGATTTCCTGGTCCAACTGCTGTCGCTGGCGCAGCAGATGCGGAGGCGTAATGGCGAGCACGTCATCAAACATCGTGCGCGGATCCAGGCGCGGTCCCTCGGTCATGGTGCCGGCCTGCTGGGCCTGCTTCCAGCAATCCGCCACGTGCGCGTCGAGTTCCCTGATCAGCTGCTCATGGCGCTCCATCGACCATTCACCGATGGTGATCAGATGTTGTTTGAGACGCTCGACCGGATCGCCCAGCGGCCACGACTGCCAGTCATCCTTGGGGCGGTAGCGTGCGGGGTCATCGCTGGTGGAATGCGCCGCGGCGCGGTACGTGACCGGTTCGATCAGCGTCGGGCCAGCGCCGCGGCGCGCACGTTCCGCCGCCCATGCGGTTACCGCGTGGAGTGCCAGGAAATCATTGCCATCGACGCGGATGCCGGGAATGCCATAACCGGGCCCGCGCGCGGCGAAGCTGCGCTGCTCGCCGCCGGCAAAGCCCTGGAAGGTGGAGATCGCCCACTGGTTGTTCACGATGTTCAGGATCACCGGCGCGCGGTAGACGGCCGCGAAGGTCATGCCGTGATGGAAGTCGGCCTCGGCACTGCTGCCCTCGCCGATCCAGGCGAGCGCGAGCCGATCCTCGCCCTTGAGCGCCGAGGCCATCGCCCAACCCACAGCCTGCGGGTACTGGGTGGCGAGGTTGCCGGAGATGGAAAAGATATTGCCCGAGGCCCAGTGATACATGATGGGCATCTGCCGGCCCTTGCACGGATCCTTTGTATTCGACAGGCACTGGCACATCAGCTCGACGATGTTATGGCCGCGCGCGATGTGGGCCCCCTGGTTGCGGTAGGCGGGAAACAGCATGTCATCGGGGCGCAGCGCCATGGTCTGCGCCACCGAGACCGCCTCTTCGCCCAGCGAGCGGATATAGAAGGAAATCCGGCCCTGCCGCTGGATGTTCTGCATGCGCTGGTCAAAGAGGCGCGTAAGCAGCATATGGCGCAGGCCGACCTGCAGTTCCTGCGGCTCCAGGTGCGGATTCCACGGACCCTGGGCGGCGTGCGCGTCATCCAGCACGCGGACCATTCCCGTGCACAGGAACTCGGTGTCCGTCAGCGGCGCCGTGACATCCGGCCGCGACAACGACCCGGCCGGTGAGATCTGCAGATAGCTGAAGTCAGGCGCCTCCCCCGGGCGGGCCGGAGGACGCGGAACATGCAAACGCGGAACCTTCATCATTCCACATCAAACCGGCGTGAGCCATCCGAACCGGTCGGGGGTCACGCCGCGCTGAACGTCGACCAGCGCGGCGCGCAGTGCCTGCGTCACCGGCCCGACATTTCCGTCCGCGACCTGCAGCTCCCGATCCTGCCAGATGAGGGTCCCCACTCCAGCCAGCACTGCGGCAGTGCCGGACAGGGCCGCTTCGCCGCTTGCCACCCAATCCAGGGTCTCTGCCACCGTGACGACACGCTCATCGACGGTGTAACCCATGTCGCGGGCCAGCGTCAGCAGCGAATCGCGCGTGACGCCGTGCAGGAACGTCGAGTCCAGGCCGCGCGTGAGGATCTGCCGGTCCCGCAGCAGCAGGAAGTTGGCGGCACCGGTTTCCTGCACCTCCCCTTCGGGACAGAAGAGCACCTGGTCCACCTTGTGCTTGCGTCGCGCCTCCAGGGTGGGTCCCAAAGCCGCAGCGTAGTTGCCGCCGGTCTTGACCATGCCCAGGTGCGGCGCCGAGCGCGGCGCCGGAGCCATCAGGATGCGCAGCGGCTTCATGCCGCCGGCAAAGTAGTCCCACACCGGGCTCGCCATCACCACCAGGGTCGCCTGGTCGGCGGGTGTGGCCGCAGCGCCGATGTTGGGGGTGGTGCCGAACAGCAGTGGCCGCAGGTACAGCGAACCGGGTGCTTCGGGAACCTCGGCGCGACTGCGGTCGACCAGCGCCAGCACCATGCTGCGCACCAGGTTCCTGTCCGGCTCAGGCAGCACCAGCTGCCGGGCGCTTTGGCGCAGTCTTTCAATGTGCCGGTCCATCCGGAACAGATGAATCCCGCCATCGCTGCGGCGATAGGCCTTGAAGCCCTCGAAGCAGGAACTGCAGTAGTGCAGCGCGTGCGCCGCCGGGTGCAGCGACAGTGGGCTGGTGGGTGTCAGCTCAAAAGCGGACCAGGCGCCATCCTTATAGGTGGCCACGGCCATCAGGTCGGTGAACACGCTGCCGAAGGGCGCGGTACGTGGATCAGGCTTGCTCATGAGGGAATTATAGGGGAATAGCGTGGCGAGTGGCCGTTACTACCTGCGGAACCCGCGGTTTCGGCCTCCGGATCGCTGCTGTCCGGCAAAAAGCCACCGGCCTGGCGCGTCCACAAGGTCTCATAGAGACCGCCGGCGGCCAGAAGTTCCGCGTGCGAGCCGTCCTCGACGATACGGCCGCCGTTGAACACCAGGATCCGGTCCAGGTGCGCGATGGTGGACAAGCGGTGCGCCACCACCAGCACGGTGCGACTGCGCATCAGGTCGCTCAGGGTTTGCTGGATGGCCCGCTCGGTCAGCGAGTCCAGGCTCGAGGTGGCCTCGTCCAGGATCAGGATCGGCGCGTCCTTGAGGACCACCCGCGCGATGGCGATGCGCTGGCGCTGACCACCGGAGAGTTTGATGCCGCGCTCGCCGACCAGAGCGGCATAGCCGTCCGGCACGTTCTGGATGAACTCATGGGCGTGAGCCTTGCGGGCCGCGTCGATGACCTGCGCGTCGCTCGCCCCTTGGCGTCCATAACGGATGTTGTCCATGAGACTGCGGTGAAACAGGCTTGGGTCCTGCGGAATCAGGCCCAGCTGGGAATGCAGCGACTCCTGGGTTACCTGGCGCACGTCCACGCCGTCGATCAGGATCCGCCCGGACTGCGGTTCGTACAGGCGCAGGATGAGACTGACGAAGGTCGACTTGCCCGAACCCGAATAGCCCACCAGGCCCACGCGCTGCCCCGCCGGGATGCGCACCGACAGGTCGTCGAACACCGTTGCTCCGCCCGGATACGCGAATTTCACATGCTGCAGTTCGATCGCGCCGCGGCTGATGTGCGCGGGCATGGCGCCGGGCAGGTCCACGATCTCGTGCGGCCGGATGATGGTGCGCACGCCATTGGTGACATTGCCGACGTATTCGAAGAAATCGAGGAATCGCCGGCTGAGGTTGCGCGCCTCATTGATGATGAGCAGTGCGGTGGTTGCAGCCATGACGAACTCGGCAACCGTGATGACACCCTGGCTCCACAACCGCAGCGCGTAGTACAGCGTGCCGATCTTCAGGATGAGGGCCGCCGTGAACTGGAACCAGCGGACCCGCTCGGCATAGTGATTCGAGCGCCGGATGGCCAGCATTTCGTGTTGGAGCTGTCGGTCAAGATAGCCGCGCTCGAATCCCAGTCGCGCGAAGAGCCGCGTACTCGTGAGATTGGTCACCGCATCGACCACCTTGCCCGTGGTCTCGCTGCGCATAGCGGCCGCGGCCACGGCGAACGGCCGCGCCCGGGTGGCGAGGAACCACGAGAGGCTCACGAAGCAGGCCGCCCAGATGCCGACCAGGATGGCGAGGCCCGGATAGGCGGACCACAGCACGACTGTCGCGACGCTGAACGTGATTGCCATCGGCCAGAAGTCGAACAGGACGGCCCATACGGTCTGGGAGACCCCGAGCGATGTTTCGCTGATCCGGTGCGCCAGGGCGCCGGCAAAATCGTTGTGCAGGTAGCGGTGCGAGTGCTGCTGCAGATACGCGTACAGCGCGCGGGTCACCGCGTGGCGCTGTCGGGGCCCCACGGTGACCTGGCAATAGCCGCCGGCGCGGCTGGCCACCACTTCGATCACGGCCAGCCCCACGAACAGCATCAGGGGGTGCAGCAGCGGCCCCTGCAGCATCGGGCCCCCGGCGTGGCCGCCTGTGACCGCCCGGATGATCCGTGCCATCGCGTACGGAATCAGGATGCTGCAGGTGGAGTTGACCGTCTCGAAAACGATCATGCCCAGGTACCACCAGCGAAACTCGCGCACGAAGTAGCCTACGAAGCGCAGCGGCGTTGCAGGCAGCGCCGGGGCATCCGGGGCGCGGGTGAATGTCGGGTCTGGCGTCATGAGGCGTCCAATTGTAGTGCAATGCGTCATACCGGCGACTTGCAAGTTGTATATACAAGCATAGATAATCAGGGCCATGGCGACTCCCGAGACCCTGCTGAGCGTTGATCCCGCGGGCGAATCGGCCCCGGCGGCGCCGCTGTACGAGCGCATCAAGACCCTGATCCTCACCCAGATCGCCAGCGGGGGCTGGGCAGTAACCCAGCGCATCCCCTCGGAGAATGACCTGGTGCGGCTGGTCGGTGCCTCGCGCATGACCGTGAACCGGGCCCTGCGGGAGCTGACCGACGCCGGCTACCTGATCCGGGTCCAGGGTGTCGGCACCTTCGTGGCGGACCGGCGTGCCCAGGGCCATCCGCTGGCCATCCGCAACATTGCCGATGAAATCCTCGAACGTGGCCATCTGCATGCCGCGCGGGTGATCAGCCATGAACGCTGTATCGCAACCACGGAGCTGGCGGCCCGCTTCAAGCTGCGCGCCGGACACGAGCTGTTCCATTCGCGCCTGGTGCATCTGGAAAATGGACTTCCGCTCCAGCTCGAGGATCGCTACGTCAATCCGGCCGTGGCGCCCGGCTACCTGGCACAGGATTTCACGACGATGACCCCCAACGCCTATCTGATGCAGGTGGCGCCACTGCAGAGCGTGGAGCATATCGTGCAGGCCGCGCGAACCGACGCGGCGACGGCGCAGCTGCTGCAGATGGACGCCAGTGAACCGTGCCTGGTGCTGCGGCGTCGTACCTGGACGCAGGGCGCGGTGGCCACCGCCGTGACGCTTTCGCACCCGGCTTCACGTTTTGAGCTTCAAGGTCAATTCAACCCTTAGGCAGGACACAGGGCATGACAAGCACTCCCACCCCCGGCCCCCGCACCGTACGCGCCGCGCACGGCACCACCCTGAGCGCCCGCAGCTGGCTCACCGAGGCGGCGCTGCGCATGCTGATGAACAACCTGGATCCGGCGGTGGCGGAGCGCCCCGAGGACCTGGTCGTCTACGGCGGTATCGGCCGTGCCGCGCGCAACTGGGAGTGCTACGAGTATATCGTCGCCAGCCTCAAGAGCCTCGCCGACGATGAGACGCTGCTCATCCAGTCGGGCAAGCCCGTCGGCGTCTTTCGCACGCATACCGATGCCCCACGCGTGCTGCTCGCGAATTCCAACCTGGTCCCGCACTGGGCCACCTGGGAACATTTCAACGAGCTGGATCGCAAAGGGCTGATGATGTACGGCCAGATGACCGCGGGCTCCTGGATCTACATCGGCAGCCAGGGCATCGTGCAAGGCACGTACGAGACGTTCGTGGAAATGGGGCGCCGTCATTTCAACGGCAACCTCACCGGCAAGTGGATCTTCACGGCGGGCCTGGGCGGCATGGGTGGTGCACAACCTCTGGCAGCGACCATGGCCGGGGCCTCCATGCTTGCGGTGGAATGCCGGCCCGAGCGCATTGCCCGGCGCATCGAGAGCGGTTATCTGGATGTTGCCGCGCAGTCACTCGATGAGGCGCTGGAACTCATCGGCCGCGCCGCCCATGCGCATCGGGCGATCTCCGTCGGCCTCGCCGGCAATGCGGGTGAGGTCCTGCGCCAGCTGCTGCAGCGGGGCATCCGCCCGGATGCGCTCACTGATCAGACCTCGGCGCACGATCCCATCAACGGCTACCTGCCCACCGGCTGGTCACTGGCCGAGTGGGATCGCCTGCGGGTCGAGGATCCCCAGGCCGTGTCGATCGCTGCGCGTGAGTCCATGGCGCGCCACGTCGAGGCGATGCTGGAGTTCCAGGCGCAGGGCGTGGCGGTGTTCGACTATGGCAACAACATCAGGCAGGTTGCTTTGGATGAAGGCGTCAAAAATGCGTTCGATTTTCCGGGGTTCGTGCCCGCCTATATCCGCCCGCTGTTCTGTCGCGGCATCGGGCCCTTCCGCTGGGTCGCGCTCTCCGGCGATCCGGAAGACATCTATCGCACGGACGCGAAGGTGAAGGAACTCATTCCGAACGACCCGCACCTGCACAACTGGCTCGACATGGCGCGCGAGCGCATCAAGTTCCAGGGACTGCCGGCGCGCATCTGCTGGGTCGGACTGGGCGACCGGCACCGTCTCGGACTGGCGTTCAACGAAATGGTGGCGCGCGGTGAACTGAAGGCTCCCATAGTCATCGGCCGCGACCACCTGGACGCAGGCTCGGTGGCGAGTCCCAATCGCGAGACCGAGGCCATGCGCGACGGCTCGGATGCCGTCTCGGACTGGCCACTGCTCAACGCCCTGCTGAATACGGCAAGCGGCGCCACCTGGGTCTCCATCCATCACGGAGGCGGCGTCGGCATGGGCTTCTCGCAGCACGCCGGTGTGGTCATTGTCTGTGACGGCACGCCCGAGGCGGCGCGGCGCATCGAGCGGGTGCTGTGGAACGATCCGGCCACCGGCGTCATGCGTCATGCCGACGCGGGCTACACCGAGGCCATGGACTGCGCCCGTGAGCGCGGCTTGCGGCTGCCGATGATGCCGCGGCGGGCTTGAGGTGTCGGACGTGCTCCTCACCCTGGACGCGCAGCCGGTGTCGCTGGCCGTCCTGCGCACGGTGCTACGGCAGCGCGTGCAGGTGCAGCTGGGCCCGCTGGCACTGCAGCGGGTAGTGGCGTCCCGCGCACTCATCGCCCGGATCGTGAATCAGGACGGCGCTGTCTACGGTGTCAACACCGGCTTCGGGTTGCTGGCGCATACGCGCATCGCACGCGAACGACTGGTCGAACTGCAGCGCAATCTGGTGCTGTCGCATGCGGCCGGCACCGGACCAATGCTCGATGATGCGGTCGTGCGCCTGGTGCTGGTGCTCAAACTGATCTCGCTCGCGCGCGGCTACTCGGGGGTGCGCCCGGAAGTGCTGCAGGCGCTGATCACGCTGGTGAACAGCGATGCCCTGCCCTGCATCCCGTCTCGCGGCTCGGTGGGCGCCTCCGGAGATCTCGCGCCGCTGGCGCACATGACCGCAGCCTTGCTCGGTGAAGGCCATATCCGCCTCAAGGGTCAGACGCTCGCCGCATCGCAGGCGCTCGCGCAGCTGGGCATGACGCCGCTGGTCCTCGCGCCCAAGGAAGGCCTGGCGCTGCTGAACGGCACGCAGGTCTCCACGGCGCTGGCACTGAAGGGGCTGTTTGCCGCAGAGCAAGTCTTCGCCGCCGGGATCGTGGCCGGCGCCATGTCGGTGGATGCGTTGAAAGGCAGCGACGCGCCCTTTGACGCGCGCATCCACGCGGCGCGGGGTCAGCTCGGACAGATGCAGGTCGCGGGTCTGTATCGCGAGCTGCTCGCCGGTAGCGGGATCCGCGAGTCGCATCGCGACTGCGACAAGGTGCAGGATCCCTATTCACTGCGCTGTCAGCCGCAGGTGATGGGCGCGTGCCTGGACTCGATCGGCCATGTATCGCGGGTCCTGGAAATCGAAGCCAACGCCGCCACCGACAATCCGCTGGTGTTCGCGGCGGATGACGCGGTCGTCTCCGGCGGCAACTTCCATGCCGAACCGGTCGGGTTCGCCGCCGACTGCCTGGCCGTGGCCATCGCCGAAATCGGCGCCATGTCCGAGCGGCGCACCGCCGTGATGGTGGATCCGAAAATGAGCAACCTGCCGGCCTTCCTGGTCCCCGACAGCGGCCTGAACTCCGGATTCATGATTGCGCAGGTCACCGCCGCGGCGCTGGTCTCCGAGAACAAGTCCCTCGCGCATCCGGCCAGCGTGGACAGCATTCCGACCTGCGCCAACCAGGAGGACCATGTGAGCATGGCGACCTATGCCGCGCGACGGCTGACGGACATGACCCGCAATGCGGCCACGGTCGTGGGCAT
>Ga0302317_10000322_pt1 | contig 42981 bp, 40 predicted proteins | sample III_Palsa_N3_3_FD_200450 | JGI IMG/M metagenome (GOLD analysis project Ga0302317, IMG submission 200450) | Peat permafrost microbial communities from Stordalen Mire near Abisko, Sweden - III_Palsa_N3_3 | ecosystem: Environmental > Terrestrial > Soil > Palsa > Peat permafrost | place: Sweden...
GACCTTGCAACGCCATGGCGGCAGCATCTCGGCCGAACACGGCATCGGGCTGGTCAAGCGGGCCTATCTGGAAAGCACCCACAGCACGGCGGAAATCGCGCTCATGCGGGGCGTACGGAAGGTGTTTGATCCGAACGGCATCCTCAATCCCGGTAAGTTGTTTGTGAGCCAATGAGAGTGATTCGCTGAGCATGGCTTGCCGAGAGTCGGCTGCTGAACCGGGGTCTCTCAAAGCCCGCGAAACCGCGCCCGTGCTAGCCTTACGGGCTTGTCCGTTCGCTTAGAGAACTTGTCATGTCACCGCAACTTCGTTCGCTGTATCCCGAGATCGAGCCATTTGACAGCGGTTTTCTCAAGGTGTCCGCACTGCACACGCTGTACTACGAGCAGAGTGGCAACCCGAACGGCAAGCCGGTGGTGTTTCTGCATGGCGGTCCGGGCGGCGGCACCAATGCGAAGTGCCGGCGCTTTTTCGATCCTGCCGTTTATCGCATCGTGCTGTTTGATCAGCGCGGCTGTGGCAAATCCACTCCGCATGCGGAACTGACCGACAACACGACCTGGGATCTGGTCGCCGACATCGAGCGCTTGCGCGGACATCTGGCGATCGATCGCTGGCAGGTGTTCGGTGGTTCGTGGGGCTCCACGCTGGCGCTGGCCTACGCACAGACGCATCCGGACCAGGTAACCGAGCTGGTGCTGCGCGGCATCTTCATGCTGCGCCGCTGGGAGCTTGAATGGTTCTACCAGAAGGGCTGCGACGCGCTGTATCCGGACGCGTGGGAAACCTATCTCAATGCGATTCCGGAGGCCGAACAGGGCGACCTGATGAGCGCCTACTATCGCCGCCTGACCAGCGACGACGCGCAAACACGCAGTGACGCCGCACGCGCCTGGTCAGTATGGGAAGGTGCCACCAGCTTTCTGTGGCAGGACACTTCGCACATCGCGTCCAGCGCCGAAGACGAGTTCGCGCTGGCGTTCGCGCGCATCGAATGTCACTACTTCGTCAACGGCGGCTTTTTCGATCACGACGACCAGCTGCTGCGCAATGTCGACCGTATTCGCCGCATACCGACAGTGATCGTGCAGGGACGTTACGACGTGGTCTGCCCGATGCGCAGCGCGTGGGATCTGCATCGTGCGTGGCCCGAGGCTGATCTGCATATCGTGCAGGACGCCGGTCATTCGGCGTTCGAGCCGGGCATCATGCATGAGCTGCTGGAGGCGACTGATCGCTTCGGTCGCTAGCTTGGGCTAGTCACCTCGGCGCAGACGGGGCTCGGCAGCTTGCGCGCGCACGGCTCCCCCGCCCCGCGGGGGTGTGGGTGGGGGGGGGGGGCGGGTGCTCGCGGGATCGCTCAATTTTCGTCACCCCTGCGAAGGCAGGGGCCCAGTGGCCTGCGCTGTGCGGGATCAATTGGATTCCCGCGATCTGCTGTTTCGGTTGCAGAGCGTTTCACCCTCCTACGGAGGGCGAGTCACTTTTCTCTTGAGTGGTGTATAGACCGGAGACATGGGTGGCCAAGAGAAAAGTAACCAAAAGAGAAGGCCACCCCGCTTGGCGCTTGTCGGGCATCCATGCCCGCCAAGTCCGTGAGCTGGGGCCGGGCTTTTCGACAGCACATCCATGTGCTCGCGAAAAGGAATCGACGTCCTGTCGATTCCCCCTTCGGGGCCTATCGACACCCCACCTCACCGCCGCACAGGGGCCCCGTTAGAGCGGCGCGCGTCCTGCGCGCACTTTTCAGAAAAGCAAAAAGCTGAATCAGAAGCAGAGCAGGGCCAAAGCCAAAGCCAAAGCCAAAGCTATGGATCCGGCCGCACATCGTTTTCTGAAGGCCCTTCGACTCCGCTGCGCTACGCTCAGGACGAACGGTTGATGGGTAGAAGTCGCTCCCGCAAGAGCGAGCTTTTGCTTGAATCGGTCGACTGCTTCAGTCGGTCGGCGGCAGCAGCTTGGTACCGAAGATCTTGTCGCCGGCGTCGCCGAGGCCAGGCAGGATATAGCCGTGTTCGTTCAGGCGTTCGTCGATCGCGGCGGTGTAGATCTCGATATCCGGATGCGCTGCCTCGATGCGCCTCAGGCCCTCCGGCGCGGCGACCAGGAACAAGCCCTTGATGCGTTTGCAGCCGGCCGCTTTCAGCATATCGACAGCGGCAATCAAGGTGCCGGCGGTGGCCAGCATCGGGTCGACGATCAGCGCGATGCGTTCGTCCATGCGGCCGCTGAGTTTTTCGTAGTAGGCGATCGGTTGCAGTGTTTTCTCATCGCGCTGCACGCCGACTACGCTGACCTTCGCCGACGGGATCATGTCGAGCACGCCTGGCAGCATGCCCAGGCCCGCCCGCAGGATCGGCACGATGGTGATCTTTTTGCCCTTGATCCGATGTACTTGCAGCGGGCCGGCCCAGCCATGGATCTGCTCCTGGACGGTTTCCAGATCCTTGGTGGCCTCGTAAGTGAGCAGTGCAGCAACTTCGGAGGCCAGTTCGCGAAACTCCTTGGTGCTGATGCCGGCACGGCGCATCAATCCGAGCTTGTGCTGGATCAGTGGGTGGCGGACTTCGACTATCTTCATGGCTGCTTGCCGAGTGAGCTGTCTCAAGCATAGCCGCAAAAGAAAAGGGCGCCGCCCGGTTCGGCGGCGCCCTGCGTGCGCAAGACTTCGAAGTGTTGATCCGTTGGCAACCGGATCAGTGCGTCTTCATGCAGGCGCTGACGGCGTTTTTATAGTCGTCGCCTTTCTTGCCGGCGTTCTGATGATTGCAGTCGGCCATGCGCTGCTGCGACGGGGTGAGCTTCTTGGTCGGGGCGGCGCTGGCGGTGTCGCCCTTCATGCAGGCGCTGACGGCGTTCTTGTAGTCGTCGCCTTTCTTGCCGGCGTTCTGATGGCCGCAGTCGGCCATGCGCTGTTGAGACGAGGTGAGTGTCTTGGTCGGGGCAGCCGTGTTGGCCTGGGGCGTTGCCGCGAAGGTGGCGCCGGCAAAAGCGAATGCGGCACTGATGGCAAGCAGACGTAATGACATCGACATCGTTGAACCCTCCCTTGGTGACCGGCAGCTGCCGGCGGCGCCAGTCTAAGCCGCCGGGTAGCCGTCGTGGGACGTGACGAAGGTGTCGTGCAAGCCGTATTCATCTACGGCAACGCAGCATGGGCCGCGTTGCCGTGTAGTGGATCAGGTTGAACCTGGGGTGCTCAGGCCGCCTCGGCCTTGGCTTTGCGCGGGCCTTCCAGCAGCGCCTTGCGCAGATTCACCACCACCAGGTCCACTTCGGCGCTGGTGACGTTGAAGTGCGGCGTGAAGCGCAGTGAGTTGACGCCGCCATGGATCACGCCGACGCCGCGTTCGCGCATGTACTCCTCGGTCGAGTTGGCGCCGTAGCACTTGTATTCCGGGGCCAACTCACAGGAGAACAGCAGGCCAGTGCCCTGGACCTTGGTGATCAGGCCGCCCAATTCGTTCTTCAGTGCGTTGAGCTTGTCGACGAATTCCTTGCCGCGCTCGCGAATGTTGTTGCGCACGGCATCGTTCAGCTGATCCAGCGTGACCAGAGCCACTTCCAGCGCACGCGGGTTCGCGGTCATGGTGTTGCCGTAGATGCCCTTGCGGTACAGCCCGGCGGTGCGTGCGCTGACTGCCAGCACCGACAATGGATACTGGCCGCCGTTGAGCGCCTTGGAAAAGGTTTCCATGTCCGGCGCCGGCAGGTTCTCGAAGCCGGGATAGTCGGTGATCGACAACACGCCATGCGCACGCAGGCCGGCCTGGATCGAATCGATCAGCAGCAGGGTGCCGTGTGCTTCGGTCAGCGCGCGGGCTGCCTTGTAGAACTCAGGAGTCACGGCGCGGCCAGGGTCGCCTTCGCCCATCACCGGCTCAAGGAACATCGCCTCGATGAACCAGCCGTGTTTGTCGGCGTCGGCGAATACGGCTTCCAGCTGCGCCAGGTCATACGGTGCCACGGTGAGCAACGTGTCTTCGTGCCGGTAGCTGGCAAGGTGCTGCTGATAGGTCTTGCGGCTGGAGTCCGAATACAGCGCCGGCTTGTCGGTGCGACCGTGAAACGCGCCTTTGACTGCGAGCCGCTTGATCGTGCGACCGGCATAGCGACCACCGACGTCCGTCATCGTCTTGGCGTTGACGTCGGCAATGCGACAGGCCAGTGAGACCGACTCGGAGCCGGAGTTCAGGCACAGATACCGCGTATACGGACTGCCGCCGCGCGTGTGGCCCAGTTCCTTGTCCAGCGCGCGGGTGAAGCGCAATTGGGAGATGCTGGGCGACATCACGTTGGCCATCACCTGCGGGCGGCTCAACACTTCGAGGATCGCCGGGTCGTTGTGGCCAAAGCCGAGCATGCCGTAGCCGCCGTTGTCGTGCACCACGGAACCTTTCAGCGTGACGACCCATGGACCGCGAGCGGTGGCCGACAGGTACGGGTTAATCGCGTCATCCGGATAGAAATTGACGAAACCGGCTTGAACCTGGGCAAGCTGCTCGGGCTCATCCAGCTTGAGGAAATCACCCAGGTCGGCGCGCAGTTCGCGATGCCGCGCCACGGCTTCAGCGATAGCTTGAACCAGCAGGGTGTCGTTGGCCGCCATGCGCTCGATGGTGGTGTCGTCCAGACCCGTGGTCCGTGGCTTGCCACCGAATTCGCGCAGTTCGCGCAGCTGATTGATCACACCCATGATGGCTTCTCCGTGGATCCGCTGGCATGAGTTGCCGGGCTTGCGGATATGTAGTAAATGCGTAGCTGGAAACGCGAGACGATGCGGCGCTTCCTCAATGTTTTCAGACGCTTCGAGCTGCCGTTCCGGTACATCCAAGGCGGCTTATCCGTCACAGGATACCTTGCGGCGCCCGCGGCCGTAACCCCGTGCCAGCGCCACGGATGACGGCTGTCACCTCTGATGACTGACGTCGGCGACTGCCTGTAACTCCTTGTGCAGCGCAGGATAAGCGGCATCCAAGGAGGTTCTCATGGCGCATTCCACCCCTACCGTCGCCCGCCTCGACCACGTCGTCAAACGCTATGGCCGGCTGACTGCGCTGGACGGCGCCGACCTCGTGGTGCGGCGCGGCGAACTGCTCGCACTCCTCGGCCCCAACGGTGCCGGCAAGACCACGGCGATTGGCCTGCTGCTGGGCTTGATTCGCGCGGATGCCGGCAAAGTCGAGCTGTTCGGCCAGGATCCGCAGCAGATCGACGCACGCCGGCGCATCGGCGTGATGCTGCAGGACGCCGAATTGCCACCGACATTGCGAGTAGGGGAGCTGCTGCGTCTGACCGCCAGCTACTATCCGACCCCACGCGCGCTGGCTGAAACAGCTGAGCTGGCCGGGATCGGCGACCTCCTCAAACGATCCTACGCAAAACTCTCCGGTGGCCAGCAGCGGCGTGTGCAATTTGCACTGGCGCTGTGTGGGCGACCCGAACTGTTGTTTCTTGACGAACCGACCGTGGGCATGGATATCGAGGCGCGGGGGAAATTATGGGCGGCGATTCGCCAACTGCTTGCAGAAGGCTGTTCAGTGTTGCTGACCACGCACTATCTGGAAGAAGCTGAAGCACTGGCTGATCGTGTCTGTGTGATGGCTCACGGCCGGATGATTCACGAAGGCACGGTCGAGGCACTGCGTGCGCGCGTGGCGCTCAAACGTATTCGCTGCCTCAGCGCGTTGACGGTCGACACGATACGCAGTTGGCCCGAAGTCAGTGATGTCTGGCAGGACGGCGAACGTTTGCATATCACCACGGCCGATGCCGAAATCGTGGTGCGCCGTCTACTCGATGCCGACACGCAGCTGTGCGAGCTTGAAGTTCAGCGTGCTGGTCTGGCCGAGGCCTTCACTGAGGTCACCCGTGATGCTGACGAAGCATCCAACATCGACCAGCGTGAGGCCGCCTGAGATGGAAACCACCATGTCTTTTACCGAACTGGCATCGACCAGCGGCATGTCACCCCGTCGCGTGCTGGGCGTCTACCTTGAAGAGGCACGCAGCGAATGCCTGCGCTACATGCGCGCCCCCGGTTTCATGCTGCCGATCATGCTGTTTCCCGCCATGTTCTACCTGTTGTTCGGCGTGCTGATGGCCAAATCGGAGGGCGCCGATGCGGCGCGGTATCTGCTGGCCAGTTACGGCGTATTCGGCGTGATGAGTCCGGGCCTGTTTGGTTTTGGCGTATCGCTTGCGCTTGAGCGCGATGGTGGCCTGCTGACATTCAAACGTGCGCTACCGATGCCGCCGGGTGCCTACCTCCTGGGCAAAATGCTGATGGCGATGGCGGCCGCCACCGTGGTCATTCTGTTGCTGCTGGCGTTGGCATTGTTGCTGGGGCATGTGACATTGACCCCCATGCAAGTCGGTGCGTTGCTGCTGACCGGTGCACTCGGCGTGCTGCCGTTTTGCGCGCTGGGCATGTTCGTCGGTACCTTGATCAAGGGGCAGGGCGCGCCGGGCATGCTGCAGTTGATCTACCTGCCGATGTCGTTCATGTCCGGCCTGTGGTTTCCGCTACCGATGCTGCCGAAGTTCCTGCAGCAGATCGCGCCGGTGTGGCCCAGCTATCACCTCGATCAGCTGGCATTGGCAGCCGTGGGCATGCGGCAGGGGGCATTGTTGCCGCACGTATTGGTGCTCTTCGGATTCGCAGCGGTGTTTCTGCTCCTGGCGACGCGACGCCTGCGTCGGCACGGTTGAAGTGGCATGCTGTACCCATCGATCCACCAGCGAAAAGCCGCGCCATGATTCCTTACTTCATTGCCCGATGGTTTGCGCCGGCGCCGGATTCCGGTGTTGCCGATGACATCCGGCACGGCAAGTCGCCGTGGGCCGACAGCGTGCATTTGCTGTGGTTGATGTGGATTTTTGTCACGCCGCTGTTTGACCATGGAGTCGCCGGCTACACGCGCAGCTGGTTGCTGTTCACGCTGGGCTCCCTGCCGGTGTTCCTGTTGCTGTTCGCCAAGATGCAGCTGGCGCCGCGACGCACGGTGCAATTCTATCCGCTGGGCATGGCTGCATTGAGCATGGGGCTGCTGCCCTGGTACGGGAGCGGCCTGAGCTACTTCGTCTACGGTTGCGTGATGCTGCGTTTCTGCAACGCGCCCTTCCGCCTGTACGTGGTGAAGCTGCTGCTGATGAATGCCGTATTCGTCGCGCTGGCCTGGTGGATCGGCTATCCGACTTCGTTGCTGGTGATCATTCCAGCCACTGCCCTGGTCATCAGCACCATCACGGCAGTCGAGCATATGAACAAGGAGAAGGATGCTGCCCTTCGCCTGTCGCATGACGAAGTGCGCCGACTCGCCGCTACCGCAGAGCGCGAGCGTATCGGCCGTGACCTGCATGACTTGCTCGGCCATACGCTGTCGCTGATTACGCTCAAACTCGAACTCTCGCGCAAGCTGTTCGATCGCGACACCGAAGCGGCCCGACGCGAGGTGGAAGAGGCCGAGAAAGTGGCGCGCCACGCACTGGCAGAAGTGCGCAGCGCCGTCACCGGCTTCCGCGCCACCGACCTCGCTGCCGAGCTGGCGTCGGCGCGCTTGTTGCTGGAATCGTCGCGGGTGCATCTCGACTACGGTCGTCCGCCCGCTGATCTTCCTGGGGACATCGAGCGTGGCCTCTCGTTGATATTGCGTGAGGCAGTCACCAATATCGCGCGCCACGCCGGCGCCAGCTCCGCCAAGATCGAAATGGCCCGCGAACGTGCCAGCGTGTGCATGCAGATCAGCGACAACGGTCGCGGCGGCATCGAGCGTGATGGCAACGGTTTGTGCGGCATTGGCGAGCGCGTGCGTGCGCTGGGCGGCACGCTGGCGATCGAGTCGCCACGTGGTCAGGGAACCCGCCTGCGAGTGGTGGTGCCGGTGCCGATTCTGCGTCTGGTTGAAGCGTCACGGCCGCCATCGGATATGCCAGTCAGCGAGCCGGTGATGACCACGGCTCCAGGGCAGCCCCTCGCATGAGCACATCCATGTTTCCCACGCCCATCCAGGTTACGACATCCTCCACCGACTCCGGTCGATACAAAGGAAATATCACATGATCCGCGTCTTGCTTGCCGAGGATCAGGCGATGGTGCGTGGTGCGCTGTTTGCGCTGCTCAATCTTGAATCGGATATCGAGGTGCTTGGTTCGGCAGCCGATGGCGAGATCGCCTGGCGCGAACTGCAGCGACTGAAACCTGATGTATTGGTTACCGATATCGAGATGCCAGGCCTGACTGGTTTGGAGTTGGCGCAGCGCATCCAGCGGCATGCGCTGCCGATGAAGGTGGTCATCGTCACCACGTTTGCCCGCCCGGGGTTCCTGCGACGTGCACTGGATGCCGGTGTGTCGGGATATCTGCTCAAGGATGCGCCGGCGGAAAACCTGGCCGAAGCGTTGCGCACGGTGCATCGCGGTGGTCGCGCGATTGATCCGCAGCTGGCGCTGGAAGCATGGTCGGAGGCCGACCCGTTGAACGATCGTGAGAGGCAGGTATTGCGACTGGCCGGCGAAGGTCAGTCTGCTGGCGACATCGCCACGCAGCTGAATCTTTCGCATGGCACCGTGCGCAATTACCTCTCTGAAGCGATCGGCAAGCTCGGCGTCGCCAACCGCATCGAGGCGTATCGCATGGCACGGCAGAAGGGTTGGCTGTAATCCAGCACCACGCCTGGCAAAGGTAACGCACTGGCCGGCACGTGCTGGCCTGCGCCCACTGCGGGATAATGTGCCGTTACCCGCCGCCCGCGGGCGTAAGCCGAGCCGATCTTGAAGAAGTCCGATTTTGATTTTGAACTGCCTCCCGAGCTGATTGCTCAGGCACCATTACCTGAGCGATCGGCCAGCCGAATGCTGTTGCTCGATGTGGCTCAGCAAAAGCTGCAGGATCGACTGTTTCGTGAGCTGCCCGAATTCCTGCGCCCGGGCGACCTGCTGGTATTCAACGACACCCGCGTGTTGCCGGCACGCTTGTATGGGCGCAAGAGCACCGGCGGCGCGGTGGAGATCCTGATCGAGCGGGTCACAGGTGCACATGAGGCCGTTGTGCAGCTCGGCGTCAGCAAGAAGCCGAAGGAGGGCGGGCGGATCGAGCTGGCTGATGGCAGTCATGCGGTCGTGCTGGGTCGTGACGAAGGTTTCTTCCGATTGCATTTCGAGGCCCCCGAGCCGCTGGAAAAACTGCTGCTCAAACTCGGCGAAATGCCATTGCCGCCGTACATCGAGCGGCACGCTGACGCCAGCGACATGGAGCGTTACCAGACCGTGTTCGCGCGCGAGCCCGGCGCGGTCGCCGCGCCCACCGCCGGACTGCATTTCGATGAGGCCATGCTGGCTGACCTGCGCGAGCGCGGAGTCGATTTCGGTTACATCACGTTGCACGTCGGGGCCGGCACGTTTCAGCCGGTGCGTGCGGATGATCTGAAAGATCACCAGATGCATCGCGAGTGGCTCAATGTCGGTGCCAGCCTGGTCGAGCAGATTCGCCGCACTCGTGCTGCCGGCGGTCGCGTGATTGCGGTTGGTACTACGGTGGTGCGCGCGCTTGAGAGCGCCAGCAAGGACGGAGAGCTGCATCCGTTTGCTGGTGAAACGCAGATCTTCATTTTTCCTGGTTACCGCTTCAGCAGCATCGATGGCCTGCTCACCAATTTCCATCTGCCGCAGTCGACGCTGCTGATGCTGGTGTCTGCGCTGGCTGGGCGCGAGTTCATGCTTGACGCGTATCGCCATGCGGTTGAGGAGCGTTACCGCTTCTTTTCCTATGGCGATGCGATGTTGATTTTGCCGCAGGGAGAGTGAGGTATCACTGGCCCTGCTCGCTCTCCCCAGCGGGGAGAGGGTTGGGGTGAGGGGCGGGTGCTCGCGGAATTGCTGAATCTTCGTCACCCCTGCGAAGGCAGGGACCCAGTGGCCCGCGCTGTGCGGGATCGGCTGTATTCCCGCGATCTGCCATTTCGGTTGCAGAGCGTTTCACCCTCCTACGGAGGGCGAGTCACTTTTCTCTTGAGTGGCCACCCTCCACGTCAGGCTAGTTGTCGCTCCGTTTGATTTCTTAAATCACAATGGAAGGCGGCAGCGAGCGAGAGTATGAAATGGATCAGGTACACAGCCGAACAGCGGCAATGGGCGATCGCGCAGATGGGTCCCCCATCGAACCGACGGATCCGGGCGTTGGCCTTGTCCTCGGGGATTACCGAAGTGACCTTGCGGACATGGCGGAACGCGGCGCTGATCGAGGGTTCACTGGTGCGTAAGGACAGCGGACAAAGCGAGCGCTGGTCGGGGCCGGAGAAATTCCGGATCGTGCTGGAGAGCGCGCCGATGAACGAGGCGGAGCTCTCGGAGTACTGCCGTCGCAAAGGTTTGCTGCCCGCCCAGATCCAGCAATGGCGCCTAGCGTGCGAGCAGGCCAATGCGCCGACGACCACGGCCCAAGGCGTCGTGAAGCCCGACAGCGGCATGGCACGCCAGCGCATCAAGATGCTGGAGCGCGAGCTGCGACGCAAGGATGCCGCGTTGGCCGAAACCGCTGCCTTACTGGTCTTAAGAAAAAAAGCCGAGGCGATCTGGGGCAAGGACGAGGACGAATGACCTCTCCCTCGGATCGCCGCGAAGCCTTGGGTCTGCTCGATGAGGCGGTCGCCACGGGCGCCCGGCGCGCCCCGGCATGCGCGATGCTGGAGCTGAGCGTACGTACGGTGCAGCGATGGCGGCAAAAGCCCGAAGATGCGCGACCGCAGGCACATCGCCCCGTGCCAAGCCATCAGCTCAGCGAAGCCGAACGTCAGCACCTGCTGGCCGTCGCCAACGAACCGGCCCATGCCCAAATGACACCCCACCAGATCGTGCCGAAACTGGCCGACGAGGGCATCTTCCTGGCCAGTGAGTCGACGTTTTACCGAGTACTCAAAGCGGCCCGACAGACCACGCACCGAGGACGCAGCAAGGCACCGCAACGGCGTGCGCCGACCACGCATCGGGCGACCGGGCCCAACCAGGTCTGGTGCTGGGATATCACCTGGATGCCTAGTACCGTCAAGGGTCGCTACTTTTACTGGTACATGGTCAAGGACATCCACAGCCGCCTGTTGGTGGCCAACGAGGTCCACGAAGCCGAATCCGCCGATCATGCTGGCGACTTGCTCCGGAAAGCCTGTTGGCGCGAGCGCACCGCGGGCCGGCCGCTGGTGCTGCACTCGGACAACGGCTCGGCGATGAAGGGCGCCGTCATGCTTGCCACGCTCTACGAGCTGGGCGTCGCCTCGTCGTTTAGCCGTCCGCGAGTGAGCAACGACAATGCCTATGCCGAAGCGCTGTTCCGCACCGCGAAGTACTGCCCGCTATGGCCGGAGCGGCCCTTCGACACGCTCGATGAAGCGCGTGTCTGGGTCAACCGCTTCGTCGCCTGGTACAACCATGAGCACCGTCACAGCGCACTCAACTACGTCACGCCGAGCCAGCGCCATGGCGGACACGCAGAGCACCTACTCGCCGCGCGTGCCGCGCTCTACGCGAAAGCGCGCCAACGACACCCCGCGCGCTGGGCGCGGCAAACGCGCGACTGGACCCTCGCCCACGACGTCTATCTCAACCCGGAACGCCCACCCCTGAAGAAAGCGGCATAACAGACGACGCGACAACTACCTTGACGCACGCCGGCCAAGAGAAAAGTAACCAAAAGAGAAGGCCACCCCGCTTGGCGCTTGTCGGGCATCCATGCCCGCCAAGTCCGTGAGGCGGGGCCGGGCTTTTCGACAGGACTCCTGTCCTGGCGAAAAGGAATCGACATCCATGTCGATCCCCCTGCGGGCCTGTCGACCCCACCTCACCGCCGCACAGGGGCCCCGGTAGAGCGGGCGCGCGTCCTGCGCGCACTGTATGTAGAAGCCAGATCGAAAGCAGAGCTAGAGCCAGGAGCAGGGCCAAAGCCAAAAGACAAATCCAAAGCCAAAGCCACAACGATTGATCCGGCCCGCCAATAGTTTCCCGAGAGCCCTTCGACTTCGCTGCGCTACGCTCAGGACGAACGGTTGATGCGTACGGTTCATGCGTGGGATTCGTGGGATGGATCAATAAAACATTGCGCATCTCGCTTCAATCCGACCCGCAAAAACGCCCGCCCAATAGCCCCGCCCCGCAAAAACCGGCCAAACCCGCGATAATGTGCCGATGACTTCCCTCCAATTCGACCTCCTCGCCACCGATGGCGCCGCGCGCCGCGGCCGCCTGACGCTTGCCCGCGGCACAGTGGAGACGCCGGCGTTCATGCCGGTGGGCACCTATGGTTCGGTCAAGGCGATGACGCCGCGCGACATTCGCGAAGTCGGTGCCGAGATCATCCTGGGCAACACGTTTCATCTGTTTCTGCGGCCGGGGCTGGAGATCGTCGAGAAATTCGGCGGCCTGCACAAGTTCATCGGTTGGGATAAGCCCATCCTCACCGACTCGGGTGGTTTTCAGGTGTTCTCGCTGGCGCACAAGCGCAAGATCACCGAGGAGGGTGTGACGTTTGCCTCGCCGGTCGACGGCTCCAAGGTGTTCCTGTCGCCAGAGGAGTCGATGCGGATCCAGAAGACACTGGATTCGGACATCGCGATGATCTTCGACGAGTGCACGCCGTACCCGGCCACCGAGAAGGTGGCCAGCGATTCGATGGAGTTGAGTTTGCGCTGGGCCGAGCGCTCGCGTCGCGGTTTCGATGATTTGAAGAATCCGAACGCGCTGTTCGGCATCGTGCAGGGCAGCGTGTACGAAAACCTGCGCCAGCGTTCGGCCGCGGGATTGGTCAACATCGGTTTTGACGGCTATGCCGTTGGTGGCCTCGCAGTGGGCGAGCCGGAAGCGGAGCGGAACCACGCGCTGGATTTCACGGTGCCGTTGCTGCCTGCCGAAAAGCCCCGCTATCTGATGGGCGTGGGTCGACCGGAGGACATCGTCGAGGCGGTGCGCCGCGGTATCGACATGTTCGATTGCGTGATGCCGACGCGCAATGCGCGCAATGGCTTCCTGTTCACCGGTGAGGGCACGCTGCGCATCCGCAACGCGAAGTTCGCCACCGATACCCGGGTGATCGAGGAGGGTTGCGATTGCTATGCCTGCGCGAACGGCTTTTCGCGGGCCTACTTGCGGCATCTCGATCGTTGCAATGAGATCCTCGGCAGCCAGCTCGCCACCATGCATAACCTGCGCTACTACCAGCGCCTGATGGCTGGCCTGCGTGAGGCGATTGCGAGCCGCGCGCTGGATGCATTTGTCGACCGGTTCTATGCGCAGAGGCAGGGCGCCGTCGTGCCGTTCGACCAGGGCCAGGTTCAGTCGTAGAACGCGCGCTGACGCGATCGATGCAACGGGGGCGCCGGGTCACGCGGAGATGGCGCGGGCAGCCTTGCAACGGCCGTCAGCCGACCTCAGTAGTGATTTGCCGCCCGGCGCGCCGCCGTGCACGGGCTGGGGGGGCGTGGCATAATCGACGATCTTTTATCGGGCGTTCAGCAGAAATCCCTGCTGGCGCCATAACTTGCGAGACAAACCCATGAGTTTTCCGATCTCCTATGTGATCGCCCAGGCTGCTCCGGCTGCCGGTGCGCCTGCCGCGGGCAATCCATTGTGGACCTTCGGGCCGTTGATCCTGCTGTTCGGCCTGATGTACTTCATGATGATCCGCCCGCAGATGAAGCGGCAGAAAGAGCATCGTGCACTGATCAGCAGTTTGTCCAAGGGTGACGAAGTGGTCACCAACGGTGGTATCGCCGGACGTGTGGATGAGGTGGGCGAGACCTTCATCACGGTCGAAATTGCGACCAATGTGCTGGTCAAGGTGCAGAAGGGTGCGGTTTCGCAGGTGCTGCCCAAGGGTTCGCTGAAGTCCGCTTGAAACGACGGATTTGTTGAGGCGCCCTGGCAATACGGGGCTGCTCTCACGCGATATATTTTTTTCCCGATTATCACTACCGCCGGGGCCTGGTGCCGCGGCTTTGATGGATTCAAGGCATGAGTGATTTTCCACGCTGGAAGTACGCGCTGGTCGCGCTGGTGATGTTGTTCGGCATCGTCTACGCGTTGCCGAATGCGTTTATCCCGTTGCCGGCCGTGCAGGTCACCGCCAATCGTGATGCCCCGCCGATCGACCCGTCCATTCAGCAGAAAGTGACGGCGGCGCTGGCCAAGCAGAACATCGCGAGCGGCGATGTGACTGTGCAGGGCGATCAGTTGCTGGCGACGTTCGCCAATTCGGACGTGCAGAAGAGCGGCGCCGACGCCATAAGGACAGCGCTGGGCGACGGCTATACGGTCGCGTTCAAGCTGCAATCCTCAGTGCCGGCCTGGTTGCGCGCTGTTGGCGCGCGTTCGATGCCGCTGGGCCTGGATCTGCAGGGCGGCGTGCATTTCCTGATGCAGGTCGATCAGGACGACGTGATCGACAAGCAGGAAGACAGCTACGCCGACGACATCCGCAGCTTGCTGCGCGACAAGAATATCCACTACGAATCGGTTGCCCGCAACGCCGTGCGTGGCCAGGGTGTCGCGGTGATCCTGCATTCGGCTGACGATCGCGCCAAGACATCGGATCTGATCAGCAACGAGTTCACCGACCTCAATGTGTCGAATGGCCCCAACACCAGCGATCGCTTTGTGCTCAATGCCGTGGTCAAGCCGCAGAAGCTGCTCGACCTGTCACGCAACACGATCAACCAGAACCTGGGTACGTTGCGTAACCGCATCAACGCACTGGGCGTCTCCGAGCCGCTGATTCAGCAACAGGGCGACAACCGCATTGTGGTCGAGCTGGCTGGTGTGCAGGATCCAGCCGAGGCCAAGAAACTGATCGGTGCAACCGCAACGCTGCAATATCGCGCGGGCATCGGTTATCCCAACGATCCGACAGCGCAGGAAGCCGCACGAACCGGAAACATTCCGCCGGATGCCAACCTCTACTACATGCGCGGTTCGAATGAGCCCGTACTGGTCAGCAAGCGAATCATCGTCACTGGCAACGAGCTAACCGACGCGTCTTCCGGCACAGACACGCGTAATGGTTCGCCCAACGTCAATGTCACGTTGAACGCCGCTGGCGCCAAGAAGATGGGTGACTTCACCAACGACAACATCAACAAGCCGATGGCTGTGGTGTATGTGGAGCGCGTGGTCGATACCAAGATGGTCGACGGCAAGGAAGTGCGCACGCCGAAAATCACCGAGACGGTGATCAACGACGCCACCATCCAGGGTGCTTTCAGCCGACAGTTCGAGACCAACGGTCTGGGCAGTCCCAAGGAGGCTTCTGATCTTGCACTGCTGCTCAAGGGTGGTGCGCTGGCGGCGCCGGTCGACATCGTCGAAGAGCGTGTGATCGGTGCCAGCCTTGGTCAGGACAACATCGACAAGGGCTTCAAGGCGGTCATGCTGGGCCTGGCACTGGTGCTGCTGGCAGCGGCGATCTACTACAAGCTGTTCGGTCTGGTTGCCGATATCGCGCTGTTCTTCAACCTGGTGATCCTGGTCGCGGTCATGTCGTTGATCGGAGTCACTCTGACCATGCCGGGTGTTGCCGGTATCGTGCTGACGTTGGGTATGGCGATCGACGCGAACGTGCTGATCTGCGAGCGCGTGCGAGAGGAGCTGCGCAACGGCTCCACGCCGCATGCCGCGATTCGCGCGGGTTACGAAAAGGCGTGGTCGACCATTCTGGACGCCAACGTCACCCACCTGATCGCTGCATTGGCGCTGACCACGATGGGCACCGGTGCGATCAAGGGTTTCGGCGTGACGCTGATGATCGGCATTCTGACCTCGCTGTTCACCTCGGTGACGCTGACTCACGCGTTTACCGCATTGATCCACGGCCACCGCAAGCTCAAGACGTTGTCGGTCTGAAGAGGAACAGGAACTCATGGAAATCTTCAATCACAACAGCAATATCCCGTTTCTCGGCATGCGCAAGTACAGCATTGCGATCGCCGCGTTCCTGATGATCGCCTCGGTCGTGCTGATCGCGGCCAAGGGACTCAACTACGGGCTGGATTTCACTGGTGGCGTATCGCTGGTCGTCGATTACGACCAGCCCGTGCAGATTTCCGATGTGCGCGTGGCCCTGGCCAAGGGCGGCATCGAGAACGGTATCGTGCAGAGCCTCGGTGGTACTCGCGAAGTGTCGATCCGCTTCCAGGCGAAGGACGACCCGGGCGCAACGCAGGCCGATGGCAAGGTCAATCTTGACCGCATCGCCACGGACGTGACCAAGATGCTGCAGGTCTCGCGTGCGGACGCAAAGCTCAAGAGCCGCGACTTCGTCAGTGCGGAAGTGGGTACGGAATTGCGTACTGACGGTATCTACGCAGCGTTGCTGGTGATACTCGGCATCGGCTTCTATCTGTGGATACGCTTCGAGCGCAGGTTCGCGATCGCTGCATTGGCAACTGAGGTGCATGACGTGCTGGTGACGCTGGGCATCCTGGCGCTGGTGCAGCGGGAGTTCGACCTGACTGTGCTGGCTTCGGTGCTGGCGGTGATTGGTTACTCGATCAATGACAAGGTGGTGGTGTTTGACCGTATCCGCGAACTGTTCCGTTCGGCGCGCAAGGCGGAGCCGGAGGAAATCCTCAACCGTTCGATCAACAACACACTTTCGCGAACCATCATCACGTCGCTGTTCACCGGTATTGCCATGGGCGCGTTGTTCTTCTTCGGCGGCACGGCGGTGCACGGCTTCGCCGTCACCATGCTGATCGGCATCGTGGTTGGCACGCTGTCGTCGATCTTCGTCGCCAGCCCGATCCTGCTGTGGCTGGGCGTGTCGAAGAAGGATCTGATGCCGGTGACCCGGGAAAACCCCGAACTGGCACGGCGCCCGTAAGCGCGCTGGATTCGCTGAAAAAGCGGCCCGGTTTCCACCGGGCCGCTTTTTTTGGTGCGGCCTCTCTGTGCCGTGCTCTCTCCCCTGCACGCAGGGGGAGGTTTGAGGCTTGTGGTGTTAATGATCGCGCACAGGGTGTGCTCCTACCGGTGGCAAGTAGGTTGGGGTGAGCTACGCTCACCCCAACCTACTCGATATCGCTGTGCTGCATTGATGTTCCCGTAAAGACGTTTGCGCGCAGAGCCTGCCCCAGAGTCGGTCCGGGGGTGCTCCTACCCAGAGAGCGTGGTTTCCAGCTGAGCCAGCCGCTCCGGTGTCCCAACGTCGGTCCACGTGCCGCTATGGTGGGAGCCATCGACCTTTCCGCGCTCGATCGCGACCTCCAATAGCGGCCGTAGCTTGAAGCACGGCGGTTTCACGTCGGCACCTGCCGCATCGCCGACAGCTTCGGGCCAGCCGTCCAGGAACTCGCGGCGAAATACGCCGATGCCGCTGTAGGTGAGCCGGGGTTCGCCGTCGTCGTGCAGTCGGCTCTGTGCGTCCAGCCGGAAATCGCCATGCGGATGATGCACGGGGTTGTCCGTCATCAGCAGATGCGCGAGGCCCCGGGGCTCGGCGGGCAGCAGGGTGAAATCTGCATCGCACCACACGTCGCCACTTACCACGAAGAACGGTTCGGAACCGAGCAACGGCAGCGCATTCAACATGCCTCCGCCGGTTTCCAGCGGGGTCGGGCCTTCGAAGGCATAGCGGATGCGCAGGCCCCAGCGCGAGCCGTCGCCGAGCGTATCGGGAAATTGTTCGGCCAGGTGCGAGGTGTTGATCACCACGTAGTGCACGCCGGCGGCAGCGAGCTTTTCCAGATGCCAGACGATCAACGGTTTGCCGGCAACTTTCAACAATGGCTTCGGCGTGTGGTCGGTAAGTGGACGCATGCGCTCGCCGAGTCCGGCGGCGAAGATCAGCGCGTGTTTCATGCAGGCACCGGGATGCGCAGATCGCGCGCGCCGACGCAGCGTTCAAGCAACGTAACCAGCCCCGTCAGCTCGGGATAACCACTTGCCACGCTGATCACGTAGTCGTACACACGCGGCAAGTCGTCGAGGTAGTCGAGCTTGCCGTCGCGATAACCAAGCCGGCAGAACAGGCCGAGTACCTTGATATGTCGTTGCAGACCGATCAGGTCGAACCAGCGCAGGAATCGTTCGCGATCGACCGTCGTGTCAATCGACTTTGCGGCCTGCAGACGCAGGCGATAACCTTCGACCCAGCCCTCGACCCGCTCCCGATCCCACACGATGTAACAGTCACGCAGCAACGAGGCGAGGTCGTAGGTGATCGGGCCGCGCAGTGCGCCCTGGAAGTCAATAATGCCGGGGCTCAAGAGCCCGGGAATCACGGTGTCGGAGTTCCCGGGCTCAACGATCAGCAGGTTGCGGCTGTGGTAGTCGCGATGCACGAAGCAGCGGGGCTGCTCCAGCGCGCTGTCCAACAGCACGTCGAATGCGGCCGACAGCACATCCGTATCATCATCATCGAGCGCGTGGCCGAGATGTTTGCCAAGCAGCCATTCCGGCATGATCTCCATCTCGCGACGCAGGAATGCCTCGTCGTACGGCTGCATGCCGATGACGTCCACGCCCGTTTGCATGCGCAGCAATGCGTCCATCGCATCGCCATACAAGGCGTCGACCGTGTCTTCGTTCAACGCGGGGAGATACAGCTGGGAGCCGAGATCCTCGATCAGCAGAAAACCCTGTTGCAGATCATGCGCACGTACCGCCGGCACATGCAGGCCGGCGGCGGACAGGCGGTCGCCGATCTCCAGCCACGGTCGTGGATCTTCTTGCGCTGGCGGCGAGTCCATCACGATCCAGCTTTGGCTTTCGCTCTGACTCTGCGGGTACTGCGTACGCCAGTAGCTGCGAAAACTGGCATCCGCCGAGGCGGATGCCAGCGTCAGGTCAGGGTTGCCGAGCGTGCTGCGAGCCCAGGCGAGGCGGGTGTTTCTGCGGTGTTGAATACTGTCCATGGAGTCGGTCGCTGACAAAACATGCGCAGCTTATCAGGGTGACCGCAGACACTTTGAGGTCTCTTCACTTACGACAAGTTGTAAGCCCGCTCCTCGTGCTCAGCCAGATCCAGCCCGATCTGTTCCTGCTCGGCATCCACCCGCAATCCAATCGTGCGATCAAGCAGCTTCAGAATCACCAGACTCAACACGGCGCTCCATACGATGGTGAAGCCCACACCCCTGGTCTGGATCCACAACTGGCCAAGCAGCGAGGTCACGGTGCCGAAGCCACCGAGCTTCGGCGACGCCAGCGGTCCGGTGAGCAGCGCCCCGATGATGCCGGCAATCGCATGCACGCCGAACACGTCCAGCGAGTCGTCGTAGCCGAAGCGGCGCTTGAGTTTGGTGGCGCTGAAGAAGCACACCGCACCTGCAATCAGGCCCAAGACCAGCGCTCCGCCGGGACCGGCCGTGCCTGCGGCCGGCGTCACGGCCACGAGTCCGGCTACAGCACCTGAGGCAATGCCGAGCACGCTGGCGCGCTTATGGGTGATCCACTCGACCGTGACCCAGCCGATCGCTGCCCCAGCCGTGGCGATCTGCGTCACCAGCATCGCCATGCCCGCGCTGCCGTTGGCGGCCACGGCCGAACCGGCGTTGAAGCCAAACCAGCCCAACCAGAGCAGGCTCGCGCCGATCACGGTGTAGCCGAGGTTGTGCGGCGGCATCGGCGTATGCGGATAGCCTAGGCGCTTGCCAATCACCAGGCAGGCAACCAGACCGGCAATGCCGGCATTGATGTGCACCACGGTGCCGCCGGCAAAATCGATCACGCCCAGATCGCCGAGCAGCGAGCCCGGTCCGCTCCATACCATGTGCGCCATTGGCAAGTAGACGAAGGTGAGCCAGAGTCCACTGAACCACAGCATCGCGCTGAACTTCATTCGTTCGGCAAACGCGCCGATGATCAGTGCCGGCGTGATGATCGCGAAGGTCAGCTGGAACATCACGAACACGCTTTCCGGCACCGTCTGGTACTGCGAGGCCGGCGTCAATCCGGCCAGCATGATGCGGTCCAGTCCACCGACGATCGAATGCCAATTGACGACGCCTGCTCGCATGCCCTCGGTACTGAAGGCCAGCGAGTAGCCGTAGAGCATCCACAGCACGGTCACCAACGCGGTGATCGCGAAGCACTGCATCATCACCGACAGCAGATTTTTCGCGCGCACCATGCCGCCGTAGAACAGCGCCGCTCCCGGGATCGTCATCATCAATACCAGCATGCTGGCGACGATCATCCAGGCGGTGTCACCGCTGTTCAGGGCAGGAGTAGGGGTAGCCTGTGCAAGCGCGGAGAGCGGCATCGCCAAGCCAGTGCAGATCGCGAGGCCGCAGCGGATCGAGCCCATCGTTCGTTTAGAGCGCATCGGCGTCGATCTCCTGGGTGCGGATGCGGATCGCCTGTTCGAGTTCGCCGACGAAGATCTTGCCGTCGCCGATCTTGCCGGTACGCGCCGCGCTGCTGATTGCCTCGATCGCGTGTTCCAGGCGATCGTCAGCCACGGCTACCTCGATTTTCAGCTTGGGCAGGAAGTCGACGACATACTCGGCGCCGCGGTATAGCTCGGTATGCCCGTGCTGGCGACCGAAGCCCTTCACCTCGGTCACCGTCATCCCCTGCACGCCAGCTTCGCTCAACGCCTCGCGGACGTCGTCCAGCGTGAATGGCTTGATGATGGCCGTGATCCACTTCATAACGTGCCCCCGTAGTGATCCCTATTGCGGTGCAGCACGATGTGTGCCATCGCTGGAGTGCAAGGCATCGGCTTTGATTTCAGTCGGTTATGCCAAGTGAGCAGGTAACTATGCACCAGAACAATGCAATGTTCGGTGGGTATTGCACCACTACAACGCATATCTCGTCGGCATTGACCGCGCCGCTTCGAATCAGTACCATTTTAGTCCCGATTCAAGCTCCCCAGGCCTGAGCGTCCCCATGCTCCGAGTCAGCCGACTTACCGATTACGCCACCGTGGTGATGACCTGCATCGCCGTGCACCCGGACGATGTGCTCAGCACGGGGCAGATCGCCGATGAGACGCGGCTGGAACTGCCGACGGTGAGCAAGCTGCTGAAGGCGCTTACTCACGCTGCGTTGGTGGAATCGTTCCGTGGCGTCAATGGCGGTTACCGACTGGCTCGCCCTGCTACCGACATTTCGTTGGCCGAAATCGTCGAAGCGCTGGAAGGGCCGATCGGCATGACCGAATGCAGCGTGGCCGAAGGTCAGTGCGACCGCGAATCGCAATGCGGTGTGCGCGGCAGCTGGCAGCAGATCAATAGCGTACTCGACCGCACCCTGCGTGCCGTGAGCCTGGCCGACATGCTCAAGCCACCACCCATACGGCCGGTAGCGATCAAGCCGGCAGCGAACCAGAAAATCGCCGTGGCGGTAAAGGCCGGCGGGGTCACCACAGAATGAATGACACCATGATCCGCGAAAGCAGCACCGTCACCGCGCTCCGCGACAACGCCGAGGTTGCCGAAGCGCTTGGCCGCGGCTATGCGGCCGGCTTCGTCACCGACATCGAGATGACCAGCCTGCCGCCCGGCTTGAGCGAAGACACCATCCGCCAGCTGTCCGCGATCAAGCAGGAGCCGGAGTGGATGACCGAGTGGCGGCTCAATGCCTATCGCCACTGGCTGACCATGCCGAAGCCGGACTGGGCCAAGCTGAAAATCGATCCGATCGACTATCAGGCAATCAGCTATTACGCCGCGCCGAAGGCCGGCCTGAAGTCCTTGGACGAAGTCGATCCGGCGTTGCTGGCAACCTATGAAAAGCTTGGCGTGCCGCTACATGAACGCGCGCGGCTGGCCGGTGTGGCAGTCGATGCGGTATTCGATTCGGTATCGGTCGGCACCACGTTCCGCAAGGAACTGGCTGCCGCCGGCGTACTGTTCTGCTCGATGAGCGAGGCCATTCGCGAATACCCCGAGCTGGTGCAGAAATACCTTGGCAGCGTAGTACCGACCGGGGACAACTTCTTTGCTGCGCTGAACTCGGCGGTGTTTTCCGATGGCAGCTTCGTGTTCATTCCGAAGGGCGTGCGTTGTCCGATGGAACTGTCCACCTATTTCCGCATCAACGCGCAGAACACTGGCCAGTTCGAACGTACGCTGATCGTTGCCGAAGAGGGCAGTCACGTTTCCTATCTGGAAGGCTGCACCGCACCGAAGCGCGACGAAAATCAGCTGCACGCGGCGGTGGTCGAACTGGTCGCGCTGGAGCGCGCGCAGATCAAATATTCCACCGTGCAAAATTGGTATCCCGGCGACGAAAACGGCGTCGGCGGCATCTACAACTTTGTCACCAAGCGCGGCGATTGCCGTGGCGACGACTCAAAAATTTCGTGGACTCAGGTGGAAACCGGGTCGGCGGTCACCTGGAAATACCCCAGCGTGGTGCTGCGCGGCGATCGTTCGGTCGGCGAGTTCTACTCGGTTGCACTGACCCATCATCACCAGCAGGCCGACACCGGCACCAAGATGATCCACCTGGGCAAGTACACCAAGTCGAAGATCGTTTCCAAAGGCATCAGCGCCGGGCTCAGCTCCAATACCTACCGCGGCCTGGTAAAGATGGAGAAGGGTGCCGAGGGCGCGCGCAACTACACCCAGTGCGATTCGCTGCTGATTGGCAAGAAGTGCGGCGCGCATACCTTCCCGTATATGGAAGTGAAAAATCCGACCGCGATCGTCGAGCATGAGGCGACCACCTCGAAGATCTCCGACGACCAGATGTTCTACTGCCGCTCGCGTGGCATCAGCACCGAAGACGCCGTGTCGATGATCGTCGATGGCTTCTGCAAGCAGGTGTTCCGCGAACTGCCGATGGAGTTCGCGGTGGAGGCGAAGAAATTGCTCGAGGTGTCGCTGGAAGGCGCCGTCGGCTGATGGGCTACCTGCTGACCAAGTATGCAATCACCGCTGCGATCGTGGTGGCTGTGTCCGAGTTCGCCAAACGCAGCGACCGGCTCGGTGCGTTGGTGGCATCGCTGCCACTGGTCACCCTGCTGACGCTGATCTGGCTGTATGCCGAGAAGCAGCCGGCGACGAAGCTGGCGAACCATGCCTGGTACACATTCTGGTACGTGATTCCGACGCTGCCGATGTTTCTCGCGTTTCCGTGGCTGCTGCAGCGCTTCGGTTTTGCTGGCGCCATGGCAAGTTTCATCGTCGGGATGGCGCTGATCTTTCTGTTGTTTGCGCTGGTCGTCCGACGTTTTGGTATCCAGTTGCTGTGACCTTGGCCTTATGGCCTTTCATTCAAACGAATCGTTGAAGTTGATCACCATGCTGAAAATCGAAAACCTGCACGCCCGCGTCGAGGGCAGGGAAATCCTCAAGGGGCTCAGCCTCACGGTGAACGCGGGCGAAGTGCACGCGATCATGGGGCCGAATGGCGCCGGCAAGTCGACACTGGGCAACGTGCTGTCCGGCCGTGAAGGTTACGAAGTGACCGCCGGCACGGTGACTTACAACGGCATCGACCTGTTGGCGCTGGAGCCCGAAGCACGCGCCGCGGCTGGTGTGTTTCTGGCGTTCCAGTACCCGGTCGAAATTCCCGGCGTCAACAACACCTATTTCCTGCGCGCGGCATTCAATGCCCAACGCAAGGGACGCGGCGAGAAAGAACTCGACTCCATGCAGTTCCTCAAGCTGGTGCGCGAGAAGCTGAAGGTGATGCAGATCTCTGACGAGCTGTTGCATCGTGCCGTCAACGAAGGTTTCTCCGGCGGCGAAAAGAAGCGCAATGAAATCTTCCAGATGGCTGTGTTGGAGCCACAGCTGGCGATCCTCGACGAGACCGATTCGGGGCTGGATATCGATGCGCTGAAGCAGGTCGCTCAAGGCGTCAATGCGCTGCGTTCGCCAGAGCGTGCGTTCCTGATGATCACCCACTACCAGCGTCTGCTCGATTACGTCGTACCGGACTTCGTGCATGTGCTGGCTGATGGTCGCATCGTCGAGAGCGGCGACAAGTCGCTGGCCTTGAAGCTGGAAGAACACGGTTACGTCGGCATCGGCGAGGGAGCACCTGCATGAACCAGTCGGCACCACTGCCGTTGGTTGAGTCCCTGCTGGATGCGCAGCTTCCAGGCAGCGGTATCGCCTGGCTGGATGCGGCGCGGCGTGAGAATCGCGAAGCATTCGCCAGCGGTGGCTTGCCCGATACGCGGGTGGAAGCGTGGAAATACACTGCGCTGCGCGCACTCGCACAGCGCAGCTTTGCCAGTGGCGACAGCCAGGCGCAAACGCGTGTCGTGGATGCGGCGCCACTGACTTTGCCTGGTATCGACGGGCCCAGGCTGGTGTTCGTCAACGGTGTGTTTCGCGCTGATCTGTCAGCACTCGACAGCTTGCAGGACGGACTCACGCTCGAACCATTGTCACTGGCGCTGCGCGGCGACGCGGAGCCGTTGCGCTTTGCCTTGTCACGGCATTACCGCGAGACCGGCGATGCGTTCGCACGCATCAATGCGGCGAGTGCCGGCGATGGTCTGGTTTTGCGTGTCGCCGCCAAAACGATAGTCGCGGTGCCGGTGCAGCTCGTATTTGTCGGCGCGTCCGCCGAAAGCGCGCTGGCCTGGCATGCACGTAACGTCATCGAGCTGGGTGAGGATGCCGAGCTGACCCTCGTCGAGCAACACGTCGCCAGCGGCGAGCAGGCTCATCTGGCGACGCTGGTCAGCGACATCGAGCTGCGCGAAGGTGCTCGGCTGCATCACATCATCTTGCAGAATGCGGCCATCGGCGCGAGCCTGGTTCGCCGCAGCAGCTTGCGCCTGCATGGGCGCGCCCACGCTAAGGTGCATGTGCTGGAACTTGGTGGCGCATTGGTGCGTCACGATCTGCGGGCCGAGCTGGTGGGTGATGGGGCGCAGCTGGATACCCGCGGTGTGTTCATGCCGCACGGTCGCCAGCACATCGACACGCAACTGGCGATCCGTCATCAGGCGCTGAACACTACCTCCTCTTCGAACTGGCGCGGCGTTGCGAATGATCGCGCGCGCGGCGTGTTCCGCGGGGCCATCGTGGTGGCGCCAGGGGCCGATGGCAGTGATGCCAGCCTAAGCAACAAGAACCTGCTGCTGTCGCCCAGCGCCGAGATCGACACGAAGCCCGAGCTGGAAATCTACGCCGACGAGGTGAAGGCCGCGCATGGCGCCACCGTCGGCCAGCTCGACGAACGCTCGCTGTTCTATCTGCGCTCGCGCGGCATTCCACAGGCTGAGGCACGGGCACTACTGACCGCTGCGTTTTGCCGCGCGGTGCTGGATGATTTACCGAACGAGACGTTGCGTGAACATCTATCCACTTTGTTGATCGCGCACTTGCCGACATGATCTTTTCTCCTCCCCCTGCTCGCAGGGGGAGGTTGGGAGGGGGTAAGGCTCTTGCCGTAAGAGCGACCCCACCCCGACCCTCCCCTGCAAGCAGGGGAGGGAGCAAAACAGGAGTCCCATTGATGAACGCAACAGCCATCCCCGCAACGGTCTTCGACATCCGGCGCATTCGCGAGGATTTCCCGTTGCTGTCGCGTACCGTGCACGGCAAACCGCTGGTGTATTTCGACAATGCCAACACCAGTCAGAAGCCGGTATCGGTGATCGAAGCGGTGAACCAGCACTACCGCGAGCACAACGCGAATGTGGCGCGCGCGGTGCATCAGCTTGGCGAGGAGGCTACTGCCGCCTATGAGGGCGCGCGCGACAAACTTGCGCGTTTTATCAATGCCTCGTCGCGCAACGAGTTGATCCTCACCTCGGGCACAACCCAATCGATCAACCTGGTTGCCTACAGCTATGCGTTGCCGCGGCTGAAGCCCGGTGACGCGATCCTCACCACAGTGATGGAGCACCACGCGAACATCGTGCCGTGGCAGCTGGTCGCCGCGCGCAGTGGCGCCACGGTCAAAGCCGCGCCGATCAATCAGCGTGGTGAGCTGATCGTCGAAGAGTTCGTCGCGATGCTGACGCCGGAAGTGAAGCTGGCCTGCGTAACCCATGTCTCCAACGTGCTGGGCACGGTCAATCCGGTGCGCGAGATCGCCCGCGAATGCAAGAAGCGCGGCATCCCGTTGCTGGTCGATGGCTCGCAGGCAGTGCCGCATCGGCCAGTGGACGTGCAGGCGCTGGGTTGTGATTTCTACGCGCTCACCGGTCACAAAATGCTGGCGCCGACCGGCACCGGTGCGTTGTGGGCCAAGCGCGAACATCTTGAGGCGATGCCGCCATTCTTCGGTGGCGGCGAGATGATCCGCGAGGTTCGCTTCAGCGGCACCACGTTCGCCGCGCCGCCGCACAAATTCGAAGCGGGCACCCCAAATATCGCAGGCTTCGTGGGATTGGGCGCGGCGCTCGACTACTACCAATCCGTGGGCTTCGAGGCAATCCACGCGTGGGAGCAGCAATTGCTCGGCTACGCCACCGAACGACTGCGCGAGATTCCTGGCGTGCGCATCTTTGGTGAGGCGAAGGAGAAGGAGCCGGTGATCTCGTTCCTGCTCGAAGGTGCCCAGGCTACCGACATGGCCACCTTGCTCGACCTGCAAGGCATTGCCGTGCGCTCCGGCCATCATTGCGCGCATCCGCTGATGCAGTTCTACGAAGTGCCCGCCACACTGCGGGCATCGCTCGCGTTCTACAACACGCGTGAGGAAGTCGATGCCTTCATCGTGGCCCTGCTCAAGGTGCGCAAGCTGCTGATGTAAGGCCGAATCACACCGCAACCCATGGGTGGCGGAAGCAGCCAGGTTTCCGCTGTAACCCGTGTGGCGTTACTCTGCAGAAACCACCCACACGACAGACTCCCATGTTTGCCACGCTGCCCGGCCTGATCCGCCTACCGTTTGTGATGCTGTTGCTCGCGATCAATCTCGTGTTGCATGTGCTGCCGTTGTTTGCGCTCACGCTGGTCAAGGTGGTGGTGCCGATCCGCCCGATCCGGCTGACGTGTTCGCGTGCGCTGATTGTCATTGCGGAAAGCTGGATCGCATTCAACAGCCGGATGTTCGAGTGGTTTACCCGCACGCGCTGGCAGCTCGACGGCCTTGCCGATTTGCGCACCGACGGCAACTATCTGGTGCTGTGCAATCACCAGAGCTGGGTGGATATTCCGGTACTGCAGAAGATCTTCAATCGGCGGATTCCTTTCCTGCGCTTTTTCCTCAAGAGCCAGCTGATCTGGGTGCCGCTGCTGGGGCCGGCATGGTGGGCGCTGGATTTCCCTTTCATGAAGCGCTATTCGAAGGAAACCCTGGCAGCGCATCCAGAGTTGCAGGGCAAGGACATGGAAGCGACCCGTCGTGCCTGCGAAAAATTTCGCCACATGCCGGTCTCGGTGATGAACTTCGTCGAAGGCACACGCTTCACGCCGGCCAAGCATGACGCGCAGTCATCGCCGTATCGGCACCTGCTGCGGCCAAAGGCCGGTGGCGTGGCGTTTGTGCTGAATGCGATGGGCGACGCGCTGCACGCCATCCTGGACGTCAGCATCGTCTATCCCGGCGGCCCGCACACGATGATGGACCTGATCGCTGGCCGCATCCGCGACATCCGCGTGCACGTGCGCGAGCTGCCGATCAATGATCAGCTGCGTGGTGACTACGAAGGTGATGCAGCGTTTCGCGAGCGCTTTCAGACTTGGGTAAATACGTTGTGGGCCGACAAGGATGCGCGGATCGAGCGCATGCTCGAGTCGGCCGGCAGCACTATGGCAGGAGGTTGAGCGATGCGTACTCTGGTAGTTGGTGCGGGCGCAATCGGTGGGTATTTCGGCGGACGCTTGCTGGAGCACGGGCGCGATGTGACGTTCCTGGTGCGGGAGGGGCGTGCGGCTGTACTGGCACGCAACGGTTTGCAGATACGCAGTGCGACGGGTGATGTGACGCTGCCCGCACCGCCGACCGTACTGGCGAGTGATCTGCACGCGCAGTACGACCTCGTGTTGCTGAGCTGCAAAGCCTACAGTCTTGAACAGGTCATGGCGGATATCGCGCCGGCCGTCGGGCCGCAAACCACCATCCTGCCTTTGTTGAACGGCATGCGACATCTGGACCTGCTGGATGCTCGATTCGGCGCGGATCGCGTGCTCGGTGGCCAGTGCGTGATCGCCGCCACATTGGATGCCCAGGGCGTCGTGCTGCATCTCAACCAGTCGCACAGCCTCACGTTTGGCGAACGCGACGGTACGTCGTCCGAGCGCATGCACAGGATCACCCAGAGCCTGGAGGATGCCGGTTTTGAGTCACGTCCCAGCGACACGATCCTGCAGGACATGTGGGATAAATGGGTGTTTCTGGCGTCACTGGCCGGCATCACCTGCCTGATGCGCGCGCCGATTGGCGATATCGTCGCCGCACCCGGCGGCGCGGCAGTGACACTCCGCCTGCTGGAGGAGTGTCGGGCGGTGGCGGAGCGATCTGGCCATGCACCCTCCGCGGCGACACTGCAACGAGCGCGTGGCGTGCTGACCGAGACCGGCTCGAGCCTGACCGCGTCGATGATGCGCGACCTGCAGCATGGCCATGCGATCGAGGCGGATCAAGTCATCGGGGACATGCTGTCTCGCGCTGCCGAGCCGCAAGGTGGACACTCGCTGCTGGCGGTGGTCTACGCGCACTTGAAAGCCTATGAGGCTGGCAGGGCTCGCGCAACGTCAGCGTGAGGGCAAGCTCGAATGTCCTGCAGCCTACTTGTCATCCCTGCATGCGAGCCCGTCATCCCTGCGAAGGCAGGGACCCAGTGGCCTCAAGTTCTTAATGAGCAAGGGCACTGGGTTACTCGCTTCGCGCACCTCTTCCGGGGCCGCTCTTCGAGCGTTCTGCGCGCATTGCGCTTGTCCTGCCTTCGCAGGGATGACGAGCTGAGCCGCATGGCTTTCGTGGCAGCCTTCGCGCTGACGGGCCGCCGTTTGCCGACTATCCGAGCAAGTCACGAAGCGTAAGCTTCGCCGTCCGCGTGGCACCATCGCGGGTAACCGTCATTGTCACCGTGGTCCCCACCGCATCGTTGCGCAGGCGCTTGCGTAAATCATAGAGATGGATCGCGCTCACCGGCTGGCCGTCCACCGCGGTGATGACATCGCCGGCATGCAGCCCGGCGACGTCCGCTGGCGTGCCTTTGCCCACGTCGACAATCTTGAAGCCCTGCTTGGCACCATTGATCCACATGCCGGAACGGTCGAAGGTATCGAGATCGTCGACCTTGCCCTGGATCGGCTTCAGGTACATCAGCTGGTGGTCGTAGTCGAGCGTGACCACGAAGCGCTTGAGCACACCGCCGCCGACGTTATTGGGAAACGCATCGACACCACCGGCGCCGCCTTTGTCGATGCTGAATTCAGTCAACGGGGAAGCGATCGTCAGGCCGTCGAGCTGCAGGTCCTTGCCGCGGAACACGAAGCCGCGGGTAGGGCCGCCAACACCCCAGCCGGTCAACGCCTCGATGCCGTTCGTCTCGCGATCGCGCAAATGGTTCTTCTCGGCGAACGGGCGCGTCAGCGACAACGGAGTGCGCGCGCCGGTGTCGATGCCAAAGCGACCTGCAATGCCGTCGTATGAGCCGAGCACTTCGGGGAACTGATGGTAGAAGCGGAACCGCACCGGCGTGCCGGCATCCTTCGGATCGAAGTGCTTCTTGTCGATAAACGTAATCTGGTGCTTGCCGTAGTCGAAGCGCGTGATGAAACGGGCAAAGAATTCGTAGCCGATCATGCCTTGCTCGTCGACGCCTTCGGAGGCATTGGAGAATTGCAGCACGCTGATCGGCTGGTCAGTGAGTGTGGCCGCACCGACCTTGATCGCCTCGACCGTCGCCACGCCGCTTTGCGCCACGCTATCGCCGGCGCCTGCTGCGGTCTGGCTGCCCATGGGCTTCACGCCCAGCATTTTCGCCGTGGCGGGTGTCAGGATATCGTGGCCGCCAGTGTCGAAAATGAAGTTCAGGGGCTTGCTGCCATTGATCGACACTGCAGTGTAGATATGGTTATTGATCAGCTGGAATGGCACGGTGGTTTCAGTAACGCCGCCGGTCAGTGCGTAGTCGCGCAGGTGGGTCTCGGGCTTCGCGTAAGTCGATACATCGCGTGCAGGGAGGAAGCGCGCGGAAATCAGTGTCATCGTTTGACGATTCGCAACGCCGCTACCGTCGTCGACCACCAGCTTGTGGGCAATCTGCACGCCGTCGGTGTTCGCATAGTCGGTGTAGAACGTGGTGATCAACTGCGTGGACTGCATTTCCACGGTGCGTGCCAACAGGTGCGTGTGGGTGTCAAACCATGCATCGAACGGGTCGCCCTCACGTGGCACAACAGTCAGCACGTCGTAGCTCTTGCCGTCGGCAATTTTCTGGCCGGCGCTGGTGATCTGTGCGCCGCCCCGGTCCGCGCGCCACCATGAATTCTGGTCGCGGAAAGCTTCATTGACGGCCAGCTGTCGCACGTCGCCACCCTCCTGCGTGGTGACGGTACCGGACTGCTCCTTTTCCCATGCGTGGGTACCGTCGAAACCGCTGGCACCGTTGGTCGGACCGATCCGGTAGCTGTCGACAAATGCGCCGTGCTGAAGATCCGCGAGCGAGGAGGTCATACCAGTCAGTCCCTGGCCCGAGTAGGCATAGTCGCTTTGCAGCGCGAACTTGCCGTTCCACGCAGCGCCGCCGCTGGCAGCGTGATTGGCCGCGAGAATATCGGCGACCTGTGTGGCGGCGTAAGCCGGTACCTGCGCGACCAGTGCAGCGAGAATGACGGCGAGATAAGTCTTGCGCATGCGTGCTCCGTATCGGTTGCAGCAGAAGATTCAAGTCGGGCTGGTCGTCGGGATCATGTCCGTAGTTTGTAGCCGGTGCGGAAAATCCACCACACCACGGCCAGGCACAGAGCCATGAAGGCCAACGTCATGCCGAGGCTGACCGCCATGTTCACGTCGGCCACGCCGTAGAAGCTCCAGCGAAATCCGCTGATCAGGTAGACCACCGGATTGAACAAGGTGATCTTCTGCCACAGTGGCGGCAGCATATTGATTGAGTAAAACGCGCCGCCGAGAAAGGTCAGCGGCGTGACCACCATCAGCGGTATCACCTGCAGTTTCTGGAAGTCGTCCGCCCATAGGCCGATGATGAAGCCGAACAGGCTGAAGGTCACCGCGGTAAGCAGCAGGAATGCCGCCATCCACAAGGGGTGCGCGATTTCGTAGGGCACGAACAGCCGCGCGGTGGCCAGGATCAGCACGCCCAGCATCACTGACTTGGTAGTGGCTGCGCCCACGTAGCCAAGCACCACCTCGACGTAGGACACCGGCGCAGACAGCAGCTCATAGATCGTGCCTGACCACTTCGGCAGATAGATGCCGAACGATGCGTTGGAGATGCTTTCGTTGAGCAGCGACAGCATGATCAAGCCGGGAATGATGAAGGCACCGTAGCTGACACCGCCGATATGGCCCATGCGCGAGCCGATCGCCGTGCCAAACACCACGAAGTAAAGTGAGGTGGACAATACCGGCGAGGCGATGCTCTGCATCAGTGTGCGGAACGTGCGTGCCATCTCGAAGCGGTAGATCGCGCGGATCGCGTGAATGTTCATGCGCGAAGTCCCTTGTCGGAGTGCAGCTTTCCATTGGAATGCACCAGGCTCACGAAGATCTCCTCCAGCGAACTCTCGCTGGAATGCAGGTCCTTGAAGTCGATGCCGAGCTCGCCCAATCGCCGCAGCAGCGGCGCGATGCCGGTCTGCTCACCCTGGGTGTCGAAGGTATACACCAGCGCATGACCGTCGTTGGTCAGCTCCAGCGGCAGGGCTTCGAGTTCGACGGGTATCTGCTGCAGCGGATTCTGCAGTTGCAGCGTCAGCTGTTTCTTGCCGAGCTTACGCATCAGCAAGGCCTTGTCCTCGACCAGGATCAGTTCACCTTTGCTGATCACGCCGATGCGGTCGGCCATGTCCTCGGCCTCCTCGATGTAGTGCGTGGTCAGGATGATGGTCACACCGTTGTCGCGCAGTGCACGCACCATTTGCCACATGTCATGGCGCAGCTCCACGTCGACGCCGGCCGTGGGCTCATCCAGGAACAGGATCTGCGGCTCATGCGCGAGCGCCTTGGCGATCAATACGCGACGTTTCATGCCACCGGACAGCGCCATGATCTTGCTGTCCTTCTTGTCCCACAGCGACAGGTCGCGCAGCACTTTTTCGATGTGCGCCGGATTGGCCGGCTTGCCGAACAGGCCGCGGCTGAAAGTCACCGTGGCCCACACCGTTTCGAACGCGTCGGTAGACAGTTCCTGCGGCACCAGGCCGATCTTCGCGCGTGCGGCCCGGTAGTCGCGCACGATGTCGTGACCATCGGCCAGCACGGTGCCGCTGGTCGGCTTGACGATGCCGCAGATGATGCTGATCAGCGTAGTCTTGCCGGCGCCGTTCGGGCCCAGCAAGGCGAGAATCTCGCCGCGGCGGATATCCAGATCGATGTGCTTGAGCGCCACATGCCCGGAGGCGTAGATCTTGCCGAGACCCGACACCCGCACGATCGGTGGTGCCGCGCCGGTCGCGTTATCGGGCAATTGCGCTGCGCTGTGCATGGCGTCTCCGTTTCAAATGATGGGGTGCCGTTCCAGGCCTCCGATCATCATGCATGAAAACCGCAGCCGGAGAGCTGCGGTTTTGTGAAGGCGGGCCGCGCAGGCTTACCCGATAGGCTTACCAGATCTTTACCTGCGTATCGGGCGAACGCACCATCGCATCGCCGGGCTTGCACTGGAATGCCTTGGCGAACTCGGGCATGTTCGAAGGCGCACCGATCGCACGGAACTGTGCAGGGGCGTGCGGGTCGGTGTTGAGCAGGGTGATCTGCGCTTGCGGACGGATGTTGCCGCGCCACACGCGAGCCCAGTTGAGGAAGAAGCGTTGATCCTCGGTGTAGCCGTCGATCTTTTTCCTCGCTTCGGTCGGATTTTTCGACAATGCCATCTGCAGCGCGGTATACGACGCGTTCAAGCCACCGAGATCGCCGATGTTCTCGCCCATGGTCAGCTGGCCGTTGACGTGCTTGCCAGGCAATGGCTCGTAGCTGTCGAACTGCGCGGCGAGCTTCGCGGTGCGCGCTTCGAACGCCTGGCGGTCGGCGTCGGTCCACCAGTTGACGTTATTGCCCTGAGCGTCGAACTTGCTGCCCTGGTCGTCATAGCCATGGCCCATCTCGTGACCGATCACTGCGCCGATGCCACCGTAGTTGATGCCGTCATCGGCCTGCGCGTTGAAGAACGGCGGCTGCAGGATCGCCGCTGGAAACACGATCTCGTTCTGCTGCGCGTTGTAATAGGCATTCACCGTTTGCGGGGTCATGCCCCATTCGGTGCGGTCGACCGGCTTGCCGATTTTTCCGATGTGGTAGTCGTAGTTGAACTTGTCCGCTGCCTGCACGTTGGCGTAGTAGTTGTCCGATGTCAGCGTGAGGCCTGACCAGTCGCGCCACTTGTCGGGATAACCGATCTTCGGTACGAACGTGGCCCATTTTTCCAGTGCCTTCTGCTTGGTCGCGTCGCTCATCCACGCCAGGTTTTCGATGCGGGTCTTGTACGCGGCACGCAGGTTGCTGACTAGTTCTTGCGCGCGCTGTTTGGAGGCCGGAGAAAAATTGTCGGCGACGTACAACTGACCCAGCGCCATGCCCATGCCGTCGTTGGTCGTACTCAGCACACGCTTCCAGCGTGGCTCCATTTCCTTCTGGCCGTTCAGGGTCTGCTCCTCAAACGCGAAGTCCTCCTGCTGGAACGGCGCAGAGAGGTAGGGTGCTGCGTTGGCGATGGCGTGATAACGGAAATAGGCCTGCCACTGCGCGATCGGCGCGTCGCCGAGCATCTTCTGAACCTCGGCGAAGAACTTCGGCTGTGACAGCGAGAAGCCGTCTTTCACGTCGGCTCCCTGAGCCTTGAAGAAGGCGGCCCATTCGAAGCTAGGCGTCACCTTGTCGGCGTCCGCGATGCTCACAAAGTGGTAGCGATTCTCTGGCTTGCGCATGTCCACCGGCACCAGCGAAGCGGCGGCCAGACGCGTCTCGAACGCCAACACCGCCGTGGCCTGTTGCTGCGCATCTGCGGCGCTGACGCCAGTGAGCTCGAGCAATTTCGCGATATGCGCCACATAGGCCGTGCGGATTTTTTCGTAGTCCGGCTTGCTGTAATAGTCGGCAGTCGGCAGGCCAAGGCCGCCCTGGTTGGCGTAGGCAATCTCCTTATTGGAGTCCTTGAAGTCGGCGTTGCCGGAGAAACGGAACAGCACCGGTTGTCCCTTGGCGTAGCTATCGCGAATGTAGTCGACGACATCGGCACTGTTTTTCAGACCATCGATGTGTGCGAGCTGCGGTTTGATCGGATCGAAGCCGGCGTGATTGACAGCGGTCTCGTCCATGCCGGACGCATACAGATAACCGATCTTCTGTTCGATCGAGCCGGGTGTTGCCTTGGCGGCGTTGCTGGCGGCAGCTTCGACGATCTTGTGCTGCACGTTCAGGCTGGCCTCGCGCAGCTCATCGAACGAGCCCCAGCGCGTGCGATCGGCGGGAATCGGATGCGTGGCCACCCACTGCGCATTGACGAAGCCGTTGAAGTCGCTGCATGCGTTGATCTTGCTATCGAGCTCCTTCACGTCGAAAACAGTGGAGGGCGCGGCGACCGCGTTGGTGAATAGTGCGATGCCGACGGCTAAGGCGAGCGGCTTCACAATGCGGTGCTTCATGGATTTCCCCTTGGTCGCGGTGATGAGCGGGCGGTAGTGAACTTGACGGCACGATGCCGGGCATGGCGATCCTGAACCGTAGGCAGGAAGGCAGATGGCAGACAGTGTCGAAGGTCACGGTCGGTCGGCGGCCATCCGATAGCCAAGATCATGGTGAAGCAGGTGGCTGGCGCATTATCATTTGCCGATGAACAACCCTCTCTCTCCTGTATTCCGAGCGGCCGGGACCGCCGATGTTGCTGCCATCGTGGCGCTGGTCGAGTCGGCCTACCGTGGCGATTCCGGCCGGCGTGGCTGGACCACCGAATCGGAGTTGCTGGACGGCCGACGCACCGATGAGGACGCCGTCAGCGAACTGGTGAGCCGGCCTGGCAGTTGCGTGCTGCTGGCTGAAAGCGAGGGGCAGCTGATCGCCAGCGCCCATGTGGAGCAGCAGGGCGAGTCCGGCTATTTCGGCATGTTCGCGGTCGACCCGGATCAACAGGGCGGTGGCCTCGGCAAGGCGGTGCTGGCCGAGGCCGAACGAATGGCGCGCGAACAGTGGCATTGCCGTTCGATGCGCATGACGGTGATCGAGCAGCGCGCCGAACTGATCGCCTGGTACGAGCGTCGGGGATACCGGCGCAGTGGCGAATATCAGCCGTTTCCGTATGGCGATGAGCGCTTTGGCATTCCCCGCCGCGACGACCTGCGCTTCGAAGTGCTGATCAAGGATCTGGGACAGCCCGCATGAATGGCTGGGTGAAAGTCGGCACGCGCAGCGAATTGCTGCCGGGCGAATTCAGGGTCGTGTGGGATGGCGATACGCCCATCGCGGTCTACAACATCGATGGCGCGCTGTATGCGGTCGAGGACACCTGCACCCACGATGGCGGCGATCTGGCCGGTGGCGAGGTGTTTGGTTTCGAAGTGGAATGCCCGCGACATGGCGCGCGTTTCGACCTGCGCAACGGGGCCGTGATCAGTCCTCCCGCTTATGAGCCGATCGCGAGCTTCCCCGTGCGCGAAGAGGAGGGGGCGATCTGGACGCGGGACGATCGCTGAACGTACTCACGCTGCCGTCATTCGCGCGGTCTCGATCCATTCGCCAACCTGAATCCAGCCACACTCGGTCACCGACAACAGTGGCGCCAGGGCGCGGTTTGGTGCGGTTTGGTAGGTATCCACTCAGCATTCGTTAGGAAAAGGGAAAGGGCGCCGAAAGGCAACTTTCCTACCCTGTAAGGCATCGTTACAAGAGTGATTCCGATGTCTGCATCTGGCTGGACCATCCTGTGTGATTTCGACGGCACGATTTCCGTCGAAGACGTTATCGATTCGCTGCTCGACCGTTTTGGTCGGTCGGGCTGGGAGGTGCTGGAGCAGGATTGGCGCGCCGGTCGTATCGGCTCGCGCGATTGCATGACCGGGCAGGTCGACCTGCTGCAGATGACCCGTGCGGAGCTTGACAATCATCTGGCCGGGTTGTGGATCGATCACGCGTTTCCGGGCTTCGTGGCGAAGGCGCGCGAATTGAACGTGCCGATCCGCGTGGTCAGCGATGGTCTCGATTACGCGATCCACAAGATTCTCGGTCGCTACGGCCTGGACGATCTGCCGTTGGCAGCGAACCATCTCGCGCCGGCCCAGCCGCCGAAGCAGTGGCAGTTGACCTCGCCGTTCCAGGCTGAAGGTTGCCGCAGTGGCACCTGCAAGTGTGCCTGCGTGGCACAGGCCAGCCAGACCGGCGCCAAGACGCTGCTGATTGGCGATGGCGCGTCGGATTTCTGCGCCGCCGATCGCGTCGATTTCGTGTTCGCCAAGCATCGCCTGATCGAACATTGCCGCGCTGCCGGCATCGACTACGTGCCGATCACCGGCTTCGAGGATGCGCTGGAGTTCCTGCCGATGCTGCTCGACGGCAGCCTCGCCAGCCATGCCCATCATCATCACGCGCCGGTTGCCGCGCTGGTCTGACGGTTCGGCTCTGACCGGGCCGTCACGATCGATCTGTGCTGATCCTGTCAGCGCAGATCGAATCGGCCCTTGCTAAATCTCCCCTGATCGAAGCCTCCCTGATCGAAGCTGCTGCGATCAAATAATCTCTGAATCACTCCGGATCATTCCCCATGAAAATCGACAAGAACGCGCCCGGCTTCATCGACGACGCGCAGCTGCTCGCTGACGAGGCGAAGTACAGCTCGTTCGGCGATACCGTGCATTACGTGGACCCGCCAAAGATCTTCCGCCACGGCCAGGGCAGCTACATGTTCGACACGGCCGGCGTGCCGTTCCTCGATCTGCAGATGTGGTACTCGGCGGTCAATTTCGGTTACGGCAACCAGCGCCTCAACAATGTGCTGAAAGAGCAGATCGACCGCCTGCCGCAGGTGGCCAGTCAGTATCTGCATCAGACCCGCATCGAGCTGGCCAAGACGGTGGCGCTGGATGCGAAGAAGAAATTCGGTCTGGACGGCCGCGTGCACTTCAACGTTGGTGGTGCGCAGGCCATCGAGGATTCGCTGAAGATCGTGCGCAATGCCAGCAACGGCAAGAGCCTGATGTTTGCGTTCGAGGGTGGCTACCACGGCCGTACCCTGGGCGCCTCGGCGATCACCTCGAGCTATCGCTACCGTCGTCGCTTTGGCCACTTCGGCGAGCGCGCGATGTTCATCCCGTTCCCGTATCCGTTCCGTCGCCCGAAGGGCATGACGCCGGAAGAATATTCCGACGCCTGCGTGCGCCAGTTCGAGCGTCTGTTCGAGACTGAATACAACGGCGTGTGGGATCCGAAAGTGCAGCAGGCCGAATACGCCGCGTTCTACGTCGAGCCGATCCAGGGCACCGGCGGCTACGTGATTCCGCCGATGAACTTCTTCAAGGACCTGAAGAAGGTGCTCGACAAGTACGGCATTCTGATGGTGGTCGACGAAATCCAGATGGGCTTCTGGCGCACCGGCAAGCTGTGGTCGATCGAGCATTTCGGCGTGACGCCGGACGTGCTGGTGTTCGGCAAGGCGCTGACCAACGGCCTGAATCCGCTGTCCGGCCTGTGGGCGCGCGAAGAGCTGATCAACCCGACCGTGTTCCCGCCGGGCTCCACCCATTCCACGTTCAACTCCAACCCGCTCGGTACCGCGTTGGGTCTGGAAGTGATCAAGATGGGTTACGAGCTGGATTACGAGACCACGGTGCCGAAGAAGGGTGCGCATTTCCTGGAAGGCCTGCGCGACCTGCAGAAGCGCCACAAGGAAATCGGCGACGTCGACGGGCTGGGTCTGGCGCTGCGCGCCGAGATCTGCACCGAAGACGGCTTCACACCGAACAAGGCGTTGCTCGACAAGATGGTCGACATCGGCCTGGCTGGTGACCTTGAGCACAATGGCAAGAAGATCGGCCTCGTGCTGGATGTGGGCGGCTGGTACAAGAACGTGATCACGTTCGCGCCGTCACTGGACATCACCCATGAGGAAATCGACCTGGCGATCGCGCTGCTTGATCAGTTGCTGACCAAAGCCAAGAAGGCGTAATGTCGGCCGCGCGTCGGCCATGCGCAAAAGGAACCCGGCGGTTTACCGCCGGGTTCTTCTATTTGGAGCGGGTCAGTTTGGGGCAGGCCCGTTTGGAGCGGGCCCTTTCGGACCGAGGCGCAGCAAGCTCAGGGCGCGCGCTTGAGGGCCAGTACCGCGTTGAGTCCACCGAACGCGAACGAATTGCTCAGCGCCGCACGCACAGGCATCTCCCGGCCGACATTCGGCACGTAATCCAGATCGCAGGCCGGATCGACCTGGTCCAGATTCGCGGTGGGTGGCACCGCACTGTCGCGCAGCGCACCGATCACCGCTACGAGCTCCAGCGCGCCGGAAGCGCCCAGCGCATGACCATGCATCGACTTGGTCGAGGACACGGCGAGGCGATCAGCGTGTGCACCGAACGCGAGGCGGATCGCCTTGGTCTCGGTGGAATCGTTGGCTTGCGTGCCGGTGCCGTGTGCATTGATGTAGTCGACATCCTCTGGCGCCAGGCCGGCGTCAGCCAGCGCCTGGGTCATCGCCGCGGCCGCGCCTACCGTGCTCGGCATCACGATGTCGGAAGCGTCCGCGGTCATGCCGACGCCAGCCACTTCGGCCAGAATTACCGCGCCGCGTGCCTGCGCATGCTCCAGCAATTCCAGCACGAAGATGCCGGCACCCTCGCCAAGCACCAGCCCACGGCGATTGATACTGAACGGGCGGCAGGTGTCGTCGGCCAGCACGCGCATCGCTTCCCACGCACGCAGGGCGCCGTAGGTCAGACAAGCTTCGGTGCCGCCGGCAACCGCGGCATCGGCCATGCCGTAGCGGATCATCTGCGCTGCCTGGATGATGGCGTGGTTCGCCGAGGCGCAGGCGCTGGCGACTGCAAAGGTGGGCCCGCGCAGGCCATAGGCAATGCTGATCTGGCTGGCCGATGCGTTGGTCATCACCCGCACGATGGTGAGCGGATGCGCGCGCGGGGAATTGTCTGCGTACAGCCGCTTGCTCTGTTCGTCCTGGGTGTTTTCGCCGCCGACGCCGGTACCGACCACCACCGCCGTGCGCACACCAAGATCGTTCTGGCTGAAGTCCAGCCCCGATTGCGCGATCGCCTCACGCGCCGCATGCAGCGCGAATTCGGAGGTGCGGTCGAGCATGATCAGGGTGCGTTCTTCGATATTCGCGGTCGGATCGAAACTGTCCGGCACCTGGGCGGCAACTTTCACGCGCAGGCGGTGGGCATCAGGATGGCGCAACGGGCCGATCGCACTGCGACCTTCGCGCAGACCTTGCCACAGCGCCTCGGCGCCGACGCCGAGCGGGCTGATCGCGCCCATGCCGGTAATCACGACGCGGCGCATCTGCGGAACCGTAGGCATTACTTCGATCCTTCACCTGCAGCGGCTTTTTCGTCCAGTGCTGTCTGCACCGCATCGACCAGGCTCTGCGCCGTATCGCTGTCGAAATTGGCACCCTGCTGGTCGGGGAAGGTAATGTTGAAGTGTTCCTCGATGTCGAAGATCACTTCGATCGCTTCCAGCGATTCGATGCCGAGGTCTTTCAGCGTGGACTCCGGCTTGATCGTGGCTACGTCGATCTTGGCCTGCTTGGCAATGATGTCGAATACTTGCTGCTGGGTCGTATCGTTCATGACGGATTGGTTCCTGGCTGCACACGACAATGTTACATATGAATCAGTCTAGGCGAACTTGCTTACTTATGTCTTTCATCGCCCAATTGGAACCGGATGCCCTGATCGAGGCATTCATGACGCATCCGCCACTGGGATTCGCGGTGGAACGGTCGCCACAGGGCATGCCCTGCTTTGTGGCGCCGTTCAACTTGCTGACTACAGCGGATGACGCGCTGCGTCGGCGGGTTACCCGGTTTCCACTCTATCGCTGGTGGGGTCGCCTGTTGCAGTGGCGCACGCGCTTTGCCGGCACCACGGTATCCGAATATGCGCCGTTGCCTTCGGCAGTGTCCCCGGTCGCACTTGCGCAAGGGCTAAAAGCTGCGTATGGGCGGGAATGCAAGCTGCTGATCGTCAAGGACATCGCGCAGGATTCGCCGCTGCTCAGCGACTGGGAGAACGCGCATGCGCGCGAGTTTGCGAGTGCCTGCGAAGCGGAGGGTTACGTGCTGCTGGAAGGTCAGGCGTTGGCATGGGTACCGATTGATTTTGCGTCAGACGATGAGTATCTGACGCGGCTGTCTTCCGGACGGCGGAAGAATATCCGGCGCAAGCTGCGCTCGCGTGCCGATCTCGACATCGAAGCGGTGCGCACGGGTGATGCGCGCTTCAGCGACGCGGTCACGCTGGCTGAGTTCCAGAGACTGTTTGACAACGTGTATGCGCAGAGTGAAGTCCACTTCGATCAACTGAGCGCGACGTTCTTCCGCTCCCTGCTGCAGGATGCCGACAGCGGCGGTGTGGTGTTCGTCTATCGCCATGCGGGGCAGATGATCGGCTGGAATCTCTGTTACGAACATGGTGGCAAACTGATCGACAAGTACGTCGGTTTTGCCTACCCACAGGCGCGCGAGCACAATCTGTATTTCGTCAGCTGGATGCACAACCTCGACTACGCGCGGCAGCGTGCGCTGACCCATTACGTGGCGGGCTGGACCGATCCCGAAGTCAAGTCCTTTCTGGGCGCGCGCATGACGTTTACCCGCCACGCTGTATACGCACGCAACCCGCTGCTGCGCGCATTGTTGCGCAAGCTCGGCAGTCATTTCGAAAGCGATCGCAGCTGGCAGGCGGCACAGCTGGAAGACAGTGCTGTTGCTAGACCAGTGACGGAGACCACCGATGGATAATCTCGATAACCGACCGGTCGTGCTCGACATCGACCGGTCGGTCGGACCGCTGCCCGATCGACTGGTACTGCCGCTGGAGCATTGGCAGGAATCCATCCGCTTCGGTTGCTCGCTGGGGACCATACGGCGTTTCAGAACGATGCTGGATGAGCTGTTGCCCGCGAAATACGGCACGGTGTTCATGGGCAGCGGCGACTTTCATCATCTGAGCTGGCCGCTGATCGCGCGCCTGCGACCACGCGCAGCCTTCCAGGTCGTGGTGCTGGACAATCATCCGGACAACATGCGCTTTCCGTTCGGTGTGCACTGTGGTTCGTGGGTGCGTCGCGTGGCGATGCTGCCTGTGGTCAGTCACGTACATGTGCTCGGCATCACGTCGGCCGATATCGGTGCAAGTCACGCGTGGGAAAACTACCTGACCCCGCTGTTGCGCGGAAAACTGACCTACTGGAGCATGGGTGTGGATACCAGCTGGGCGCGTCGGCTCGGCCTGAAGCGCGCGTTCCGTGGTTTCGATACACCCGAGGCGATGGTCGACGCGTTCGTCGAATCGCAGCGCACGCAGACCGCGCCAAGTTACCTATCGATTGACAAGGATGCGTTTTCGCCCGAAGTGGCGCATACGAATTGGGATCAGGGACGCCTGTTGACCGGGCATGCGCTGGCGTTGATCGGCAGCCTGCGCAACGGGCTGGTCGGTAGCGACATCAATGGCGAGGTATCGCACTACCAGTACCAGAGCTGGTGGAAACGCCGGCTCTCGGCGATGGACGAGCAGCCCGAGATCGATCCAGCGGAACTGGCCGGCTGGCAGGCGCAACAGCATGCGTTGAATCTGCAGTTGCTGGGGGCAATTGCGATGAAGTCTGGTTGATGGCATCGCTGAAAGACGCATGCGGTTTCCTGTGGGAGCGACTTCAGTCGCGATGCTCGGGCTTTGCCGTTTGGCTTGCTTGCTTCAGAGCCTAAGAGCGTTTCTTCTTCCTGCGAAGAGCAAGTCGCTTGTGCGGCGCTCTGCTCCCTCTCCCTTCTGGGGGAGAGGGCTGGGGTGAGGGGCGGGTGCTCGCGGGACCGCCCATTCCCCGTCACCCCTGCGTAGGCAGGGGCCCAGTGGCCTGCGCTGTGCGGGATCGGTTGGATTCCCGCGCTCTGCAAGCGAAATAGCAGCTCGCGGGAATGCCATAGTTCGCGCCCAAGCGCTGGGCCCCTGCCTTCGCAGGGGTGACGAGGAATAAGTATTGCTGCACGCACTCGCCCTCGTAGGAGGACGAAACGCTCTGCACTACGAAACAACAAATCGAAGCAGAGCATCGCGACTGAAGTCGCTCCCACAAAGGCCATATACAGGGTGCACTCTCTAGGCCACGGGAGCGCACGAACACGCGTTTAGGCCAGCGCCGCTTCCAGCGAACGGCAGATTGCTTCGAACGTATCGTCATCCAGCCACGGGCTGTTGCTGATAGTCATGCTACGTGCGGCGAAATCACGCGCATTTGGAACATTCTGCGCGGGCACGACATCGGCGAGATACGCGTAGTCGGGCAGGGCATGGATGAACAGGCGACTGACACCCATGCCGGATTGCCACAGCTGTGCCAACGCAGCATCGCGGCGCTGCTGATCAGGCAGCAACAGCAGCAGGAATGGCCAGGTGCCCTGCGCGCCGAGCGGATCGTCCAACACCTCGAGGCCGTCGATCTGACGCAACCGCGGCAACCGACGCTGTGCCTGCGCAGACAGTTCCTCGAGAAACTTCGGCAAGCGCGTCGCGGCATGTGCGCCAACCGCCTGCCGCCAGCGACCGACCCGATGCAGCGGGATCGTCAGTGGAAACGCGTCGCCGACAGCGCTCACCGGGTCGCCGTGGCGCAACGCGCGACGCAGCGGGTTGCCATAGGCCAGCCCTAGCCCACTGGGGCGATACAGTGCGGCGTACCCGAGCAACTCCAGGGTGCGGCGGCATTCCATCCATGCACTGGTCGGCACGATG
>Ga0302317_10000353_pt1 | contig 41193 bp, 40 predicted proteins | sample III_Palsa_N3_3_FD_200450 | JGI IMG/M metagenome (GOLD analysis project Ga0302317, IMG submission 200450) | Peat permafrost microbial communities from Stordalen Mire near Abisko, Sweden - III_Palsa_N3_3 | ecosystem: Environmental > Terrestrial > Soil > Palsa > Peat permafrost | place: Sweden...
GCGACGGCTGGTGGAGGAGAACAGGATCGATCCGGCCGCCGTTCCCGCGACGGGTCGCGACGGGCGCCTGACCAAGTCGGATGTCACCGGGTTCCTCGACAAGCAGCCCGCCGCGACGGCCGTGGCAGCGCCCCCGGCCGCGAAGTCCGTGCCATCCGAAGCGCGCGTCGGTCGCGCCGAGCAGCGCGTGGCCATGAGTCGCCTGCGCCAGCGGGTGGCGCAGCGCCTGGTCGAGGCGCAGTCCACGCAGGCCCTGCTGACATCGTTCAATGAAGTGGACCTGGGTGCGGTCCAGGAGCTGCGCTCGCGGTACAAGGATAAGTTTGAGAAGAGCCAGGGCGTGAAGCTCGGCTTCATGTCGTTCTTCGTCAAGGCGACGATCGAGGCGTTGAAGAAATTCCCGGTACTGAACGCCGCGGTGGATGGCAGCGACATCGTCTATCACGAGTTCTACGACATCGGCGTGGCGGTCTCCACGGACCGCGGCTTGATGGTGCCGATCGTGCGCGATGCGGACACTAAGAGTTTCGCGGACATCGAGAAGGAAATCACGGCGTACGCCACGCGCGCGCGCGCCGGCCAGATCAGCATCGAGGACATCACCGGCGGCACCTTCACGATCACCAATGGCGGTGTATTCGGCTCATTGCTGTCGACCCCGATCGTGAACGCACCGCAGAGCGCCATCCTGGGAATGCACAAGATCCAGGAGCGCCCGATGGTGGTGAACGGCAAGATCGAGATCCGTCCCATGATGTATCTGGCCGTCACCTACGATCACCGCATCATCGACGGTCGCGACGCCGTGCAGTTCCTGGTGAGCATCAAGGAAAGCCTTGAGGATCCGGGCCGCATGCTGCTCGGCCTGTAGGAGTTTTTCATGGCTGATTCCTTTGACGTCATCGTAATTGGCGGTGGCCCGGCCGGGTATCCGGCCGCCATCCGGGCAGGACAGAACGGTCTGTCCGTCGCCTGTATCGACGAATGGAAGAACCACGATGGCAGCGCCGCCTATGGCGGCACCTGTTTGAACGCCGGCTGCATCCCGTCCAAGGCACTGCTGGAGTCCACGGAGCTGTACCACCGCGCCCGCGAGGAATTTGCGGTGCACGGCATCCAGGTGCCGGGTGTGACGATGGACGTGGCTACCATGCAGAAGCGCAAGTCGGGCATCGTCAGGAAGATGACCGACGGCATCATGGCGCTGCTGAAAGGTGCCGGAGTCACCCCGCTGCAGGGGCACGGTCGGCTGCTGGCGGATCGGAAGGTGGAGTTCAAGTCCCACCAGGGCGAAGTGCGTACGCTCAGTGCCAAGCACGTCGTGCTGGCGTCGGGCTCCTCACCGATTGAGCTTAAGTCCGCGCCCTTTGATGACAAGCACATCATCGACTCCTGGGGCGCACTGGAACTCACCGCCGTTCCCCAGCGGCTGGGTGTCATCGGCGCCGGTGTCATCGGCCTGGAACTGGGTAGCGTCTGGCGCCGCCTCGGCAGCGAGGTCGTGGTGCTGGAGGCGTTGGAGAGCTTCCTCGCGATTGCCGACCAGCAGCTGGCCAAGGAAGCCGCGAAACAGTTCAAGAAGATCGGCATGGACATCCGCACGGGCGCGAAGGTCACGGGTGCCACCGTCACGGGTGACACCGTCAAGGTCAGCTACACCGATGCCAAGGGCGAGCAGTCCCTCGAGGTCGATACGCTGGTGGTCGCCGTGGGACGTCGGCCGTTCACCACCGGGCTACTCGCAGAGGGCACCGGCGTGCAGCTGGATGCGCGCGGTTTCATCCAGGTCGACGACAAGTGTCGCACCGGGGTCGAGGGTGTCTGGGCCGTCGGCGACTGCGTGCGCGGCCCGATGCTCGCACACAAGGGCAAGGAAGAGGGCGTGATGGTTGCCGATCTCATTGCCGGCCGCTATGGCGAGGTCAACTACCGCGTCATACCGTCGGTGATCTACACGGCCCCTGAAATTGCCTGGGTCGGTGAGACCGAGGAGCAGGTCAAGGCCGGCGGTCGGCCCTACAAGGTGGGCGTCTTCCCGTTCATGGCGAGCGGCCGTGCCCGAGCCATGGAAAACACGCAGGGGTTCGCCAAGCTGATCGCGGACAAGGCCAGCGATGAGATCCTGGGGGTCCATGTCATCGGCCCGATGGCCGGCGAACTCATCGCCGAGGCGGTGCTGGCCATGGAGTACTCCGCGAGTGCCGAGGATCTGCAGCGCACGGTCCATGCGCATCCGACGCTGTCGGAGGCACTGCACGAGGCCGCCCTGGCGGCTGACAAGCGGGCAATCGACAACCTCAACCGTTAGGCGCTTGGCTTACGCAATGACCGTCGCACCCGGGTTTGATGCCATCAAGGCGGCCCGGGCGCGCATCGCCGGCCGGGTGCGCCGCACACCCGTGCTGGTGAGTGAAGCGCTGGATGAGGAACTGGGCGCCACGCTGTTCTTCAAGTGCGAGAACCTGCAGCTCACCGGCGCCTTCAAGGCCCGGGGCGCCTTCAATGCCGTGCTGAGTCTGCCGCCGGCCGAGGCCGCCCGGGGTGTCGTCACTCATTCCTCGGGAAATCACGGTGCGGCGCTGGCCCTTGCGGCCCGCAGCCGCGGCATTCCGGCCTATGTCGTCGCACCGCGGACCACGCCGGCCAGCAAGCAGCACAACATGTTGCGCTATGGCGCGAAGCTGCAGCTGTGCGAGCCTACCCTGGCGGCCCGGCAGCACGCCGCCGAACAGCTCGTCGCGACGACCGGCGCGACCCTGATCCACCCCTACGACAACGCCGAGGTCATGGCCGGCCAGGGCACGGTCGCGCTGGAACTGTTGGAGCAGGTTCCTGACCTCAGCGTCCTGGTTTGTCCGATCGGCGGCGGGGGGCTGATCAGCGGAGCGGCCGTTGCGGCTCACGGCATCGATGCGCGGATCGTGATTCTCGGTGCCGAGCCTGCCGGCGCCGATGACGCCGTGCGATCGCGCAGCGCCGGAGTCATCACGCCGGTGATCCAGCCCAGCTCGCTGGCCGATGGGCTGCTCGCGACCATCGCACCGAGCACCTTCGAGATCATCCGTACCCGGGTGCAGGCCGTCGGCACGGTGAGTGAAGCCGAGATCGTGACGGCGATGCGCCGGATCTGGGAAGAGCTCAAAATCCTCATCGAGCCCTCATCGGCCGTGCCCGTCGCGGCCTTGCTGAATGGCTCGCTGAGTGTGGCGGGGCGCCGCGTGGGCATCGTGCTGACCGGCGGCAATGTCGATCTGCAGCGACTGCCCTGGAGCTGAGGTTCAGCCGAGGAGCGCGCGCAGCCGGCTGGTGCTCGCGGTCCGCGCGTGCGCCAGGTGCAGCAGCAGCATCTCGAGCTTCACGGGTTTGAGGGGATATGTGAGCGTGTACTTCAGGCGAAATGCGCTCAGCCGGTTTCGGACCATGTTCAGCCGCTGACGCTCGGTGCAGAACACGCGGATCAGGTTCGGCCACTTGGTCTGAATGTCATCCAGCAGCGCAAGACCTGAGCCGTCCGCAAGCCGTTCACAGGCCACCACGACTTCGAACTGATGGCCATGTCGCAGCAGGTGCATCGCCAGTGCCTTGCTGGTTGCGATGGTGAGTGGCTGGCGGCCGCCGATCTTGGCGACACAGTGCTGCAGCAGCGCCCGATCATTATCCACCAGCAGGGTCTTGACCAATTTCTTCTTGGGCGATTCCGGGAACTGGATCTGCTGCACGATACGGAAAATCCTTCAGCTGTGCTGGCCAGGAGGGCCGATACCCGGACAATATCGCACCGCGGAAGGGCAAATATTAGCGAGTGCGTCGCACCTCGGAAACATTCGGCACCCCTTGCAGGCGCCTGACGAGATTCCCCAGCTGTTCGAGGTTACCGACCCCAAGGCGGAACGCCACGCGGGCGATCCGGTCCTCATCCGTCAGGGTGTTCATGCCCTCGATGCTCAGGTGCTCCTGGGCCACCACATCGGTGATGTCACGGACCAGTCCGCGCCGGTCATAGGCGAACACCACCAGTTCGACTTCCATCAGGTCCTGCTCCCCGGTGGACCACTCCACCTGCAGCATGCGCTCGGGTTTCTCGGCGCGCATGCGCGCAAAGTTGCGGCACTCGGCACGGTGAATGGTGACGCCGCGGCCCATCGTGATGTAGCCCACGATGGGCTGGGGACGCAGCGGCGCGCAGCAGTGCGCCAGTGTGATGGGCAGGTCCCCGACGCCTTCGATGTCCACCGGGTTGCGCCGCGCAGTACTCGCGGGCCGCACCTTGCGCGTGGGCATTTCCGGAGTCGCCGGGCGCACCAGCCGGATCAGGGCCTGCGACAGCTGCGTGGCGGTGATCTCACCTTCACCCAGCAGTTGGTAAAACTCATCGGCGTCCGGCGCGTGCAGCTCCGCGATCAGTTCGGGTAGCAGCTCGGCGGCGGCTCCGGCGCGCAGCATCTCCCGTTCGGCGATCGAGCGGCCGGCGGCGCGGTTGTCGCTGGCGTCCTGCCGGCGGAACCAGGCGCGCACCTTGGTGCGGCTACGGGTGGAGGCGAGGTAGCCCAGTTCCGGAGCCAGCCAGTCGCGGCTCGGCGCCGGATGTTTGCCGGCGATGATGTCGACGACCTCGCCGTTGCTGAGCTTATAGGTGAGCGGCACGATGCGGCCGTTGACCTTGGCGCCTCGGCAGCGATGGCCCAGGTTGCTGTGCACCTGGTAGGCGAAATCCAGCGGTGTGCCGCCCCGTGGCAGTTCCACGACCTCACCCTTGGGGGTCAGCGCATAGATGTGATCCGCGAAGATTTGGCCGCGCAGGCTCTCCAGCACATCCGCCTCGTCCTCGGGTTGTTCCCCCGGATGCAGCAGTCGGCGCACCGCCTCGATCTTGCGCTGGTACTCGGCATCGTGCGCGTTGCCCTCCTTGTACTGCCAGTGGGCCGCGATCCCGAGCTCGGCGTGCTCGTGCATCTCGCGCGTGCGGATCTGGATCTCGACGCTGCGCTCCTCCGGCCCCACCACCGCGGTGTGGATGGAGCGGTAATGGTTGTCCTTCGGGGTGGCGATGTAATCGTCGAATTCGGCTGGAATATACTGCCAGTCACCGTGCACCACGCTCAGCGCCCCGTAGCACTCCGACACCGAGCCCACCACGATGCGCACCGCGCGCACATCGAAGATCTGTTCGAAGGGCAGGTGTTTGCGCAGCATCTTGCGATAGATGCTGAAGATGTGTTTGGGACGCCCATAGACTTCCGCCGTGACCCCGGCGGCATCGAGGCCGCTGCGCAGCCGCGCGCAGAAGTCCTCGATATAACGCTCACGATCGGCGCGCTTTTCGTTGAGCGCGGCGGCGAGCTGGCGGTATTCCTCCGGCTCCAGATGCCGGAACGCGAGGTCCTCGAGCTCCCACTTCAACTGCCAGATGCCAAGCCGGTTCGCCAGCGGGGCGAAGATCGCCCGGACCTCCGTGGCCAGCCGTTCGCGCTCGGGCACCGCAAGGTCGCGGGCGTGCCGCAGGCGTACCAGTGCTTCGGCCAGCCGCGCCAGCACCAGCCGCTGGTCACCGACCACGGCCAGCAGCATCTTGCGGACGGTTTCGGCCTGGTGGGCATCCAGGCCGCGTTCGGGGGCCCAGTCCCGCGACAGGCCGATCTCACCCAGCCGCTGCAGGTCGAGCGCCACGCGCGCCGCGCCTGCACCCAGCAACCGCTCCAGGCTCTCCGGGGTGACCCCTGCGCGCCCGAGCATGGGCTGGGCCAGCACGGCGGCGGCCAGCTGCGCATCGCCGGTCAGGGCACCGATGACTTCAGCGGCTTCGGTCGCCAGCGCGATTGCGCCTTCGGGTGCGTCGCTGGCCGGCGTGACGGCCGCACGCATGTCCGCAATGGCATTGCGGAGTTCCGGCGGACAAAGTTGGGCGGCTTCCACGGCCCGATCTCCTCACGTACCTCGAGCACGCGCGGCATGTCGCTGCGCGCAGAATGCAGCTATCATACCTGCCTCAGTCGCGGGCTGTGCCTGCAGCATTCAACACAGTGCAATACGAAGGCTACGGACCGGGCGGCACTGCCGTTTTGGTCGAGTGCTCCACGCGGGAGCCCCAAGACATGGCCGCGCACCTGCGCCGGCTTTTTGCGGCACATGGAGGCTTTCTGGGGGCGCAGGGCTCGGTGTCCTACCTGTTTGCCAGGACTGGCGTGCTGACGTATGCACCGACCCTCGGGTCCGTGCCACTGGCCGAACTGGCGCTGGCGGCGGGGGCCGAGGATGTGCAGGCGGGCACCGGAGGTATCGAGATTCTGACCGATCCGGAAGATTTCCTGAGCGTCCGGGAGGCACTGCGCGCCGCCGGCTTCATTGCTCTGACGGCGCAGATCACCCAGCGCGCGGCCACCACCGTCGAACTGAGCGGGGAGGCGGCGCTGGTCATGCGGACCTTCGTCGCGGGCCTCGGCACCCTGGATGAGGTGCAGGGCGTCTACACCAATGCGCGGTTCTGCTAGATGAGTTCCTGGCGGCAGTTTGATCCTGAGGCCGTTGCCAATCCGATGCGGCTGAGCAGCGCGGCGCGCGTGCGGGTGCTCGGCCTGGATCCGGGATCGCGGCGCACGGGCTTCGGAGTGATCGACTGCGAGGGCACTGCACAGGCCCACGTTGCAAACGGCTGCATCGCCGCGGACGGCGCCGCCATTGCCACACGGCTGCGGGCGATATTCGAGGGAGTCGATCGACTGATCGCCGCCTACCGGCCTGATGAGATTGCCATCGAACGGGTGTTCGTCAACCGCAACGTCGACAGTGCCATGAAGCTTGGCCAGGCGCGCGGCGCGGCGTTGTGCGCGGTGCCCGTCGGTACTTCGGTATTCGAGTACGCACCGCGGGCCATCAAGCTGGCGGTCGTCGGCTCCGGAGCAGCAGAGAAGAGCCAGGTTGCGCACATGATGCAAGTGCTGCTGCAGCTGGCCGCCGCGCCGGGACCGGACGCGGGGGACGCGCTGGCGGTGGCGGTCTGCCATGCCAACACCCGCCGGCTGCAGCTGCTCATCAGCACCCAGGCAACCCGCCGGGTTGTCCCAGGCGGTGCCGGTTGATCGGCTTCCTGCATGGACGCATTGCCACCAAAACCGCGCCCGCGGTGACGCTGGATGTCGGCGGCGTGGGCTACGAGCTCGAAGCGCCCATGTCCACGTTTCTCAACCTGCCGGCCGTCGGGGAGACAGTGCACCTGATCACGCATCTGGTGGTGCGCGAGGACGCTCACATCCTGTATGGCTTTGCCACCGATGAGGAGCGCCGCCTGTTCCGCAATCTGCTCAAGGTGTCCGGAGTCGGCCCGAAGATCGCCCTGGGCGTGCTCTCGGGCATGAGCGTCGAGGGCTTCACGCGTTGCGTGCTGGCCGAAGATGTCGCCATGCTGACCCGCATCCCCGGGATCGGCCGCAAGACCGCCGAGCGCCTGATCATTGAAATGCGCGACCGGGTCAATGCGCTGCCGGCGGCGCCGGGCTTTGCCGGCCGCGCATCCGGCGGTGATCCCCAGAGCGAGGCCTTCGATGCCCTGGTGGCGCTGCAGTACAAGCCGGCCGAGGCGAGCCGCTTGCTCAAAGCCATTGAGGTCGGTACACATTCCACCGAGGAACTCATCCGGCTGGCGCTGCAGGGCGCGATCCGCGAGTGACGTAAGGAAGGCCCCTTGGATCCGACCCGCACGATCAGTAGCACCAACGCGCAGCCCGGCGAGGAGCTGCAGGACCGCGCGATCCGTCCGCAGCGGCTCTCCGAATACGTCGGACAGCCGCACGTGCGCCACCAGCTGGAGATCTTCATCACCGCGGCCCGCCAGCGCGGCGAGGCCATGGATCACGTGCTGATCTTCGGACCGCCGGGACTGGGGAAGACCACGCTCGCGAACATCATCGCGGTGGAACTGGGCGTGAACCTGCGCCAGACCTCAGGTCCGGTGCTCGAACGCCCGGCCGACCTCGCCGCACAGCTCACGAACCTGCAGCCGCGCGATGTGCTCTTCATTGACGAAATCCATCGTTTGAGCCCGGTGGTCGAGGAAGTGCTGTATCCCGCCCTGGAGGACTGCCAGCTCGACATCATGATCGGCGAGGGGCCCGCCGCGCGCTCCATCAAATTGAAGCTCGCCCCATTCACGCTGGTGGGCGCGACCACCCGCGCCGGGTTGCTGACCTCGCCGCTGCGTGATCGCTTCGGGATTGTGCAACGCCTGGAGTTCTACAGCGTCGCGGATCTGCAGCACATCGTCACCCGCTCGGCGGGCATTTTGGATGTGCCGATCGTGACGGCTGGTGCGGCCGCGATCGCGCAGCGCTCGCGCGGCACACCGCGTATCGTCAACCGGTTGCTGCGCCGGGTGCGCGATTTCGCCCAGGTCCGCGGTGATGGCCGGATCGATGAGGCGATCGCGATCGCAGCACTGAAGATGCTGGACATCGATCACCAGGGATTTGATCCGCTGGACCGCAAGGTGCTGCGCACCATCATCGAGAAATTCGACGGCGGACCGGTAGGCATCGACAGCCTCGCGGCAGCGATCGGTGAGGAGCGCGGCACGCTCGAGGATGTCATCGAGCCGTTCCTCATCCAGCAAAGCTTCCTGACCCGCACCGCGCGCGGCCGCATGGCCACGCGTGCCGCGTATCTGCACCTGGGACTTGCCGTGCCCACGCACGCGGGCGCCACGCTGCCGATATTCGAGGAGGATTCGTGAAGGTCTTTTCCTGGCGCACGCGTGTGTACTGGGAGGACACCGACGCGGGCGGAGTCGTCTACTATGCGAGTTACTTGAGATTCATGGAGCGCGCGCGTACCGAGTGGCTGCGCACGCTCGGCTACTGCCAGCGTGATCTGGCGAGCCGCCATGGCGTGCTGTTTGCCGTGACCCGGGTACGGATTGATTACCGGCGCCCGGCGCGCCTGGATGATGAACTGTCTGTCACTTGCGAACCGCGTAACGTGGGTGCAGCGTCGGTATCATTTGCCCAGAACATCACCCGCCTGTCGGCGGTGACGGCCGGCGCGGATGCCACCGAAGCCCCCGGAGCGTTTGAACCGGCGCCGGGCCTGCTGACCGAAGCGGAAGTGCGGATCGCCTGCCTCGATGCGCGGACTTTCCGGCCGCTGCGGATGCCGGAATTCCTGTTGAGCGCCTTTGAGGCGCAGGAGAAACTTTAGGATGCCAGCTGATCTGTCGATTATCCGTCTGGTCCTCCAGGCCAGTATCCCCGTGCAACTGGTGCTGGCGCTGCTGGCCTTCGCCTCACTGATGTCCTGGGCCATCATCTTCAACAAACGCATGGTCATCAATCGCGCGCGCCGCGAGGCCGACCAGTTCGAGACCAGCTTCTGGTCCGGCGGGGACCTGGCACAGCTGTACCGGACGGTGGAATCCCGCGGTCGCACGACCGGCATGGCCAGCATCTTCGAACTGGGCTTCCGCGAGTTCGCCCGGCTGCGGCAGCAGGGTCCGGTCCCGGTCGACCAGTTGCTCGAGGGGGCGCGCCGTTCGATGCGCGTGGCGCAGCTGAAGGAGATCGACCGTCTCGAGCAAAGCCTCTCGACACTCGCAACAGTCGGGTCGACCAGTCCGTACGTGGGTCTGTTCGGTACCGTCTGGGGCATCATGAGCGCCTTCGCCGGGCTCGGAAATGCGCAGCAAGCGACGCTCGCCATGGTGGCGCCGGGTATTTCGGAGGCGCTGATCACCACGGCCATCGGACTGTTCGCCGCCATCCCGGCGGTCATTGCCTTCAACCGCTACGCCGACCAGGTCGGCCGGCTGGAAGTGCGCTACGACGCCTTCACGGAGGAGTTCTCCTCGATCCTGCAACGGCATGCGGCGCGCAAACACGCCGGAGAGGCTTGAAACATGGCCCACCAGTTGTCCCGCGGGCGACGGCTCATGGGCGAGATCAACGTCGTGCCGTACATCGATGTGATGCTGGTGCTGCTCATCATCTTCATGGTGACGGCGCCGCTGCTGATGCAGGGTGTCAAGGTCGACTTGCCCAAGGCGCGCGCCGAACCCCTCACTGCGGACCTGCTGCGGAACAACAATCCGCTGGTACTGTCCATTGACCGGGAGGGGCGGCTGTATCTGAACATGGGTGGGGACCCCCACCAGCCCCTGGATGAGGCCGCCGTTGAGCAGCGCGCCGCCGCTGCGCTGCACAACAAGGAGGATCTCCCCGTCCTGTTGAAGGCTGACTATCGTATTGAGTATGGACAGGTGATGGCCGCGATGGTGGTGCTGCAACGGGCCGGCGCGCGCAAGGTTGGGTTCGTGAGCGATCCGCTGCCGGATACCGGGAGGCGGAACTGACAGCGCCGGCCGCCAACCCGGAGCAGCCGGCCGGCGAGCGCTGGGTTCCCATTGCAATGTCGGCGCTGCTGCACGGCGCCCTGGTGGGGATGCTGGCGTATGGCTACCTGCAGTTTCGACGGCCGCCCCCGCCGGTGACCGCGCTGGCAATCGACGCCACGGTCGTTTCGCAGTCGACGCTGGATGCGGCCCGCCGCCCGGCACCCCCGACGCCCGCGCCACCGGCGCCGAGTCCGCCGCCGCAGCAGACCGAGCAGGTGCCACCGCCGCCGGATCCGGCCGCGCAGCAGGCGGCGCGGCAGGCCGAAGCCGCCCATGAGGCCGCCGCCGCGGCTGCCGAGGCGGCCCAGGCCAAAGCGGCAACCGAGCGGGAAACCGCGCGCCGGCAGGCCGCGGCCGCCGAACAGCGCGAGGCAGCCGAGGCGCAGGCCAAGGAGACGGAGAAAGCGGAGCGCGAGGCCACGGCCGCGGCCAAGGCCAAGGCGGTCGAGGAAGCCGCGGCCCGCAAGGCGGCGGCACAGGCAGAGGCGCAGGCCAAGGCGGCTGCTGCGGCCAAGGCCCAGGCTGTAGCGAATCAGGCGGACCTGCAGAAGAGTATTGCGGCCGAGGAACGACTGGATGCGGCCCGCTCCAGTGGGGCAATGTCCAGCTGGGCGGCGCAGATCCAGGCGCGGATTCAGCGGGCCTGGATCAGGCCGCCCTCGGCGCGTTCGGGCCTGGATTGCACCCTGTACGTGACGCAGGTGCCGGGCGGTGAGATCGTCAATGTGAAATTGGGGAGCTGCAACGGCGATGATGCGGTGAAACAGTCGATCCTGGATGCGGCCTATCGGGCCTCACCGCTGCCGCCGCCACCGGATCCGGCGCTGTTTGAACGCAACCTCGAGCTCTATTTCCGTCCTACTGAATGACACGAGTGCAATGAATAAAGTATCCGCAGTTCGACTCTGGTCCCGCTGGTGTGCGCTCGTGTGCTGTGTGGCGCTGCTGCCGGGCGCGGCGCTGGCGCAGCTGAAAATCGACATCACCTCGGGCGTCACGGACCCGGTGCCCATCGCCGTCGTGCCGTTCGCGAGCAGCGGCGGCACCGACAACGGAGTGGATGTCGCTCAGATCATCCAGGGAGACCTCGAGGGCACCGGGCGCTTCAAGGCCATGCAGCGTTCGGCCATGACCTCGACACCGTCGCGGGCCCAGGACGTCCAGACGGCGAGCTGGAAGGCCGCCGGCAATGACTATGTGGTGGTGGGCCGGGTCAGTGCGCTCGGAGGTGGCCAGATTGCGGTCGACTTTGAGCTCATGAACGCCCTGACGGGCCAGCAGCTGGCCAATCCGCGGTTCACCGGTACCGCGGCTGCGTTGCGCGATGCCGCGCATCGCTGCAGTGATGTGATCTACGAAAAGATCCTCGGCGTGCGCGGCGCATTCGCGACGCGCATCGCGTATGTGTCCGTCGATGGAGCGCCGCCCGCCCAGCGCTACCAGCTGATCGTGGCCGACGCCGATGGCGCCGGCGCGCGCGTGATCCTGGAGTCGCACCAGCCGGTGATGTCACCGGCGTGGTCGCCGGACGGCCAGTGGCTGGCGTATGTCTCCTTCGAGAACAAGCGCTCGGCAATCTACGTGCAGCAGGTGAGCACAGGCGAGCGGCGGCAGGTGTCGGCGCGTGCGGGTATCAACGGTGCGCCGGCCTGGTCGCCTGATGCGCGCAAGCTGCTGGTGACCCTCGGCGGCAGTGGGGGCAACCCGAATCTCTACATCCTGGATCTGGGTCTGCAGCAGCTGTCGCGGCTGACGGATGGGCCCGCCATTGATACCGAGGGCGCCTGGGCGCCTGACGGCCAGTCGGTGTTTTTCACCTCCGACCGCTCCGGCGGACCCCAGATCTATCGCCAGGGCATCGAGCCGGGCGCCAAGCCGCGTCGGGTCACTTTCGGCGGCTCGTACAACGCGCGGCCGCGGCTGTCGCCGGATGGCACGCAGTTGGCAATGGTGACCCAGGACGGCTCGAACTACCGCATTGCCGTGCAGGACCTGGCCAGCGGCACGGTTCGGATCCTGTCGCACGGGCGGCTGGATGCGTCCCCGAGCTTCGCGCCCAACGGGGCGATGATCATCTTCTCGGGCATCGAGGGTGGGCACAGCATCCTGCAGCGCATCTCGGTGGACGGGTTGACCTCGCAGCGACTGCGCGCCGATTCGGCCGAGGTGCGCGAGCCGGTCTGGGCGCCGTTCACGCGGCCCGCGGGCTGATGTGGTACAAGTTTCGAAATTGATGGAGAGCACGATGCGAAAGATATTGAGTCTGCTTCTGGTGTTGACCGTGGTGGCCCTGGGCGCCTGCGCTCACAAACCGCCAAAGGACTCCGGTCCGAGCGCCTCGAGCCAGGTTCCCGGCGGCGCGCTGGCCAATGGCGCCGGTGCCAACGGTGCGGCCGGGGGTGCCGGAGCGGGCGCGGGCAGTGGCGAGGACATCGCCGGACCCACGGAAGGCATTCTGGCCCAGCGGATCGTCTACTTCGGGTTTGACAGCAGCGACATCTCCGGTGAAGGCATGGCGCTGGTCACAGCCCACGCGCACTACCTCGTCGCGCATCCCACGATGCATGTGCGGCTGGAGGGCAACACCGATGAACGCGGTTCGCGTGAGTACAACATCGGGTTGGGTGAACGGCGTGCCCAGGCGGTGCGGCGCGCGATGCTGCTGCAGGGTGTCGCCGAGGCTCAGTTGAGCACCGTCAGTTACGGTGCCGAGCGTCCGCAGGTGGACGGTCACGATGAAACGGCGTGGGTCAAGAACCGCCGGGTCGTCATCAACTACGTGCAGTAGGTAAGGTATGCACAGCAAACCCATCATGGCAGCGCGTTGGCTGCTACCGGTCGCAGCGGTGCTTTGGCTCGCCGGCTGTGCATCAACGCCCGAGGAAGATCCGGTGCTGCAGGGCAAGCTCAGCGACCTGGACTCGCGCACCGCCAACATCGAGCGGGTGGTGCAGAACCAGAGCCTGCTGAGCCTCGCGCAGCGTGCTGATCAGCTGCAGAACGAGGTCAGCGTGCTGCGCGGGCGGATCGAGGTGCTGGAGAATTCCAACGACCAGCTGCGCAAGCAGCAGAAAGATCTGTATGCGGATCTGGACAAGCGGATCTCGGCGATGGCCGCGGGCCAGACACCCGGGCCGGCAACAGCGGGACAGCCGGCGCCCGGTGCCGATCAGGGCGCCTATAACCAGGCCTTCGATGTGCTCAAGGGCGGCAGGTATGCCGACGCCATTGTCGGCTTTCAGCAGTTCCTGCAGGCCTACCCACAAAGCTCGCTGGCGGACAACGCCCAGTACTGGCTGGGCGAGTCCTACTATGTGACCCGCGACTTTCAGAATGCCGCCGCATCCTTCCAGACGGTGCTCGACCGCTGGCCGGATTCGCGCAAGGCGCCCGATGCCCTCTTGAAGCTGGGCTACACGCAGGCGGAACTGGGGCGCACGGCCCAGGCGCGAACCACGTTGGCGTCGGTTTCGACCCGCTATCCGGGCTCCGATGCGGCGAATCTCGCAGCCGCCCGCCTGCTGGCACTGCCCGCCGATGGCTCAGCGGGTGCGCCCCGATCACAGCAATAGATCGTGGTTAGCCTCAGGATCACCGAGATCTTCCGCTCGCTGCAGGGTGAGGCGGACACTGCAGGTATTCCCACGGTGTTCGTGCGGCTGACCGGCTGTCCGTTGCGCTGCCAGTACTGTGATACCGCCTACGCCTTTCACGGCGGGGAAGGGGCCACGCTGGAGGAGGTGCTGCGCAAGGTACAGGACTACGATACCCACCATGTCTGCGTGACCGGTGGCGAACCGCTGGCGCAGAAGGGCTGCCTGGCGTTGCTGAGGAGCCTGTGCGATGCCGGACTGCGGGTGTCGCTGGAAACCAGTGGTGCGCTGTCTCTCGCCGGTGTCGATCCGCGCGTGGTGCTCGTGGTCGATGTGAAGACACCCGGATCGGGCGAGGCAGCGCGCAACCTGTATCCGCAGCTGCAGCAGCTGCAGCCGAAGGATCTGGTGAAGTTCGTGATCTGCAGCCGCGAGGACTACGAATGGAGCCGGGCGAAGCTCGAGGAGCTGCAGTTGGCCGCGCGCTGTACGGTGCTGTTCTCGCCCAGTCACGAGCAGGTGCCCCCGGGGCAGCTCGCCGACTGGTTGCTGGCGGATCACCTGCCGGTGCGCTTCCAGGTTCAGCTGCACAAGTACCTGTGGGGCAACGTGGCAGGTAAATGACGTGACCGCTGCGCATCGCGCCGTCGTGCTGCTGTCCGGCGGCCTTGATTCCGCCACCGTGCTGGCCATCGCGCGCCGCCAGGGTCTCGAGTGCTACGCGCTCTCCGTCGCCTACGGGCAGCGCCATTGCGCGGAACTCGATGCGGCGGCCCGCGTCGCCGCCGCGTTGGGAGCGCGTGAGCACCGCGTCATGCACGTGGACCTCGCCGGCATCGGCGGCTCGGCGCTCACGGACCCGGGCATGGCGGTGCCGGAAACTGCGACCGTGGGTATTCCGGTGACCTATGTGCCGGCCCGCAATACGATGCTGCTGGCCCTCGCGCTGGGCTGGGCGGAAGTGTTGGGTGCGACCGCCATCTTTGTCGGCGTCAACGCGGTCGATTATTCAGGTTACCCGGATTGCCGCCCCGAGTTCATCGCCGCGTTTGCGGCGTTGGCTACCCTGGCGACCCGCGCCGGCGTCGAGGGCCAGCCCTTGAAAATCCATGCGCCGCTGATCACCTGGACCAAGGCGGCGATCATCCAGGCCGGCAGGCAGCTGGGCGTGGACTACTCGATGACGGTGTCGTGCTACCAGGCCGACGCCTATGGCCGCGCCTGCGGTAAGTGCGATTCGTGCCGCATCCGCCGCGAAGGATTCGTGGCTGCCGGCGTGAGCGATCCGACGCGATACGTTTGAGGGTCAGGCGAAGCCGCGGAAGGTTGCGAATTCATCCAGTGGCGCGCGATCCGTGCGCAGCCGGTTGATGGGCGCAGCGGCGTCCCGATAACCCACGGATATTCCCGCGAACAGCATGCGCTGTGCCGGCAGCCCGACGGCATCGGCGACCTCCCGGTACCATCCGGACCAGGCCTCCTGCGGACAGGTGTCCAGTCCGTGCTCCCGGGCGAGCAGCATCACGCTTTGCATGAACATGCCCACATCGGCCCATTGGGCCGCGCCCATGCCCCGATCGATGGACACGAACATGATCACCGGGGCGCCGAACCCCTGGAAGTTGCGGGCGTACTGGCGCAGCCGGGCGGGGCGGTCTTCGCGGGGCACGCCGATGGTGGCGTACAGATCCTCGCCATTCTTGTGGCGCCGCGCGCGGTAGGGTTCGCCCAGGGGCGACGGATACACCGGATATTCCGAGGGGTAGCCCAGCGGATATTGGGCGATGAGGGGGCTGACACGCTCCAGCAGGCCCGCCAGGGGCGCCCCGGTGAGCACGTCCACGTACCAGGGTTGGAGGTTGCCGCCCGAAGGCGCCCGGCTGGCCGCCGCCAGGATCTGGCGCAGCGTGGCTTCCGGGACCGGTGTGGGCAGAAAGGCCCGGCAGCTCATGCGGCTGTCCAGGGCTGCGGAGACTTTCATGGGGCGCTTTAGGTCCTTAAGCGAGCTTCGCTGACCCTGTAGTATCATGCGCGCCCCGCGCGGGGTGTTAGCTCAGTCGGTAGAGCATCGGACTTTTAATCCGCTGGTCGTGGGTTCAATTCCCACACACCCCACCACTCCCTTGAGCATCCGTGCCTGAAGGTCCGCCTGTTCCAGATTCAGGTTGCTTTCCAGATCCGCCGAATACAGAGCCTTGAGCAAGGCCAGGTCAGGCGGGGTGACCGAAGTCGCGGCGGCGCTGGCCGCTCCGCAGTTGGTCGCCAGCAGATCGATGATGCTGGGCAGCGCGTCGCAGCGGTCCACGGCGCTCAGTCGCGTCAGCGACAGCACTGCGATGTAGTCCGCAATGGCCGGCAGCGAATAGTGGGCGAGGGCATTGCTATCGGCGATGATCGTCACGCGTAGGATTTCGCTGCGCAGGCGCTGGTGGAGGCGACTGTCGGCTATTCGCGCCGGCCCCGGACCACTGGCGCCCTCACCCCGCTCTCCGAGCAGCAAGGGATGCAGGAGCGTCGGGGACTCGAGCGACTGGGTTCCCGTGACGTACCAGGCCTGGACGGGACCGCGGAAGGTTGTGACCTGGGACTTTTGGGACTCGTAGTAGAAGCCCAGGAGCGAACGATAGTCGACGGCAATCCGATTCAGCAGCTGCTGGGGGGATGGCGTAAAGATGATCTGGATATCGACCGTGCAGTCCTTGGCGAAACTCTCGGTTGGCGCACCGACCTCCCGGGCCAACGTCAGCACATGGTCCGACAGGTATTTGTTGAATTCGGGCTTGAGCCCGCTCACCTGCGGGCACACGGGCCGAAACCAGCGGCCGATCTGATTGGTCCAGTCGCTGATGGCGGCGTGGGACTGCACGAAACGGTCGATCGCCGGTGAGTCGGGTTGTGCACCGGCCGGCGCTGCGAAGATCAGGGCGCTGAGAATGAGCGCCCCGAGACCGTAACTACTGCCTCGATAGTGCTCTCCACAACGCATGGCGTCCTCCTCAAGGTTTGAGCAGCGCTACGGTTTCGCCATGGCCGTGTCGGCGGTGGGTGCGGGCTTGGGTCCCAGAGATTCCAGATAGGCGACGGTCGATGCGCGGGCGGCAGCAGCTGCTCCAGCGGCACCAGTCTGCGCGCCGGGGCCGGAAGGCCGGGGGGCCTTGGCGTAATCAAGCGGAGTCTTGCCGGAGGCGTCGCGCAGGGTCGGATCGGCACCGCGATCCACCAGGTGCTTGGTGACCTGATCCCAACCGGATTCGGCCGCGGCGAACAGCGCCGTCTGGCCCTCGTGATCACGACCCTGGATGTAGGCCGTCATCTTGCCGGTATGGGTGCGGCTGTCGGTGACGCGCGCGTTCACGTTGGCCCCTGCATCCAGGAACAGGTCGATCACCTTCACGGCACGGGCCTGGACATCCGGGCGCTGGGGGCCGTCACCGCCGCTGCGAGCCGAGCCGCTCATGCCGGAGGCTGCCATCAACGGGGTGATCTCGAAATCATTGGGCGCATCGACCTCGGCGCCATGCGCCAGCAACACCTTGATAGCCTCATCATCCAGGCTCAAAGTCGCGACCATCAGCGGTCCGGTGCCCCCGCGCATCATGTAATCCTCGAACCGGCCCCGGCCGTTGCCGTTGGGCCGCATGCGCACCAGTTCGTGGTTGGGGTCCACGCCCATGGCGAGCAACCGGTTCACAACGTCCATGGCAGTGGCCTTGTTCTCTGGGTGCGCGGCCGTCACTCCCGGATAGCCGGCAAAGCCGCTGGCACCGACAAAGAGGCGCGGCTTCCAGGAATGCAGGTCAACGGCGCTATACAGCGGCGTCCGGCCGTTCATGTCCCAGGCGCCCGGATTGGCACCCTTGTCGAGCAGGAACATCGCGATGTCGTAGCTGCGGCCGTCAATGGCATTGATGAGCGGGGTGATGCCGTCCGGATTGGGCTGATTGACATCGGCGCCGGCCTTGACGATGGCAATTGCGCAGGCAGTACAGCCGGAGCGGGTCGCGTAGAGCAGGGCGGTCAGGCCACCGGTCTGCCGGAATTGTGCACGCGGCTCTGAAGTCATCTGCCGCGGCCAATCGTCATACTTCGCGCGCACTTTGACATCGGCGCCGTGGGCCAGCAGCAGGTCGACGATTTCCGGGTGGCCCTCCGCGGCGGCCCACATCAGCGCCGTTTGACCGCGGAAGTTTTCCACGGCATTCACATTCGCGCCCTTCGCCACCAGCATTTCCGCGATCTTCTGCGAGCCGATGCTGGCGGCCAGCATCAGCGCCGTCTGTCCGTCCTGATTGGGCGAGTTCGGATCCGCATGCGCATCGAGCAGCATGCGGGTGAGATCGACATCGCCGAGTTTGACCGCCTCGGTGAGCGGGGAGGAACCGTAGCTGTTGGTGACGTTGGCTTTTGCACCCGCCTTCAGCAAGGCGCGCACCAGGTCGTGATCGACGTTGTAGGTCGCCCACAGCAGCGCCGTGGAGCCATCAGGCTCGACCGCATTGACGTCGACGGCCGGTGAGGTGATCGCGGCCAGTACGGCCTCGCGATTACCGGCACGGATCAGGTCGGCGAGCGACTGGGGACCCTCTGCCGCGCCGGCGAACGATGCTCCGAGCGACAGCAGACCAATTGCAGCGGCCAGGCCGCCGGCACGGACGGACGACTTAAACAATGTTGCCCCCGAAATTGGTGTAGTGGGCCCACAGGCCCTTGCTCACATCGTAAAGGAAACGGTACGGATCCTTGAACTCACGGTTGGTCTCTTTCAGGACGCCGGCCTCGAGCATGTCCTGGGCGCTGCGGCCCTGGGTCGTCAGGAGCGTCGTGCGATCGTACAGATGCGCCATCATGTCGCGCTCAGCCTGCAGCTGCGCCCGCGTCATCACCGCACCGTAGGCCGGTACGATCTTCGTGTCATCGTTGGCCAGCGCGAGCAGACCCGTCATGGCATCGACCCGGCCGCCCAGCCAGCCACCCGCGTACCAGTCCAGCACCGGATCCCGCAGGGGCGAGGCGACATCGCCGACGGCCAGTACGTTCGAGTCCTTAAAGAACACGTAAATGTCGCCGCGCGTATGCGCTTCGAGCAGATAGCCGAATTCAATGTTTTCGACGCCGGCCTTGGTCTCGCCCTTGAGCCGGAAGGTCACGGTCGGCAGGCCCCTGGTGGGCAGTGCCTTCACCCAGCGGTCTTCCGCCGGCACGTAATAATCGGTCGCCAGCCATTCACGGGTGATCGAATGGGCATGGATCGTGGCGCCGCCGGCCCCGAACAGCGCGTTGCCGCCCGTCTGGTCCGCGTGGTAGTGCGTGTTGAACAACGTATGCACATTGGCGCCCGCGAGGCTCGCCCGCACGGCCTTGGCCATGGAGGCGGCGCCGCTGTCGACCAGCAGTACGCCGTCGCTGGCGGACAGCGCCACGACGTTGCCCGGAGCGCCGCTGATGACACTGACGCGGTCAGTGAGCTTTGCAATCGGCAACGCCGTCGCCGGCCCCGCTGCCGTCTCACCGGCCGACCCGGACGGAACGCTCTGGCAGCCTGCAAGGTTTGCCAGCAGCGGCAGGGTGGCCAGCCCCGCGAGTCCGCCGAGCGAGGTCTGCAGGAAGCTTCTTCGGTCGGTCGTCTTCATACTTCGGAGATGATGCCCGTGCTGTTGCCGAAACTCTTCTGCTGGATGCCAAGCTTATCGAGGATCGTCAGGTGAATGTTGGCGAGCGGTGTGCGCGGAGACGGTGTGACGTTCTTGCCGCCGATGTGCCTGCCATTGGCGCCGCCAACCAGAACTTCCGGCAACGGATAGTTGTCGTGCTGGTTGCTGTTGCTCATGTTCGAGCCATACAGGAACAGCGAATGGTCGAGGATGCTGCCGTCGCCTTCCTTGATGGTGGACATCTTCTTCACGAAGTCCGCGAAACGCTCCATGTGATAGCGCTGGATGATGGTCAGCCGGCGAATGCGCTCGCGGTCGTTCGAGTGGTGGCTCACCGGGTGGAACGAATCCGGTACCCCGACGTGGTTGTAGGTGCGGTTGGTGCCCTCGGCGACCATCACGAACGAGGCAACTCGCGTCAGATCCGCCTGGTAGGCCAGGGCAATCAGGTCGAACATCAGCCGCACCTGCTTGTCGAAATCGTCGAGCTCCCCGACCGGCGCGTTCGGCACCGTGATGCCCGAAAAATCCCGGGAGCTGGCCATCGTCACCCGCCGCTCGAGTTCGCGGACGGTGTCGAGATAATCCGACAGCCGCTGCCTGTCGCCTGCGCCGAGATCGTTGCTCAATGACTTCGCACGGTCGGAGACCATGTCCAGGATGCTGGAGTTCTTGCGCAGCAGCGCGTCGCGCTCGGCTGCCGTGTCCCCCTCGCCCATGAGCTGGATGAACACCTTGCGTGGGTTGTATTCCATCGGCAGCGGTGAGGTGGGGCCGGCATAGGAGGTCGTGGAGGCGTAGTAGCAGCCCGCGCCGCCGCAGGCGGCGACCTGGATGGTGGTCTCCGAGGCGACTTCCAGAGACGGCAGCGCTGTTTTCTGCCCGAGCTTCTGGGCAATCACCTGGTCGAGCGTGATGGCCATGCTGGCGCCCTTGGCGGCGGTATCCGGTCGCACGCACGACAGCCAAGTGGCCGGATTCAACGTATGCACCGAGCCACCGGCGGCGAGGTTCTCGATGTTCTCGAACGTCGTCACGTAGTTCTTGACCGGCTCCAGCGGTGCCACGGTATGTCCGAGCTTGAAGTCCGCACCTTTGCCGCTGGAAGTCCAGGCGTCGACGTCCTTGCCGAAGGGCGTGTTGTTGCCGATCGCGCCATGTGGAAGGTAGAAAAATCCGGCTCGCGTCCTGGGTGCGGCCGCGGTGTCGGCCAGCGCCGTGGCTGCCGGAACCATGGCGTCCAGGAACGGCAGTGCCAGTGCGACGCCGCTACCGCGCAGGAACGTGCGTCGGGAGAGGTGCTTCTTGGTCAGGAACGTTGCCATCGGCTTGTCTCTCCTGTCACTGCTTCGTAGCGTTCGTGCCGGGGGCGCCGTTGGACGCCACCTTGGTTGCCACCTTCGAGGGTGGCGCTTCAGGGCCCTGACGACGGAACGAATCGCTGTTGACGATTCCGGTGATGAGCGCGGCGAAGGTGTAGTTCTTCGCAGCCGCATCACGCACGATCTGTCGCACCTGGGGCATGTCGTAGTATTCAAGTTCGCGATTGAGCGCGTACATCATCAACCGCTTGGTCACGGTGGTCGGGAACTGCTCCGGCCGCCGCGTCAGGTAGCGCCGCAGGTCCGCCGGGCCATGCAGAACGATGCCGCTGTCGAGTTCGGCCGTGGGATCGATCGGGGCCTTCGCCTGCGCGTCGACCTCGCGCCACTTGCCGGTCACATCGAAATTCTCCATCGCCAGACCGTAGGGGTCCATGACCCCGTGACAGCCCTTGCAGGTGGGATTGGCGCGGTGCGCCTCGAGCCGGGCGCGCACGGTCGCCGGGGGCTGGCCTTCATGGACCGACAGATCGGTGTTGACTCCCGGCGGCGGCGGGGTGGGCGGGGTGCCCAGGATCCGGTCAAGAACGTATTCGCCCCGAAGCACCGGGGAGGTCCGGTCCGAATACGACGTGCGCAGCTGCACGGCGCCCTTGCCGAGCAGCCCCCAGCGATTCTCATCCTTGAGTGTCACCCGGCGAAACTGCGGGCCGTATACGCCCGGGATGCCGTACTGCCGTGCGAGCGAGTCATTCACGAACGTGTAATCGGCGGTCAACAGCTCGGTCACATTGCGATTTCCAAGCAGCACGCTTTCCAGGAAGAGCCGCGCCTCGGTCTCGAAGTTGGTGCGCATGCCGGCCGTGAACGTCGGATCCAGAGGCTCGATCTGGGCCAGCGTGCCCAGGTTCAGCCAGGAGGTCGCGAAGTTCGAGATCAGCGACTCGGCACGTGGATCCTTGAGCATGCGGTCGACCTGGGCCTTGATGACCGCAGGATCGGAGAGCTGGCTCTTGTTGGCGAGGTCGATCAGTTCCTCATCGGGGCCCTGGTTCCAGATGAAGAACGAGATGCGCGAGGCCAGTTCGAAGTCACTCAGCGGGCGGGTCGCATCCGGGGCGCTTCTGATGGCGCGGTAGAGAAAGTCCGGGCTCGAGAGCACCGCGGTCACCAGTTCCGTCACGCCCGAATCGAAGCCCCCCGGTTCCGACCGACCGGTGACATAGAACTTCATCAGCAGTTGCACGTCGGCATCGGTTGCCGGACGGCGGAAGGCCTCGGTTGCCAGGTGCCGCGCGATGCGCTCGGCACACGGGGTCTCCTCGGACTCCTGCTTGGGCTGGCAGACGAAAATCTTGGCGCGACTCTCGCTCAGGGACAGTCCCTGGGGAGCGAAGGGACCCACGACCTGGACGCCGTCGCGGATGATCGGCATGCCCGAGACCCGGCCACCGCCGGTCGGATCGTTGCTTTCCGCCCAGGAGCGTTCGATGAAGGTGACGGTCACGTTGTGTTCGCCGGCCGTGACGTGCGCCGGGATGCCGGACACCTTGGCGATCACAGCCGTGCGGCCCTTGGGTCCGTCGCGATCGGCAAGGGTCAGGTCATCCGCGCCGCCGATCTCACGCCGGGCGACTTCCATGCCGTCGATGAGGACCACCATCGTGGCCCGGGTTTCCATGCCGCGCGGGTAGAGGCCGGCATCGATGCTGTCGCCCTCCAGCAGGTTGAAATGGTAATCGCCGTCGTGCGGAAAGACGTGCATGAAGTTGACGCCGCCGCGGGTACCGAGCGGATAGCCGTCCTTGTGGGTGAGCTGCGTCGGCGAGCCCGGTCCGGCCTGACCGCCGCCGCCGCCGCCGCCGCGATAGAAGACGGCCTCCATTTTGGGCACTGGATCGCCGATCGCGCGCTGCGCGACCTTGCGGGCGGCCGACAGGTACTGCTCCATGAAGGAGGGGGAGATCACGAGGGCGCCGGCGATGTTGCTGAAACCGTCGACTTCGATCTCGGTCGGAAGGATCTGCTTGGGATCCACCTCCACGCCAACCAGTTCCTTCACCGACGCCGCAAATTCATTGCGGCTGAGACGCTGGATGGGTACGTGACCGACGCGATGGACCTTGGCGGCGCCGTCGACGCTCGCCTCGAGGTAGTCGACAACGGTGTCCACATCCGCCTGGGGCGGCTGCGCCGCGCCCGCGGGCGGCATGAGTCGGCTGCGCAGCTTGGCGATGGCCTTTTCCCAGACCTCCGGATCCTGGCCGGCATGATTCAGATCGAGGGTATCCATGGCCAGGCTGCCCGCCCAGTCCGTGGAGTTGTGGCACTTCTCGCAGCGGCTATTGACCATGTCGGTGAAGGTCTTGTCGGCGCCGGCTTTCACCGCCTCCGGAGCCTGCACGACCTCGGCCGCGAGGGTGAGCGATGCCAACGGCACGCTCGCACCGGCCAGCATCAGCCCACAGATCATCAACACTCGGCTCTTGCGCATTCCCCCTCCTGCAATTTATCCCGCTTACTTTACTATGTGGCCACCCACTGCGACTCCCCTAATGTCTTGAAAGGCCGGTTTCGCGCAACGGAATGAATGAGATGTTGCGATGCAACATTTCGGGGTCGGGTTGCATTATCAAGCGCCGCAGCCACGCCGTAGGAGGGCGACGACAGTGCGCCGCGCAGCTACAGCCTTGTGCGCCCGGCGCCTTTTACAAAAGATGGGCCTCGTCGAAATCGTCGCCGCACTGGAAGGATGCAGCTCATGTCCATCTCAACGATCCTGCTCATCGTATTGGTGCTCCTGCTCATCGGCGCATTGCCGACCTGGCCGTACAGCTCCGGCTGGGGCTACTACCCGAGCGGGGGCCTGGGTCTCGTGCTGATCGTGCTGCTGGTCGTCGCGCTGCTGCGGTGACGGCGGATCGTGTGATGCTGACCTGACGCACGTGTTCGGCATCCGTTTGCCGCTTGCCGTCGCCGCAACCTTGCTGATCGCAGGCTGTGGCGGCGCCGGAGGCGGCGGCGATGGCGCAGCGGGGGCCAGTGGCAGCGGGACAACTCCCGGCTCCGGCATGACTGCGACACCGCCGGAAGGGACTTTGCTGCAAAGTCCCGCGCAGCTGGTATCGACCATGACGGCGCCCTCGCTGCTGGTCGAACTCAATCTAGCGGCCAATCAGCCGCTGCTGGCATTGAGCGGAGCACCGGTCTGCGACGTACTCATCTATCGGATCCAGTTTCAGACGGTGGGAGGCGCGAATGAACCCACCACGGCCTCCGGCGCCCTGATGGTGCCCAGTGGTTTCGGCTCAGGCTGCACGGGCGCACGACCGATTCTCCTCTACGCCCACGGTACCTCCACCGACCGCTCATTCACGATGACTGATCTGGGCAATGCTGAGGCCCTGGCGCTCGCCGCGCTGTTCGCCTCCCAGGGCTACATCGTCGTCGCACCCAACTACGCCGGCTATGACACCTCGACCCTCGCCTATCACCCTTACCTCATCGCTGAACAGCAATCGAAGGATATGAGCGATGCTCTGAAGGCGGCCCGTACGGCGCTGCCGCTGGCGTCGGCGACGCTGACCTCAGACAATGGACAGCTCTTCGTTGCCGGCTACTCCCAGGGCGGCTATGTGGCCATGGCGACGCAGCGTGCAATGGAGGCGGCCGGAATGACGGTGACGGCCGCATCGCCGATGTCAGGGCCGTACGCGCTGGCGGCGTTCGCGGATGCCGTGTTCTACGGAGAGGTCAACGGCGGAGCTCCGATTTCCACAACGCTGCTGCTCACGGCCTATCAAGCGGCCTACGGCAATATCTACGCTAGTCCGGGCAATGTCTTCGAACCCCGGTACGCGGGTGGTATCGGTTCGCTGTTGCCGACCGGGCTGACGCGCAGCGAACTGTACGCTCAGGGGCTGCTGCCGCAATACGCGTTGTTCAGCGCCACGCCGCCCGCGGCGCAATACGCCGACATCACCCCTCCCATGACACCGGCGAACCTCGCCGAGGTGTTCGCCGCCGGGTTCGGAGCAGGCAATCTCATACTCAACAGTTATCGGCTCAGCTACCTTACGGATGCGCAGGCAAACCCGGACGGCGGTTTCCCCACGGTGACGACCGGACTCACCGCGCCGTCTCCCCAGCTGCCCTGGCGCCAGGCGCTGCAGCGCAATGATCTGCGCAACTGGGTGCCGGTCGCGCCGGTACAGCTGTGCGGCGGGGATGTGGATCCGGTGGTGTTCTGGCTCAACACGCAGTTGCTACAGGACTATTGGGCTGGCCACGCGCCGGCGTCGGCCTCAATCGGTGTTCTTGATCTGGAGGCCCCGGTCAGCACCAGCGATGCCTACACCGATCTGAAGCAAGGATTCCAGGCGGCGAAGACGCTTGTTGCCGCGGACGCCGTGCTGCAGGGGGCCACGGATGGAGGGATCGCGGCCGTGGCGGAGGCCTACCACGCAACCTTGGTGGCGCCGTTCTGCTTCGCGGCGGCCAAGACATTTTTTTCACGCTACTAGCGAGCCCTCAAGCATGCAATCAGCCCTACCCTTCTCACCGGCAGTCGAAATTCCTGAACCCGACGAGGCGCAGACCATTCGGGAACTGGTGGCAACGCTGCTCAAGATCAGTCGTACGACCTACCAGGATGGTCATCACGCGCTGCGCAGCGTGCACGCCAAGAGCCATGCCCTGCTGGAGGGTGAACTGACCGTACTGCCGAATCTTCCGGAGGAGCTTGCCCAGGGAATTTTCGCGGTCCCGAGCGTTTATCCCGTGGTGCTGCGGCTCTCGTCCACTCCCGGGGACCTGCTGGACGACAGTGTCTCGACCCCCCGCGGGCTGGCGTTGAAGGTCATTGGCGTCCGCGGTGACCGGCTTCCCGGGTCGCAGGCCGATGCGACCCAGGACTTCATCATGATCAACGCTCCGGCGTTCGCTGCGCCGAATGCGAAGAAATTTCTGGGCAATCTGAAACTGCTGGCGGGTACGACCGACAAGGTGCCACACCTGAAATCCGCCCTGTCGGCTACGCTGCGCGGGGCGGAGAAACTGCTTGAAAGCGTGGGCGGCCACAGCGGCACGTTGCGCAGCCTGGGCGGCGAGCCTGCCACGCACCCCCTGGGCGAAACGTACTTCACACAGGTCCCGATGCGGTTCGGGAAGTACATCGCCAAGCTGTCTTTGACACCGGCTTCGGATCGGCTGCGTGCGCTCAAGGGTGCGCCGGTGCCGATCACGAAATCACCGCAGGCGCTGCGCGAGGCGGTGCAGGAGTTTTTCAGGAACGATTCGGCGACGTGGGAGCTGCGGGCGCAGCTGTGTCGGGATCTTGCGCAGATGCCGGTGGAGGATGACGCCATCGTCTGGCCCGAGGAGCTCAGCCCGCATCTGCCGATTGCGCGGCTTTTTTTCCCGCGACAGTCGGCGTGGAATCAGTCCCGTTCGCGCGCGGTTGATGAAGGTATTGCCTTCAGTCCCTGGCACGGCATCGAGGAACGCCAGCCGCTGGGCTCGGTGATGCGGGCGCGCAAGGCGGCCTACGAGGCATCGGCCCTGTTCAGGGCCGAACACAACGCCCAACCCATCCATGAACCGGAGAGTTCACCTGGCCTGTCCGACCAGGAGTGAATCCCCATGGCACTGCCAGTTTCGCAGCGCGTTTCGCTTGCTGGGTTTGCCGAGTACCTGGCAAATCAGCAATCGACCATTCTCGAGCAATGGCAGCTGATCGTGCGCCGCGATACACAGATCGAAACGGCGGACCGGCTGCGACACCGCGAGCTGATCGACCATCTGCCGCGACTGCTGCATGAACTGTGCGATTTCCTGCGCGCGCGCGATGCGGATATTCTCACCGGTGATGCGCGTCGCGATGCCACCAGTCACGGCGAGCTGCGCTGGCAGGACGGCTACGAGATCGACGAACTGCTGCGCGAGCTCGAGGCGTTCCGGCAGCTGGTCTCGTCCGTGGCCTTTCGCTATCGGGAACTGCACCCGGACTTCCGGGGATCCCTCGAAGCCAGCGCCCATGCGCTCAGCCACCAGTTCTTTGCTGAAATAACCGTCGCCTCGGCGCGGCAGTTCATGACCGCGCAGGAGAATGCGGCACGGGCCTCCACGCAGGAGTTGGCCGTGTCGCAGCAGGAACTGGGTCGGGCCAATGCGCAGCTGGAGCGGGCGCTGCAGGAGCGACATCTGGCCTCCACCCTCGTGGCCCGGGAACTGCGGCAATTGCTGCAGCTGCTGCCGCGAACGGACCCGGTCGCCGGTGCCGCCCAGGCTCTGCATGCATTCGTTGAACAGCTGGTGGAGTACGCCGAATTAAGCGGCAGGGGCGTGCAGCCACAGCACCAGGTATTCGATCCTCGGGCGCTGTTCTCCGAGATCGTCGCTGCGTACAAACCCGCCATTGAAGCCAAGGGCGTGCGGCTGCTCACCGAATGCGTGACGGTTCCCGCCGCGGTGCAGGGGGATCGGGTGAGCATCCGCAAAGTTGCGGGAATCCTGCTCGACACGGCGATTCAGGCCACGGCCAGCGGCCAGATTTTGTTTGCCTTCGCATTCTCCGATGCGCCGCGTTGGGCAATCACCGTCAGTGACACCCGCCCGGGTACGAGTCCGGATGCCGAGGGGCTTCCGGTCCGTGGCATCGCACTGGCCATAGCCGGAGAACTGATCTCACTGCTGGGTGGGTCGCTGAACACGGAGGTCCAATCGGGCCTCGGCGTCCGGGTCGAGGTGACCTTGCCGCGACAAATAAAGCCGGATTTCTGACAGAAATCCGGCCGGCAGACGTTTATGCTGCGGCCCATCATAGGAACAGGTCTCGCTTATGGGAGAGGGTCCGATAACACCGCAGCCCCCGGTTAGGGGCGAAGTCGCCGGTGACGTGACTGCGCAGCCGGAGCTTCTGGCAATGCTGGGCCACGAGCTCCGCAATCCTCTGGCACCCATCCGCAACAGCGCAGCGCTGCTGCGATCTCTGTGCAGCGACCCCCGACAACTCCAGGCCGTGGATATCATTTCGCGCAACGTCGTGCATCTGACGAGAATGCTCGACGATCTGCTGGACGCGGCGCGCCTGCGGCGCGGAACATTCACGTTGAAGAAGCAGAGCGTGGACGTGGCAGTCATCGTTCGCGAAGTTCTGCAGGACGTAAAGCCGGCAATCGAGGCGCGTCGACAGAACCTGCATATTTCGCTGCCGGCTGCGCCGGTGCAGATGCAGTCGGACCCGGTGCGCCTGGCGCAGATCCTGCTGAACCTCCTCAACAACGCCAATCGGTACACAGCTGAGGGCGGCACCATCTCGTTGCGCGCCACGACGGTCGAGAACGAGCTGCTGGTCGAGGTGGCGGACAACGGCGCCGGCATCGATCCGAAACTGCTGCCGCAGCTGTTCAACGTCTTCGCTCAGGCGCCCCAGCCGCTGGACCGTTCCCGGGGCGGGCTCGGACTGGGTCTGGCCATCGCCCGCAATCTCGCTGAAATGCACGGCGGCACGCTCACGGTGGAGAGTCCCGGCCCGGGTCAGGGAAGCCGGTTCCTGCTCCGGCTGCCACTCGGCGCGGTGGCCGGGAATCAGTCCGAGGTTGCCGTCCCGCGCCCCGATACCCGCCCGGCGCCTGTGGCGTCCCGGCGTGTGCTCATAATCGAGGATAACCCGGACATTGCCCTGAGTCTGTCACTCGCGCTGACGGAGTTCGGTTATGCAACGATCACTGCCCCAAACGGCGAGCGCGGCCTGGAGGTGGCGGAGCAGTTCGTGCCCGAGGTCGTGCTGGTGGATGTCGGTCTGCCGGGAATGGACGGCTTCGACGTTGCACTGCGCCTGCGGCAACTGCCGGCACTGACGAACCTGCTGGTCCTGGCGCTCAGCGGCTACGATCCGCTGCTGTTCCCGGAAGGCACCGCCGAAGTGGTGTTCGATCATTACTTCACCAAGCCCGCCGAACCCAACGCCGTAGTTGCCTTCATCAACTCATCGCTCGCGACACAGCCGCCGTAGCCGAAAACCTACGGCGTGAACTGCAGATAGCTGATGCGGTTGGCGCCGCCGTCGGCAAGCCACAGGCGATTCACCAGGCGTGCCGGGGGTTCCCGATCGCTGCCCGCGGACAATCCGGCGGCGCGGGCATCGGCACCTGCGGAGTATTCAGTGATGATGCCCGCGGGTGTGACTCGGCCCAGCGTGGCGCCGCGCGTGTACCACACATTGCGGTCCGGTCCGACGGCAATGTTGATGGGCGATGAGCTGCCGGCGGGTAGGGGGTACTCCGTGATCCTGCCATCGTAGGTGATGCGTCCGATGCGGTTGCCGTCCGTGTGCACCCCATCGATGCCACCGGAGAGTTCGACGAACCACAACGCGCCATCCGGCCCCATGGTGATGTCGCCGGGGCCGCTGTTGGGGCGGGGCAGGGGAAACTCGGTGATCTCACCCTTGGGTGTGATGCGGCCGATTCTGTCAGTCCGGTACTCGGAAAACCAGATGTTGCCGTCGGCGCCGGCGGCGAGCGCGCGCGGGCCGCTGTCCGCGGTGGGTGGATCGAATTCGGTGATCTGTCCGGCGGGCGTGATGCGGCCGATCTTGCCGGCCGCGAACATGCCGAACCAGATGTTCCCGTCGGCACCCAGCGCAATGGCGCGCGGCTGGCTGTTGGGCGTCGGGATGTCCCATTCGGTGATGACGCCGTTTTGTGTGATCCGGGCCATGCGGTTGCCGGAATGTTCCGAGAACCACAGTGTGCCATCAGCCCCCCGTGCAAGAATGCGTGGCGCACTGTCCGGATGCGGCAACGGATATTCCACGACGCCGCTGCCGTCCGGATTCATGCTGCCGATGCGGTTGCCGCTGCCTTCGGTGAACCAGACCCGGCCGTCCGCGGCGACCACGACGGTGGTGGCCCCGCTGCGCTCATGGGGCAGGGGAAAGAAATGCACCTGTCCGTCCGTCACCAGGCCGGACTCATGGGGCGCGAGCCAACGCTGCTGATCGGGGTCCGGTGGCGCCGCAAACGCGATGCCAGCGCTGAGCGCAGTGCCGATCAATGCCGCGAGCAGGGTGCAATAGCGCATGACAGATCCTCGCATGAGATCCTTGAGGCTCCGGACCCGAATGGCAGCGTATCATTTCAGCCTTCAAGGGGCTTAGGGACGAAGGGACGTGACACAGGGGCGTAAATCGCAGGGCGCCGAGCCGCCAGCCGTGCGCTTCGCGGGCCGCGGTCTGCTGGTTCTCACGCTGATCAATCTGCTCAACTACCTGGATCGGTTCGTGCCTTCGGCGCTGCTGCCCCAGTTGAAGTCCTCGGGCATCGTCTCCACTGATTTCCAGCTCGGGATCCTCGCGCCTGGTTTCCTGATCGTGTACATGCTGGCTGCGCCGGCCTTCGGCTATCTGGGTGACCGGCGTTCACGGACCCGGCCGATCGCCGTCGGTGTTGCGCTGTGGAGCCTGGCGACCATGGGCTCGGGACTCGCGCGCAGCTACTGGCAGCTGTTTGTTTCGCGCGCGGCGGTGGGTATCGGCGAGGCAGCTTACGCCACGATCTCGCCGGCACTTCTTGCTGACTATTTTCCGGCCTCCAAGCGCAGTCGCATTTTCGCCATCTTCTACATGGCCATCCCGGTGGGCTCGGCGCTGGGGTACGTGGTGGGTGGTCTCGTCTCCGGAGCCTGGGGCTGGCGCGCGGCTTTTTTTGTGGCCGCCGCACCGGGCCTGCTGCTGGCGCTGTGGGTGTTGCGCGTGCCGGATCCGCCACGCGAAGTCAGACAACAGGAACCGCCGGGCGTGCTGGCGGCACTGCACCGCACGTTTGCCCTCTACGTGCAGCTCGCGCGGCAGGGGTCATACGCGTTGACGGTGCTCGGCTACGCCGCCTACACATTCGCCGTCGGCGGCCTGGCCTTCTGGATGCCGACTTTCCTGGAGCGCGTGCGCAGCGTGCCGGCGTCGCGGGCCACCACGGGCTTCGGTGCCATTGTCGTGGTCACCGGCTTCCTGGGCACGTTCCTGGGTGGCTGGCTGGGCGACTACTGTCAGCGGTACACCCGCCAGTCCAATCTTTGGGTGTCCGGCATATCGACCCTGCTGGCGCTGCCGTTGGCAGTTGCCTGCCTCGCCGCGAGCGCACCCTACGTCCTCTTTTCAACTCTGGTGGCAGCGCAGTTGCTGCTGTTCATGTCCACCGGACCAATCAACTCGGTGATCGTGGGCCTCGTGGACCCCGCGCACCGGGCATCAGCCGTCGCGCTGAGCGTGCTGGCCATTCATGTTCTGGGCGATGTCGTCTCACCGCCCCTCATTGGCAGCGTGTCCGATCGGACCTCATTGGGTGAGGCGGTGATGCTGGTCCCCGTCGCAATCGGGATCTGCGGGGTGCTCTGGGTCGTGGCGGCGCTGCGCTGTCGCCACGAAGGCCTGCAGGCGTGAACCACTGCCGTTCCCGTCTCTGGTAAAGTCGCACACTTGGCATCAAGTCCAGAGTCCGAAAACCTGCCGACAGCCGCGCCCGTAAAACAGCGGTCCGAAACGCTCAATACCCGGGCGGCCGGCATCGTCGGACTGGCGGTGATGTGCAGCCGTGTGCTCGGACTCGTGCGCGAACAGGTCTTTGCCGCGATGTTCGGCGGCGGCCTGCTCATGGATGCCTTCACGATCGCGTTTCGCATTCCGAACCTGTTGCGGGATCTGTTTGCCGAGGGCGCACTCTCCACCGCGTTCGTCACGATCTTCAGCCGCACCACCAGCCAGGAGGGTGATGCGGCTGCATTCCGGCTGGGCAACAAGATCACGACCTTGGCGCTGCTCACGCTCAGCGTCATCACCCTGTTGGGAATCATCTTTGCGCCGTGGGTGATCTCAGTGCTCGCGCCGGGATTTGATCCGGCCAAGCAGGCGCTGACCGTGACGCTCGCGCGGATCATGTATCCGTTCATTCTGCTGGTGTCGCTGGCGGCGCTCGTCATGGGCATGCTCAATGCCCGCAACATCTTCGGCATCCCGGCGATGGCCTCGAGCTTCTTCAATCTCGGCTCGATCGTGACGGGCGTCCTTTTGGCGTGGCTGTTCGATCATCATTTCGGCCCGCGAGCGCTGCTGGGACTGGCGCTGGGCACGCTGGTGGGCGGCCTGCTGCAGCTGGGCGTGCAACTGCCCGCGCTTCATCGGGAGGGGTTCGTGTTCCGACCGGACCTTCAATGGCGGGACCGGGGCGTGTCGGATGTCCTGAAACTGATGGTGCCTTCCGTGATTGCGGCGAGTTCGACGCAGATCAACGTGATGGTCAACTCCGTCTTCGCATCCCACCTGGGAGACGGCCCGACGACGTGGTTGACCTACGCCTTTCGCCTGATGCAGTTGCCACTGGGCATTTTCGGAGTGGCCCTGGGGACGGTGTCCCTGCCATTGCTGGCGCGGCTGGCGGCGGCGGGCAATCGCGATGGGTTTCGCACCGAACTGTCGCGCGGCATTCGGCTGGCCTTTCTCCTGACCATACCGGCAGCGGTGGGCTTGATGGTCCTCGCGGACCCGATCATTTTCGTGCTGTACCGCCACGGCAGATTCACTGCCTACCAGGCCCACGAAGCGGCGGGTGCCCTGCAGTACTACGCCCTGGGCCTCATCGGCTATGCCTCGCTCAAGGTGCTCGTCAATGCCTTCTACGCCATTGACCGGCGCCTGACGCCCATGCTCGTGAGTTTCGGCGCGGTGGGCCTGAACCTGCTGTTCAACTGGCTCTTCACGTGGCACCTGGGATGGGGGCACCGGGGTCTCGCGTTCTCGACCGCCTGCGTCGCGTCCTCCAATTTCATCGTGCTCTATGTGCTGATGCGCCGCGAGCTGGGCTGGTTCGAATCCGGCGCGCTGCTGTCCTTGACGCTGCGCGTGGGGGCGGCCTCTGCGGTGCTGGCCGCGGTGTGCCTGGCGAGCGTGCACTGGCTGCTGCCGCAGTGGGCCACGGCGGGATTCTGGCTGCGGTTGGCCTGGTTGCTGGTGACGATCGGTGTGGCCGGCGCACTCTTTGCGGTCTGCGCGACGCTGCTGAAGGTGTCGGAGTTGACGGCGATCACGGCTGCGGTCCAGCGGCGCCTGCGGCGGGCATCGGTTCGTAACTGATTCGTCACCGCTGCGGTACCGACTTCATAACTGTCCGCGCCGTACGCTGCAAACCTCGATAACTGAAACTGCACAGGTGATAGCGATGGGTGCGAGTGCCTCCGGGGTGATCGTCCATCAGGAAGCCGCCGTTGCGGCCATCTGCGCCCGGGCGCGCGGCGCCGCGACCTCCCTGGTCGGTATTTCCTGGATCGAGGATTTTCAGGCCCTCATCGTGCGTCAGGAAGCGCGTCTGCGCGGCTGCCGTGACCTGCGGGACCGGCGTATCGGCCTGCCGGGCGCCGCCGTGGAATGCGGCGCTCCGCGCGTGCACGCGCTGCGGGGCGCGAGCGTGGCACTGGAATCCGAAGGGCTCTATCACCGCCACGTGCAATGGGTGGACCTGCCACCCGCCGAGGCGCTCTCGCTGCGGCTGCCGGCGGCCTACTCGGCGGAAATCGCGGCGCTGCAGGCGGGCTCGGTGGACGCAGTCTACGTACGCGGCCCGGCGGGTCTGGAGGCCGCGCGCGCCGCCGGAGCGCGGCTGCTGTTTGACATCGGTGCGCACCGCGACCCTTGGATACGCACGCACTCGGCGCTGCTGCAGGCGGTCACGGTGCGCGAGACCCTGCTGCGCGCACATCCTGAGGTGGTGACCCAGACGCTGCTGGAGGGCTGGCCGCTGCTGCCGGCGCACCTGAGCCTGGATGAGGCGGCGGTGAACGCGGTGCAGACGCTGAAGACTTTCATGGTCCGCTGGGCGTTCGTGGAAGCGGATTTTCCGATCGACCGCTGGCTGGATGGCCGGCCGCAGCCGCGCCCCGCGGCACGTGAGGACTCACTGATAGTGAGTGTAGTCCGGCATCTTCCAGCCACCGCCCAGGTCACTCACCAGCGTGACGGCCGTGGTCTGCTGTGAGACCCGCATCTGCGCCAGCTGCAGACGCGCGGACAGCGCCCCCGTTTCTGCCACCACCACGGTGGTGAAATCCACGGTTCCCGCCTTGTACTCATTCAACGTGAGTTTTTCGGTGAGATCCAGCGCGTCGGAGTTCTTCTTGCGCAGCTCGAACTCCTTCTGATAGATATCAGAGGAGGCCAGGTCGTTCTCGACGTCCTGGAATGCCGTGAGCACGGTCTGCCGGTAGGAGGCGACGGACTGATCATACGCACGACGGGCCTGATCGACCTGGGCGCGGCGTCCGCCGAAATCCAGCAGTGTCTGCGACAGTGATCCACCCACGGACTTCGTCAGGCTGGCACTCTTGAAGAGTGTGCTGGCCGCCGTGGACAGGAAGCCGTAGGAGCCAGTGAGCGTGATGGCCGGGAAGTAGTTGGCTTCCTGTACGCCAATGGTGGCGTTGGCGGCAGCCATCTGGCGCTCGACGGCGGCGACATCCGGCCGCCGCAGCAGCAGCTCCGAGGGCACGCCGGCGGGAATCTGCGGGACCGGGATATCCCAGGTGTCGAGCGCTGCGACCGTGAAGCCCGAGGCCGGCTTACCGATCAGTGCCGCGATGGCATTCTCGAGCTGGTCGCGCTGCAGGATTTCGGCCTGCTCCTGGTCCTGCGCCGAGTACAGCTGGGATTGGGCCTGCAGCACATCGGTACGGGCGGAGACGCCGGCCTTATATTTGTTCTCCGTGATGGTCAAGGTGCGCGCGTAGGCCACTTCCGTGTCCGACAGCAGCTTGCGTTGGGCATCGGCGCCGCGCAGCTGCAGATAGGCGATGGCCAGCTGGCTGCGCGCGGACAGTTCGGCATTGGCCAGATCCGCGGCGCTGGCCTGGGCACTGTCACGGGCGTTCTCGAGCGTTCGACGCAGGCGCCCCCACACATCCAGTTCCCAGTCGGTGCTGGCGGCGAGCTGGTAGGAGGTCGACCGGGTACCGCCTGAAACGAGGCCGCTGGTACCGGATGCACCGCCGACCACAAAGCCCGGCGCGCCGGAGATCGAGCGGGTCACACCGCCGGTGAGATCGATCGACGGCAGCAGGTTGGAGCGGTCCTGTCGGACTACGGCCCGCGCCTGCATGTAGGCCGCTGAGGCCTCCGCAATGTTCTGGTTGGAGACGATGACCTGCTGCTCCAGGTCGTTGAGCACCGGATCATTGAACAGCGTCCACCAATCATCGGGGGGCGCCGGCGTGCTGAGAACCGGATTCTTGTAATGATCTGTCACTGCGGCGTCGGGGCGCTTGTAGTTGGGCCCGATCGCGCACCCGGCGAGGAGCGTGGCCACAGCCACCGCCACCACGGAGCGGGCAGTACAGTCAAGTCGCAACATCCAATCGTCCTTTCTTAGCTTCGGCTCGGACCGGGCCACCCCCCACGTCGGGCCCTGCGCGGTAGACTGATCACCACACGCGACCCTCCGGTAGCCGCCGGCGTTAGAGCATAACGCAAGGATAGGCTGGAGCGTGGGGTGGTCGATGCCTTTGGTATGAATGGCCCGCTCGGCGCCATGGGCGGCCGGCTCGGCATCAGACGATGCATACACCAGTCATCACCAGTCCCGACTCGCGCCGGTATCGCCCCTGCCAGGGCCCCGGACTCTGCCGCGAAATCTCAAGTGTCCGGGTCGGGCGGACACTGAAATCATCGGCAGCAACGGAAATGGTGACGTCGGAGAATCCCAGCCACTGCCCGGTAAGGAAGTGTTGGCATTTGTAAAACGCTTCTTTGGCGCTGAAGATCAAGGTAGCCGCGGCGGTTGCTGCTTCGGGGTCGCAGGACTGCAGCCCGGCGAGTTCCTCGGGAGTGCAGATCCGGCGCCACAGATGCGGCTTGACCGAATCAAGCAGCTCCACGTCCAGTCCCAGCGCGCGGATATCGGTGGTTGCCGCCACGACCGCCGCGCAGAAGCCAGCGGTGTGAGTGATGCTGCCGGTGGTTCCCGAGGGCCATACCGGGGCGCGCTCAGGACCCACCGGCAGTGCAGCGCCGCTGAATCCCAGCTGCGCCAGGGCGGCCCGCGCGCAGGCCCGGCCGCCCGCAAACTCGTGTACGCGTTTGGGCACGGCACGCGCCAGGTACTGTTGCTCCTCGGGCGGCAAAGTGTCGACGGCCAGCCGCTCGCGGGTTTCAAAGGCCACCGCGCCCGCGGCAAACAGGGCCGCGACCCGTGGTGCCGCGTTCACGCTTTCAGATTTCATCTGATTGAATTTGCGGCGCGGTCTGTGAAACTGTCCAGCGCACCGCGCAGATCAGACAGATGCATTGTTGAAAGGAGGAGCCGGTATTTGAAGTTGAGAGTGAGGCGCGGATGTGCGTTGAAAGGCATGAATTGACAAAATGTTTTTCTGGAACTGCGCTGTGCTCATTGAACCAAATGGGCGGATCTGATTCAAAATCGGATGGGCCTGGAGTAAGATCCGCGCTCGAAAATTTTTGTGACGATAACTGTTATTGGAGTCAGCAATGCCGCGTACCACGCGCCGTAAACGTATCCTCTGGACCGCAGATGAACTGAAAACCCTGAAAAAGCTCGCCGGCAAGGAGGGTGTCCGTAAGATCGCCCGTCAATTGAAGCGCAGCGAAGCGGCCGTGCGCTTCAAGGCCTGGCAGAAGCGCATCAAGCTTGCCGTCAGGAAAGTCGCGAGGAAAGTCGCCAAGAAAGTCTGATCCTCAGGCAATGGCCGCTGCGCTAGCGGCGGCCGCGAAGTGCGCCTGCTCGTTTGATCATTGCGGCCCCCGGCACCGCCGCGGGTCGCAACCTCTTTTCGGACTCCACACGCTCTTCGGAGGCGGTGCGTAGCGGCGTCGCCGGTGCGGCAATGAGCACATTACCGTCGCCGCGCATCGGCGCAGGGGCGCCTCTGATCAGTGCGCGGGACGTGAGCGCGTTGGTGAGCGGCGCCGGCGCGCCGCGCAGTGCCTTTGGGGCCGCCAGGTTGTAACTGATTGCAGCCAGGGCGCCCACTTCATCCCAGTCGATGTCGCCTTGGTCAAGCCGCACTCCGAACCAGCCGCGGCGGCCGATGTAGCGCGGCAGGTAGAACCGGTCGGGCGCTCGTTTCACAAGTTCGACGTGCTGACCGAGACGGGATTTGAAGCAGGCTGCGGTAATGCCGTCTCCACCGTGATTTCTCAGGAAGTAGGCAAATATCTTGCCGTGAACCCGGAAATCGGCATGGGCACCACAGTTGGTCCGCTCGGCTTCGGGCAACGCCAGGCACACGGCGCTGAGGAGGCGCAGTCGTCGGTCTTCCCGTGTACGGGTAGCCATGAGGCGCGAGCCTAGCACGGGCCATAGATTGCCGGTCAATCGCTCAGGTCCGGGCACTGGCTTCAGGCGGTTGACGGTTCCGGCTTGGTGAGGGAGGCCGCCGCGCCGGCAGCCGCCGGCACCTGTGCGGCAGGGGTGCCTGCGACCGGAGATGAGGAGGCCGGGCGCGTCGGCGCAGGGGTGCTGCGGACCACTCGCTTGGGCGTTTTCGCAGCCACCTTTTTCCGGGTGCTGGCGGTTTTCTTTATAGGGGCTTTCTTTACAGCAGCCTTCTTTGCCGCAGCCGGAGGTGTCGCTCCCGGCTTTTTCGGCGCGGGCTTGCGGGCCACCTTGCGGGCCCGGGTGCGCGCTGCGGGTTTTGTTGCCTTGGCAACTTTGGCCGCGACCTGCGTGGCAGGATTCGCCGGACGCGTGCGTCGTGCCTGCTTCCATGCCTTGCGCGCGGCGCCGGCGCGCTTGCGGGCGCGGCGCACTTCGCGCTTGGCTTCCTTGAAGCGCTTGCGCGCGCGCTTCAACTCCTCTTTGGCAAGTCGGACGCTCTGCTTGGCAACGTCCACGCGCAATCGCGCCCGCGCGACCGAGGCGGCCAGCTCGGCGTTGGCTTCAGGAGTCTTGCGATCGGTGGCTGCGGGGGATTGCTTCATGGGCCCTGCTTGAGGTAGTGCCGGCGCAGCCGAAGTCTCTCGCGACGCTTCGCTCAAGGCAATACATCCGACGCCGGATTCGTCAAGAGTTCATGAAGATTGACATGGCGCGCGTCCTGCGTTGAGGATTTTCTGACGCAGTTATCCACAGAAGCTGTGTATAAGTATGTGCAAACAGCCACTTGAAAATCTCGGAGAAGCGTTGTCTGAAGGGTTTCCGTTAAGGTGCGCAAAAACTGAACACACGCGCGACATTCCGCACCTTGCGGGTTCATCGCAGGTGTGAGTCGCAGTGCATCAGCCGTCAATTCCATTCCTTGATCGTCTGGCGTACAACGTCGGTGTGCAACCGCTGCGGCGCGTGCCACTGCGCGCAATGTGGACCGAAGTTTTCCGCGCGCACAGCGATGAAGATATCGAGACGTCACTCGCCGCCGGCGCGCCACAGACCACACCGGCGCTCGCCGCAGTGCCGACCGAGTGGCCGCGTCCCTGGGTTTTCAGCCGTCTGCTGGTGCTGGCACTGGCCATCTACGGCGTGTTCCTGCTCGCGTGGAACGACAGTGGCAATCGCAACCTTATTCCCGGACTGATCCTCGCCGGGTCCTTCGCCGTACCGATGTCCACACTGGTGCTGTTCTTCGAATGCAATGTGCGCCGCAACGTGTCGATGTACCAGGTCATGCGCTTGGCTCTTATCGGTGGCGTACTCGCCCTGCTGCTGTCGTTGTTCATGTACCGCGTCGGTGACGCGTTTCCGATTCAATGGCTTGGGGGATCGATCGCGGGTCTGGTCGAGGAACCGGCGAAGCTTCTGACCCTGCTGCTCGTGATCAACAATCAGCGCTTTCGCTACATCCTCAACGGACTGCTGTTGGGCGCGGCAGTCGGCACGGGCTTCGCCGCGTTCGAATCCGCCGGCTATGCGTTTCGCGCCGGCCTCGAAGGCGGCTCGATGGCCATGCGCGACGTCATCCTGATGCGCGGCCTGCTGGCGCCGTTTACGCATATCGTGTGGACCGCGATGGCGGCCGCTGCGTTATGGCGCGTGAAGCGCGACGCGCCATTCTCCTGGCGGATGCTTCAGGAGCCGCGATTCTGTCGGGTGCTGGCGACGGCGGTGGTGCTGCATATGATCTGGGATGTCGGGCTTGACCTGCCGGCGGACCTGTTGCACGTGCTGGTCGGCGTGGCCGGGTGGTTCATGGTGGCCTGCCTGGTGCAGGAGGGCTTGGAGGAGATTCGCGCAGAGCAGGCGCTGTACCGTGATCCAAGGCATGGTTGAGCAGCGCCGCCAGGCGCCGACCCGCCAGCGCGATGCGCTCGCGCGCGATCTGGCGCACCTGCGCGCGATAGGCAGGAGTCAGCAGGTAGGGACCGGTGCCCGCGCCGATGGGCGGTGCATACACGACCTGGCGGGCCAACGCGCCGCTCTCGGCCACCCAGTCCTCGATGTGGATGTCCGCCACGCGCTGCGGCGGCGGCGAGGGGAGGCCGGCAGCCAGCGTCAGCGCCTGATGCGCCGTACCGGAACCCAACGCCTCATCCCAGAAGACATGCAGTTCCTGTCGGCAGGGTGGGGCGCACAACCGGATCCTGTTCCCGCCCAGATCTCCGGCAGGCAGCTGATGCGTGAACCGCGAGACGGCGTGCAGGGGTTGGTGCAGGTCACCGACCAGGTGCAGCAGCCACACCAGATCGTAGGACCTGAGGCGGGGTGGCGCCCCCGGGGCGGCGAGCACCCGGCGGAAATCCGCGATCCGCGTGGCGGCGTTGGGCACGGGCACGGCGGGCAGCGCGGTGCCGTCGAAGGAGAACGGGACGTCCACGTAATGCCAGTACCGGTGCTCCCGGCGGTCATCGTAGCCGACGTTGGCCGCGGCATCGGGTGCATCGGAACGTTCGCCATCGTCGATGTATCCGGCCTCGTGCTTGATGGCGTCCGCCCAGGTGGCGGCCCGCACGAAGGCGATCACTGCCTGCTGCTGCGCCGGGACACGGTCGACCCATCGATCATAGTCGGGGTTGAGGCGCAGGAGTGCGCCGGCCTGCACGCGTGCCGTCGGGGTGAGGTGCTGCCAGGCGACAGCCGCCACGGCCATATGACCGAAGTCGTTCCAGGCGCAGGCCATCGGTGAGCATCCGGGACCGAGACACAGTGCGCCCAGAAGAGTCAGCCACACCCGGGCACACCTCGGCCGCGCACGCCAGTGGTGCAGGTGTTGTACCGTCAATTCATGCCCTGTTTTGCTGCAAAGTCCCGGCATACATTCCATGTAAAATCGGTGACTTGCCATTCTTACTACGAATTAATAGAGAAGATATTGCAGTGCCAAGGCGCTCGTGTAGGCTCTCCGACCCGTGAAGCGTTGTAATCACTGCAAATGCCTTGCTGCTGCGCTCAGTAGCCATCAAGGGTTTCGTCAGTATTGATTTGATGCCGTTGGTTGCCAGCGTACTTATATTCCTCAATGGAGACGACTCGTGGTTAGCAAACTCGTTCCTGCTCTTGCTCTGATTGTGTTGGCCGGTCCGGTCATGGCTGTGGCTGCCGATGCGCCCGCCGGTTCTTCCGCCCCGTCCTCGGATGCGAAGTCCACTATGCATGCCAAAAAGCACCACAAGAAGAAGTCCACTGCTGCTTCTTCTGCTCCGGCCGCGAAGTAACGCCCCGGACATCGAGCTGATCGATGGTAAAGAGGCCCGCTTCGGCGGGCCTCTTTTTTTGTGTCCGGCTTGCGGCGGATGACGAATCAAACGGAGGCGGCCTGTCCCTCCTCATCCTCGTTGGGAACCAGCGCGACCAGCCGGCCGTCCAGTGGCAGGGCCGAGAGTTCCAGATTGAAGCCCGGACCCTCGCGGTGGGGAAAGGCGACACCGACCTTCGTCCAGCTCTTGGCCTTCTGGCCGGTCGAGCCTTCGAACTCCCGGACGGTAAAGACATTGAAGTACGCTGCAGCGGCGGATTTGCTCATGATTGCTTCTTTAGGTGATCCCGGAAAATCCGGGCACGGGAAGCATGGGCGCGGGATGAAGATTGCGGCAACGCGACAATCTGGTGCAATGATGCACTTTAACCGACGCACCACTTAGCCGCGAGGAGCCGCCGTCAGCGGTTCCTCATCGAACGACAGCGTGGGAGAGCGGTCAGCGTGAGCCAACCGCCTGCCCGATCAGGATGTTCCCGGCGCTTTCCGGAAGGTCTTTCCGGAACGCGGGTCAGTAACGGCCGGGGCCGCCGCCGCCACCGCCGCCACCACCACGACGCGGGCCG